>Ga0326726_10004863_pt1 | contig 12237 bp, 7 predicted proteins | sample MHFenrmetagenome_2_FD_207603 | JGI IMG/M metagenome (GOLD analysis project Ga0326726, IMG submission 207603) | Lab enriched peat soil microbial communities from Michigan Hollow, Ithaca, NY, United States - MHF15MN | ecosystem: Environmental > Terrestrial > Soil > Wetlands > Peat | place: USA...
AAAGAAACATGCCCTGATAAGCCGGTCGGGCTTATTATCATCCAAGATGAGGGCGGCTCTCTTAACGCAACAGCCGCAGGGGCGAGCGCCGCATGTGAAATGGTCGGTGGCGCCTCCTCCATGGAACGTACGCCGAGCGCCGTCGCCGAGCTCATCCTCGGAACCGAGTGCGGGGGATCAGATGCCTGCTCCGGCATATCAGCCAACCCGGCACTGGGTATGGCCTGCGATATCTTGATAGATGCCGGTGGGAGCGTCATCCTCGCGGAGACGACGGAACTTATCGGCGCCGAGCATCTCGTCGCCGACCGGGCCGTAAACGAGGAAGTTAAGGCCCGCTGTTATGATGTAATAAAGAGGTGTGAGGATTCGGCAAAGGCTATGGGAGTGGATATGCGGGGTGGACAACCAACGCCGGGAAATATTGAAGGCGGACTCTCCTCCATCGAGGAGAAATCCCTCGGCTGTATTTACAAGGCGGGCACGAAACCGCTCCAGGACGTCATAGACTATGCAATGCCCGTCACGAAAAAAGGGCTTATCTGGATGGACACGCCGGGACAGGATATCGAGCAGCTCACTGGGATGGTCGCAGGCGGCTGCCACATCGTTGTCTTCACTACCGGGCGCGGCACCTGTTGCGGCTCGCCAATTGCGCCGGCTATCAAGGTGGCGACGAACACGGCACTTTTTGAAAAGATGATAGACAATATGGATATGAACGCCGGCACGATCATCACCGGCCACGAATCAATTGCACAGGTAGGTAAACGGATTTTTGCGGAAGTTCTGCAGGTCGCCTCAGGCAAGCTCGTCAGAGCGGAGAGTCTGGGCTTCAATGATTTTGCCATCAAGCGCATCGGACCGTCGATGTGAAGAGGGCGAGAGCAATATTTTTCTGGAAGTTTACCAGATCACAATTGAAGAAAACTGATCAAGGTGTTAGATCATGGTGACGAAAAAAGCGATTGTGATGGAAGGAGTCGACAATGTGGCGACCGTAGTGGAGCCCATCAATGCTCCGGGAGATATAGTCGTGGAGGCGGCAGAGGGCAGGATCGTCGTGCATATTACAGATAACATCCCCTTCGGTCACAAATTCGCCATACGAGATATTCCGGAGGGCAGCCTGATTCTCAAATACGGTGAGCCCATCGGCGTCGCGCGCATAGACATTAAGGCCGGGGAGCACGTACATGTTCACAACCTGGAGAGCAAGCGGGGACGCGGTGATCAGTAGACTTAGGTATACAAAACGACAAAGGAGCGAGCGATGAAGAAAATCGGCTGGATCGGCACAGGCGTCATGGGCAAATCCATGTGCATACATATTCTGAAAAACGGTTATACGCTCTCCGTGTATAACAGGACAAGAGAAAAGGCGGGAGAACTGTGCAGCCAGGGCGCCAACTGGCTCGCCACTCCCGGAGATGTGGCGGCAGCAAGCGACGTAACATTCACCATGGTCGGCGAACCGCCGGACGTGGAGCAGGTGATCCTGGGAAAAGGAGGGGTACTGGAGCGGAGCCGTCCGGGATCCCTTATCGTCGATATGACTACGTCCGAGCCGTCCCTGGCCGGACGAATTTATGAAGAAGCGAAGGCCAAGTCTGTCTCGTCTCTCGATGCCCCTGTCTCCGGGGGCGATATTGGCGCACGTGAGGGCACGCTGGCAATCATGGCAGGCGGGGATGAGGAAGCCTTTAAGCTGGTACTCCCTGTCTTTGAATTGATGGGAAAGACTATAGCCTACATGGGCGGTCCGGGCATGGGCCAGCATACGAAGATGAGCAACCAGATCGCTATTGCCGCCAACATGGTCGGCGTCGTGGAGTCCCTCCTCTATGCCCGCAGGGCTGGATTGGACCTCGACGCTGTCATCGACATCATCGGCAGGGGAGCGGCCTCCTCCTGGTCTCTTAACCAGCTCGGGCGGAGGATCGTGAAGGGCGACTTCGCCCCTGGCTTTTATATCCGACATTTTGTAAAGGATATGGGTATCGCCCTGCTCGAGGCACGGAGGATGAAACTGTCTCTACCCGGCCTGGCCCTGGCAAACCAATTCTATACGGCCGCTATGGCGGAGGGGCTGGAGACGGAAGGCACACAAGCTCTTTACAAAGTGCTTGACAGGTTGAACCGTCCCTGACCGCGCTTATTACCATTGCAGACTTGGATTTGTTTCCATCCGGGGAGAAAAGAGAGGCCTCGGGCAGAGACAATTTTGTTCACGGCTTTTTTTAGAATGCCAGACTAAAATGACCAGGAGGACCTGATGCTTTTATCCGTTGCCCTGACGCTGCTTCCAATTCTTGTCATTGTATTTTTAATGGTGAGAAAACAATTTGCCGCTGATTCAAGCGGCACCGTAGGCTGGCTTCTGACTGCAGCCATCGCATATTTCTTCTTTAACACTTCGCTGGAGGTGGGGCTCCGCTCATCTGTCGCAGGCATGATCGCCTCATTCCCTGTGTCTTTGATGGTTGCGACATCAATCCTGCAGATAAGCTATATGGAAGCAACTGGCGCCCTGCAACGCGTAGCGGTCTTTGTAAAGACGTTTGGCTCAGGAGACAGGGTCGTACAGATCATGCTCATCAATGTGGGCGCCGGTACACTGCTTGTATCCGTCGGCGCGACTCCCGTATCCATACTTCCCCCCATCCTGGTCGCGCTTGGATACTCCACATTTGTCGCCGTAGCTCTTCCCGCAATCGGTTTTGACGCCCTATGCACATTCGCGCTGCTTGGCGCGCCTCTGGTCGTCTATTCGGATATGACCGGGACGCCCCTCGTCCAGTCGGCCCGTGTCTTTGCCAAGTTCCTTCCGGTCATTTCCACACTGATCGGTTTCGGCATGCTCTGGATCGTCGGACGCTGGGCACTTGTCAGGAAAGGCTTCATACCCTGTCTCATCGCTGGTCTTACGAACGGCGGTGTCGCCGTCGCAGTTAGCTACCTCCCGTTCCTCGAAGGCGGAGTGGTGCTTACCGGCGTGATGGCCGGTTTCTCGACGATGGTCGTGATGCTTCTTTATCTGAAGCTCCTGGGCAAGCCCATAATCGACAGAACGCATCTGACTGAGGAAGATCTGAAAGTTGAAAAAGGCATGTCTCTCATACGAGCGCTTTCGCCATGGATTATCCTGATTGCCGCTTCGTTCGCCATCAACTTCTATACACCCTGGTTCGATCTCCTTTACAAAAAGATAAGCATGGCCGTCTCCCTCATCCCCGGTCAATCAATCAGGACGCGGATGCTCTGGAATGCATATACGTGGGTGCTTGTAAGCACGATCCTCTCAGCCGTCTTCATTAGGCCCAGCGGGAAGGCGGTAAGAGAGACTCTCTCGAAATGGGTGAAACGAGCACCGAGACCAACCTATTCGGCGGCCATTTTTTTCGCCATCGCATTCGTGATGAACAACTCGGGCACGCAGAATCTCGGGTCCGTCTGGAAGATTGTGGAACCTGCCTCGAATATGATCTGGGTGCTGTCTCAGGGTTCGGCCATGGCCTTCGGGACCCTGTATCCCTTCATCAGCGGCTATCTCGGGCTCTTCGGCGGTTTCTTGAGCGGGAGCGAGGCCTCGACGATTGCCATGTTCACAAAATATCATCTCCTGACTTCGAAGCTTCTTAACGTGGACGCGCTGATCGTCACAGCGGTAACGGCCATAGGAGGGGGGCTTGCCAGTGTCATCTCTCCGGCAAAACTGCAGAATGCGGCCGCGACAATAGACGCTCTGGGAATTGAGAGCCAGGTCATTAAAACAGCTTTCATTATATCCATCGTCATCACGCTCGCCGCGTCTATTATGGCGATACTATTCGCCTGATCTGTTTCTATAAGGATATATTTTATTCAGATAAAATCATGGAGAGAAAGAAATGAATGCCTCTGCAGACCACGGCCAAAAGGCCGTCCTCATTGACGGTTGCCGCATCCCATTCCTTCGGGCGGGGACAGGCTACAGAGACCTTATGTCCTACGACCTCGGAAGGCTCGCCATCGCGGCCCTTGTTAAACGAACGCAGGTTGAGCCGAAGAGAATCGATCGCCTGATCATGGGATGCGTTATCGCCAACCTTGCGACTACCAACGTCGCTCGCGAGGCCGCACTCGGCGCGGGTCTTCCCGTAAGCATTCCTGCCTTTACCGTAACCATGGCATGCATCTCCGCCAATCTGGCGATAACAACGGGCGTAGACCTGATTCAAACGGGCCAGGCTGATATAGTTATTGCCGGGGGAACGGAAAGCCTGTCGGATATTCCCATCTGCTACCGGAAGCCCATGAGAAAGAAACTCATGGAGGCCCAGAAATACAAGGGGCTCAAGGATTATCTGGAATTTCCAAAAGGCATAGGCCTCAGCGACCTGCTTCCAGAAATCCCCGCCATTGCCGAATTCTCTACGGGGCGAACGATGGGTGAAGATTGTGACCGTCTGGCTGCGCGCCTCCATGTCAGCAGAGAAGAGCAGGATAGTTATGCCGTCCGTTCCCATCTGGCGGCTGCGCGCGCTACGGCTGAAGGTGCCTTGCAGGGCGAGATAGAAACTGTCCTGATACCACCTGACTTTAAACCTATAGATAAGGATAATGGCTTCCGAGGCGACACCTCCCTGGAAAAGATGGGTAGTCTGAAAGCGCCCTTCGTAAAAAAATATGGAACAGTGACCGCGGGGAATGCCTCTTTCCTTACAGACGGGGCCGCCGCCTGCCTCCTCATGGCCGAGGAAGTCGCCGTATCGCTCGGCTATACGCCTAAGGCGTGGGTACGCGCCTATGCCTATACGGCGCAGGATCCCTTTGAGGAACTTCTCCTGGGGCCGGCCTATGCAACGCCGAAGTGCCTCGAAATGGCAGGTCTTAAACTTCAGGACATGGACGTCTTCGAATTTCATGAGGCGTTTGCCGGACAGATACTGGCCAACTTGAAGTGTCTTGCATCGGACGAATTTGCACGGGAGAAGCTCGGTCGATCGGAAAAAGTCGGGGAAGTCCCTCTGGAGAAATTCAACACCTTAGGCGGTTCACTTTCCTTGGGGCATCCCTTCGGCGCCACGGGAGCGAGGCTAGTCACTACAGCGGCCAATCGCCTTATTCGAGAAGGCGGTACGTTCGCGCTTGTCGCCTCCTGCGCTGCAGGAGCAACGGGTAACGCAATTATCCTGGAGCGAAAGAAATAAAGTATACGGAGACCGCAATGTCCTACGCAGAGATCGAGAAAGAAAATGGCGTGGCAATCGTCTGGATGGATCAGCCGGGCGAGAGGGTCAATAAGATCTCGATCGATCTTGTCGATAAATTCAAGACGATGCTTGACGGCCTCGAAGGCGATGATACGGTGAGAGCGATCGTGTTGATCAGCAGGAAGCCGGATAATTTTATCGCAGGCGCGGACATCGAAAAATTCAGGGACATGACAAGGATGGAGGAAGGAGAGGAGATGAGCCGCGAGGGACATGCGCTTCTCAACCGTATGGCGGCTTTTTCCAAACCCATTGTGGCTGCTATCAACGGGGCGACCCTCGGGGGCGGTCTAGAGGTAGCCCTCGCCTGCCATTACCGCATTGCCAGTGACGACCCCAAGACTGTGTTGGCTCTTCCGGAAGTAAAATTGGGGCTACTCCCGGGAGGCGGCGGTACCCAGCGGCTTCCCCGTCTCGTCGGATTGCAAGCCGCTCTGGACATGATGCTCACAGGAAAAAATATCTATCCCCGTCAGGCAAAGAAAATGGGGCTTGTGGATGATCTCATCCATCCTTATGGACTTCTCGAAGCAGCGAAGGAAGCCGCGCTCGAACTTGCCGATCATCCTCTGAAACGAAAAAAAAGGCAGCCCTTTCTTGCGGAGCTGTTGGAAAGCAATCCCCTCACGCGCAACGTTGTTTACAAGAAGGCCGGAGAGCTGGTGCAGAAACAGACATGGGGAAATTATCCCGCGCCCGTGAAGATCATTGAGTGCGTAAAAGAGGGAATGGAAAAAGGTCTGGCAGCGGGGATGGAAGCGGAAACAAAAAAGTTCGGTGAACTGGTAGTGAGTCCGCAGTCCCGCGAACTGATACAGATATTCCTCAGCATGACCGCGATGAAAAAAAATCCTCTCAAAGATCACGTGCGTCCGGTCAGGAAGATCGGCGTTCTGGGAGCAGGACTCATGGGATCAGGGATCGCCAATGTCAGCGCCACGAACGGTCTGGAGGTTCTTCTCAGGGACGTAAGCTTCGATGCCGTTGGACAGGGAGAGAAGGCAATCTGGCGGGACCTGGAAGCAAAGGTGAAAAAGAAGGCCCTGTCGCCGTTTCAGCGGGATGTGACATTCAGCCAGATCACAGGGACGACGGACTGGCGGGGCTTTGAAAAGGCAGACCTGATCATTGAGGCGGTATTCGAAGACTTGGAACTCAAGAGAAAAGTCCTTGCGGAAACAGAGTCGCTTATGAAGGAGGATGCCATCTTTGCCAGCAATACGTCGTCCATTCCCATCTCCGACATCGCTGCGGGAGCGAAACGCCCGGAACGGGTCATCGGCATGCATTATTTTTCACCCGTTCCAAAAATGCCACTCCTTGAAATCATCGTGACAAAGAAAACGGCGGACTGGGTAAAGGCAACGGCGCTCGACGTGGGCATCAGGCAGGGCAAGACTGTCATCATGGTCAATGACGGCCCCGGCTTCTATACAACCCGTATCCTCGCGCCTTTATTGAACGAGGCCTTGGAAGTTCTTAACGAAGGGGGAGACATCAAAGAAATCGATACGGCCATGCGCCAATTCGGCTATCCGGTGGGACCGATTGCCCTCCTGGACGAGGTCGGGATTGACGTGGGAGCCCATGTCTCGAAAGTCCTGGGCCCGCTTTTCGCTCTCCGGGGCGCCCAGCCGAATACGGCCATGGAGAGGCTCCTTCAGGCCGGTTATAAGGGCCGGAAAAACAACCGGGGATTCTATCTCTACGGAGATCGATCAGCGAAAAAGAAGGGCGTTAACGAAGAGATTTATCAGTTCTTCGGCGGGACCAAGCGAAAGAAGTTTGATAATCAGGAAATCCAGAATCGGCTATCCCTTGCCATGATAAATGAGGCGGCCCTCTGCCTCCAGGAAGGCATCCTGTCATCGCCGCGGGATGGCGATATTGGCGCCGTTTTCGGTCTGGGCTTCCCTCCCTTTCTCGGGGGCCCATTCCGCTACATAGACAGCATGGGACTTCGCAGGATTATTTCCCTTATGGAGGAACCGGAAAAGCACTACGGGGCGCGCTTCACACCCGCACCGATTCTCCGCGATCGCGACGCGAAGAATCAGAAGTTCTATACGTAGTGCGTACCTTCAGGTGCGCTATTTCAGCAGTACTGAAGTCCTGCACTACATAAGAAACATGAAAGGTCTTATGACAACATTCAAAAATTTTAATCAGGTTCTCTTGAAGAATTTTCCGCGTTATGAAAAGGACCCGGCGTTAATGTTCAAATCCGCTGGGCGTTATAAGACGATATCCTACGGTGAACTGAAGGATATCTGTTTCCGCGTCGCCTCCGCCTTGATGAAAAGAGGTCTCCAGCACGGCGACCGGATAGCCATCTTTTCACAAAACCGTATGGAATGGGCCGAGGCCGATGCGGGCGCGCTTTTGGCCGGCGCCATCACCTCTGCCATTTACTCCTCCTCCCTTCCCGAGGAGGCCGCCTTCATCATCCAGGACCTGGAGGCATCCTTCGTGTTTATAGAGGATGAAACCCAACTCCAAAAGATCATTGCCATCAGGGCACACATCCCGAGCGTGAAAGGCGTCTTTGTCTTCTCCGAACCATTTGCCGCAAGCGATCCCTCCTGGGTTTTTCCCTTTTCGGTTCTCCTGCAGGAGGCGCCTTCGCCCCAGGCGATTCTCAGAATCAACGAACTATCCGAAAAGATCAACGGCGAGGACGCAATGTGCATCATCTACACGAGCGGGACGACGGGGAACCCGAAGGGAGTCGTCCTTACACATAACAACTACGTCAAGACACTTGAAATGCTGATCGAGCACGTAGGGGATATAAGCAGACTCAAACGGAACATCAGTTTCCTCCCCCTCGCCCACGCGATGGAGCGCTTCGGTGGATATTACCTCATTCTCTATACGGGAGGCTGTATCTGCTACGCTGAAAGCCTGGACAAGATCGTCGAAAATTTCCGCGAGGTCAAACCGAATTACTTTATCGCCGTCCCCCGCGTCTTTGAGAAGATTCATGCGAAGATAATGCAAGGCGTGCGCTCCGCCTCTCCCGTAAGAAAGGCAATCTTTTCTTGGGCCCTCGGCGTGGGAAAGAAAGCAGGGCATCTCAGAATGCTAGGAGAGCCTCTTCCCTGGCACGTAAATATTCTTCATCGCCTGGCCGATACACTCCTCTTCAAGAAAGTGAAGGGCATCTTCGGCGGCGAGTTAGTATTCTCCGTCTCCGGTGGCGCGCCTCTCAGCAAAGAGGTTGCGGAGTTCTTCGATGCCATGGATATCCTGATCATTGAAGGATGGGGCGCCACGGAAGCGACGACCCCTTCCACTCTTAATAGTCCCCATGACTACCGCTTCGGCACGGTGGGCAAGCCCTTGCCCCGCGTTGAGGTGCGTGTTGCCGAGGAGGGTGAACTGGAAGTGAAAGGCCCCAATATCTTCAAGGAATACTGGCGGAACCCGGAGGAAACAAAAGCCACCTTCACGCCCGACGGGTTTTATCGGACTGGCGACATCGGAGAAATGGACGAAGAGGGGCGCGTGACCATCACGGACCGGAAGAAGGAGCTCATCATCACTTCAGGCGGAAAGAATATCGCATCGGCTCCCATTGTACATCTCCTCTCAAGCGGCAGGTATATCGAGATGGCCTATGTCCACGGCGACTGTCGTAATTACCTGACGGCGCTCCTTGTGTTGGATCAAAATGCCGTGCAGGCAATGGCCGAACATAAAGGGATAAAAGTCCCTTCCTGGCAGGAATTAGTTAATCACCCGCAGGTCGTCGAAAGAATTCAGAGAGAGGTGGACGCGGCAAATGAACATCTCCCCCGCTACATGCAAGTCAAGTATTACCGCATACTCCCCGCGCCCTTCTCCATCGAAGGCAGTGAAATGACCCCGACCATGAAGCTGAAGAAAAGGGTCATTGAAGATAAGTATAAAGACCTTCTCGACAGCATGTATAAAGAAGAATGACGGTGCAACACGCCGAGGAAATGAAAAAGGAGCATATATGAAATCGCTATATTTCACGGCGGATCACGAAATATTCAGGCGCATGGTGCGGCAATTCGTGGAAAAAGAGGTCACCCCACATGCAGAGGAATGGGAGAAGAATCGGGCCATTCCCCGCGCCATCTGGAATAGGATGGGGAATCTGGGTTTTTTCGGCATCAATTATCCTGAAAAGTATGGCGGAACCGGGGCAGACTTCTTTTATTCCGTTGTCCTGCTCGAAGAACTGCCTCGCTCCACCATGGGAGGCTTCGCAGCAGCTGTCAGCGTTCATGCATATATGGCGACTGAATACATACACCGCTTCGGAAGCGAAGAGTTGAAACAGAAATATCTGGTCCCTGCCATCACAGGAAAAAAAATAGGGGCACTGGCTATCACGGAACCGAACACCGGCTCGGATGTGGCGGCCATCAAGACCAGAGCCGTCAGACAAGATGACCATTACGTAATCAACGGATCAAAGACATTCATCACGAACGGCGTCTTTGGAGATTTCATCTTGGTGGCAGCAAAAACAGACGCTGAAGCCGGGGCAGGAGGGATCAGCCTGGTCCTCGTGGATCGTGACGCCCCAGGATTTTCCTCAAAGCAACTCCACAAGATCGGCTGGCACTGTTCCGACACAGGGGAGCTTACCTTCGAAGACGTCCGAGTACCGGTGACAAACCTGATAGGCGAAGAAAATAAGGCTTTCTATTACATCATGGAATGCTTCCAGTTGGAGCGCCTGGTCGGCGCCATTGGCTCCATCAGCGGCGCCTTTCTCGGGCTGGATTCGACCCTGGCATATATCCAAGAGAGACAGGCCTTCAACCGTCCCCTGGCTAAGTTCCAGGCAATACGTCATACACTTGCGGACTTGCAGACGGAGCTCGAAGCAGCCCGGCAGCTCACGTATTACACGGCGTGGCTTCACAGTCAGGGCGAGACTGCTGTCCATTTTTCCTCCATGGCCAAACTCCTCACAAGCGAGCTTGCCAAGAAAACCGCCGACGTATGTCTCCAGTTCTACGGCGGCTATGGCTATATGGATGAATACCCGATATCCAGGATGTACCGCGATGCGAGAGTAGGAACGATCGTTGGCGGCACCTCCGAGATTATGAGGGAGATCATAGCCCGCATCATGATCGATCAGGCTGGTTACCAGCCCGTTTCCGAAAAACTGGGAAAAGGCCAAAAGGCAGATACAAAGGAGGCCGCACCGGTTAAAGAAGAAATAGTCGTGCCCTCGCCGAAGACAGCAGCTAAAATCCTTCAGACACTGCCCGAACGATTTCTTCCTGAAAATGCCGGCGACTGGGAAACGATATTTCATTTTGACATCTCGGGAATGGAAGGCGGGCAGTTCACAGTAAGCATCGCGAAGGGTAAATGCAACGTTGAGGCCGGATTCAAAGGTGAGGCAAAGTGTGCCGTAAGTGTCGCGGATAAAACCTACCGTGACATTGAATTGGGCAAGATGAAACCGGAATGGGCGTTCATGACGGGAAATATCCGCATGTCCGATATGGCCGAGATGATGCGATTCACTAAAATGTTTCGGAGGCTGCCGAAGAGGTGAGCGAACAACCGGTTCATATGATGAATGGCCTTACCGCGCCATAAAGACCGAATCTGATGGTGGGGTGAAATGTCAAGGTGAAGGCAGGGAGCGCATTCCAGCAGAACAGGTTTTGGGGAGAGACGACCGCATTCCTAGCTCTTTTTCTCGATAACCTCGGTGTCCTCATCTTTATGAGCTCTATCCTCATATTCACGTTCAATTATCCCGCAGATATCATCCTGACACGCATGATCCCCGGCACGGCTGTAGGGGTCTTCTTCGGCGACATCGTCTATTCTTACCTCGCCATCCGGCTGCAAAAGAAGACAGGCCGCAGAGATGTCACGGCCATGCCGCTCGGTCTCGATACACCTTCCTCCATTGGACTCGCTTATGCCGTTCTCGGCCCTGCTTATATTGTCACACGTGACGCAGTACTCACCTGGCAGATCGGCATGGCTACCCTCTTCACGATTGGCGTAGTCAAAGTCATCACCTCATTTTGCGGCGCCTGGGTCCAGCGCGTCATACCGACGGCCGGGCTCCTGGGGTCTATCGCCGGGGTCGGACTTCTGCTTCTCGGTTTTCTGCCCCTCATCGAAATCTTCAACGAGGTAGTTGTCGGTGTCGTGGCTATGGGAATTATATTTGCCGTCCTCCTGGGAAATATGAAGTTCCCCGGACGCATTCCCGGCGTATTGATGGCCGTACTTTTAGGCACGACCATCCATTTTATCCTGGGATACACCGGTTATATCCCGGAGTTCAAGGAACCATCTTTTGAGATGTCCCTGTGTCTCCCCGTTTTTTCTTTTGAGTTCCTTAAGACTATGCCGCAGAGTATCCAGTATCTTCCCATCGCCATACCTTTCGGCATTATGACAATCATCGGCGGCATTAACAATACCGAGAGCGCCCGACTCGCGGGCGACGATTACCGAATGCGCGATATACTGCTTACCGAGGCTTTCACCTCTTTGATCGCCTCCTTCTTCGGCGGTGTGGCTCAGACCACGCCATATATCGGACATCCGGCATACAAAAAAATGGGCGCTACCCACTGGTATACGCTCCTGACCGCTGTCGCGATCGGTATCGGTTCTGCAATCGGTCTCTTATCCCTCATCGTGGGCATCATCCCCCGAGCCGTACTGGCACCGATCTTTATCTTCATCGGTTTTGAGATCGTCCATCAAGCCTACAAAGAGGCGCCCGAATTGCATTCCCCGGCTGTGAGCCTGAGTTTCATGCCGGTCATTGCCAACCTCGTGATCATTATCCTCGGCCAGTTTCTGGGCGCCATGGCCATCACTGCCGACAAGCTCCCCGTGCGTTTACAAATCATGTATCAGAGCCTCACCGTGCTCAGCAACGGCTTTATCCTCACTGCTCTCCTCTGGGGCAGCATGCTGGCCTTTCTCATCGACCGCAAACCGCGGCTTGCAGTCC
>Ga0326726_10004864_pt1 | contig 12235 bp, 11 predicted proteins | sample MHFenrmetagenome_2_FD_207603 | JGI IMG/M metagenome (GOLD analysis project Ga0326726, IMG submission 207603) | Lab enriched peat soil microbial communities from Michigan Hollow, Ithaca, NY, United States - MHF15MN | ecosystem: Environmental > Terrestrial > Soil > Wetlands > Peat | place: USA...
CTATTCGGCCCGAAGTTTCCCCGGCCAGGGCCCGGCGGAAACGGCCTCACCCTCCAACCAGCCTGCGCGATGCCGCGAAACGTCTCGCGAACCCGAAAAAGGAGTCGAATCTGGAACCCCTGAAGCCCACGGCAGGAATCAAGATAGTGCCTGGCATAAGTCTGGCTTCGGAGCGAGTGTCCCGGCACCCGCGTCGTCCGGATTTCAGCAGCGAAAGGAATTTTGTCGCCAGGGATACAGTGACTCACTACGACGCCCAGGGTGCGCCGGCCCCGAAATAACTGACGGCCAACCGCCGCAGATTACTTGAGGCTGACCAGCTTCTCCACCAGCTCCGAGTAGTCCTTCTTCTCCAACCCGTGCACCTTTTTGTTGTACTCGTCCACCTTGCTGGAGTAATTCATCGAACAGAATTTCGGGCCGCACATGGAGCAGAAGGCTGCTTCTTTGTAGTAGTCGTCGGGCAGGGTCTCGTCGTGCATGGAACGCGCCGTCTCCGGGTCGAGGGACAGAGCAAACTGTTTTTCCCAATCAAAAGTGTAGCGCGCGTAGCTGAGCGCGTCGTCGCGATCCTGGGCGCCAGGACGATGCCGAGCCAGGTCGGCCGCGTGCGCGGCAATCTTGTATGCAATGATGCCGTCCTTCACGTCTTTCTCGTTAGGCAGTCCGAGGTGCTCCTTGGGCGTGACATAGCACAGCATGGCGGCGCCGTGCCATCCGATCATGGCCGCCCCAATCGCCGAGGTGATGTGGTCGTAGCCGGGCGCGATGTCCGTTACCAGCGGGCCCAGCGTGTAGAAGGGAGCTTCGTAGCAGAGCTCTTTTTCTTTGTCCACCTGTTCTTTGATCTTGTCCAGCGGCACGTGGCCGGGGCCTTCGATCATGACCTGCACGTCATGCTCCCAGGCTTTCTTGGTCAGCTCGCCGAGAGTCTTTAGTTCCGCGAACTGGGCTTCGTCGCTGGCATCGGCGATGCAGCCCGGCCTCAGGCCATCGCCCAGGGAGAACGAAACGTCGTGCTTGATGAAGATCCTACAAATCTCGTCGAAGCATTCATACAGAAAATTCTGCTTGTGATGGTGGGCCATCCACTGCGCCAGAATCGCCCCGCCCCGGCTGACGATGCCGGTGATGCGCTTTGAAACCAGGGGCAGATATTGAATGAGCACGCCGGCATGGATGGTCATGTAGTCCACGCCCTGCTCTGCCTGCTCTTCGATCACTTCCAGCATCACGTTCTTGTTCAGGTCTTCAATGCGCTTGACTCGCGAAATGGCCTCGTAAATTGGCACGGTGCCGATAGGAACGGGCGAGTGTCGCAGGATGGCTTCGCGAATCTCATGGATGTTGCCGCCGGTGGAGAGGTCCATCACGGTATCGGCGCCGAAGTGCACTGAAGTGTGCAGCTTCTTGAGTTCCTCGTCGATGTTTGAGGTGACCGCAGAGTTGCCGATGTTGGAGTTGATCTTGCACAACGAGGCCACGCCGATGCACATGGGCTCCAGTTCGGGATGATTGATATTGGCCGGAATAATCATCCGTCCGCGGGCAACTTCGTCCCGCACCAGTTCGGGCGCAAGCTTCTCGCGGTGCGCGATAAACGCCATCTCTTCAGTGATGGCTCCCCGGCGCGCGTAACGCATCTGGGAAAAATTGCCGTCCGTGTTGCTGGCTTTGCGGCTGGCGATCCACCCCGCCCGGGGCCGGGGAACGCTGTGTCCATTGCTGCCGTTCGTGGAAGTCATGATGACAGTTTTTCCTTGGCGTTTCTTCGAAGATTATACGCCGCGCTGCCGGGGATGATTTGAGAGACGAAGAAAATCATAACCGCAAAGAGCGCAAAGATCTCGCAAAGGGCGCAAGCAAGACATGTCGCCTTCACTTGGCGACCTTTGCGTATTTCCTTTGCGGCCTTTGCGGTAAGCCTTTGCCTCTTCAGCATCACATAACATTTTCTGAGCTTGTCCGTCTAAGCCGAAGGCCCTAGAATCAACAGTTCTTTTTTTCATGAGGTCAACCATGCGCTCGCTCTATCTTCTGCCGGCAATCGTCCTGCTCGCCCTAGCCTGTTTCGGCCAGACCGCCGCCCCACCAGAGGTCAATCTCGACACCACCGGTAAGACGGTCGATCCCTGTGTGGACTTCTACCAGTACGCCTGCGGCCACTGGCTGAAGACGACGGAAATTCCGGCGGACCAGACGTCCTGGTCAAGCTTTGTCGAGATTCGGGAAAGAAACTCCGGCATCATGCGCGAAATTCTGGAAAAGGCCGCTGCGCCCAATGCGGGGCGCGATGCCATCGACCAGAAGGTCGGCGACTACTACGGTTCCTGCGTAGATGAAACAACGGTTGATGCCAGGGGGGTGGGGCCGCTGCAGCCCGAACTCAAACGCATCGCCAATGCGAAAGACAAGGCTGCCCTGATCGAAGCCGTAGCCCGGGTGCAAATGCTGGGGCCCAATCCGCTGTTCAATTTCTATTCATCCCCCGACCTGCATAGTGCCAATGACGTGATCGCCTACATTGACCAGGGCGGTTTGTCGCTCCCCGACCGGGATTACTACCTCAAAGACGACGCCAAGATGACGGCCGCGCGCGCCAGCCTGGTGGAGTATGCGACCCAGATGTTCACGCTGATCGGGCAATCCCCGAAACAAGCCGGGGATTCGGCGCAGTCCGTGTTGCGCATCGAGACCGCTCTTGCCAAAGCTGCCATGGATCGCACCGCGCGCCGCGATCCCAAGACCCGCGATCATAAGATGACCCGCGATGAAGCCGTCGCCCTGGCGCCCAATTTCTATTTGAATCGCTACTTCGCCGCCATGGGCACGCCCCAGTTTTCCACCTTGAACGTTTCCAACCCGGATTTCTTCAAGCAGGTGAACGGTATCCTGGAATCGGAATCACTCGACGCCCTGCGAACCTATGTCAGCTGGCACCTCATCGATGGATCCGCCCCCTGGCTGTCCAAGCCCTTTGTGGATGCCAACTTCAAAATGCAGCAGGCCTTGACCGGGCAATCCGAGATCAAGCCGCGCTGGAAGCGCTGCGTGAGTTCGACCGACAACGCTCTGGGCGAAGCCCTGGGCCAGCGCTATGTGGAACAAGCCTTCGGCGCCGATGGCAAACAGCGCATGCTGAAGATGGTGGACGCACTGGAAAAGAGTCTGGACCAGGACATCCGCAGCCTGCCCTGGATGACCGAGGAAACGAAAAAGCAGGCCAAAGTGAAGCTGGATGCCATTCGCAACAAGATTGGCTATCCCGATGTCTGGCGCGACTACAGCTCACTTGAGATTGTGCGCGGCGATCTGCTGGGAAACTTCCTGCGGGCCAACGAATTTGAGGCCAAGCGCCAGATTGCCAAAATCGGCAAGCCGGTGGACCGTAACGAATGGCAGATGACCCCGCCCACGGTGAACGCCTATTACAGTCCACCGCGCAATGAGATCGTTTTCCCCGCAGGCATTCTGCAGCCGCCCTTTTTCGACAAGCAGGCTGACGATGCCATGAACTTTGGAGGCATCGGGATCGTCATCGGCCACGAATTGACCCATGGCTTTGACGATCAAGGCCGTAAGTTCGATCCTCAGGGCAATCTGCGCGACTGGTGGACGGCGCAGGACGGCACGGAATTTGAAAAGCGCGCCAGCTGCATCGCCGACGAATACAGCAACTTCGTCGCTGTGGACGATCTCAAGCTCAACGGCAAACTCACCCTGGGCGAAAACACGGCTGACAACGGCGGCGCCCGCATCGCGCTGATGGCGCTGGAGCAGATGATGGCCGACGGCCCGGCCGGCCCGGCGGCGCAAACCATCGACGGCTTCACCCCCCAGCAACGCTTTTTCCTCGGCTTCGGTCGCGGCTGGTGCGAAAAGCGGCGTCCCGAGTTTTCCCGCATGCTGGTCAGCGTCGATCCCCATTCGCCGGGAAAATACCGGGTGGACGGCGTGGTGCAGAACATGCCCGAATTCCAGAAGGCGTTTAACTGCAAGGCCGGACAGCCCATGGTAAGGGAGAACGCCTGCCGGGTGTGGTGACGTCGGAGTTCAACCAGACAGTTTAGGAGACCCGTTTTGGCCTCCCTCATGGGGCCGGAACGAGTCCCACTTGACATATTCCCATATGGGAATGTAATCTGCACACCATGGCACGAGCCGCCACCACATCGGATGCTTTCAATGCGGTCGCCGAGCCGCGGCGGCGGGAGATCCTGAACTATCTTGCGCTACAGGCGCGGCCGGTTGGCGACATTGCCTTGCGCCTCGGCCTGCAGCAACCTTCGGTGTCGAAGCATCTGCGGGTGTTGCGGGATGTGGGATTGGTCCAGGTGCGGCGCGACGGCCGGCAAATGCTTTATCGAACCAACGCTCAGGCCATCCAGCCGCTCCATGAGTGGACGAAAACCTTCGAACGCTTCTGGCAGCACCAGTTGAGCCGCGTAAAGGAACGTGCCGAAGCCAGAAGCAAGTCGGTGGATAGAGTCTGAAGTTCAGCCAGGAGGACAATGATGGCGACAGCAGCAGGGATCGAAAGTTTGACACTGAACGTGACCCAGGAAGTGCACGTGCGTGCGTCGCTGGAGACCACGTTCGCGGCACTGCTCGAACAGATCGGGCCGGAGAATGACACGCCGGACGGCAAGCTCATGCCGATGAAGATCGAACCGTGGCCCGGCGGGCGCTGGTACCGCGACCTGGGCGAGGGCAATGGCCACCTCTGGGGGCACGTGCAGGCCATCAAGCGGCCGACCTTGCTCGAAATTACTGGACCATTGTTCATGTCCTACCCGGTCGTCTCCAATGTGCAATACCGGTTGAGTGAGGCGGACGGCGGAACCCTGATCAAGTTTCAACACACGGCGCTAGGCCTCATTCAGGATGATCACAGGCAGGGTGTCGTCAAAGGATGGGCGCACATATTGGCTCGCGCCCGCGCGCGGGCCGAGGGTAGCCGCCCGGAATGAGTGTTCACCTGACGCGCTAGGGCGTCGGTGCACAAAGGAGGGAACCAATGTGTCCGGTGTGTATGGCGAGCGCGGCCCTGGTAGCCGGCAGCGTGACCACGACCGGCGGGGTCACCGCGTTTGTAGTGAATATCTTTCGGAAGAGAAAGATTGCCAGGATGAGTGTTTCAAAGAATGCAACCAGAAAGGAGAAATGACGATGACCATAGCGACGAGCAAAAACGAAAAAGTGGTGTCGCAAGCTGATTGGCTGGCGGCACGGAAGGAACTGCTGAAAAAGGAGAAGGAGTTCACGCGCCTGCGGGATCAGCTGAGCCGGCAGCGCCGAGAACTACCCTGGGAGGCGGTGGAAAAGCGGTACGTATTCGATGGTCCGAAGGGCAAGCAAACACTCGGTGACCTTTTTGGCGGAAAGAGCCAACTGATTGTCTATCACTTCATGTTTGGCCCGGGATGGAAAGAGGGTTGCCCCAGTTGCTCGTTCCTGGCTGACACTTTCGACGGCGCCGCAGTGCACCTAGCCCAGCGTGATGTGAATTTCGTGGTGGTCTCACGGGCGACCCTGCCGGAGATCGAGGCTTTCAAGAAACGCATGGGGTGGCGCTTCAATTGGGTGTCCTCGTCTGGGAGCGATTTCAACTTCGACTATCACGTTTCGTTTTCAAAGGACGACAAAGCGAAGGGCAAGGTTTATTACAACTACGACATGACGGATTTTCCCTCCGAAGAAGCTCCGGGCACGAGCGTGTTCTATAAGAACGAAGCCGGCGAAATCTTCCATACGTATTCCAGTTATGCCCGCGGGCTCGATATCTTGCTCTGTGCCTACAACTACCTCGACCTTACGCCGAAGGGACGCGACGAAGACAGTCTGGCTCATCCCATGGCATGGGTCCGCCATCACGACCGCTATGCCGACGCGAGTCTGGTGGATATCAAGCAGCCATAGGCGCGGCCTGCGAGCTGATGGCCAAAGCGCCAGGAGCGTTGCTCCGCCGGACAGCCGAGGTCGGCTGTCCGCGCGGGGTTCGCAGCTTGCCGCCTGATCTGCTGTTGGAGCGAGACATTGCGGACTGCCCCCTGGGCTTGCTGCGCGTTGACTTTGTTTATACCTGCCCCCTAAGATGGCTCACCAGAATTCTGGTGCCGGGCGTTGCGACGCGACGTCTTCAAAGAAAAAATGATCGGCCAAAACATCTCGTACTACAAGGTGATAGAGAAGCTCGGTGGTGGCGGGATGGGAGTGGTTTACAAGGCCGAAGACACGCGCCTTCATCGCTTCGTCGCCCTGAAGTTCCTTCCCGAAGACGTCACCCGCGACACCACCGCTCTGACCCGCTTCCGGCGCGAGGCCCAGGCGGCGTCTGCCCTGAATCATCCCAATATCTGCACTATTTATGACATCGGGGAGGAGGGCGACCAGGCCTACATCGTCATGGAGTACCTGGAAGGCGAGACGCTGAAACATCTCATCGGCAACCGGCCGCTGGAGATGGAGACGCTGCTCTCGATCGGCATTGACGTAGCCGAAGCTCTCGATGCGGCCCACGCCAAAGGCATCGTGCACCGCGACATCAAACCGGCCAACATCTTTGTGACCACGCGCGGAGCCGCCAAGATTCTCGACTTTGGCCTGGCCAAGGTGGCGCACGATGGGAATCAAGCCCTAAATCCCACGGACGTGACCAAAACCGAGGGCGCGAACGCGCAGCAGCACCTCACGAGTCCGGGTTCGGCCCTGGGTACCGTGGCTTACATGTCTCCCGAACAGGTGCGCGGCAAAACCCTCGATTCGCGTACCGACCTGTTTTCGTTTGGCATCGTGCTGTACGAAATGGCAACCGGCGCCGTTCCGTTTCGTGGGGAGACCTCCGGGGTGATCTTCGACGCGATCATGAACCGCGCCCCGCTGGCGCCGATCCGTCTGAACCCGAACCTTCCGCCGAAGCTGGAAGACATCATCAACCGTGCCCTGGAGAAGGACCGCGAGTTGCGCTACCAGCATGCGGTCGACATCAAGTCGGAGTTACGGCGTCTGAAGCGCGATTTGGAGTCGGGGCGAAGCTCGACGGTGAGTTCGTCGTCGGAGCCGATATACAGCGGAAGTGCTACGCCGGCGGAAGCGGTATCTGCCTCGGCGCAGAGAACGAGCAGTTCAGCTCGGGCAGTTGCTTCGGCCTCGTCGGGCGGTGTCGCAACCGTTCCCGCGCCTCCGCAACCACAAGCGTCAAGGCGGAAGCTCATGATTCCCGCTGCGGTAATCCTTCTCGTTGCCTTGGTCGCCGGCGGGCTCTACTGGCGCAAGCATCAAACCGTGCAACTGACGGACAAAGATCAGCTCATTCTTGCCGACTTTACCAATCAGACCGGCGACGCCGTCTTCGATTCGACACTAAAGGAAGCGCTGGCCATCCAGCTCGAGCAATCCCCATTGCTGCAACTGGTGAGCGATGCGGAACTGCACAATAACCTGCAGTATCTGGGACAGTCAGGCGCGCAAAGAATTACGCCGGAGCTGGCGCAACAGCTCGGTCAGCGGCTCGGCGTGAAGGCCTATCTTGCGGGGGCCATCGCCAATCTGGGAACGTCCTATGTGATTTCGATCAACGCGGTAAATTGCGCCACCGGAGAAGTGTTCGCCCGGGAGCAGGAGACCGCTCCGGACAAGACTGCGGTCCTGCAAGCGGTTGCGAAAGCAGCCACGGCCATGCGGGCGCGCCTGGGCGAGTCAATGGCGTCGATCCAGAAGCTGTCCACGCCCTATACCAACGTCACCACTACTTCGTTGCAGGCTTTCCATGCCTTCTCGCTGGGAGAAGAAGAGCATCGCATGGGCCGGGATTTTCCCCAGGCTTCTTCCTTCTATCAGGAAGCACTCCGACTCGATCCCAGTTTTGCCATGGCTTATGCGCGATTGGGCGTAGCTTATGGGAACCAGGGCGCATACACAAAAGCCATCGAGTACCTGAAGAAGGCCTATGACCTGCGCGAGCGGGTCACCGAGCGGGAGAGAATGTACATCGAGTCGCAATACGCGCTGCAGCAATTCGATTTGCCCAAGGCCCTGCAATCCTACAAGCTTTTTGTGGCCACCTATCCGCGGGACGCAGCGGCGTGGAACAACCTGGCTAACGCCTACGGGCTGGTGGGCGACCTTGAACAAGCGCTTGCCGGCTTCAAGAAGACCTGGGAAATTGCCAAGTGGAACAACGTTGCCGCCAACAATGCAGCGGGAACGCTCATTGGCATGGATCGTCTGCAGGAAGGCGAGCGCTACCTGAAAGAAGCGGTTGACCAGGGCGGGAGCGACGACACCAACTACCACAACAATGCAATGACGGACGATTTCCTGTCCAACCGGCCGGACTGGGATAAGCACGTGCAGTGGGCTGCCGTCCGTCCCGACGGTTTTACCGTGGAAGCAGGCGCGGCTACGATTTACTTTTCCATGGGCAGGATGCATGACGCCGACCGGCTATGGGAGCACTCAGCGCAGAGAGCGGAGCAGCAGCACCTGCCCGACGCCGCGGGCGGAATTTATTCTGTGAAGGCAGTACACGATGCCTTGGTCTCGAACTGTTCCGCAGCTCGCGATTCCGCCCACCATGGGCTGACGCTTGACCGTTCCACAGCGACTGTACCTGACGCAGCGCTGGCTCTGGCCCTGTGCGGCGAGACCGGCCCGGCAATTGCGGAAATACAACGCCTGGCCGCGGAAGTGCCCAACAATACCCTGGTCAACGAAATCTACCTGCCCGAAGTGAAAGCCGCCGTCGCCCTGCTGCAACATCATCCCGAGCAGGTCGCGGGGCTCGTGTCCCCGGCCGCTCCCTACCGGTTGGTGTCGAAAGTTCCTCAGCTGCTGGGCAGAGCATCGCTAGACATGAAGAGTCCGCAGCAAGCCATTACCGATTTTGAGCCGGGAATCCGTTATCGCGCTCTGTCGCTGGGCGAGGGGGCGAACGGGACATCGCAGGTCCCGGACTACGGCCTCTGTCTGCTGGGAACGGCGCGGGCCCAAACCCAGATCGACCGGGCGGCGGCCGGGCGGACTTACGAACAATTGCTGCAGATCTGGAAGGATGCCGACGCCGATTTCATCCCCACGCAGGAAGCCCGGCGCGAGCAGGCGGCACTGGCCGGTCAAGGCAAGAACTGAGCAGAAGACGCAGCGCCGGTTTTCCGCGATTTCGGGTACAAGGGATTGGGTGATGAACGCTCAGTGCCCGCCGAATCCCTTGAAGCCCTTGCGCCGCTGCTCGCTGTAGCGATGCAGAGCGTCATTGATGATGGGATAGGCCTCTGCGGCCGGCTGAATCTCATCCACTTCCACCGCTTTGCCTTCCAGCTGTTTGTAATCCTGAAAGAAGCGGCGCAGCATGAGCGAGCGGTGGGGAGGCATCTCCTGAGCTTCGCGGTAAGTGTTGAATTCCGGGTCCTGGGTGGCGACCGCGATAATCTTGTGGTCCTTTTTTCCGGTATCAATCATGGTCATCAGCCCGATGGTGCGGGCATGGATGAGAGTCAGCGGAACCACCGCCTCCTGGCATAACACCAGCACGTCGAGGGGATCGTCGTCTTCGGCGAGGGTTTGCGGAATAAAGCCGTAGTTGGCGGGATAGTACACGGCCGAATACAACACTCGATCCAGTTTGATCAGCCCGCTGACCTTGTCGAGTTCGTACTTTACGCTGGATCCGAAGGGGATCTCGACGATGGTGTAGAACTCCTGCGGCAGTTTGTCGCCGGGGGTGACGTCGTGCCAGGGATGGATCATCGGGCCTCGCTGGGTACATAGACTGCTGGCATTATATCGGCCATTCGGACATCTTGACCCGCGCCAGAGGCAGGAATAGAGTCGTATGTTGGTGCCTATTATGGCGGGCGAAACCGGGAAATATCTCAAATTCGGCGGGGCAGTAGCGTTGATCCTGCTCTCCATGGGTTATCTGGCCTACACCGGCGTGCAGGAGAGTAAGAGCTATTACGTCACCATCAAGGAACTGCGGGGCATGGGCGACGGTGCTTACACCAAGCATTTGCGTGTGGCCGGGAATGTTCAGCCCGGTTCGATCAAGCGCACGGGCACCCGAGTTGAATTTTCGTTGGTGGAAAACGATCAGCTGCTGCCGGTGGTTTATAGCGGAACCGAAGCGCCGCCCGACACCTTCAAGGACAACTCGCAGGCCCTGGCCGATGGTAGCTTTGGACGCGACGGCGTCTTCCACGCCAAACAGCTGCAAGCCAAATGCGCCTCCAAATACGCGCCCCAACAGCCGGGCGCACAAGCCACCATGTAGAAACACGTAGGCCCGGACGCCCTCGTCCGGGCGGGCGAGCGCAGCTCGCCGGGTTTCTAGCCAGGTTCTCAGGCCCTTCATTGTACAGCTCCTTCGGGACCACAAAACAAGCAGAGCTTCGCTCCGCCGGGCGGATGAGGGCATCCGCCCCTACGTGGTTCGTATGGCCCTCGACTTCACCTTAGCCTTCGGCTATCTTCCACTTACGTGGACGTTTCTCCCATAATCACGCTGACCGCCTTGGTCAAACAGTTTGGCCGCTTCGCCGCGCTCCGTGGCGTCAGCGCGGAATTTGCTCCGGGACAGCTCTACGCCATCCTCGGCGACAACGGAGCAGGGAAGACCACGCTCCTGCGCGCTCTGGCCGGCCTGGCGCAGCCGACCCGCGGCAGCATCTCGATTCTCGGGACCACAGACGTGCGGTCGGTATGTCATGAACTGGGTTACATGGCGCATCCTTCGTTGCTCTATGACGAAATGAGCGGGATGGAGAACCTGCGCTATTTCGCGCGGCTCTACGGCATCACGGATGCGTCGCGGGGCGCCGTCAACATGACTGCCGTGGGTCTCGATCCCAAGCTGACGCGCCCCGTCGCACAGTACTCCCAGGGCATGCGCCAGAGGTTATCGCTGGCGCGGGCGTTGCTCAACGATCCTAAAATTCTGTTGCTGGATGAGCCCTTTTCCAACGTGGACGTGCGCTCGGCGCGTGCCATGGTCACGCTGCTGGCGCAGATGCGCGGTGCGGGAAAGACAATTTTTGTAGTTACCCACCAGGCCGCCTTGCTGGAGGGAGCCGCCGACGAATTTGTCTGGATGGACGCCGGGCAGATCACGCATCGCAGCCGCCAGCTGCAGCCGGTGGAGACACGATGAGGCCATCATCTGGCGTCCCATCGAACGTGACCGGAGCCACGCTGGCCAAAGACCTGCGCCTGGAGTGGCGATCGAAAGACGCTATCAACTCCATGCTGTTTTTCTCGCTGCTGGTGGTCGTCGTTTTCAGCTTTTCCTTTGATCCCAACGCGGAAGAGTCGCGCCAGATTGCCGGCGGACTAGTCTGGGTGGCATTTCTCTTTGCCGCGGTGGTAGCGCTTAACCAGACCTGGGCGCGCGAACTGCGCAATCAGGTGCTGGACGCCTTTCGGGTTTCGCCGGCCCCGGCAAATTCGCTTTTCCTGGCCAAGGCGCTGGGCAACTTTATTTTTGTCGCGGTGCTGGAAATCCTGATGACGCCGCTGTTCATCATGTTCTATAAACTGCGCGCGCTGGGCCCGGCCTGGCAATTGATTCCGGTGGCTGTTCTAGGTACCTGGGCCCTGGTGGTGAATGGCACATTTTTTGCAGCCATGTCGCTGCGCACCCGCAGCCGCGAGATCATGCTGCCGCTGCTCTTGTTTCCAGTCTCCATTCCCGCGTTATTGGCCATGGTGAACGCAACCACGGCGATTTTGACGGGCGAGCTCTCCACGAAATTCTGGATTGTGTTGCTTACTACTTACGACGTGGTGTTTACTATCGCTTGTCTAATGTTGTTCGAGCTGGTTTTGAACGCGGAATGAAGCCCGATGCGAAATAGAGCCGAATGAAGATGAAACGGTTTTTCCCCATTTTCGGATTGCTGACCGCCGTCCTGCTGAGCCTTGCACTCTATGAGGCGCTGGTGGCCGCTCCCACCGAGCAGACCATGGGCAACGTGCAGCGCATCTTCTACTATCATGTGCCCTCGGCGTGGACGGCGTTCCTGCTGTTTTTCATCAACTTTATCTGCTCCATCCAGTATCTGGTGCGTCCCAACCCGATCGCCGACAAGGTGACGAACTGGACAGTCATCGCCATCGGGATTGCGGCCTGCGTCGCGGCGTTCGTGATTCGTCCCCTGCCGCAGCAGATGGAGCCGTCGTCGGTTGCTACCACCGGGCTCGCCATCGTGGGCCTGTATTTCCTGATCAAGAAATACTTCTC
>Ga0326726_10004865_pt1 | contig 12235 bp, 6 predicted proteins | sample MHFenrmetagenome_2_FD_207603 | JGI IMG/M metagenome (GOLD analysis project Ga0326726, IMG submission 207603) | Lab enriched peat soil microbial communities from Michigan Hollow, Ithaca, NY, United States - MHF15MN | ecosystem: Environmental > Terrestrial > Soil > Wetlands > Peat | place: USA...
TTAAAAAACTTAACTAATAACTAAGAAGAAAATGTAATTATGAAAAAAGCCATACTAATTCTCCTGGTTTTTGTGTTTATTTCACAATTGAATGCTTACGAAAAATTGTCGCTGGTGGAAAGATTCACAAATGCATCTTGTGGTCCTTGTGCCGAATTAAATAGTCAGTGGTATACAGCTACCACACAAAATTATGTTAATTCAGGTCTTATCTCTCACATTGTTTATAATGTGTGGTGGCCTGGAGCCGGTGACCCGATGTATTTGCTCAATCAGGCTGATAATACAACGCGAACTAATTATTACGGTTGCAATTATGTCCCCTGGATTGATATTAATGGAACTCACATTAATGAAACCTTGTCTGCTTTTACTAATGCCGTAGCAAATGGTAATGCACAATTCGCACCTTTTAATATTGTTATTTTTCAAGGGATTGTATCAAATAATCTTATAGAGGTTACAGTAAAAATTATACGGGATCCCACTGATATAACTACATTTGGCAATATTAAATTAAGAGTGGCTTTGACTGAAAAAACGGTTTCATTTGCAAGCCCTCCCGGTGGTAATGGTGAAAAAGAATTTTATAGCATTTGTCGAAAGATGCTGCCAAATGCAGGTGGCAGTACTTTTACTATACCGGCGCCTGGAGATTCCGTAGAGATCAGTTTGCAATATGTTCCGACACCCGAATTTTTACAAGCTGTTAACCTGGATAGCATTAGAGTGGTAGCTTTTGTGCAGGATGATAATACCAGACAGATATATCAATCGAATATGCATAATCTATTTAAGAATTTTAAGGCAACAATAACTACGCAAGATGAATATTATTTTGGTTCTTCTTCTGGAACGGCATCTTATACAGCATATATTAAAAATGCAGGGTTATACCCGGATACATATAATATTAATTTGGGTTTTAATGGTCCATCAGGCTGGTCGCAAACTTTCACTACAATTAATGGAACATTTAATTTGGGTGAAACTGATGCAGTAACTGTGAATCCCGGCGATTCCACAGAAATCCAGGTATATGTTAATGCTAATTCAAATAATGGATATGGAAAAACAACCGTTCAATTTATTTCCAATCAGGGAGAGCTTGGTAGCGCAGAATTCAGATACACAACATTTGGATTGGATGTTCTTGTGGTTGCTGATGATGGGGGTGCAAAGTATGAGACGTATATAGAGAACGAATTGCAAAGTATGAGTGCTAATTATGGTATTGTTCCAAGTCAGTATGTTATTCCAAATGCAAACGAGATAAATTCATTCAATGTTTTAGTCTGGAATACAGGAGTTACAGAGCCGGGATTAAACAGTGACGAAATGAATATAATAAAAACTTTTCTTGATAATGGAGGAAGCTTATATCTGAATGGTGTTGATATTGCATACCAGATGGCTGATCCTTCCAGTCCCTATTATTCAACAGAGACTATGAACTTTTTCACTAACTATCTGCATTCAAGCTATATTCTAAGAGAACATTCAGCAACGATAACAGTTGGTATTGATGGAGATCCTATTACAGATAGTTTGGCAATGACAAATCTTACAGGTGGAACAGGCGCGAATACTATAAATCATTCAGCAGGTCATTATGCAAATCAGATTGCTGCTGAAGGAATGTATAATGCAAACATTCTTTCCTTCTGGTTAAAACCGGATGAACATCCGGGAATAAGAGCATTTCATGGTCTTTCCGGCAAGGTTGTTTTCACGACTTTTGGATTTGAGACAATTGCTCTTGCCGGGAGAAGAGCATTATTTGGTCAGCACGTAATTAACTGGTTGAAAATTCCTGTCAGCGTGGAAAATAATCAATCAGGGTTGCAACCTGCTTTATTCGAGTTGTATCAAAACTATCCGAATCCATTCAATCCTGTAACATATATTAAATATGAGGTACCGAATACTTCGCCAGTATTAATTAAAGTATACGATATAATCGGCAGGGAAGTAGCAGTTCTTGTTGATGAAGTAAAGGAACCCGGAATATATCAGGTATCTTTTGACTCAAAAAATCTGGCGTCGGGTGTATATTTTTACAAAATGGTTGCCGGCGATTTTACATCTGTTAAAAAGATGAATCTGTTGAAATAACGAAAATTCATTTTTATTGAATTAGCAATAAATAATTAAATTTAATTAATCACTAAAACATGAGGTAATTATGAAAAGCAAATCACGCTACTTTATTGCAGTATTCATTGCGATGGTTTCTTTGCTAGCTTTTTCTCAGAACCTATTTGCTCAGACTGAAAGAAACCCGTTAATAGAATTTTGTACTGGGACATGGTGCCAATGGTGTCCTTGCGGGGATTATACAATTGAAAACTTACTCGTTGCACATCCAAATCTGATTCCACTTGCCTATCATGGACCCGCTGGCCAGGATCCTTATTCTAATTTCCCCGGGAATCAAATTATAAGCCTTTTGGGAATGTCTGGTTACCCCACTGCCGTAGTTGACAGAGCTACTGGCGCGCCGGGTGACTATACTACGTGGACAGCAAAAGTGAATTCGAGGGTGAGTGTGCCCGCAACAGTAACGATTGAGCTTCAAAGATCATTTAATAAAACCACCGGTCATTTAGATGCTACGATAGATATGACTCCTCTGGAAAGTTTAACGGGTCAGTTTTATTACAATATTGTACTGACTGAAGATAGTTTGATATATAATCAGGTAAACAATGGTCAGTGTGTTAGTGGGGGTCCAAACTGGGTACATTATTGGGTAGTACGTGCAATGATAAATGGCGCCTCCGGTGAAAGTGTAAACTCTGGTTCCACCTGGAATACAGGCGAGACTATTATAAAAACGATATCGTATGATGTGCCATTAACCTACAACCCCGACAAGTGTAATTTGATAGTTTTTGTATATAAGCAAAATTCTCCAATGTATTCTGCACAGGTACAGCAGGCTGAGCAATGGACTCTCGTTTCACCCGATTATCTTGCAACCGTCTCTTCTTCAAGTCCGGATGTAATTGTTGAGAATAACGGGACCGGAAATTTTTCTGCAACTCTGCATAATGTCGGATTATTAGATGATTCATATTATGTTGATGTAACAATGACAGCTCCGAATGGATGGAGTGGTGAATTTACAACACCAAACGGAACCTTTCCTTTCGGTCAACAGGACTTAGTTGCTGTGCCGACAGGGGATTCCTTGAATGTGGATATTTCCGTTTCACCGAATGCCATTAATGGATTTGGGGAAGCAACCATCAGATTTACATCAATGAATGAGCCAAGTACATTTGTTGAAAAGACTTTTAGGATGGTGACAATCACTGGAGTTAAAGGACTTATAATTGATGCAAGCGGCCAAGGATATGCTGATCTTTTATTAAATCCTGTTGAGCAAGTGTTTGAATATCCTCTAGGTATTGTTTCACGGGAAGCTTTATATCCTGGAATTGATCTTACTAATTTCACACTGGTTTGCTGGTCAACAGGAAACGCTTTTCCGGTTTTCACCGAAGACGAAGTTGATGCTTTGATGCCATTCCTTGATAATGGCGGACGCTTGTTCATTAATGGGCAAAATATAGGAGAAGACATATTTGGTGCTTCCGGTCAAAGCCAATTTGCCCAGGACTTTTATCATAACTATCTCCATGCAGATTATGTAGACGATATTGGCCTTACCTTCTTCTTTAGGGGAATTGATGGTGATCCAATCAGCATGAGTCATCTGTTTGGCTTTTCACTTTCTGATCTCTACCCTCGAAGTCCGGATCAATTTATACCTTATGATGCATTTGCAACATCATTGTTTACATTCGGTACTTATTCACAGTACAATTCAGTCAAGGCTGATGATGGTACTAATAGAATAGTTTACTTTGGCTTTGGTTTGGAACAAGTTTCTACAGACACGACTAGAGACAATCTTGTTATTCGAGCAATCAATTGGTTAATGAATGGCATTGTAGTCAGTACTCCCAATGAAAATATTTCGCCCTCCTCGTTTAAACTTGATCAGAATTATCCGAATCCTTTTAACCCGACAACAACAATCACCTACTCGATACCAAACGAATCACAGGTTAACTTAAAAATTTATGATGTGATGGGAAGAGAGGTTGCTGTATTGGTAAATGGAAGGCAGCAAGCAGGAGCTTACGAAGTTAAGTTTGATGCAGCCTCGCTGGCATCAGGGACTTATTTCTACAAGTTAACTGCGGGCGACTTTGTTTCAGTAAAGAAAATGGCTCTACTTAAGTAAGTATCGAATGATCATTATATAAGGTACATCTCTAAGATGTACCTTTTCTTTAAAAATTTTATTTTTGTGAAGCTAATTAATACTTAAGGTGTAAATATGAAATTTTTGATAAAAAATATTCTAGTTATAATTTTATTCTTAACCCCGCTGGTATTGGCACAGGATATCCAGGTAATAACCCAAGGAACAACTAAATACGAGCCTGTCGGTACCCTGGAAATAATTTTTGATTTCGAAGTAGTAAATATTTCTTCCCAAGAACAGGTGGTTTTTGAGGTAAGAACAATAAATAATTTACCGCAAGACTGGACTTCTTCATTATGTTTCGGACAGAATTGTTTTCCTCCGAATATTGATAGTGTTGCAACCAATCCTCCCTTTCCAGAACCACCGCTTCAACCTGGGGATACATTAATTACCTCTTTACATGTAGTTACAGATCAAGCTTCAATTGCAACCGCTTACGTGCAATTACAGATTGGAACATTCCGACATCCTGATGAAAGAATCATTCTTAATTTTACTGCCACAACAGATCCGGCAGTTAGTGTAAATGAGAAGAATGAGTTTAATTCGTATTATCTTTTTCAAAACTATCCGAATCCATTTAATCCATCAACAAAAATCAGTTATAAGGTTGGTGAGCCCGGATTGGTTCAATTAAAGGTTTATAATGTTCTTGGTGTTGAGGTTGCTAACCTTGTAAATGAATATAAGAATGCTGGTGACCACTCGGCAGACTTTAATGCTCTCAACTTATCATCCGGAGTGTATTTCTATTCTTTATCAGTTAACAATTTCACTCAAACTCGAAAAATGATTCTGGAGAAATAAATGAAAATACTGACAACTATTCTTTTGCTTCTTTTTATTTCTGTTTCATTACACTCACAGGGTGAATCAGAAGGCATCCGTAAGGGTCCCAATTTTAAGGCTGAAAATCTTGATGGTGAAATGGTTGAATTAAATGCTGAAATAGGTGGTGGTCCCATTTTGCTGAGTTTTTGGGCTACTTGGTGTAAACCGTGCATAGAAGAACTGAATGAATACAAAAAGATATATGAAGATTACAAAGATAAAGGATTTAAGATGTATGCAATATCAACCGATGATGAAAGAACCGTTGCAAAGGTTAAGCCTTTTGTAAAATCTAAAAACTTTATGTTCCCGGTATTGCTGGATACTAATTCTGATATTGCCAGATTGTATTATGCTCAGTCAGTTCCATATTCAGTTATTCTTAATAAAAAAGGATTAATAATTTATTCTCATCTCGGATACATGCGAGGTGATGAGGCTAAGGTAAAAGAAATTATTTCATCGGAAATTAATAAATAAAAATCATCCACGGATATTTTTCCGGGGCAATTATAATTTTTTACACTATACTCTTATACTGATGTTTCTCTCCAAACGATTTTCAAATTGCTCTGCAGATATTAATAAATCATTTTTCTCCAGCATAAATCAGATGAAAAATTTTCCCTTTTATTTTTTGTACACCATACTATTAGCGCTAGTTACGATAAACTCGCAACTTAATGCGCAAACAGAATCCGCCTGGCTTACCTGGCCGCAGGGACTGGGATTTTCTAACCAGCTTGAATATTCTTATAACGTTGATACTCAACGGGAAATATTTGAAAACTGGTTGAATCTTGATTACGCGCTTGGGATGTTTTCATCAGGATTAAGATTAGATGTGTTTCAACCAAATGATCCCGATCCTTCAATCAGTCGCGGAAAGGATAAATATGCTGAAATAGATTACATTTATTTTAAAGCTGATATTGGTGAAAAAGAAGAAGGACTTTCAGTTACCGGAGGGAACTTCTATTCTTTATTTGGAAGGGGAATGGTACTTAAGAGTTATGAAGACAGAGCGATCAGGATAGATAATAACCTCCTTGGATTGAAAGTGACTGGTAAATATGCTGGTTTTGTATTAACGGGACTTTCCGGTATGGCTGCAAATTCTACTAATGAAAGAAAGGATATACTTCATGCTTTAGACCTTGAGTACCGCGGTTGGCGGCCGCTTAAGATTGGAGCTACTGTAGCTTCAAATCTTCCACCTTCAGAAGAAACAGCCCGGACTACCCTTGCATCCTTAAGGGTGCTTCCAAGTTTTTGGAATGTCGATATATATGCAGAATACACTGCCAAGTTTAATGAAGATATAAGGCAGAATATTTTTAATGGTTCTGAATCAATTGTTGGCCAGGGATTTTACGGGAATTTAAATTTTTATCTCGGGTCTCTTTCACTGCTCGGTGAATATAAATACTATGACAATATAGCTTTCACTTCGCAGGATGGAACTATCTTTTATAATACTCCACCCTCCGTAAGACTTGAGTATACTTATATTTTGCCAAACAGGCATCCCTCACCATTAAACCAAGCAGACGAGCAAGGATTTCAGCTGGCAGCTGGTTACAATTTAAGTGATGATACTTATCTAACTGCTGCATATACACAGACGAAGACACTTCCCTCAAGTTCATACTATCAAAGGGTCAATCAAATTAATATCCCGGTCTCCACACAGCTGAAAGAATTTTATGTTAGTGGGCAGCAGAACTGGAGTGAAGATTTAACTACAATTGCTGCCTTTGCGTACAACGAGGAACTTGCAACGAACACAAAAAATATTATTCCTATTCTTGAAAACAGATTTTATTTCGGAGAGGTGAATACAGTAAAGGTAATTATAGAACACCTGCATGCCACAGATAGAACAACAACAGAACAATATTATTCAGATGTTCTTTCAGTCGAATATTTGAGATCACCTGGATTCAGTATTGCCGTTGTTTCTGAACTTCAAACCAAAGAACCTGAACCGGGAAGGACAGTAAGAAAATACTGGGGGTTTGTTCAGACAGGATACAAATTTGGAGGACACACGGATATTAGTTTACTTATTGGGACACGCCAGGCCGGTAACATTTGTATTGGGGGAGTTTGCAGATACGAACCGGCATTTCAGGGCGTAGAACTGAAACTATTAACAAGATTATAGTAAATGCTGAATAAAATCTATAATAATTGTTGTTATAGCATAATTATTGTATGTATAGATATTTTAAAAATAGGTTGACTTTATTAATAATTTTTACAACGTTTCAATAACAAAATATATTTTTTACAAAAAATGGAGGTTTATGATACCATTTTACTCTTTTCTTAACACAAGTGTGTCTTTCTTTTTTATCAAATCACGGGTTGTAATGAATTTCTGCTAAGGTTATCAATTGGCAGAATTCATTCGATAATATAACAAACAACACATAGATACTTCATTTTAGGAAGTTTGCAGATTGTTTTATTATCGAAAATCAAGACATACAATAATTAACTAAAACTAATTCAATCATCATCATCCACTAATTTAGGAGAGAGATAATGAATAGAATAACGACTGTTCTCCTTTTGCTTCTGTTGTTACCAACATTAACTCTTGCCGGCACTACGGGAAAATTGAAAGGTAAGGTAACCGACAAGGGAACGGGTGAGGTTCTAGTTGGAGCAAATGTAATTGTGCAAGGCACCTCCTTTGGTGCTGCCACCGATATTAACGGTGATTACAATATTTTTAATCTCAATGCCGGCGTATATGAAGTGAAATGTTCATATATCGGCTATCAATCATTCACCGTCTCTAATGTCCGTATAAATGCGGACCTTACTACAGAGCAAAACTTTCAACTAACTGCCGAAGGAATACAGGTAGGCACTGTTGAAGTTGTTGCTTTAAAACCACTTTTAAATAAAAGTAATACGAACGCCCAAAGAATAACAACAAGCGAAGATATCAATGCGCTCCCAATTAGGGGCATTGATAATATTTTGGCTCTTACTCCGGGTGTTGTTTTACAGGATAAAACAATTTATGTAAGAGGTGGACGTCAGGACGAAGTAGGATACTACGTCGAAGGAACAAATGTTACCAATCCTTACCTTGGTGGTAGCAATTTAAATCTTTCACAGGATGCTTTAGAAGAAATTTCAGTTCAGGCGGGTGGATATACAGCAGAATTTGGTGGTGCAAATGCTGGTATAGTTCGCGGACAAATAAAATCAGGCACACCTGACTGGAAAGCAAGTGTAGAGTATATTACAGACAATGTTGGATTTCAAGGTACCGACCAACGCTTTAGCGGTGATAAGAATTGGGCAGGAGCTTACTGGTATGGTTATACAGATTTTATTGCTACACTAAGTGGACCGATCGGAACTGATAAAGTTAAATTTTTTGGTTTATTTGAAAATAAATTTCAAAATGACCAAGGTCCGCAATCTTATCCAGGAATTAATCTTGGTGTAATCTCCGACCCAACAGTTACACCGTACACCGCAATAGATTTTAAATATCCTGCCGGAGCAGTATATAAAAACTCATTAGGATTATATACCGGTACCGGTTCTCTAACATTTGACTTTAATCCATTACTTTTCAGATTGGTTGGTTCTTACTCCAGTGTAAATACCTATGATGGTAATGGTTATGTAGACGCTGCTAATGGTCAGTCTGGTATTTCAGGACAGATTTTAAGAATACTAGATTTAGATAGAGTTGGGAAAATTGATCAGACGAGTGGTGTGTTTAATCTGAAGATGACCTATATTTTTAACCCCAAAACATATTGCGAACTAAATGGTGGTTATGCATTTGATACAGACCACAGATACGATCCTTATTTAAAGGATAATTTTATAGGTTACGGTGATAGTGTTGCTAATGCCGACGTAGGCTTTACGTGGGTGAGAAGAGAAAATGAGCCATCGGGGCGCTATCGTACACCTTCACTGTACCAAATTTTTACTTTTGGTTTTAATGCCCCTGGTGATGTAATATCACCATACCTAAAAGGTAAAAGCGAGAATCTTAATTTCAGTGGTGCAATTTCCTCAGAACTTAGTATACATCACTCTCTTAAAGCTGGTGGCGAATTACAGACATATACAATTCGCAATTTTGGTATAACAAACAGGAATGTAACTGCAATCGCTGGTCGTGTAAATGATCCTAATGCAACCCAGTCCTACAGAGAAATTATGACCAGTTTAGGAGTAAACAACTATGGTTACGATCTGAACGGTGATGTTTATGACGGTGAAGATAATTATGAAACAGGACAAATTGGACCAAAGCAACCTTTATTTGCCGGTGTATATGTTCAGGATAAAATGGAATATGAAAACCTAATCATTAATGCTGGTCTGCGTTATGATTATATCAATACTGATAATATAACCTTCATCGATCCTTTGCATCCCGAGTATTCCATAGATTTCAATACACAGGAAGTTTTGCCTGCAGGTTTAGCTAAAACTCCGGTATTCAGTTCAGTAAGTCCGCGTTTAGGTTTTTCTTTCCCGATTACTGATATGACGGTATTTCATGCTCAGTATGGTAAGTTTGTTCAGCAAACCCGGTTGAGAGATATTTATTTAGGTATGTATGCAATATCTTTTAACTTACAAGGTAAGTTTTTTATTGGTACTCCTGTTGGATTTGATGTAAGACCAACTAGAACAACTCAATATGAAATAGGCTTTACACAGCAAATCGGAGATTTTGCTTCATTTGATATAACAGGCTATTACAAAGACATACAAGATCAAGTTGTCTATCGTCAGCAAAAAACCGGTACACCAGGTAATCCTTCTCCATATCCGGCTTATGCATTATTGACTAATGGTGATTTTGCTACCACAAAAGGTATTGAACTCTCTTTCAATATGCGACGTATAGAGAGATTTCTTGTTAATGGCTCACTTTCATTCCAGGATGCACGCGGCACAGGTTCATATCCTAACGCTCAAGCTGGTATTGTAGGTGCACCGCTTGATGGTGTTACTGTATTTGAACCGGAATATGTTACACCTCTTGATTATAACAAACCTATGAACGGAAATATTAATCTTGATTATCGATTTGGTAAAGGCGATGGTGGTCCGATATTCCAGGAATTAGGTGCATCGTTACTGTTTCTTTTTGGAAGTGGTCATCCTTATACTACCGGCGAAGGAAAAGGAAATGCACAGGGAAGTCTCGAAGGAGATTCACGTTTCAGGTCACCGACGGAAGCCTTAAATTCGTCTCTGACACCTTCTACATTTCAGATTGATCTGAGAGTAGATAAAACAGTTAACCTGTTTGATGTTTTAAACATGAATATTTACGTATATGTTATAAATATTCTTGATACAAAAAATGTTCAGAATGTGTTTCTGAGAACAGGTTCTCCAACGGATGACGGTTATTTAAGTGAATATGATCTTGGCGGACAATTGGCAGAAAAGAACGGACCCGATTATGTTGCCTTATATAATGCTATCAATATTGATTACTTCCAGGCTTATCAGGCAGCTGGCGGACAGAACCAGGGTGCTGCAGGATCTTCATTTATGTGGGGGCCACCTCGTCAAGTCAGGCTCGGAATTAGATTGGAGTATTAATTATGAACCTAATAACTCTATTAAAAAACAAAGGAGTTTAAAAGAATATGAGATTAAATAGAATTAATTATTTTATTGTTTTTGTGGTGAGCCTGATTTTTATTACCCAAATTGTGGTTAATGCAGAGGGTAATGAAAAGGGAAAAAGAACACTACAAAAAGTCCAGACACAGACTCCAGTCACCTTTATCGACATAAATAATATTTTTACACCGATGAGGAACAATGGAATCTCGGATATAGATATAAACCAGCAGAATTCCGGGCTGGTTTTTCCTAAGGGAAGCGGTAAAACAGCCGCATTTACTTCTGGTTTACTTTGGGGTGCAAGAGTACCGGGTGATCCGCAAGTAAGAGTTGGCGGTACTGCGTATGCTACAGGACTTCAGCCTGGAGCCATACTAGCTGATGGAACAGCTGATGACCCAACTTTGGATAAGTACCGTATTTACAGAGTAAGACCGGATATTTATCCACTGGGACCAACAGTAGATCTTACAAATGATGCTATATTGGAAGCCAACTCTGAGTCTGCAATTCGTGGCCAATATGAAACAGATTGGACTGAGTGGCCGGCCGATCTTGGAGCTCCATATTTTGATGGGAACAATAATGGGCAATACGATCCTGATCCAGCTTCTGGTGATATTCCCGGTGTTCCCGGAGCTGATCAGACTCTCTGGTTTGTGGCTAATGATTTAAATCCTAGCAACACCGCGGATTTATATGGCGCTTCTCCAATGGGAATCGAAGCACAGGTTACATATTGGGCTTATAACAAAACAGGTGCTCTGGGAAACATGTATTTTAGAAAATATGTACTAATTAATAAAGGTGCCCAGCAAAACACTTTAGAAGATATGTATGTTTCGATGTGGTCTGATGTCGACAATGGCGCATCTGGTGACGACTTTGTTGGTGTCGATACAGTTCTTAGTTTACAATATGATTATAATTCAAGTCCTAACGATGCTGTATATACTCCTCTTCCACCACCTGCAGTTGGGTTTGACTTTTTTCAGGGCCCTCTTTTAATCGGTGTTGCGGGGGAGGATAGAAATAAAAACGGTGTTGATGATGCTTTGGATTATGGTATTTTCAAGGGCAAAGTTGTCGGACCCGGCAAAATCAATTTGCCAATGACTGCTGCTTATTATTTTGCGAATGGTGATCCTAATATAGGCGATCCACCGCAGGGAGATTTAGATGGTTCAACACAATTCTATAATTTCTTCCAGGGTAAGTTTGGTTTGTCCGGCGTGACATTTACGGATCTCTCTACAGGGCAGCCTACAACTTATGCTTTGAACGGCGATCCGATAACACGTACAGGATGGCTGGATGGAATTCAGCTACCTCCCGGTGATAGACGTCAGGGCAGTGCATCCGGTCCTTTTACATTAGCTCCTGGTGATACTCAGGAAGTTGTTGTTGCCGAAATTTGTGCCGGTGCTATTCCAGGTGTCGATAATATTGCTGCAATAGGCTTGCTAAAATACTTTGACTCTTATG
>Ga0326726_10004866_pt1 | contig 12234 bp, 11 predicted proteins | sample MHFenrmetagenome_2_FD_207603 | JGI IMG/M metagenome (GOLD analysis project Ga0326726, IMG submission 207603) | Lab enriched peat soil microbial communities from Michigan Hollow, Ithaca, NY, United States - MHF15MN | ecosystem: Environmental > Terrestrial > Soil > Wetlands > Peat | place: USA...
ATATACGTTGGCGAATGTTTTTCTCACAATCTTTCAGGATTGGGTTGGCATTCTGGAAAGCTGCATCAGTAATTATTGGCCAATTACTGTCAATAGGGTCAAAATAGCAGGATTCAACGCCATTAGTCTTGAGCGCAGTTGAGAATATTCTAATGCTGGTTCTTTCACCCATCGAGAGAATATCATCTAAGTCTTTCTTCTCCAATTTTCCGCTAGAAGTGCTCTTAGCGGTCGTCATTAGAACATCGGTTGTTTTACCCATGGCTGAAACCACGACGGCAACTTGGGCGCCTTTCTTGACTTCGTTAACCACGGCAACTACCGCTTTTAAGAGCCTTTCGTGATCCGCTAGACTAGAACCACCGAATTTTACAACAATTCTTTTGTTAGAGCCAGTCTTCTCCATCATCTTACACCCATGCTTTGCCCAGAACTTTTTCTATAAAAATTCTCAGTTCTGGGCTTAAGGAAAATAATAATAAAAGAAGTAGCCGAAGCTCGCGAATTGTGATTTGCTGTTTTCTTTCTCTATTTTGAAATCTGACATTGGAGCTTCGAGCCTTGTTGAATGAGACGTTATTTAGAAAATATAAGCGTTTCGGCATATTGATAATTTATTACAGCTTAGCTACTTGTTGCCTGACTCACCGGGTATAGGCTTTATCAATTTGACCGTGCATAAGAAAATGTGAGTGAAAAATACCGATGAAAGCTTTTGATAACTGGCAAAAAATCCTTATCGAATGCAAAAACGTTGTGCAAACAAGAATTAAGCCGTACCTAGCAACCATCGGGGAACCACAACCTAATTTGGGTATTGGTGCAGGCGGAGACGCTATGAAACCTGTAGATTTAGCCGCGGAAGAAGCTATAGTTGAAACCCTTAAGCGAAATGCTGTTTCGTTCACGCTAATTAGCGAAGAGTCAGGAGTAAAAAAATTCGGCGCTAAATCATCAGAGTATTTTGTGACAGTCGACCCAATTGATGGAAGCACAAATTTTATGCGGGGTTTGCCCTTTTATTGTTGTTCTATTGCTGTTTCGCGAAAGCCAATGCTTTTTGATGTCTTTACGGGATTGGTTGCTGACCTTGTTCATGATATTACTTATACTGCTTTTGAAGGTAAAGGAGCATACAGAAATGGAAAAAAAATGGAGACATCAAAAACCACTTCGTTGGAAGAAGCAGTTATAGGTTTAGACCTTAACGGAAACAAATCCAAAATTGTGTTGCCTAAACTATCGAATTTGATTTCGAAAACTAAACATATCAGGCACTTTGGCGCTAATGCTCTTGAACTATGTTATGTGGCAAATGGGATAACGGACGCGTTTGTTGACATTCGTGAAAAACTACGCACGACAGATGCAGCAGCAGGTTTCCTAATTCTCAAAGAAGCAGGGGGAATAGTAACCACGGCTGAAAATAAAGAATTTGATGTTGAATTGGACCCTAAACAGACTTTGAGCTTTATTGCTTCAGGAAACAAAGAAATTCATAAAAAAATCATAAGCTCGGTCAATAGCGCATGTTAATTTTATTGTGGCCAAATCCTTCAGCTCTTATAAAAGCTGGAAAAACCAAAACGCTTCTTATTGCTGACCCTCATCTCGGCTGGGAAACGTCGCTTCAAGAAAAAGGTATTCATGTTCCAAGTCAAACGTCAAAAATCCTTAACAAATTAATTCAAATAATTGCAAAATGCAAACCAGATCGCCTCGTTATTCTTGGAGATGTCAAATACACAGTAGTCTCTAGCGAATTTGGAGAATGGCATGATATCCCTGATTTTTTTGGCAAATTACAAGAATTTGTTGGCGATATTGCTATTGTACGTGGCAACCACGATGCAAACATTGAACCTCTACTTCCGGAAAACGTAAAACTTTTGCCCGCAACAGGAACAGTTATTGATGGAGTCGGCGTTTTCCATGGCCACAAATGGCCTTCGCCAGCTTTGCTTGAATGTAAATCCTTGGTCATGGGACATCTGCATCCTGTTGTGGTTTTTCGTGATCCAGCTGGATTTAAAATTACAAGGCAAACATGGATGAGAGCAAATTGTGACTCCGAAGCTTTAGCCAAGACTCTTCTGCAAAAACACAGCATCAAGATTGAGGGCTCAGTGGAAGAAACACTCAATAGACACTACAAAATTAAACTTCAAACAAAAGAGATTTTCATTATGCCCAGCTTTAACGATTTCCTTGGAGGGAGACCAGTGAACGAAACAAAGTCCAGAAAAGAAATTGGCTCTGAAGCTTTGATAGGACCAGTTTTGCGTTCACAAGCAGTGGATGTTGATAATTCTGAGCTTTATCTTTTAGATGGCACTTATCTAGGAACTTTAAATCACCTTAGAAGTTTGTAAATTATTGAGTTTGCTGGTTAACTCTTATATTTGCGGGCATGTTATATGCATAACATAGTTTGGGAGGAAAAACAGAATGAAACTAGTAACTGTTTTGTTACCAGAAGCGTATCTTGAAGGTTTAGATGAATTAGTTCGAGCTAACATGTATCCAAGTAGAAGCAGCGTTATTAGGTCTTCAGTACGGGATTTGCTAAAGAAAGAGCTCTGGGAAAACAAGCGCGGAAGATAAAAAAGAAGTTAAGCATAAATTAAAGAAGAGGAAAATTTGCTTGCTGCTTTGGCTGGATTTTCCGCTTGGGTGATTTCTCTTCCAACGATGAGGTAGCGTGCCCCTGCTGTTAGCGCGGTTTCTGCAGATCCACCTTGTACGCCTACACCAGGTGAGTAAATTGGCACTTTTTCTCCAAGAATTTCTTTTATTTCTGATATTTTTTCGGGATAAGTTGCTCCTACTACAACTCCATCGGCACCCCATTTCAATGCTTTTTTGGCAAAGGAAACATATTGTGGTATTTTTTCTCCCGTAGTGTGGTCTATTATTGTTTGGCCATAGCCTTCGCCTGCGCTTTTGTGACTCATGTAACAAAGAAGTATAACGCCGTGTTCAAGTTTTCGGGATACTTCAAAAAGAGGTTTTAAACCTTCTTCCCAACCTACAAACGGGTTAGCGATTAGACAGTCAAAACCAGCTGCATAGTAATATTCTGCAATGACTTGGTTTGTAGCTCCAATATCGTTTACCTTAGCATCCATAATTGCCAACAACCCTTGTCCATGGATTTGCTCGACCAGTTGTTGTATGCCGATAAAGGTTCCTAGTGGAAGCAAAAGATGGTGATTTATTTTTACTGCACAAATGTAGGGATGAACGGCGTTGAGGATTTTCTGGGCTTTATCCAAAATTTTGCTTCGGTTTTCTGGAGCTTCATAAGGCAAATCCAATGCTAAAACAAGCGGGGAATTATTTTTTCTCGCTGATTCCTTCATTTTGGCTTTAAATGACAATGTCATTCCTCTTAAGTAACTTGTCTGCTGAACATATTTCATTATTTCAATTAATAACCGTTTAGAAAGCTATATTCGAGATAATCTTGAATTTTTCTCTTCAAAAGGTTCACAAATAGGTTCAAACTTCAAGAATTTGTACTAATATTTGTAGGAATAAAAAGTGAGAAGGACCGCAGCAGAAAAAGTCATTCCTCAACATTTGGCTGGGGGAAAAATGGACCCTGATGAAGAGATTGCCTTAAAAATTGATCATACTTTGACCCAGGACTCAACTGGAACCCTAACTTACCTTGAGTTTGACGCCATGGGAGTCCGAAAAGTCAAAACACAGCTAAGTTTAAGCTTTGTTGACCATAATATGCTTCAAAACGATTTTAGAAACCAGATGATCACCGCTACTTGCAAGAAGTCGCTGCAAAATACGGTATTATTTTCTCTCGTCCAGGAAACGGAATCTGTCACCAACTTTACCTCGAACGTTTCGCTAACCTTGTTTGACACTTTTGGGAAGTTACAGCCATACCCCAACAGCTGGAGGCATGTGCATGATTGCCATTGGCGTTGGAGGACTAGATGTTGCCGCTGCTATGGCTGGAGAGCCATTCTATCTTGAAATGCCCAACATCTTAGGTGTAAAGTTAACAGGGAAACTTGCGCCCTTTGTATCAGCCAAAGATGTAATTTTACATCTGCTCAAAGAACTAAATGTTAAGGGTGGAACAAACAAGATTTTGGAATACTTTGGCTCAGGAGTTCAGACTTTAAGTGTTCCTGAACGAGGAACAATAGCAAATATGGGAACAGAAACTGGAGCCACAACACCTATTTTTCCTTCAGACGAAACAACCAAAGATTTCCTAAGAGGTCAAAGAAAACAAGACCATTTGATAGAACTCAAATCAGATAAGGATGCAAATTATGACGAAATCTTAGAGGTCGATCTTGGAAAAATAGAGCCGTTAATAGCGTTGCCTCATAGCCCTGATAATGTCAAACCAGTCAGCGAACTCGAAGGAATACCAGTAGATCAAATGTGCATAGGCAGCTGCACCAACTCGTCACTTCGAGATCCAAAAATTGTCTCCGCCTTGCTAAAAGGCAAAAAAATTAACGATAACACAAGTCTCACAATATCCCCTGGTTCAAGACAAGCTTTAGAAAATTTAGCAGCTGCGAGCGATCTTGAACCGTTAATTCAGTCAGGTGCCAGAATTCTTGAAAATGCTTGTGGTTCATGTATTGGAATTGGCCAAGCTCCAACATCAGAAGGTGTCTCGCTTAGGACATTTAACCGTAATTTTAAGGGACGCTCTGGAACACAGGATGCCAAAGTTTACTTGGTTAGTCCCGAAACTGGAGTTGCAGCAGCAATTACCGGTAAAATAACTGATCCTCGAAAACTTGGTAAGTATCCAAAGATTAACTTGCCAGAAAAGTTGGCTTTGAGTGATAATATGTTCATTTACCCAAACGCAAATACAACAAGTCGAGTTGCTATGGGACCTAACATTAAGCCTTTGCCTTCATTCAGACCTTTGCCAGATAGATTAACTGGTGAAGTGCTGTTAAAGCTTGGGGATAACATTTCAATTGATGACATCTTGCCGGGAGGCACAGAAATAATGTCTTTAAGAAGCAATATTCCTGAAATTAGCAAGTTCGCATTCTGCCGTCTTGACAGTGATTTCGTCTCTCGTGCCCTTCAGAAAACTGGTGGCTTCATTGTTGGTGGTGCAAACTACGGGCAAGGCTCCTCTCGAGAACACGCCGCGTTAGCGCCTAAGTATCTTGGAGTAAAAGCTGTTTTAGCGAAATCCTTCGCTAGAATACATATGGCTAACCTGGTTAACTTTGCAATACTGCCGTTAACGTTTGCCGATGAAGATATTGACGACTTGAATGAGTATCTTCTTCTAAAAAATCGAACGAAAAGCGATGCTATTGATGTCAAATTAAATCTACTTAGAAAAGTCAATGGTTAAGATAGGTGGAAAACTAGCTTTCATAAAAGAAAAACAAACAAAAAAATAAATCGTAAATTGAATTTTTGACTAAAATTGAGTTTGAACTTGAAAGAAATAGTTGTTATTAGACTTTCCAAACGGATGAACTGATAAGTTGCCAAGTGATGATTAGGTTGTATTGCGGATTGTTGTAGAATTGTATATTGGTTAAGGTGTCGAGCATTCCTGTTTGTTGATCGAAGTATACGCCTATGTAGTCATCACGCATCGTGTTGCCTGTTGGATCGTTAATATCTCTAAATTGGTTTTCTATTTGCCAGAAACCTCTAGTCCTAGTAGAATCAGTGTACGTTTTAGTGTCAGTTTTGTTAACAATGATTCCATCAAATCCTTTCGGACTGATCAGGTCATTTACTTTCAAGTTTGCTGGATAAAGAGCCCAAAACCCGCGGCCATCAGTTGTGTTTCCATTTGAGATATCAATTATTTGAGGACCTGTCATTTGAGTTCCATTTGTTAATGCCCATACAGTAGCAAGAGAGACTTTAGTACCATCGATTCCTGTTATTGTAACTTTGTAGTAATCGGTTTCATTGAATATGTAGAAAGATGAGGGAGTTATTGCATCTAAACTACCTAAAACCGACTCTCCCGTTAGTTTGTAAGTAAATGAATCGCCAACGTGGACGCCAACCTGAGTCGCAGTGGTTTTTTTAGGAGAAAACTGAGTTGCATAGACTATAGCGACAGTGGCTGCAATTATAATTACTAGAAGAATTATAGCAAGATATACTTTCTTAGAGGTTCCTTTCTTAGGCATAGCTTTATCATTGCTTTGAAGAGGTATTTAGTTGTTTTCCCAAAAGATTTACGAATAAAATATGGTTGTAGAGAGCAGATAAACTCCATGTTTCTGCAAATGTTATGCCTTTTGGATGATTAGTGAGGTAAATTTAAGAGAAAGTTATTTAATAAAACAATCAGGTGAAAATTTGTATTGTCATAATTGTGGCACTCAACTTCCTGATGATGCAGCATTCTGCGTTAAATGCGGAACAAGTACAACATTAAATATGTCTAAATCCGCAACGACATCTGCATTCCCTGTAGTTGCACCTTCAGGAGTAACGTCATTAAAATGCCCCAGTTGCGGCGCGCCAATCTCACCAAAATTTGGAGAAATGGTTATAACATGCGACTATTGCGGCAACGGAGTCACTCTTGGCAATCAAGGGTGGACCAACATACAAAAACAGACAATGCTAAGTTTGACTGTTGGCACAATTGATAAAGTGAATTCAATAATTACGCCTTTGATGGATAAAGGTCTACTTCACCGGCATCTTCATGAGGATTCCAAACAAGAAGAATTGAGCCTAACTTATGTTCCTTACTGGATTGTGAGCGTTTCAGCTCGCACCAACATCATTGCAGCAGATGAAACTGCACAAATTGCACAAGCTGCCACAACCGCTGCATTAATGGGTGTGATATTCGGTGGTATGAGTGGTGGTTTTGGGCGAGGTGGATTTGGAAGAAGATCTTTTGAGGGTCAGTTTGCTAGCCTTAACCCTCTTGTTGGCATTCTTGGATTGAAGCGGATAAGAATAATGGCTTTTGGAATGGGAATGGGCTATGGAGAGGGACTTAAAAAGACCGAGCAAATGGACGTGAACTACAACTTTCCTGTAATTGCGCTAAAGGCTCTTACAGATTATCAGCCACGTGACTACCAATTCGATCTTGATAATAGAGAACTATTTGACATTTCAAAATTGCCTAAAGATGTTAAAATCTTAAATGGCGACATCAGTGAAGAAGTTGCCAAATCCCAAGCAAAGACTCTTGTTGATCAGCTTCAAATGCAAAAGGCGCATGAGAAATATCATTTGATCCAGTCGATCCACACTGATTCGGATGTTGGGGATGTAGAACTATTGCACGTTCCAGTGTGGTTTGCAAAGTACGACCACAAGGGAAACAAGATCGTGCTTGTCATTGATGCAAATTCAGGCAGAGTGATCAACAGCTTCGGTCTTTAAAAGATAAATCAATTTTTTCAAGAACGTTAAGCGTGGGATCCCTAATTTTGAAATACATCAATGATTAATGATGATAGATAAGTGCTGGATAAAGGATTATAGATAGAAAAATAGTACGTTCTCTTTAATCGTGAGAATCTTCTGAAATATTTTCTGTGCTTTTGGGTTCATTTTTATTCTTTAAATGAATTTTAAGTTGGTGGTTTTTTCTGACAATGTCTACATTTTCTTCTTCTATATTGTCGGCAATTACTTCGCCGTTGTATTTCATGCGACTGGTATAGCCTAGTTCTTTTAGTTCGCCCATTAGTGTTTCGCGTAATTTTCTTAGTTGCTCGCTTGTTGTTTGTTCATCTCTCTTGAAGCAGAAGGTAATGGTTTTTTTTGCAGGTTCATAGTTTGCGCGTGTACCTTTGCCAATATTCTCAACGTGTCCCCAAATTACTTTGTCAGTGGATTCCCTCATGTTTTCACCTTACTGTTTTTCTCTCTTGAAGGAGCCATGCCCACCCGCTTTAGTAATATTCGTGACAACGCTTTCGCTTACTTCATCAAGAAGTTCCTCAGCCTGTTTCCAGTTATCAGCTGAGACTTCGACGCTGTATCTGGGTGCAGCAATGACTAAAAATTCGATTTTAGCACCTTTAGCTTTTTGTGCTTTTTTTGCATCTATAAATGCTTGCTGTATACATTTAACACCATTAGGTTTCATGCATCGAATTTCTAGTATACCTCTAACTTTAACAAGTTTGATATGAATTCGTTCTTCTGCAACTTGAGCGAATGCTTTAGCAATATCTTCAGGTATGTCGAGTTTGGTTAATGCTTCTGTGCCTTCTTTGAGCACTTTCTCGAAGCCCTCGTAAAGGCCAACACTTTCTTCGAGTTTTACGCCTGCCATTTGGTAGACTTCATGTATAGGCAAACCTACTTTTTCTGCCACTGCGCGTAAGAGTACTTCGCCTTTGCGGTCTTTTTTCCACGCTTTGATTTTTTCGATTCTCTCACGTTTGGTAACGCGTCTGAGGGATAAGTCAATGTGACCTTTTTCAAGGTTTACATGAAGAACTTTTAGGACCATCTTTTGTTTTTCGCGAACGAAATCGCGGACATTTCTTATTCTGGCGCTTGAAATTTCGGAGATGTGAAGGAAGCCTCGTTTGTTGTATTCGTCTAAGTTAGCGTAAGCTCCGTAATCCATCACAGTTTCTATTGAGGCGATTACGAGGTCGCCAGATTCAGGCCACTCGGGCTTATGTTCAGACATGGTTTACATCGGCTCTATTAGCGGAAAAGAATATAGATGAAGGTTTTATTCTTTTTTGTCCACTTTTACAATATAAATCTCTTTGTTGTGAACTCAAAGCTAAATTAGATTTTCTTTCGGGTTTCCTGCTAAATATTTTAACTCTGAATTAGAATGGTGCGTACGACGACCTTTGCGTTTTCCAAGATTTCTTTTAGGATAGCAATACTTTAGAATGGGTAATGCGTTGTTTGCTTAGCAAGGGTTGAATATATGAGCGTTATGAAAAGAAAAAAGAAAAATACGCAGCTTGAACAAGAAAAGAAAAAGCAGCGAGAAAAAGAATTGAAGAAGAAGCAAATGCGACAGCAGCTTCCGCCTAAAGGAAAAAAATAGAAGCTCTATCGTTATAGGCAAGAAAATACTTTCTTAAGTTTCCTTTAGGTTACTTTGCGAAAACTGAATGTGTTCTTTATAATTAACTATTTCGATTTCTTTTTAGAAATGGAAATTCTCTGGGTCCATCCTTTTCCACCTCTCTTACTAATCGCACACAAAATTGTTATGATATATGTTAATTAGAGGTTGGACGACAGCAAAGCTCGATGCATATGAGTCAAACTTAAATTATACATAGTCCTACGGCTTATACAAAACGGGTTGTACTCATGAGGCGGATTCCAACACAGCTCTTTACTCCAGTTTGCAGAAACCCTGAACTTGTAAAGAGCTTCAGCAGAGGAGCGTACAGACAATTTGTTAAATCAAGGATAGATTATCGACATGAAGATGGAAGCAGCTCTGCCCTTTGGTTATTGAGTCTAAGAATTACCCACCGCTGCAATCACAGGTGTGCAATCTGTGCACAATGGGGACAAAGCGGCTACAACGCGAGGGACGATACCCCTAAAGTTACTGGTGAGGTTCCAGTTGAAGTTTACAAGAAAGTGATAGATGAAGTTGCTCCAAAAAAAGTTCATGTTTACATTACAGGCGGGGAGCCTTTTCTTTACGAACCATTAGTTCCTCTTGTTAATTATATGAAAGAGAAAGGTCTAACGGTTCAGATTGTTACCAACGGGTCTTGCTTAGAAAGAAACGCTGAGACTATTGTTGATAACGGTTGGGATATGATTTGCGTATCGTTTGATGGACCGAGAGAAATTCATGACAAGTGTCGTGGTGTTCCAGGCGCTTTGGAATCGGCTACTAAAGGGATAATGGCGATTCAAAATCTTAAGAAACAGAGAAAGAAGAATAAACCAGCTATTTTCGTGCTTACCACAATCTCCAAGAATAATGAAGCTACTTTAGTTGAAACGGTGAAGGAAGCGGAAAAACTTAGACCTGAAGGAATGATAATTTACTATTCATGGTTTACTCAAGAGTGGATAGGACAGAAACATACAAGAATAGCTGAAGAAAAGTTAGGGGTAACGCCTTTCGCATGGAAGGGCTATGTTCGGGACACAACAAAATTGGATATAGACAAAATTACTCAAGAAGTTCAAGAAATTAAATCTAGAAAATCGAAAATACCTATCCTGTTTGTTCCCGACCTCAAACTTGAGGATATCCGAACTTATTATACTCATCCAGAGAACTTTTTCGGGTATAAAAAATGTGTTTCGCCGTGGTTCCAATTGGATATAATGCCTAACGGAGACGCTGTAACATGTAGAGACTTTCCAGACTTTGTTACGGGAAATATTAAGGAGTCAAGTATTCAAGAAATATACAATGGTGAAAAACATCGCAAGTTTAGACGAGCCCTTAAAAGCTGCGAAAACGGGGTTTTCCCAATATGTTCTCGATGCTGCGGTTTGATGGGATACTAAAAATATTTTTTGCTTGAAAGGAGATCATATTTGATTATGCAAGGCAAAAACATGGCAGCAATCAACCAAAACTTTTCTATTCAAGTAAACACAAAAGAACAGCAACTAGAAAAATAGGTTGACCACATTGGACTCAATAGACGTTGCAATTCTCACTATGAACAGCGGACGAATGTTGAGGGAGTGCATAAATTCCGTCTACAAGAATGTACCAGTCAAAAATCTTTTCATTATTGATGGTCACTCAACAGATTCAACTGCGGAGATAGTGAAGGAGTTCCAAGAAAAACATGGAAACGTTACCTTCATCCAGGAGAAGGGAACAAGAGGCACCGCGAGACAGAAAGCAATTCAATTGATAAAGAGTGACTGGTTTATGTTCGTAGACAGTGACGTTCTTCTGTCAAGAAACTGGTTTGCTGAGGCGCAAAAACTAATCAAGGATGACGTAGGGGCAGTTTGGGGAATAGAAATTTGGTCGGTACTTAGAGAAAGCAAAAAATTGCTTTGGTTTTTTGAAAGGGTTACGATGAAGATTTTCGAGAAAAGAGGCGGAACCCACGACACGTTAATTCGAAGAAGAACGGTTGAAGACATCAAAATACCTTATAAACTGCACACGTATGAGGATGGATATATTAAAGATTGGATTGAAAAGAAAGGTTACAAGGTGATTGGAGTTTATGAGCCATATTGTATTCATTTTCGTCCGGATGAAGTGTGGACAACTCGAAAACACGTAGAATTTATGGTTAGCGACCTTAAGTACGCCGTTCACCGGCCCAAGCTTATTCTTTCGTACGCTTTCTATGCAGCAATAGTTATCTTCCAAATTGTTTTAAGTAAATTGAAGCATTCATAATAAGAAAATAGAAATATGTTTGAGGAGAAGCTCCAAAGGGAGTCAGTTTGGGTTTTCAGAGAAGCTTTTGTTGTGTTTTTGATTCTTTGGTTTCTGTTTCTTCGTTTATCGCTGACTTAATTGCTTGCCCGCAAACGTTTGCTAATATGAATAAAATAACAGCTGCAAGCAAATAAGGCAACATTGCTATTGCGATTTCATACTCAAATAAGCTCGCTGGAGCGGCTGAAGTATACATTAAATGATTTAATTCGTAACTTAATAATCCAGCTAACACCGCAAACACTACGAATACCATGCCTAACCAATTGGCTATTTTTTTTATAACTTTCCAGTTGTTCAGTTGTCTTCACCAGTTGTCTTCTTCTTATGTTGGTTTCCCTTTTTAAATCAATGCATTTGAGACTACCAAATATGCAAAAAATTGTTGGTAATAAAGGAAGAAACGCAACAGCAAACTAAAATAAATGAGTTAAGCAGCAAGAAAAAGATCAAAGTTTTTTTTGTAATATTTCATCTCGCCATTTGTGTTCCCAACTTGCCCAACCGGTTTTCACAAGGCTTTCTCTTAGGTGAGGGTTTTCAGCTACCCATTTTAGAAATGCCCAGAAACGTCTTTTGTCTTGGAGTATTTCTTCGGGTACACCTTTTTCGATGCACCATCTGATGTAGCCCCTTTCGACTTCTTGTTTGAGTTCGCCCGTAGATTCTACTCTTTGAACATTCAGTCCTCGATTAAGCAGGTATGCAGCAACGCTGGATAAAACATATTCTGTGCAAACTTTAATGCAAGTTTCAGAAGTAGGCTGCATCACCTCAACGATCTCGTCAGCAATTTTCACTGCATCTTCGAGATACTTTTTATTTTGGAAGTTTGGCGGTTGAAAAGCAGAAACCGG
>Ga0326726_10004867_pt1 | contig 12232 bp, 10 predicted proteins | sample MHFenrmetagenome_2_FD_207603 | JGI IMG/M metagenome (GOLD analysis project Ga0326726, IMG submission 207603) | Lab enriched peat soil microbial communities from Michigan Hollow, Ithaca, NY, United States - MHF15MN | ecosystem: Environmental > Terrestrial > Soil > Wetlands > Peat | place: USA...
TCACTGAGCTTAGTCGGCAACGGAGCGAAAACCCAAAGGCGGGATGATAGGCTGCGGCATCGGCTCCTGCAGCGGTCTGCGTCCGAGTCTGGCAGATGACGTCATAGGGGACGGGGGCCCTAGGGGGGCGACCGCCGCCGGACGGCAGAAAATTGCGCCAACACCATGAGTTCCAGATGGCACCATCTGCCAGACGGGCCTCGACGTCGATGCAGCCAACTTGCTGAAGATGCTCCACACGTGGTCGATGGTTATCGTTGGTGCTTGGCTTGCCGAGAACTCAAAAACCTTTGAGCGCAAGCCCATGGGGGTTCGATTCCCCCTCCCGGCACCAATACCTCCGATCGGTTGCTCACTACCCAGGGCCGTGAACCATGACTGAAAATGAGTTTCGTGTTATCTACGCAGGGTCGGATTGGCAGCCGCGCGGCGGAGGAGTTCGTGCCCTCGCCAGTCTCGTCACCGGACAGGAGGAAGCATGACCAAGGATGCGTTCATACGGAGTGCCGTCGTTGCCGCGCTTGCGCTGCTGTGGGCCAGCCCGGGGACGGCTCAGACGCCAGGCAGCAGCCCTGCGCCCGGTGCTGGGACCGCCCAGCCCAAGTTCCCGGCCACGAGCTTCCTCGCGCCGACCAAGGCCACGTGGGAAAGCACCCGCACTCTGGTTCTCGGAATCGCCGAGAGCGTGCCCGAAGACAAGTACGACTTCAAGCCGACTCCAGCCGTGCGAAGCTTCCGGGAGATCCTCATCCATCTGATCGGGGAGAACTACACGTTCTTGAGCAGGGTCTCCGGCGACAACCTTGGCAGTAACGACCGCTTCGACACCCTCAAGAGTCGTGCAGAGATCATGAAGGCGCTCCGGGAGAGCTACGACTACGGCGCCCGGGTGTGGGAGGGGCTCACAGAAGAAAAAGCCCTGGAAATGGTGCCGGGGAGAGGCGGCCAGCACGTACAGCGCTGGGCGGCCATTCTCGGAGTGATCCAGGACAACATGAACCACTACGGCAACCTGGTCGTGTACCTCCGCCTCAATGCGATAGTGCCGCCGCGGAGCGCTTCACGCAATTGACGGCCGTCGCGTTGAATCAACCCCAAGGTCGCGGGAGCGCTCGGGCTGGCCGGCCGCCCCGGGCGGATGCGGTAGTCCAGTGATGGATCGACGCACGTTCCTCGAAAGCATGGGCGCAGTGCTCCTTGCGGCGCCGCTCGCTGCCCAGGCGCAGCCGGCAGGGAAGGTCTCACGGATCGGGTTCCTGTTTTACGGCGCTCCCGGACCGTCGCCGGAGCTCGAGGCCTTCCGGCAAGGGTTGCGTGATCTCGGCTACATCGAAGGGCAGAACATCAGCCTCGAGTACCGATTCGCAAACGGGCGGGTAGGGCGCCTGCCCGAACTTGCAGCCGAGCTGGTCCGTCTCGATCTCGACGTTGTCGTCACTCCAGGTACGCCAGCGTCTCTCGCCGCCAAGAAGGCGACCAGCACGATTCCCATCGTCTTCGCTGGCGTCGCCGATGCGGTGGGTACCGGGCTCGTCGCATCGCTCGCGCGACCGGGTGGGAACGTCACCGGGTTGACGAGCATCAGCGCGGCGTTAGGCGGGAAACGGTTGGAGCTTCTGAAGGTCGTTGCCCCCAAGGCTTCCCGCGTGGCGGTCCTCTATAATCCCGCCGACCCATCCAATGTGCTGGTCTTGAAGGAGCTGCAGGAGTCGTCCCGGGCACTGGGCCTCACCCTGCACCCGCTCGCGGTGCGGGGACCTGGCGAGTTCGAGGGCGCCTTTGCCGCGATGACGCGAGAGCACGCTCAGGCGCTCTTCGTGGCGGCAGGTGTTCTGACCACGGAGCACCGAAAACCGCTCGTGGGCCTCGCTGCCAAGAGCCGGATACCGGCGATGTGGGGCGAACGGCAGTTCGTGGAAGCTGGCGGCCTCATGTCGTATGCGGTGAATTTTTATGACGAGATACGACGGGCGGCCACCTATGTGAACAAGATCCTCAAAGGCACCAAGCCCGCTGACCTCCCCGTGGAGCAGCCCACCACATTCGAGCTGGTCATCAACCTGAAGACGGCAAAGGCGCTCGGCTTGACGATCCCGCCGTCGCTGCTGGGGCGTGCGGATGAGGTGATCCAATAAAGCCCCGATGGCGCCGATAGCCATCACCTGCCGTGCTATCGTGTGAGCCGCCCATGACGTCCTCCATGTTCCTGCGCGAGACCCTCTGGAACGTGCCGTTCTGGGCCGCCCTCGGCGTGGCCATACTGGCGGGCTCCTCCGGCGTCGGCCACGCCGCCGAGCCACCGACAGGGGCTGCGACCCTGCAGCAGCTGCGCAGCTTCGCCACCATGGGCAGCGTGCTCTACGTCGCCGCCCACCCGGACGACGAAAACACGCAGGCCATCACCTACCTGGCGCGCGGCCGCGGATACCGGACGGCCTATCTCTCGCTCACCCGCGGCGACGGCGGTCAGAACCTGCTCGGCCCCCAGCTCGGCGAGGCACTCGGCGTGGCGCGCACGCAGGAGCTGCTCGCCGCGCGCCGGCTGGACGGCGGGCGGCAGTACTTCACTCGGGCCAAGGACTTCGGCTACTCGAAGAACTCCGAGGAGACGCTGAGCGTCTGGGACCGGCAGGGCGTCCTCAGCGACATGGTGCGCGTGATCCGCGAGTTCCGCCCGGACGTCATCATCACGCGATTCTCGCCGAAGCCCGCGCCCACGCACGGTCATCACACCGCGTCCGCCGTGCTCGCCGTCGAAGCGTTCAGGCTCGCCGCCGACCCCGCGGCGTTTCCCGAGCAGCTCCGCGAGCTCAGACCCTGGCAGGCGCGCCGCATCGTCCACAACGTCGGCCTGGGCGCCGCCGCGGCGAATCCCGGCGGCGGCATGGCCGTCGCGGGCTCGCCCGCGAACGTGCCGGATGGGCCGGGCGTGGTGAAGGTCGAGGTCGGCGGCCGGGATCCGGTGTCGGGCGAGTCCTTCGCGTCGATCGCCGCCCGCAGCCGTGGCATGCACAAGACGCAGGGCTTCGGCATCGGCAGCCCGCCCTTGAACGAGGGCTCGCGGATCGAGCCGTTCGTACACCTCGCCGGCGATGCGACGACGATCGATCTCCTCGACGGCGTGGACACGACGTGGAACCGCGTGCCGGGCGGCGGCGAGATCGCGCGGTCGATCGACGAGGTGATCGCGACGTTCAACGCGCAGGACGCGGCCGCCAGCGTGCCCGCGCTGCTCTCAATCCGCCGCCGGCTCGCCGCGCTCCCCGCGGATCCCCTCGTGAGCGACAAGCGCGAGCAGCTCGATCGGATCATCCAGGCGTGCCTCGGCCTCGAGGTCGACACGGTGGTGGATCGCGCCGAGGTCGTGCCCGGGGAGACCGTGAAGCTGCGCCACACGGCCGTCGTGCGCTCAGGCCTCCCGGTACGCTGGACGGCGGTCCGGTACCCGAGCACTCATCGCGCCATCAACAAGGCCGTCAAGCTGCGTCCGAGCCAGCCGGTCGTTCGCGAGACCTCCCAGGTCGTGCCCGCGAGCACGCCGCCGAGCCAGCCGTACTGGCTGCACACGGAGGGCACGGCCGGGCTGTTCGATGTGGACGATCCGTCGCTCATCGGCCGTGCCGAGAACCCGCCCGCGTTTCCCCTCGAGTACGTCTTCGACATCGGCGGGCAGACGCTGGTGATCGCCGGCGAGCCGATGCCGGCCGCGGATCCCGCCAAGCCCGCGCTGCGCCGGCGGCTCACGGTCATCGCGCCGGTCTCGCTGCGGTTCATCGCGGGCGTGCGCCTCTTCCCGCCCGGCGCCGCGCGTCCGGTGACGGTGGAGCTCACCGCCGCCCGCGCCCGCGCCCTCGGCACCGTGCAGATCGACGCGCCGGCCGACTGGGCCGTCACGCCGGCCTCGCAGCCGTTTCGGCTCGCCGCCGCCGGCGAGCACGCGCGGTTCACCTTCACCGTGACCGCGCCGCCGCGGCTCGCGACTGCGCCGCTCGGCGCGAGCGTGGAGATCAACGGGCGGCGCTTCAACCAGCAGCGCGTCGAAGTTCGCTACGATCACCTGCCGCTCCAGCTCCTGCAGCCCCCGGCGCGCGCCAAGGCGGTCTCGCTCGAGCTGGAGACTCGCGGCCGCCACGTCGGCTACCTGCCGGGTGCCGGCGACGACGTGCCCGCGGCCCTCGAGCAGATGGGATACGAGGTCACGTCGCTGACCGGCGCCGACCTCACACCGGAACGGCTGCGCAGCCTCGACGCGGTGGTCATCGGCATCCGCGCCTTCAACGTGCGGACGGACCTCACCGAGCACCTGCCCGCGCTGTTCGCCTACGTGGAGGCAGGGGGCACGGTCGTCGCGCAGTACAACACGCTGGACGGCCTGCGCGAGGGCTGGCTCGCGCCGTTCCACCTGCGTCTCTCGCGCGACCGCGTCACGGACGAGCACGCGCCGGTGACGGTCCTGACGCCCGAGCATCCCGTGCTGACCACGCCGAATCGCATCACCGCGGCCGACTTCGAGGGCTGGGTGCAGGAGCGCGGTCTCTACTTCCCCGATCAGTGGGACGAGCGCTTCACCGCGATCCTCGCGGCCGCCGATGCCGGCGAGACACCGCTCAAGGGCGGCCTGCTGGCGGCGCGGCACGGCAAAGGATACTTCGTCTACACCAGCCTGGCGTGGTTCCGCCAGCTGCCCGAAGCAGTCCCCGGCGCGTATCGGCTGTTCGCGAATCTCGTCTCGCTGGGCAAATGACGCTGGCGCCCCGTCCTGATGGACGCTTCGAGGCCGAGCCGCCCGACGTCCCCGGCTTCCGCACCTGGCGTGCCGTCTACCTGTTCGTCTTCGGATGGTTCGTGCTCGTGGTCGTCCTGTTGACCGTGTTCACGGGGATCTTCTCGTGAACGTCGTCGACTGGGTGGTGCTGCTCGGCACCATCGTGGGCATCGCCGCCTACGGCTCCTGGCGGACACGTGATGTGCGAAGCCTCAACACGTACCTGCGAGGCAGCGCGGCCAGCGGCTGGGGCACGATCGGCGTGAGCGTGATGGCCACCCAGGCGAGCGCGATCACGTTCCTCTCGATCCCGGGCCAGGGCTTCGAGAGCGGCATCGGCTTCGTGCAGAACTACTTCGGCCTGCCCCTGGCGCTCATCATCGTGTGCGCCGTGTTCCTGCCCATGTACCGGCGCCTCAACGTCTACACCGCCTACGAGTTCCTCGGTCAGCGGTTCGACGGGAAGACCCGCCTGCTCGGCGCCGGCCTCTTCCTGCTGCAGCGCGGCCTCGCCGCCGGCGTGACGATCTACGCGCCGGCGATCATCATCTCCACGGTGCTCGGGTGGCGGCTCGACCTCGTCATCGTGTTCACGGGTGCGCTCGTGATCGTCTACACGGTGACCGGCGGCAGCGAGGCCGTCGCCCTGACCCAGAAATGGCAGACCGCGGTGATCTGGGCCGGCATGGTGACGGCCATGGTGGTCCTGCTGCTCAAGCTGCCCACCGGGCTCGGCTTTACCGGCGCCGCGCAGGTGGCCGGCGCGCTGGGCAAGCTGCACGCGGTGGACTTCTCCCTCGATCCGAGCCGGCGCTACACGGTGTGGACCGGCGTGTTCGGGGGACTATTCCTGTCGCTCTCGTACTTTGGAACCGACCAATCGCAGGTGCAGCGCTACATCGGCGGCGCCTCTCTGCGAGAGGGCCGCCTGGGCCTGATGTTCAACGCCGTGCTGAAGATCCCGATGCAGTTCGTCATTCTCTTGCTGGGCGCTTTCCTCTTCGTGTTTTACCAGTTCGCGCCGCACCCAGTGTTCTTCAACCAGGCGGAGTGGCGACGCTTTGCGCAGGACGGCCGGTTCCGCGCCATCGAGGCCCAGCACAGCAGCGCCGTGGCGCAGAGTCAATCCGCGATTCGCGCGTGGCTCCAGGCCCGCGCCTCGGACGACGCCGCGCGCGAAGCGAGCACGCGTGCCGCCATGATCACGGCCGACGATCGGACCCGCGCCATCCGCGCCGATGCCAAGGCCGCCCTCGTGGCCGCCGACCCGCGCGCCAAGACCAAGGACTCCGACTACGTCTTCATCACCTTCATCCTGACCCAGCTGCCGCACGGGGCGGTGGGCCTGCTGGTAGCGGTGATGTTCGCGGCCGCCCTGTCGTCGAAGGCGTCCGAGCTCTCCGCGCTCGGCACCACCACGACCATCGACTTCTGGCGCCAGCTCCGCCCGCTCGCCGCCGCCGACGAGGCGCGCAATGTGCGCGTGGCGCGACGTTTCACGGCGCTGTGGGGGGTGGTGGCGGTGGCCTTCGCGCTCTTCGCGGGCTTCGCGGAGAACCTCATCGAAGCCATCAATATCCTCGGCTCGATTTTCTACGGTGTCCTGCTCGGTCTCTTCGTGGTGGCGTTCTTTCTCCACCGCGTGGGCGGGAGCGCAGTCTTCTTCGCCGCGGTGGCCGCCGAGACCCTCGTGCTCGTGATGTACTTCTCACTCAACATCGGTTACCTCTGGTACAACCTCATCGGTTGCGCCGCGTGCATCGCGTTCAGCGTGACGCTCCAGGCGATGCTGCCGCCGCGCCCTCGCGCCGGCGAGGGCCGTGCCGGATGAGCGCGGAGCCGATCATCGCGTTCGGCCAGCAGCCCTGCGGCTTCTTCCCCCGGCGGTTCCTCGTGGCCAAGATCCGGACCGCGCGGCGCCTGCAGGCGGAGATCGGCGGGCACGTCGTGTACTTCTGCCACGACAGCGATCACGATCCTCGCGAGACACGTACGATCCTGCGCCACCGCGCCACGGGCCGGCCCGCGACCCTGAACTTCGCCGTGGTCAACAAGCTCCAGCGTAAGTTCTCCCCACTCTACGCCAAGCGCATCGCCGGCGACTGGCACGCCAGAACGCTGGGCCAGCTCACGAACTACGTGAACCGCCCTGCCATCGATCTGTTCCGCACCACGTTCGCGGAGACGGTGGCCGACTTCTGTCTCGAGATGTACCGCGGGATGGGTCTGCTCGACGGCGTGGATGTCGTGCGCTCGAGCGATCCGGAGGTGCGGCGCCGCGCGTGCGACGTGGACGACTTCTTCGTCGACGTGCCCTACGAAGGCGAGATCGTGCGGGCGCGCGCGAACGAGGGCGGGCTGTACCTGCACGTGGGCGGTGATTCGTTCATCCCGCTGCCCGCGGCGGCCTCCGGCTTCGCAAAAGAGAAGATCAGCCCGACGCGGGACACGCGGCTGCGGTGGATGCAGTCGGTGATTCACTGCACGCACTACGTGACGGGCGCGGGCGAGCAGGCGTATCTTCGCCCGGAGGACGCGCCGGAGATCGCGTACGTGCAACGGGAAGACATCGAGGGGCCGGATGAAGCGTTCACGGAGCTCTCGGGCTGACATGCGGCCCGCCGGCGCGCGTCGTCTCTGAGATGGCTGCGGACACGCTGCGCATCGGCATCACGTGCTACCCGTCGGTCGGCGGCAGCGGGGTGCTGGCCACCGCGCTCGGTGAGGACCTGGCGGCCCGCGGACACGACGTGCACTTCATCGCTTACGAGCGTCCGTTCCGCCTGCCCTCGGACACACCACGCCTGCACTTCCATCCCGTCGCCATCAACGAGTACGGGCTGTTCCGCTTCCCCGACTACACCCTGCCGCTCTCCGTGCGCATGGCCGAGGTGAGCCGCGACCATGGCCTCGACGTGCTCCACGTCCACTACGCCGTGCCTCATGCCACCGCGGCCATCCTCGCGCGCGCGATGCTCCCGGCCGGCCAGCAGCCCCGCGTGGTCACGACGCTGCACGGCACGGACACCACGCTGCTCGGCCAAGACGCCGGCTACGCGCCCGCCATCCAGCACGCGCTGGTCTCGTCGGATGCGGTCACCGCGGTGTCCGAGTCGCTCAAGCGCGAGACCCAGCGCGTGCTCCACTTCGATGGCCCGATCGAGGTCATTCACAACTTCTTCGCTCCGCGACCGCCCAGTCGCTCTCCGGACGTCGTCCGCCGCGAGCTCGGCCTCGGCGACGAAGTCCTCGTGGTGCACTCGTCCAACCTGCGCCACGGCAAGCGGGTTGATCTCGTGCTGGAGACCGCCGCGCGTGTGCGCCCGCGCGAGGCCTTCAAACTCCTCATCCTTGCCGGCGAGGCCTTCGCGCCGTTCGCCGGCGACGTGCGGCGACTCGGCCTCGCCGACCGTGTGATCGTTCGCGAGAAGGTCCACGCCATCGAGGACTATCTTCAGATCGCCGACGTCGGCCTCTACGCCTCCGACGCCGAGAGCTTCTGCCTCAGCATCCTCGAGGCCATGTGCTTCGGTTGCCCGAGCGTGTCCACACGCGTGGGCGGTATCCCGGAGGTGGTGGAGGACAACGAGAGCGGCCTGCTCGTGCCGGCGGGCGACGTCGCCGAGCTGACCAAGGCGGTGGAGGCCCTGATCCACGACGCGCCGCGACGCCACGCCCTCGGCCGCGCCGCGCAGGCGCGCGCGCGCGAGCGGTTCTCCGCTGAGGTCATCGTGCCGCGCTACGAAGCGCTCTACCGCCGGTTGTGCCGGTGACGGCCCAGGCACGCGCGCATGGGTGGGTCACCTTGACCAGAAGTGAACGCTGTGGGATAACCCTCGCCGGGAGGCAACCATGAAAATCCTGCCCTGCTCGCTCGTGGTGTTCTTCGCCGCCGTCGCGACCGCCGTGCCCTCCTTGCTCTCGGCCCAGACGCCGGCGCCCAGCCTGAGCAAGGAGCTCGCGGGGACCTTCCAGCGCGCCGCCACCGAGATCCTCGACATCGCGGAGGTGATGCCCGCCGACAAGTACGGCTACAAACCGACGCCCGAGATCTCGAGCTTCGGCGAACAGCTCGTGCACTGCGCGGGCATCGTCCAGCGCTTCATCGACACCTCCAAGGGCACCAAGACGGAAGCCGCGCATCACGGCACGATGACGAAGCCCGAGGTCATCGCCCTCCTGAAGAAGACGTTCCAGAGCGCACAGGAGACAATCACGCCGCTGACCGACGCTCAGCTCCTCGAGCCCGTGAAGTTCCCGTTCGGCGACCGGACGGTCACTCGCGCTACCTTCTGGCAGGGCCCGCTGTACCAGATCCGCAACCACTACGGCCAGCTCGTGGTGTATCTGCGAATGAACGGGATCGTGCCGCCGGCGACCGCGCGGCGGTAGGCTTCGCGTCGCTCACCGGACGATCACCAGGGTCAGGAGGCCGAGGGCCGGTTTACCGCCGGCCCTCTTCTCTTTCGTGTACTCGGCCCCGTTGGCCTTCCTCAAACGGCAGCACAAAGGACGAGGAGAAGAACCGATGCGTGCCATGCAGATCATCGAGTGGGGCAAGCCGCTGGAGTTCCGTGACTACCCGACACCGGAGCCCACCGGCGAGCAGGTGCTCGTGCGGGTCGAATCCGCCGGCGTCTGTCACAGCGACGTGCACATCTGGGACGGCTACTTCGATCTCGGCGGGGGAGGGAAGGTGACCCTGGAGCAGCGCGGCGTGAAGCTGCCCTTCACGATGGGCCACGAGATCGCGGGCGAGGTGGTGGCGCGGGGGCCGGATGCGAAGGGGATCGAGATCGGCAAGCGCTATGCCGTGTACCCGTGGATAGGCTGCGGTGCCTGCGCGGTTTGCAAGAAGGGCGACGAGCTGCTCTGTCTGACGCCGCGCACGCTCGGCACCCGGACCTCCGGTGGCTATGGCAGCCATGTCGTGGTCCCGCAGGCGCGCTACCTGGTCGACTATGGAACGGTGCCCCAGGGCCTTGCCGCGACTTATACCTGCTCCGGGATCACGGCCTATAGCGCCCTGAAGAAGATCCGGGACCATGTGGATGTCGGCGACCATTTTCTGATCATCGGCGCCGGTGGCGTGGGCGGTCAGGCGGTGCACATCGCTCCAGCTTTCCTCGGAGGCCGGATGCTGGTCGCCGACATCGACGCCCAGAAGCGCGCGCACGCTCGCGAGATGGGGGCCGTCGGCAGCGTCGACAATGGCGCCGCCGATGCCCTCCAGCAGGTGTTGCAGCAATCCGGCGGCGGTGTGGCCGGCGCGATCGACTTCGTCGGCTCACCGAAGACCATGGAGTTCGGGATCAACGCGCTCCGCAAGGGAGGCAAGCTGGTGATGGTTGGCCTGTACGGTGGCGCGGCCTCGGTCTCCACCGTGTTGTTCCCGTTCAAGATGATGTCGATCGAGGGCTCCTACGTCGGCACGCTTCAGGATTTGAAAGAGCTGCTCGAGCTCGGAAAGGCCGGCAAGATCCCGCCGATCCCGATCGAGACCCGGAGCGCCGAGCGCGCGACCGAATCCCTCGCTGACCTGAAGACCGGTGGCAAGGTCCGCGGGCGTGTCGTGATGACGCACTAGCCTGAGCGGGCAATAAGGAGAAAGCGGAAGCGGAGATCAGGACGCGGGACTAGACTGCCTCCAGGAGGCGCCATGGACTTCAAGCTGTCCTCCACGGAGGAGGCATTCCGCGACCGGCTCAGAGCCTGGCTCGAGGCGCACTGCCCGCGGGACTGGGAAAGGACCCGGCAGGCTCTGGGCAGCCCCGAGGCGCGCGCGGAATTTCTCATCGATTGGCAGCGACAGTTGCACACGGCCGGCTACGTGGGACTGCACTGGCCGATCGCCTACGGTGGCCGCGGTGCCACCATCATGGAGCAGGCCATCTTCTACGAAGAGATGGCACGGGCGCGGGCGCCCGAGCTTGCGAACGCGATCGGGCTGGACATGGCCGGCCCCGCCATCATGGTCCACGGCACGGAGGCGCAGAAGCGCTTGCACCTGCCCCGCATCCTGGCCGCCGAGCATGTCTTCTGCCAGGGTTTCTCCGAGCCGGGCGCGGGCAGCGACCTGGCCTCGGTCCAAACGCGGGCCGAACGCAGGGACGGTGCCTACGTGATCACCGGACAGAAGGTATGGACGTCCTTTGCGCACTACGCCAACTGGTGCACGATCCTGGCGCGCACGGACCCCGGCGCGCCCCGCCACCGGGGGCTGACCTACTTTCTGGTGGACATGAAGAACCCCGGCTTCACGGTGCGGCCGCTGCGCCAGATGAGCGGCGATGCCGAGTTCAGCGAGCTGTTCCTGGACGGCGTGGAGGTGCCGGCGGAGTGCGTGCTGGGGCAGGAGCACGACGGCTGGAAGGTGGCCATCACCACGCTCATGTTCGAGCGCGGACCCCGGACGCTCACGCGCCAGCTCATGCTGCGCCAGGGCCTCGCCGAGCTGATCGCGCAGGCGCGCACGCGTATGCGCGCCGGACGGTCCGCTGCCGGCGACGCCGTCATCCGCCAGCGCCTGGCCCAGCTGTACATCGACACGGAGACCCTGCGATACGCGAACCTCCGCATCCTTACACGCCTGCTGAGGGGCGAGCCGGCGGGACCGGAGGGCTCGGCGTCCAAGCTGTTCTTCAGCGAGACATGGCAGAAGGTAGCGGAGCTCGCGCTGGAGATGCAGGGCGCCTACGCCGCGCTCGGGGCAGGCTGCGAGTGGACGCCCGACGACGGGCGATGGCAGTACCGGTTCCTGCGCTCGCGCGGGAACACCATCCAGGGTGGGACCTCCGAGATCATGCGAAACATCCTTGCCGAGCGCGTGCTCGGACTGCCAAAGGACTGAGGGGAGGGAAGTAGCTCCGGATCGGGCAACCGGGGCGCGTCTGCCCCACTGGGGATGCCGGCACAGGCGTCTAGCGTGTCGGCCACCGCGTAACATCCTGATTTCTCGCTCATTCGCATCGGGCATGCTTGATGCTCCTCACTGTGCGACTGAAGACGGTCACGCACCAGTCATGGCCCGACAGTGAGGGAGGCACACAATATGGCCTTCAGACACATGCTCGTCCCGACGGACTTTTCAGAGCCGGCAAACCACGCCTTGAGCTATGCGGTCCAGGAAGCGATCCTGCATGGCGCCAAAGTGACGCTGTTGCACGTGCAGCCAATGGATGCCCGGACCGGTGTGTACTATGTCACCGGCGCGCCATCTTCAGGATTTGAGGCGGGTTTTGATGTCGTAGCCGGTGGTCGTGTGGCTCAGGCTCCCGTGGGAGAGCCGACGGTTGTGCGCCAGGATCTCAGTGACGAGGCGCTGACCCGACTCCATGACCTCGTACCGGAAGCCTGCCGCGGCACCTGGGAAGTCGGGATCGCAATCGGCCGGCCTGCCGATACGATTGTCCGCTTCGCTCGGGAGCACAATGTCGATCTCATCATCATGGCGACCCATGGCCGCAC
>Ga0326726_10004868_pt1 | contig 12232 bp, 12 predicted proteins | sample MHFenrmetagenome_2_FD_207603 | JGI IMG/M metagenome (GOLD analysis project Ga0326726, IMG submission 207603) | Lab enriched peat soil microbial communities from Michigan Hollow, Ithaca, NY, United States - MHF15MN | ecosystem: Environmental > Terrestrial > Soil > Wetlands > Peat | place: USA...
ACGAAGCCGACGACGTATTTGATCTGCTGCTCGGGTGACTTCGGTGCCGCGCTTGCCGTACCGGCGCACAGGACCAACGCGAGGGCGAGCTTCATTCGCGAATCATAGATCAATAGCCGCTGTCGCTAGCACGGCGGTGACGTGCTGGAACGCCGGATCCACGGTACTTCGTCCGTCAGACGTCGCGTGCGACGGCCATCGCGGTCGCCGCGTCAAGCAAGTCGTCGGGCACGGTCGCGAACGTGTTGTCGCGATCCGCGACGTACCAGCCCCAACGCCCGCCGAGCTTCGCGAGGAAGCCGTACTCGCACCAGATCACCGGCTTCTGCGTCGAATCTGGAATGTCGGCCCCGCGGCTTCAGATGACCAGTGAAAGCCGTCGAACCGATATGATGGTGGTCGATGCGGGTGTGGATGCTGGCGATGGTCGCGCCGATTGCGGGTTGTGGGCGGATCGGCTTCGACCCCCTCGGAGCTCGCGGGGACGCGCAGGCGGGCGAGGGGCTGTCCGGCGACGCGGCCACGTGCTCGCCGTTCGGCGTGCCGCAGCCGATGGGGATCAATGCGGTCGAGAACGACGGCTATCCGTGGCCATCGAATGACGGCTTCGAGCTGTATTTTGCGTCGTATCGTCCGGGCGGGGTCGGTGGCAGCGATCTGTGGGTGGCCAAGCGTCCCGATCTGACCAGCTCGTTCACCGCGCCGGTCGATCTTGCCGCGGTGAGCTCGACGACCAACGACCGCGAGCCGTCGTTGTCGGCGGACGGCCTCACCCTCTACTTCACGTCGGAGGACCGCGCGGGAGGCCCCGGATCGGTCGATATCTGGCGCGCGACACGCCCCGACCGGGCGTCGGCGTTCGGCTCGCCGGCCCCGGTGCTCGAGCTCGATACCGCGAGCGCGGATCGCACGCCGGCGATCTCGACGAGCGGCCTGACGATCTGCTTCGGCTCCGACCGGCCCGGCGGTGGCGGCGGCTACGATCTTTGGTGCGCGACTCGTGCTTCCACGGCCGCGGTGTTCGACACGCCCGTTCGGATCGTCGAGCTTGCCTCGCCCAACAACGACTGGACGCCCTGGCTCTCGGCCGACGAGCGAACGCTGCTGTTCGCGTCGGACCGGCCCGGTGGGGCGGGGCTCTCGGACCTCTGGATCGCGTCGCGGGCCGGCCCCAGCGCGGCATTCGGTTCGCCGCAGCCGATCGCCGAGCTCAACACCGCCTCCGACGAGCTGTCGCCGGCGCTCGCGACCGATGGACTGACGATCTACTTCCGCAGCACACGTGCCGGAGGCGCAGGCGGTGAGGATCTGTGGGAGGCGACGCGCAGCTGCCAGTGAAGGAGCATCCGCCGGGTCGGCTTCACTCGCTTTGAGTTTCATGTGGTTGGTTCTTGTGAGCAAATCGAGCATGGCGTCGACGTCTGCGGCAAGTTGGAAGATCTATTGGTTCGTCTTCAAGATCACGCTCGTGATCTTTCCAATCGCGCTCCTCGTCTGTGCATTCTCGTTTTGCGAGGTGCGCAAGCGCTCCGAGAAGCAGGCCTGCCGCGGCGGCGATGTCGCGCGGTGCGTCGAGGTTGGCAAGTACTACGAAGCCAAAGCCGACGGCATCCTCGGCTTCTTGATGAGCCACGCGGACACCGCGATCGCGAACTACTACCGGGCGTGCAAGCTGAAGTCGTCGGTCGGCTGCGAGCGGATGGTGTACATGCTCGGGCACAGCGAGCAGGCCAGGAACCTGAGCACCGAGCAAACAGACATGGCCGACGCCCTGATCGACGCATGCGGCGCGAACGTGACCGACGCGTGCACGCAGCTCTTCACCTTCATGGACCAAGGCGATTGGGTGGCCAAGCGCAGCGCGATGGCGTTCGAACAACGCTGCAACACGACGGGCGAGGGACAGGCCTGCTTCATCCTTGCACGCTTGCACGTGCTCGACCTGGGCGGCGAGCACAACGTCCTCGAGGAAGTGCTGGCGCTCTACGACAAGGCCTGCAAAGGCGGCATCGCGGACGGCTGCAACGGCGCGCAGATCTACCGTGCCGCGCAAGCACGACGCGCCGCACAGAGCAGCGGCACCGACGCGACTGGCAGCGGTGCGTCCGGCAGTGCAGCAACTGGCAGCGGCAGCGCGCGATAGGAGTCCGGGTTCCCGATCGCGATGACTTTGCGCTCGCCGGATTTCGCCGGCGTGTTCAGTGACGTCGCGGTCATCACCTTCGCGATCGATTTGTTTCTCGCGGGCGTCGGGCACGTCTTCGAACGCATCGCGCGTACCGCGGCGACCTTGGTATTGAGGTGGGTGGGCGCCGAGCCATTGATGCGCTCGCGCGTTCCGTCCGGGTTCTGGATATCGCCAACGCCCTTGTGATGAACGTCGAATCGGCATGACTAACCTTTCCGAGTCGACGTGGCTTTGCATGAAGCGTCCAACCACGAGACTCGGCGTAGAACGCGCTAGGCGGAGGCAGTGAGAACGGCGCTCGTATAGAGCCCGAGCCCGAACACGGTATGCGTGACGATGCTCTTCGCGCTGTTGAATAGCGGCCTGGGCGTCTTCGACGATGCGATGCCTGCGCCGAGCGCAGGCTGCAGCACGAATAGCGGTCCGATGACGGTGACCAGTCCGATCGCGAGTGCGGGGGCGAGCGTTGGTTTGTGCGCCCACCCGAGCCCGAACGTTGCGAGCAAGAGCGCCGCGAAGGTGATGCCGATCGCGTAGTGCGCCGCCCACCCGAGAGCGCGCTCACCGCGAACGGGCGAGGCCTTCGCGATGCTGGGGTGGATGATGCGGCCCTCGGGCAAGTGGCCGATCCAGCGGCCTAGCAATGCGAAGTCGAGCGAGGGGATCCCGAGCTTGCGAAGCAGGGCAGCCCACAGATCCATCGTCAGTGTGGCCCCTGCGCCGATGACCACGGTGCGTGCGATCGTTTCGAGAGTGTCCGTCATGACAGCAACGTGCGCTCGCTGACGCGAACGATCAAATCGTCATTTCGGATGAGGTACCTCGGTTTTGTTGAGGGCGGCCTTCGAAACAAGCGATTGGACTGTTTGCGAAGCCAGCGCCAGGTTGGCCGCATGACGAATCGAACGGTACCGTTGTGGCGACAGTTAGCGCCGATCTGCGTGATGGTGTTCCTGGAGTTTCTGGCGATGGGGCTCCCGTTGCCGGTGCTTCCCGTTCACGTCCATGGCGCGCTCGGATTCGGGACTTTCGTGGTCGGGGTCGTGATCGGTGCGCAGTCGTGGGCGACACTCGTGACGCGTCACACCGCTGGAACGCGGACGGACGAGCGCGGTCCGCGGCGTGCGACAGTGCTCGGACTTGCCGTTTCGACCGTCGCGAGCAGCTTGTACGCGCTGTCATGCGCGCTGCCGAGCTCGTCAGCGAGCCTCGCGGTCCTGTTGCTCGGCCGCGGGTTGCTCGGCGTTGGCGAGAGCCTCGTGATCACTGCCGCACTCGCGTGGGGTGTCGGCCTCGCAGGCCGTGAGCGATCGGGGCTCGTCATGGCGTGGGTCGGTATCGCGATGTACGGTGCGCTCGCGCTCGGTGCTCCACTCGGCGCCGCGCTGGACGCGCGCTACGGATTCGTCGGGATGGCGATCGTGGCGGCTCTCGCACCGGCGGCGGGGATCGGTGCTGCATTCGTGGCACGGCCCGTGGATCCGATGGGTGGAACGCGACTTCCGTTCCACCGCGTCGCCGCATTGATCTGGTTACCCGGTGCGGGGCTTGCCCTTTGCGCATTGGGGTTCGGAGCGATCGCGGCGTTCGGTACGTTGCTGTTCCGCGCGAACGGCTGGCCGCACGCGGCGCTTGCGATGAGCGCTTTCGGCGCAGCGTTTGTCTTGGCGCGTCTGCTGTTCGGCCGCCTGCCGGATCGATACGGCGGTGCAACCATCGCAGCTGCGTCGGCACTCGTCGCGACGATCGGTCAGGTCGGAATGTGGATCGCAACATCGGGGCCGATCGCGGTGGCGGCCGCCGCACTGACGGGCCTCGGATTCTCGCTCGCGTTCCCGTCTTTCGGCGTCGAAGCGATTCGTCGCGTGCCTGCACAGAACCGTGGCGTCGCGCTCGGCGCCTACACGGCGTGCTTCGATCTGACGATGGGCGTCGGAGTACCGCTGCTCGGCGTCGCCGTCGGTGCATTCGGCTACACGGCAGCGTTTGCGATCGGCGCGATTGCCGGAGTCGCGTCGCTTGTTATCGCGCTCGGTCTGGTGCGCCGTGCATGATGGCGGCGGCGGCCTCGACGATCGGATCACGCGCGCGGCTCGCGAGATATGCAAACAGGACACGCGTGACGGTCGGTGCCTCGAACAGCAACTCGACTTCCCCGCGCACCTGCGCCTCGCGTGCTGTCCCTGCATGGAGAAGGCCGACGCCGAGGCCACCGGCGATCAGCGTACGCGTGACCGCCTCGCGATCGACGCTGATGATGCGCTTCGGACGGATCTTGTGCGTCGCGAACAAGGCTTCAGCAGTCTGTCCGCAGCACGCGCTCGCGGTCGGATAGATCCATGGCTGCTCGGCGAGTACACGCCAGTCCAGAGTCGTGATCAACGCCGGGGGCGCCGCGAGATACGTCGTGAAGCGCGACGCCTCGATCACCGCGAGGTCGGGATCAGGCTCGCCTGCCTCGTTGTAGAACGCGGCGTCGAGTCTGGCATCGCGCAGGCCGGCCAGGATGTCGCGCGACGTACCGTGCTCGAGCGCGACCTCGACGTCGGGACACGTCTCCGACAAGCTCGTGACCAGGCGACCGACCGCCTCGTGATTCGAGTTGCTGCCGGCGCCGATCCGCAGCTTCCCGGCAAGCCGACCCTTGATCCGCGTCGCCTCCGCGATCAGCTCCTGATGCGCGCCGAGCGTTTGCTCCGCCTTGGCGAGCAAGCGCTTGCCGTCGCTGGTGAGACTCATGCCGCGCGGCGTGCGTTCGAACAGCACGATGTCGAGTGCGTCCTCGATCGCCTTGATGTGCGCACTCACGGCGGGCTGGCTGAGGTGCAGTAGCTCGGACGCGCGTGTGATGCTGCCTTCGCGAGCCACCACGACGAATGTCTTGAGCTGATGCAGGTCCATCGCGGCTCGCCATCATACGTCGTTCGCCCCGTTGGCGTTGACCGGTCGTGTCCGGACAGGTGTCCGCGTGCGAGCACCTGTCCGGGGGCGTGTCGTCGAACCTCGCGAAATCGATGCACCGCGCGTGGCACGTCGGCTGCTCTGGGCGAGAACCATGCAGCTCCTTCGCACCACTCTCGCAACCTTCCTGCTGGGAGCGCTCGCCGCCGGCTCGGCACATGCGCAACCGGCTCCTCCGTCACCGGCTCCGACGCCGCCCGCCGTCGCGACGTACGTGAAGGCCGAGTATCCGCAAGCCGCTCGCGACGCCGGTCATGAGGCGGCCGTCGATCTCGAGATCGTCGTCGGGCCGGATGGGCTCGTGCGCGACGCTCGCGTCGTGACCCCCGTCGGCGACGGCTTCGACGAAGCGGCACTCGCGGCAGTTCGCCAGTTCGTGTTCACGCCTGCGACGAAGGACGGCCAGCCCGTCGCCGCGCGCATCCAGTACCGCTACACGTTCAAGCTCGAACATCCGACGCCGAGCGAGCAAGCACCGGCGATCACGACGGGTCGGATCGCTGGGACGTTGCTGTCGCGTGCAGATGGTCGCCCGCTCGCGGGTGTCGAGGTCCTTGCGACGGGCCCTGACGGCGTTGCGCATCCCGCGGTCACCGATGAGACCGGCACGTTCGTGCTCCCAGACGTGCCGGCCGGGACGTATCACATCGCCATCGATGCGCTCGACTTCGCGTCGTTCGCCCAGGACGAGGTTGTCGTGGCCGGCGAAGAAGCGGCGGTCACGTACCGGCTCGCGCCGGTCACGACGGTCACCGACGCCGGCTCGTTCGGCGCAACGGCGACGATCGATGCGCCGACGCGCGAGATCACCCGCCGCTCGATCGACGCGGCCGAAATGACGAAGATGGCGGGCACGCGCGGCGATGCATTGCGCGGCGTCGAGCTGCTTCCGGGCGTCGCGCGGCCGCCGGGCCCGGTCGGGATGATCATCGTGCGCGGCAGCGCGCCGACCGACAGCCAGGTGTTTCTCGACGGTGAGCCGATCCAGCAGCTCTACCACTTTGGCGGCGTGACCAGCTTCATCAGCGGCTCGCTGCTCCAGCGCATCGACCTGTTCCCCGGCAACTTCACGACCCGCTACGGCCGCAAGATCGGCGGCATCGTCGACGCCGAGCTGCGCGATCCGAAGACCGATCGCATTCACGCGGAAGCAGACGTGAACATGATCGATGCGTTCGCGCACGTCGAGGGACCTATCTCGAAGTCGACCTCGTTCGCGATCGCGGCGCGCCGCAGCTACGTCGACAGCTGGATCGGTCCCGCGCTCAGTGCGATGAGCGTCGGCATCGCCGCCGTGCCTGTCTATTACGATTGGCAGGCGATCGCGACGTACAAGCCGGATCCGAACGATCGGTTCCGCGTCGTCGCGTACGCGAACAGCGACGACCTCAAGGTCGTGATCGCCGACCCGAGTGGCGCACCGACGAACCGCGACCACGTGGGCCTCGCAAACTCGTTCCTGCGCCTGCGCGGAGAGTGGAAGCACACGTGGCCGGGCGTCGAACAGTCGATGTCGCTCGGCGTGGGAACGCGCACCTACAACTTCAAGATCGGAGAGGACATCGGCGTCAACGGCAATGTCGTCGACGTACTCGGTCGCGCCGACTGGAAGGCGACGCTCGCGGATCGCGTCGAGCTCCGCTGGGGCCTCGACCTGCAGAACGTGCGCTCGGACATCACCTACGACGCACCCACGATCCAGCAGACGGAGGGCAACCCGGACAAGTATGCGCCGCCGGAGCAAGCCGACCGCACGGACTACAAGGGCGTCGGGCACTTCTTCCGTCCCGCCGTGTACCTCGAGAGCGCCGTCAAGCCGATCGACGGCGTCACCGTGACGGGCGGCGTTCGCCTCGATCGCTTCGGCGAGATCTCGGAGTGGTCCATCGACCCGCGCGGCACGATCAAGTACACGCGCGGTAACACGACGTTCAAGGGTGGCATCGGCCGCTTCTCGCAACCGCCCGAGGAAGGCGAAGCGCTGAAGGGGCTCGGCAATCCCGATCTCCGGGCGGAGCACGCCATCCACTACGGAGCCGGCGTCGACCAGCAGCTCACCGAGCACGTCTCGCTCGGCGTCGAAGGCTACTACAAGGACCTCCAGAACATGATCCGGCAGACGCCGACCGGCATGCGCGATAACGGCGGCATCGGTCGCGTCTACGGGCTCGAGGTCGCCGGCCGGTGGACTCCGGGTGGCGCGTTCTCCGGGTTCCTGTCGTACACGCTATCTCGCAGCGAGCGCGACGACGGTATGGGTTGGCGCCCGTTCGACTACGACCAGACGCACATCCTCTCGATCTCGGGGTCGTACAAGCTCGGTCGCGGATGGGAGCTCGGCAGCACGTTCCGGCTCGTCACGGGCAATCCCGAGACGCCCGTGATCGGTGCCGTGTTCGACGCCGACATCGATAGCTACCGGGCGGTTTACGGCGCGGTGAACAGCGCGCGCGCTCCGATGTTCCACCGCCTGGACATCCGCGTCGAGAAGCAGTTCCAGCTCGGCGGTCACCACTTCGCCGGTTACCTCGATCTCCAGAATGCCTACAACCACAAGAACAGCGAGGGCACTGCCTACAACTTCGATTTCTCGGAGCGCAGTGACACCCCGGGCATGCCCTTGCTCCCCAGCCTCGGCCTCAAGGGCGAGCTCTAAGACGTCTCGAAAGGAGAAACTGTCATGAACAAGCTCATTCCGCTCCTGCTCCTGTCCAGCGCCGCGTGTGCCGACCTCGACCCCGCGACGCTCATCAAGACCGACCGCGTGCTCGCTGCGAAGGTCACCGTCGATAGCGCGCCCGATCGCGCCTGGCCTGCTGCAGGCGAAACCGCCACCGTGACGTGGGTGACCGCGTCTCCGGGTTCGACGCCCACCTTCTCATGGCTGCTCGCGGCGTGTCCTGCTGCGACGAGCGAAGGCATGCCCGTCTGCGGGGGTGCGGCATTCGCGGCCTCGCAGTCGACGGGGCAGGTCCCAACGCTCCGGCTAACCGTTCCGACGGACATCGCGGCGAGCGCGATCGTGGTGACCGGCGCCATCTGCGCGAGCGGCACCCCGAGCATCGACGCCCGCAGGGCGACCGCCGCGTGTGACGACGGATCGCATGCCGTGGTCGTGTCGCAGCACATCTTCATCGCGCGTGACGCCGTGACAAACCACAACCCTGATCTCGCCGGTGCCCCACTCACTGTCGGGGGCGATTCGTGGGACGACAGCGACAGCGACACGTGCGACGACACGATGCCGATCATCAAGGCCGGCTCGGAACGCGTGCTGATCGGCATCACGTTTCAAGCGTCCGATCGCGAGACGTTCGTTGGGGAGGCGGGCGCGGCGCGCGAGGACCTCCAGCTCGCGGCGTTCGCGACGGCCGGCGACATCCGACAGCAACACACGTACGTCGAGTCCGACGACGCGCGCGAGCTGACGCCGGTCACCCTCGAGTGGGACGCGCCGAAGGTGGCAGACGTCCCGGCGGATGGGCTGCGCGTGAAGTTCGCGTTCGTCGTGCGGGACATGCGCGGCGGTGTCGACGCCACCCATCGCGAGCTGTGTGTCAAGTGACCGCGCGAGCAACGACCCCATCCAAGGAGAACGACATGACTATCACCACGACCACACTGTTCCGAGCGGCCGCTGTTGCCGCCGTCGTAGCTGGGCTGATCTTCGTCGGCGTCCAGATCGAGCACCCCTACCTCGACGCCACGTCGATCACCACCACCGACGTGATGGTGCGCAACTTGTTGAAGATGCTCATGGCGACCCTGGCGCTCGCCGGTATCACCGGTGTGTACCTGCGCCAGGTGACCAAGAGCGGCGTGCTCGGGCTGCTCGGATACGTCCTGTTCGCCGCCGGCTACCTCAGCATGCTCGGAACCGAATACGTCGCCGCGCTTGTCCTCCCATCCACCGCGCACAGTGCGACCGCCTACGTGAATGACGTCATCGCCGTGGCCAACAATCGTCCCGCGACCGGCGACATCGGGCTGATGCGCTCCGCGATCGTGTTCACCGGCATCACGTACATCGCTGGCGGCTTCATCTTCGCCATTGCACTGTTCCGCGCCAACGTCCTTGCCCGGTGGGCTGCAGCACTTCTTGCCGTTGGCACGCTCGCAACCATCGCGGTCGGCGTCGTGCCGAAGTACGAAAGGCTGTTCGCCCTTCCCACCGGCCTCGCCCTCGTTGGCCTCGGCTACTCCCTGTGGCGCGACCAACGCGTCGCCCGGCTGTCAGCCGCATCCATCGTTGAGCCCATCGCAGTATGCTCCGCCGATGCCTAGTGCACTGTGGTTCCTCGCGGGGCTCGGCGTGGGCTTGTTCGGCCTCGCGATCGCGCGCGTTCTCGCGATGCGAGGTAGACGAGACACGATCGCGGGGATTCGCGCGCTCGCAGCGGGCGACGATCCGCAGGCGCCCAGCGGCGCCGAAGACGGCGAGGTGTTTCGCGCGGCGCGCGAGATCGCCGATGCGCGTCGCAAGGATGCGCGGGCTGCCGCGGAGCGAGAAGCGCTGCTGCGCGCAGCCCTCGATGGCACGCCGTCGGCGCTCGTCGTGTTCTCCGAGACCGGCAAGATCTCGCTCGCGAACGCCGCTGCACGCGAGCTGTTCTTCGAGGACAAGGACCCGCATGGCGAGGACTTTGTGGCGCTCCTCGACAACGCGCCGGATGCGCTGCGTCGCGCACTCACGGGGGACGGCGACGAGCTGTTCTCCATCGACGATGCGAGCGGCGAACGTCAGACGTACATCCTGGGCAAGCGCCGGTTCACCGTCGGTGGTGAGTCGATGGTGCTCGTGCTGGTGAAGAACCTGTCGCGCGAGCTCCATCGGCAGGAGACCGACGCGTGGAAGCACATGATCCGCATGTTCTGCCACGAGCTGAACAACTCACTCGCGCCGGTCTCGAGCCTGATCCATTCAGCGCGCCTGGTGGTCGACGGTACGCCGATCGCGCCGAAGCTCGAGCGGATCTTCGTCACGATCGCGGAGCGCACCGATCACTTGCGCCAGTTCCTCGACAGCTACGCGCAGTTCGCGCGGCTCCCGCTGCCGCGCAAGGAAGACGTCGCGTGGCGGCCGTTGATCGACAAGCTGCAGGTGCTGTGGCCATCGGTCCAGCTGGCCGGCGAGCTCCCTGTCGAGCCCGGCTGGTTCGATGCGGCGCAGATCGAGCAGGTCGTGATCAATCTGCTCAAGAACGCATCCGAGAGCGGCGGCCCCGCCGACGGGATCTCGCTGGCGATCACATCGCTTGGCGCGCGCGGAGTTCGCTTGACCGTCGCGGACCGCGGCCCCGGCATGGCCCCCGAGGTGATGGAGCGCGCCCTCGTGCCGTTCTACTCGACGAAGGATCAGGGATCCGGGCTTGGCTTGACGCTGTGCCGCGAGATCGTCGAGGCGCACGGAGGTGCCATGCGGCTCGAGAACCGCGACGGCGGCGGGCTCGCCGTGCACGTTCGCCTCGTCCACCGCGAAACACCACCGGATGCGCCGGACCGCCGGCTGACGCTGACCCGCAGCTGAGCGGACTGTACGGACAGCTGTCCGCCTGTCCGCGGACACGTGGCGTAGTCGCCCGTGGTTTCAGAGGCTTATGGCGGCACACGCGCTGCACAAGGGCTGGACGAACCTCAACCGAAAGGCATCTCGTCATGGACCTCCAAGCTCGACTCACGGACTTTGCAATGAACGGCGCCGCCTGGGTGATGTGGCTGCTCGTCGGCCTCTCGATCGTCGGCTTCGCGATCGCGCTCGAACGCGCCTACACCTTGTTTCGCACGCGCGAGCACGTGGCGGCGCTCGGCGCCGACGTCAAGCGGCTGCTCGAGCGTCGCGACCTCGACGCCGCGAGGGCGCGGCTCGCACGCTCGCCGTCGTTCGAGGCGCGCATCATCGGTGCGGGGCTCGGACAAGCCGGCGCCGGAACGAAAGCCGCGGAAGAAACCATGCTCGGCGCACTGCAGCTCGCAAAGTTGCAGATGGAGAAACGTCTCGCGTTTCTCGGCACGCTCGGCGCGAACGCCCCGTTTATCGGGTTGCTCGGCACCGTGATCGGTATCGTTCGATCGTTTCACCTGCTCGAGAAGACCGCGGGCAACATGAGCTCGGGGCTGATGGCCGAGGTCGGCGGAGCGCTCGTCGCGACGGCGATCGGCATCCTCGTCGCTCTTCCCGCCGTCGCGTTCTTCAACGCGTTCCAGCGCGTGATCAAGGCGCGTCTCACGCGCGCCGAGGCGCTCGGCCGCGAGCTCATCACCCAACTCCCCACCGCGTAAGCACGCCAGAGAAAGGACCGTGTCATGGCCGCTCAGACTCTCGACGACGACATGATCACCGGCATCAACGTGACGCCGCTGGTCGACATCACGCTGGTGCTCCTCGTGATCATGATGGTCACGGCTAGCTACATCGCGACCAAGGCAATTCCGATGGAGCTGCCGAAGGGTTCCACCGGCGAAACGACTCCGACCGTGCTCGCGGTGTCGATCACGCCGGCCGGCGATCTGTTTCTCGACGCCACACCGATCGACGAGGCAGGCCTGCGTCACAAGATCGCGCTCGCACGCGACGAACATCACGATCCGCAGGCCGTGATCGCCGCGGATGGACGGACTCCACACGCGAAGGTCGTCCACGTCATCGACGTACTTCGCCAGGAGAACGTCACCAAGTTCGCCATCAACGTCGACCCCGAACCCGAGCGGAAATGACATGTGGAGCGAACACACATCCCCCACGTTCCTGATCGTCGTCGCCGCGAGCATCGTCGCGCATGTCGCACTGCTCGCGGTGCTCCCACCCGCCGATGCGACGCCCGAAGCACGCCCGCGAACGTTCGTCACGATCGAGGCCGCGCCGTCACAACCACCGCCGCCGCCCGCGATCAAGACTCCGGTCGCATCGCCGGAAACGGTGGCTGCGCGGATGTCGACGCCGCACACGAAGCGGCCCGCCGCTCCGCGCCGTGCTGCCCAGCCGCAGGTCGCAACGCAGCCGACGCCGCCCTCACCGTCGGAGGCGCCGATGGAGTTCTCCGGCGTGACACTGTCGAACGATGGCGCGAGCTGGTCGTCGCCGAC
>Ga0326726_10004869_pt1 | contig 12229 bp, 10 predicted proteins | sample MHFenrmetagenome_2_FD_207603 | JGI IMG/M metagenome (GOLD analysis project Ga0326726, IMG submission 207603) | Lab enriched peat soil microbial communities from Michigan Hollow, Ithaca, NY, United States - MHF15MN | ecosystem: Environmental > Terrestrial > Soil > Wetlands > Peat | place: USA...
GTGAAGCCGAGAGGCAGGTTGTAAATCAGGCCGATTCCGAACCCCAGCAGGATATACCCCATCTGGGCAATGCTGGAGTAGGAGAGGACATACCGGAGGTCCGGCTGGTTGAGGGCGAGGAGATTGCCTGCGGTCATCGTGACAACCGCAAAAAACGTTATGACAATGCCGATAACCCAGGGCAGGTTTCCTTCGGCTGGCATGGCGGAGAGTGACAGAACCATCGCAATAAGGACCCCAATCTTTGTCGGGCCCACCATGATGGTAGTAACCCCGATGGGGGCCCGGGCATACGCGTCCGGCAGCCACGTGTGGAGAGGAACAATCGCAAGTTTCACGCCATAGCCGAGCAGGATCAGGAAGGCGGCGAACAGGACGACGAGGGAATTGGCACCGGCGAGCGCTGCAGGAAGCCGGGAGATGCTCAGCGTATGACCCTCGATGAACAGGATGGCAACACCGAAAAGTGCGGTCAGTGTGCCCACGACACCCTGGAGAAGGTATTTCATTGCTGCCGACAGGGCTGCCGGTTCCGTCTGGTACTGGTAGGCGCAGAGGGCATAGACCGGGACTGCGGACAGTTCAACGAGGACAAAGATGGTGAAGAGGTCAGTTGCGAACCCGACTGCCATCGCTCCGGCAAGGGCAAACAGGAAGAGCGGGAAATAGAACTGGACCGGGCCTTTGGGATCAAGACTTCCCGCCGATGCCCATGCCGCAACAGCTCCGATGCCCGTTACAAGGAGCCCTCCTGTCAGCCCGATATAGGAGATTGATGGATACGCCGTGTGCTGAGAGAGCACGAACAGGAGAAGGCAGAAGACCGCAAGGAGAAGGAATCCGGTAAGTGTCCCGCTCCAGTTGCGGAGTTTTAGGGGAAGGAGTTTTGTGATGAAATACATCCCGATACCACAGAGCGCGATAAAAAAGGGCATGAACCCGGCAATTTCGACAGGGTTCACAATCGCGCCCCCAAGATAACGACGGTAACCAAGGCCAACAAGGTACCTAAGAACATCGCAATGTTCCAGTTTGCGTCACGGTTTTCCATACCCATGGCGACTGTTCCGGCATCGAAGAGCAGCCGGGTCCCCGCGATTGCATACCCGTAGATCTTCCGGAACAGTTCCTGGAGCCCACGGGCAGCGAGGCAGACACCATGACACGCCTTTACATAAAGGAGATCGAAGTCCATATGCGGCACGTCGTGGGGTTCAAGGATCTTTTTCCCGATGGTGAAAAAGAACAGTGCTGCAGCCCCGAGGACCAGCAGGGCAGAAAGCACGTGGGCCGGATCATACGCGTCGTATCTGGTCGTATACGGCAGGAGAGAATACAGAAGTGCCGGATAGATGCCAATAATGATGCAGAGAGCGGCAGCCCCCAGCATACCTGCCTGCATCAGGAGCGGAGGATCCGAACCTTTGGTCTCTCCCGGCCGCAGGAACGCAAAGTACCCGAGCTTGAGGAAAGAGACAAATGTTCCAAAGGCTGCGATCTCGAGCAGCACCCACAACCAGAAGCTGGTGTGTTCCGCCGCAAGGAGCACCATGCCCTTGGAGACGTAGCCGTTGAAGAGCGGGACGCCCGCGATCGAGAAGACCGCAACCCAGAATACCAACGCGGTGACCGGCATCTTCTTCTGGAGCCCGCCGATGCGGCTTAGCGCATTTTCACCGGTCTTCCAGATGATAACGCCGATGGCCATGAAGAGGATGGCCTTGTAGAGGATATTGTTGAAGAGGTGGGCCATGCCGCCATCAAGCCCGAGCTGCCCCACCGCATTTGTCGCACCAAGCCAGCCCAGGATTCCGACCCCGGCGACCATGTAGCCTACCTGAGAGATGATATGGTAGGACAGGAGACGGCGCATGTCGTTCTGGAAGACCGCAAACGTCACGCCGTATACAGCCATGAATGCCCCCATGAAGGCGATATATTCCGTCCCGGGCTGGGCACGGGCGAGAAGGTAGACGGCCGCTTTCGTGGTATACACACTTAGGAAAACACTGGCGACAAAGTTTGCCCGGGGATACGCATCGGGAAGCCAGGTGTGGAGCGGGATGAATGCAACATTCACGCCGATGCCCAACACGATCAGCACCGATGCCCACAACTGGTACGTTGCGGCAGGGATCCCGGCAAGCGGCCCGACGACGGGAGAACCTCCCCCCATGAAGAGCAGGGCAACCCCTGCCCCAAGCAGGGTGCCGCCAAGGCCGTGATAGAGAAGGTAGCGGTACCCTGCTCCAATCGCCTCGCCCCCTTCCTGCCAGATCAGGAATGTCGAGGTTACTGCCATGAGTTCCCAGAAGAACAGGAGCGTGATCCAGTCCCCGGCAAAGACTACCCCCAGCGAGGCACCGGCATAGAGGAGGGCGAAGAGATGGAGACGGGGTTCTGCGACTGCTGCTGCATAGAGGATGGCAAAAAACGTTATAATGGCAAAAATAACCCCGATGAAGTACGAGAGGCTGTCGACCCTCATGAGGGTCAGGGTATACCCCATGAAGGGTACGTTCCATTGCATAACCCCGCCGGCAACCTGCCCGGTGAAATACCCTCCCGGGAGGAGGAGCACATCGAGCAGCGCTATCCCCCCTAGAATGACGAGCCCGGCCTGCCGGGCATGGCCGCCCAGTGCCAGCACGAGTGGGGCACCGATAAGGAAGATGATGAACGGCGGGATCGCAGTGCCCGCAGTAACGGTCACGAGAGCGGGAACTGCTGTATGGGTCACGACGGCAGCTACCTGGACACAGAGCGCAAACGGGCTGAAGGGGAAGACCGTCCAGAGACCCGCCAGGAGGGCCAGGGCCGCAGTCACCACAACAGGCACGCGAAGGGTGGGGCGGACCCGTGGCACATCAAATTCAGCGGGCCGCCAAAACGCCCGTATTATTACGGGAAGGAAATAGGCCAGGTTCAGGACACTGGCCCCGATAAGAAGGAGGAGGATCCACCACTGGCTGGCATCCCCGGAGCCGACACCAAGGGCCAGGTACCATTTCGCGATAAACCCCGCCATGGGAGGCAGTCCCGCCATGCTCAGGGTGGCAAGCGTGAATGCAGCAAACTCCCACGGCATTTTCCTGCCGATCCCGTCCAGCTCAGAGATCTTAGTTTTACCGGTCTCGACCGCAACGGTGCCAGCGACAAAGAACATGGTCAGCTTGCCCAGTGCATGGGCCGTAAAGGCATACGTTGCTCCAATTACTGCTGCAACCCTCCCGGCATCGGTGATGCCGGATACCCCTGCCGGCAGGAGCACTGCGGCACCCAGCACCATATAGCTGAGCTGGCTCACCGTTGAGTACGCGAGCCTGAGCTTAAAGTCATCCTGCAGGAGGGCAAGGAGGGAGCCGACGATGATGGTAACGACTGCTATGCCGATAACAAAATACTGAAGGCCGAGGGCCGCTACCTGTTCGGGCCCGAAGAGGTACCACATCAGCCGGAGGATACCAAAAACCCCGGTGTTCACGACAGCGACCGCGTGCAGCAGCCCGCTCACCGGGGTCGGGGCGATCATCGCGCTTGGCAGCCACCCGTGCAGGGGCACCAGTGCAGCTTTTACGCCGAGGCCTGCAAAGAGAAGGATGAAGGCAAGGCGGGCAAACTGCGGGCCGATGGTTGCAATGCCCGGGTTGCCGCCCGGGACAAAGTCAAGGGTGTTTCCCATCGCAAGGAGGGCCATTATCCCGGCCAGGATGGCTACTCCTCCGAACTGTGTATAGATAAGATATTTTCTCCCCGCTGCAAGCGCCTCCATAGTTTCCTTGTGCACCACCAAGGGATAGGCAGCTATGGCAAGGATCTCGTAAAAGACAAACAGGGAGAAGATGTTGGACGAGAGCGCTACGCCCATCACCGACCCGATCGTTATAGCAAAGAATGCATAATACCGGGTCTGGGAGTGCTCTTTGAGTCCCCGCATATACCCGATATTGTATACCGTCGTTATGATCCAGAGGAGCGAGGCCAGGGTTGCAAAGAGGAGGCCGAGCGCATCTGCCTCAAACCGGATATCAAGTCCGGGAAGGACCCGGAGCGCTGCAGTCGAAACGGGTTGTAAGGCAAACGCTGACGGAAGGGCTAGGGCACAGAAGAGGAATGTCAGGAGTGCAGCGACAAGCGATGCCGCTTCGCGGGCATCCGGCTGGTTCCGGAAGAGCAGTACGAGGCCGGTGCCGGCAAACGGGATGATAACGATGAGGACGAGCATCCACGGATAAACGTCCATCACCGGTCACCGCCATGGGAAAGCCTTGAGATCGCTGCAATATCCATTGTTTTCCAGCCCCGACGGAGCAGGATGACCAGCGCAAGGGCCAGTGCGGCAACAACAGCCTCGATGGCGATCAGGTTAAAAACGACCGCTTGGGATATCCCGGTATCGCCGGCAAGGTAGCCCCCGAGAATGAAGAGAAGGCTGACCCCTTTCCCGAGGAATTCGAGGCCCATCACCATTTTGATAAGGTTGCTGCGGGCGATCAGGCTGCCCAGCCCTATCGCGAAGAGCGCTCCTGCCACGACAAGGATCACCACACCTTCGTCCGGCATCATGGCGGCATCCTTCCCGACTGCTTCAGGCCCAGCAACAGAAGAATCGACATGACACCTGCGAGGATGATGATTCCCTGCAGAATCGTATCATAGGCGCGACCTTTCCAGAGCGCAGCACCTATCCCGGCGGATACCGGAGTCACCGTGGGCCAGGACGTGAAGTGGGGGACAACGAGCGTAATAAATAGAACCAGAAAGACGGTTCCCAGGATAATGGCACAGGCAGTTTTAGCATTCATGGGAGCACCGTTTCCTCTTCTCCACCGGCAAGGATGAGCGCCACCAGGAACAAGACGGCGACAAGACCCGCTCCGACTGAAAGCTCAAGAACCGCAGCATACGGCGACGACAACACAAAAAACAAGGCTGCAAGACCGACACTGGAGACCGCAAAAGCAAGAATAGCCCGGATGAGGTTCTGCTGTAATATGACGACCAGTGCCATGGCAACCGTCACTACGCCGATAACAGACACCAAAAAAAAATCCGGTTCTGGCATCGGGTATCACGCCCTCCAGCCGCAATCCCCGTGCTGGTGCGCCGGTAGAACAGTAGCCATTCCCCGGCGTGGGGAAAAAAACGCTGAGTTAAAAAAGACCCATGCTCCCTTCGACACTGGGTTAACAGAACAGGAAGGATCGGTCATGGTAATATTCCGGATTTACCTGCAATCCACACCATTCTGCGGCAGAATGCCGGTTTTCATGATGACTTTGTGGGTAATTACACAATATAGTTGTTGATTTCTATTCTTTACTCAATGGTTTCATCTTACCACAAAGAAAGAGATAAACCTTTTCTTAACTAAGCAACCAGAAAATTAAAATTTTTATATAAAAGAAAGGCTGAAAAAATCATCAGATAGTGAAGCTTATAACAAAAACATCTGAGATAATTCTGGTTTGAAAAGAATAAAAGAATCCCCAAAACCACGTTTCATTAATTCTGCTTCTATTAAAATGCAATTATTACCGAATCCTTTGGAAAAAATTATGTTTTGTTACTTATGACTGCTTCATCTTTTTTTTCGGGATTTGGTGGTTTTACATAAGTAATATTGATGATTTCAAAACTCCGGGCAGTAACTGGTGATGAATACTGGGTATCCATGAAAAGGCATTTTACCGGACAGGTATCGACACACGAATTGCAGACAACGCAACGGAGCCGGTCGATCTGCCAGGTCTTTCCCTCCTTATTGAGCACGATGGCCTGCGAAGGGCATTTCCTCTGGCACGTCCCGCAGGAGATGCATCTGCTCTCATCTATAGTTACATGCCCGCGGGAGAGCGGGCTCTTTTTCGCTGGCTGGCCTGGATAGAGGATTGTGGCTGGCCTGCTCAGTAGCATTCTTATTGCCGTTTTTGTGTTCTCGAAAAATGCCATCTGGATCACCTCTCCGTACAGCTGATGCAGGGATCGATGGACAGGACAATCACCGGAACATCGGCAAGTTCACATCCCTGCAGCATCCTGACGAGCGGGGGGATGTTCGTCAGCGTTGGGGTCCTGATACGGGACCTGACGAGGAATTTAGTTCCATTGCCCTTGATATAGTGAACAAGCTCGCCCCGTGGCTGTTCAGCCCTGGCAAAAAATTCCCCGTTCGGGGTACCAGTCACCTTGACATCAATGGAGCCATCAGGTATTTTTTGTATGGATTGCCGTATGAGGTCGATGGATGTGAAAAGCTCTTTCGCTCTGACCGCGCAACGTCCATAGCAGTCGCCACAGCTGTCTGTTACCAGCTGGAAGTTAAGCTTCCCATATGCGCCATAACCGGTTTTCCGCAGGTCAATGGCAACCCCGCTCCCCCTCGCTGTGGGTCCGGCTGCCCCGAGATGGTAGGCATCCTCCTTTGAGAGCTTCCCGACATTTCTCAACCGGTGCTTGATCGAATCGTCCTGCAAAAAAACGGTGGTTAGATTCTTAATTTCGTTCTCGATACTATCAAGATCCCTGCGCATTTCGTCAAGTTTCTCGTTGCTGATATCCTTTCTGACACCGCCGATCTTGCACGACCCCTGTATAACCCTGCCACCGGTAGTCTGCTCCATCACGTCAAGTATTCGTTCCCGGATCCTCCATGCATTCATGAAGAGGTTCTCAAACCCGAAGGAATCGGCAAAGAGACCCAGCCACAGGAGATGAGAATGCAGCCTTGAGTATTCAGACCAGATCACTCGAAGGAACTGGGCGCGTTCGGGTACATCAATGTTCATAATCTGCTCAATTCCCTGGCAGTAAGTTGCGCCATGGATAAAGCTGCAGATCCCGCATGTCCGTTCAGCGATGTAAACGTATTCGGTGTATTCCCGCTTCTCGACGAGTTTCTCAAAACCACGGTGGATATACCCGATGGATGGGATGGCATCGACTACCCGTTCATCCTCCAGTATGAGGTCAAGATGGATCGGTTCAGGAAGGACCGGATGCTGGGGCCCAAACGGGACGATGATCTGTTTGGTCATGGTTTTTCACCTTTGACAGGAGTCGATGGGGCAATACTGAACGGGAATTTAACCGCAGTCGTAAAGAGGTGCCCTTTGAAATCGATATTCATCCCCTTGACCCTGATACCAAAGAGGTCGTGCATTTCGTTCTCGTAGATGAACGCCCCCCAATACATGCCTGAGATACTGGGGATTTCAGTATCTGCTGTGACCGTGATCCGGAGATTTTTGAACACATAGTCCTTGTCAAATGAGTAGTTGATTTCGTATACATCCCCGACTTTTGAGCAGTTGATCTGGACGAGCCGGAAGCCCCCGTCCCTGAATTCCTCGACCTTCCCTATCAGGTTCCCGACTTCCACGGGAACTGTTTCCTGTATTTCCAGGGTCATCGGGCATCACCCGCCTTGACCATTTTTGTTTCTGTTTTTGTTTTCATCGCCAGTCTCTTTTGTTCAAGAATCCCGAGAGCGGTAACGACCCCGTCGATGATCGATTCGGGGCGGGCAGCACATCCGGGGACATACACATCCACCGGAATAATTTTGTCTATGCCGCCAAGAATATTGTAGCATTCCCGGTATATTCCGCCGCTTGTAGCGCATATGCCGATGGCGATGACTACTTTCGGCTCCGGGATCTGTTCGTAGGTATTTATTAGCACCTGCTTATTCTGTACGTTAACCCCGCCCGTTACCAGAAAGATATCTGCATGCTTTGGATTGCCTGTGTTAATGATCCCGAACCGCTCAATATCGTACAGCGGTGTCAATGATGCCAGGACTTCGATGTCACACCCGTTACAGGATGACGCATCATAATGGAGCAGCCAGGGGGATTTTTTCAGGTATGTCATGGCACCACCATCCGGAGATAGTATAAAACTCCAAGGTTTACTAATCCGAGCGTACCGGCAATGATCCATGCACTTCGGAGCATCAGCTGCCATTTGACCCGGGCGAACGTGTTATCAATCAGGATCTCGATGAAATACGCTATAATGATCGCAACGATAGCGATGAGGGGGTTCCATGCAAAGAATAACCAGACCACACCTAATAAAAAGACGTACTCGTACCAGTGGGCAATCTCAATCTTTCCAAGATTGGGGCCGCCAAAATCCGTGGTGACACCTTTTACCAGCTCCTGGTGGGCATGGTGTGAGGTGGAGAGGTCAAAGGGGGACTTCCGGAGCTTGATCGTAAGTACAATAAGATAACCGATGAAGACCCCGGGGAGGTACAGGATGATAGGAATATTCGAAGTCACGATGGTACTCACAAAGAAGCTCCTGGTGACCATGTACATACCTACCGCTGTCAGGATAATCATCGGTTCATACGAAATGATCTGGAGCAGCTCACGTTCTGCTCCTACATGACTGTACGGCGAATAAGACGCATACGCCCCAAGCACAAGGAAAATGTGGGAAAGGGTAAATGCAAATATTACGAGCAACATGTCCCCACCCGAGAAGAAGAGCGCTCCTGCAACCGCCATAAAGACAAGATAACTCAAGACGAAGAAATTCTGGGATGCCGTGACCACCAGGTTCTCCTTCTCAAACAGTTTAGCGAGATCATAAAATGGCTGGAGCAGGGGTGGACCCACCCGCCCCTGCATCCGTGCAGTTACCCTCCGGTCGATACCGGCAATGAGCCCGCCGACAACCGGGGCAAGGAGGATGTATAAAAAAGCCTTGATAAAGGGCATCAAATATTCAGGTATCATAGGATCACTCCTACCAGCAGGATACCGGCAAAGAGAAGCAGGGCCCAGCACAACGATGTGCCGACCATGAAAAGCCGCTCCTCCCCAAAGAGACTGGTCATGTAGTAGTTGGAGAGCTCCAGTTCGCGGGAAACTCCCATCGAACCGGCAAACCGCATGTGTCCCTCAACCGGCCTGCCCGCCATATAAGGAGGGGCGTATTTTGTACCTTTCCGGTAGAACAGCAAGGAAAGCGGCATGATCATCAACAGACAGAGCATCATCAGCATGATACTGAGATTAGCTTGTGAAAGCCGGGTGGTCTGACCATAGATATTCAGAACGAACGGTTCGATAAGAATCGAAGATATCAAGGGGAAGATCAGACAGACAATAACCACGAGTCCCGTCAGGATATAGAGTACTGCCCATTTTTCTTTTTTGATGGTGTCTTCAATAACAGGCTGGTCACGCATCACTGAGATTATTTTACCCATCCACTTGCTCCAGAAGAACACGGTTGCGGAACCACCGAATGCAAGTATCGCGATAAAGATTAAACCGACCGGTGCCATTATGAATGCCTCGATCGCTGCCCATTTGGAGATGACCATACCAAACGGTGCAAGGAACATACCTGCCATGCCAATGAACATCATGATTGCGATCTTCGGCATCCGGACGATGAGTCCCCCCATGTCCTCGATATTTCGGCTGCCGATGCGGTGCTCAACAGTTCCGACGCAGAGGAACATGAGAGACTTTGCAATCGCATGGAAGATAAGCAGAAGAATCGCCACCCACATCAGGTTATAGGTCCCGACACCGGCACAGGCAACGATGAGTCCAAGATTGGCGATGGTCGAATAGGCGAGCACTTTCTTCGCATTATTCTGGGAAATCGCGATAAATGATGCAAGGGCAAAGGTAGTGCCACCAACAAGTGCAATAATAAGACCTTCAGTAGTCCCGGAAAGTACCGGTGCGAATCTTATGATAATATAAACACCGGCCTTGACCATTGTGCTCGAGTGGAGCAGCGCAGAAACCGGGGTCGGTGCGACCATGGCGCCGACAAGCCAGGAGGAAAAGGGCATAAGGGCCGCTTTGGTGATACCGGCAAAGCAGATCAGGACTGCAGGCACTAATGCAACTGCTTTGCCGGAACTGAGGAGGTAGTTCAGGCCAAGGAGTTGTCCCGTGGGATCAACGATGGCAAGGTAGATTAACGCCGCCATGAACGCAACCCCGCCCAGCAGATTCATGGAAAGGGCAAGGAATGAGTTATTGGTCGCCTCTTCAGACTGGGAATACCCGATTAACAGGAATGAACAAATCGTTGTGATCTCCCAGAAGAAGAAGACCCAGAGAAGGTTATTGGAAAAGACCAGTCCGAACATGGCCGAGATGAAAATAAACAGAATTCCGAAAAAGAGGCTCCTCCGATCCCTGATTTCTTTGTGGTGGTCATGATACGTTTCCATATATCCCACTGCATAGACACAGATCAGACTACCGATTATTCCGGCAATCAACGCCATGATGAGAGAGAACTGGTCAAGGAATAGGTTGTTCCCGATATGCAGGTTCCTCGAAAATCCCAGCTCAAAATAGAGAAGTAGACAAGCTTGGAAAAGGATCAGGAAAACTGTTAATAATTTCCGGTGCCGGATGCCAAGATAGAGAATATATCCTGCAAGGACTAGCTCAATGAAGAACATGATCTGGCTGACAGGTTCGGGATTCACTGAAAATATTAGCGTTCCTTTGTCATAACCAAAAATGAGCACCAGCAACGATACAATCCCGATAGCGACCGCAGAGATCTGAACGATCGCTTTGCGTTCGGAATCCTTTCGTCCGACCAGCATGAAAAATGCCGTGATCAACGGAAAAAGGATGAGATATAGCAAGAGTTGAAGTATAGACACCAGATTCTCTCCCTCCCGGAATATTCGTATTTTTCATTATTAATCATATTGAATTGTCCGCGAGCCTATATTCATGACAGAGAATATACCAATTTTTGTAAATTTTTTCAGATACAAAAAACCTGCTCTCAGAAAATCACATGCGTACGAATAAATTTGGTTCTTCCCTATTGGAGAGAGACAACAGTAACAAAGGCATTTCGGCAGGAATAAAAGTTTAATGTTTTAAAAATGCACTAATGATCTCTTAGGACGGGTTGTGGAAGTATTCAGGGATATCCCCGGAGCGATTGCACCCTCCTTTGGTTCATGTGGGCAGATTGTTGCCAATGTAATATCATACCTGATGTGTTGGTCCGGGTATTCTCACAAATGATGCTATTCAGATGGTTCGTGTGCATTGTTCGTATCACAAGAAGAAATTCCGGGCAACCTTGCAGGAGGTCAAGGAATGTTTGAACTCGTCATAGTAGTTGGAATAAGTATTCTCGCATTGATCCTCGCAGGAATCCTCGCGCGTAATGTCCTCTCCGAGGATGAAGGAACGCCGAAGATGCGCGAGGTCTCTGACGCGATCCGGGTGGGTGCGGAAGCATTCATCAAACGACAGTACTCGACTATCGCCATCCTGGCAATCGTACTTGCCGTTGTCATCTTTGGGGTGTATTTCCTCACAGGGCAACAAGGTCTTGCCACCTACACGGCACTTGCGTTCATTGTCGGTGCATCCTGCAGTGCGCTTGCCGGTATCATCGGCATGTCTGTTGCCGTCAGAACAAATATCCGCACGGCAGCGGCGGCCCAGACCAGCTCGGGAAAGGCTCTTGACATCTCATTCAGGGGCGGTGCAGTCTCTGGTCTTATCATCACCGCGATGTCCCTCCTGGGGGTCTCGCTTACCTACTATGCGCTCGGTGCAGACCCGCAGACCACGCCCTTTATCATTGTCGGTTTCGCTTTTGGTGCCTCGTTTGTCGCGCTCTTCGCCCAGCTCGGTGGCGGTATCTATACCAAGGCCGCCGATGTCGGTGCAGACCTTGTCGGTAAAGTTGAAGCCGGCATCCCTGAGGATGATGTCAGGAACCCTGCTACTATCGCTGATCTTGTCGGGGACAATGTCGGCGACTGCGCCGGTCGTGGTGCCGACCTGTTCGAATCCACCGCAGCCGAGAACATCGGTGCGATGATCCTCGGTGTCGCCCTCTTCCCGGTTTTTGGTGCCGCAGGCGTTCTTTTCCCGCTCGTCATGATTGCGCTGGGTCTCCTCGCTAGCATGATCGGTATCATGTGTGTCCGCGGAAAAGATGATACAGACCCGATGGATGCCATGAACTTAGGGTACTACATCACGGCAGTCATCTCGGCTGTATTCTTCTATATCGGAACCATGTGGCTACTCGGGAATATCTGGTTTTTCTATGCAGGTCTTGTCGGTATCGTACTATCCGTCGCATTCCTCCGGGTGACCCTCTATTATACCGACCACCACTACCGCCCGGTGCAGGAAATTGCCGATGCATCAGAGACCGGACCTGCGACCAACATCATTACCGGTTTCTCGGTTGCCCT
>Ga0326726_10004870_pt1 | contig 12229 bp, 10 predicted proteins | sample MHFenrmetagenome_2_FD_207603 | JGI IMG/M metagenome (GOLD analysis project Ga0326726, IMG submission 207603) | Lab enriched peat soil microbial communities from Michigan Hollow, Ithaca, NY, United States - MHF15MN | ecosystem: Environmental > Terrestrial > Soil > Wetlands > Peat | place: USA...
TTCATGAAGCCGGAGTCGCCGCGGGTGGGCAGGATCACGCGCACATCCACGCCGCGGCGCCGGGCGGCGATCAGTGCCGCAACGATGGCGTCGTCGGACACGTACGCCTGCTGGATCCAGATCGACTGCCGGGCGGCACGGATCGCAGCCAGCTGCGCCCGCAAGATCTCCGGGTTGCCGGGCTGCGTGTACAGCGGGCGGATGCCGGATGCGCCTGCGGGCGCCGGCTGCTCCGTGGCCGGCGCGCGCCGCTCCAGCAGCGTAATGGACGGCTCGACCCGCGCCCATGCCGCGTCGAAGTCCCGGGCGAGGCGGCGCACGATTGGTCCCTCGACTTCGACCATGAGATCGTGCCACACGTACCGGTACTGGTAGCCGATGTTCATGCCGCCGACGAACGCACGTTCACCGTCCACGACGATGACCTTGGTGTGATCCGAGGTGAGGAAGGGGTTGGGCTGGGCTCGCGCCACTACGGCTGCGCCTTGCTGCAAGTACGTCACGATCGAGACCGGTGTCGCCGCGGCGCCGCGATAGTACGGATAAGGCGCCTGCGAGCCGCCGCCACCGATCGAGCCAAGCTCGTCGAGAAGCACCCGCACCCGCACCTCCGAGGAGCGCGCCTTGAGCAAATCGGCGATGCGCAGCGCGTAGTCGTCACGGTCGAATATGTAGACGCGCACGTCCACGCTGGTCCGGGCATCCTGCACGGCCTGGACGAGACGCGGGAAAAAGACGTCGCCGTCTACGAGAAGTCGCATCTTTCCCGCGTGGGCGCGTGCGGAAACGATTCCGTCCAGCTGACTTTCAAAGGCCGCCGCGTCCATCGGCCCTGCGCCCGAGACCGGCTGGATGTCGGCGGACGCACTCGCGGGCCGCGGTACCGCGACGACGAGGCTCTGTGTCATTTGCGTCAGCAAATTGCCCGCCGCCGCCACGGGGTGCATCAGCGGCGCAAATACGTGGCTTTGCAGGAGTAGCGACTGCGCCAAGTTGATCGAAGTGCCCACTGCCGCCACGCCTCCTGCCGCGTCGGGCGCGGCCGCGGGTGCGATGAGCACCGACACTCGGGCTTCGGGGTCGAACAGGACGTAGCTTCCGCCGGTGCCGGGATCGCCGGTGGCGTAAAGGCGCGCTACGTCGGATCCTCGTAGGGCGCGCATCCGCGCGAGTGCTTGCGCGGCGAACTCGGGCTCATCGACTGTCCGCACCACTGCCAGCGCCGCGGGCTTCCCCTCATGCGGATAGACACGCGTCATCCCGGCATCGTCGAGATGGAACACGATGTCCCGGCCTTGTACCGTCACCAGCGTCGCCTCGTCGCGCGCTGACGGGGCAAGGGAAGTGAACAGGTCGTTAAGCAGCGCGTCCCACTCCGCGCGGGAATGGAGTTGCACGGCGCGGGCACCAAGCGGCTGCCCGTCGGCCGTAAGCTCGGGGCGTTCGCCAACGTCGAGCTGCGCGACGCGATACGGAACGTTTTCGCCGTCGGTCGGCCAGCGCGCGACGAACCACGTCTCCCCGGCAGCGGTCGCAAAGCGCATATGCAGTCGGCCAGGAACGACGAAGGCTGCCGCCGGCGCCGCCGGGCCGGTATCGACGGAAGGGGGCGCGCCGGTCGGTACGCCCGCGCACGCCGCAACCAGCAGCAACAGCGCCGGCACGACCAAGCGCCTCAATGCGCGGCCCCGGAAGGCAGCAGTCCCGGGCGTTGCCCCTACTCCCACTCGATGGTCGCGGGCGGCTTGGAGGAGATGTCGTAGGCCACGCGGTTGATGCCGCGCACTTCGTTGATGATGCGGCTGGAGACCTTGGCCAGCAGCTCGTGCGGCAGCGGCGCCCAATCCGCGGTCATGAAGTCGGTGGTCTGCACGGCCCTCAGCGACACTACGTATTCGTAGGTCCGGCCATCGCCCATCACGCCTACCGACTTTACCGGCAGGAACACCGCGAATGCTTGGGCGGTCCGGTCGTACCAGCCCGCAGCGCGCAGCTCCTGGATGAAGATATCGTCGGCGCGCCGCAGGAGGTCGGCGTACTCCTTCTTCACTTCACCGAGGATGCGCACGCCGAGGCCCGGCCCCGGGAACGGATGACGGAACACCATCTCGCGCGGCAGGCCAAGGGCAACACCCAGCTCGCGCACTTCGTCCTTGAAGAGCTCTCGCAGCGGCTCGAGGAGCTTGAGGTGCAGGGTTTCCGGCAGGCCGCCGACGTTGTGGTGCGACTTGATCGTGGTCGCCTTCTTCGTCTTGGCGCCCGCAGATTCGATGACATCCGGGTAGATGGTGCCTTGTGCCAGCCACTTCGCGTTCTTGATCTTCGCGGCCTCTTGCTGGAATACGTCGACGAAGTGCTTGCCGATAACGCGGCGCTTCTGCTCCGGATCGGCAACGCCCTTGAGCGCCGCATAGAAATCGGCGGACGCATCCACGTGGATCACCTTCAGGCGCATATGCCGCGCAAAGGTGTCCATGACCTGCGCCGCTTCGTTCAGCCGAAGGAGACCGGTGTCCACGAACACGCAGGTGAGTCGCTCGCCGATCGCCTTGTGGATCAGCGCCGCGGCCACCGACGAATCCACGCCGCCCGACAAGCCGAGGATCACCTCCTCCTGTCCCACCTGCTGGCGGATCTTGGCGACAGCCTCGGCGACATAGTCCGGCATGTTCCAGTCGCCGGCGCAGCCGCAGATCTCGTGCACGAAGCGGTGCAGGAGCTTGGTGCCCTGGCGCGTGTGCGTGACCTCTGGATGGAACTGGACGCCGTAGAAGCGACGGGCTTCGTCGGCCATGCCGGCGATCGGGCAGGCGTCCGTCGACGCCATCAACTTGAACCCGGGCGGCATTTCGACCACCTTGTCGCCGTGGCTCATCCAGACCTTGAGCAGGCCATGGCCCTCGGCGTTGCGGCTGTCTTCGATGCCGTCGAGCAGCTTCGTGTGGCCGCGCGCCCGCACCTCCGCGTAGCCGAACTCGCGCACCTTGCCGGCCTCGACCCTGCCGCCGAGCTGCTGCGCCATGGTCTGCATGCCGTAGCAGATGCCGAGGACCGGTACGCCCAGATCGAACGCCGCCTTGGGCGCCCTGCCGGTGGACTCCTCGTAGGCCGACATGTGGCTGCCCGAGAGGATCACGCCTTTGGGCGCGAACTCGCGCACGAAGGCATCCGGTACGTCGCAAGGATGGATTTCGCAGTAGACCTTCGCCTCGCGCACCCGGCGCGCGATCAGCTGCGTGTATTGCGCCCCGAAGTCGAGGATCAGGATCTTGTCGTGCATCCTGATCTCATTCGGCGCGATAGTTGGGCGCTTCCTTGACGATCTGCACGTCGTGCACGTGCGACTCGCGCATGCCCGCCGTGGTGATTTCGACGAAGCGGGCCTTGGTGCGCAGCTCGTCCACCGTCGCGCTGCCGGTATAGCCCATGCTGGCGCGCACGCCGCCAATGAGCTGCTGGATCACCCACACCACGCTGCCTTTGTAGGGCACCCGGCCTTCGACGCCTTCGGGCACCAGCTTGTCCACGTTCATCTCGGAATCCTGGAAATAGCGATCCGCAGCGCCTTTTTGCATGGCGCCCAGCGATCCCATGCCGCGGTACGCCTTGTAGGAGCGGCCCTGGTAGAGCTCGAGCTCGCCGGGCGACTCATCGGTGCCGGCAAACATCGAGCCCAGCATCACGGCGTTGGCGCCGGCGCCAAGCGCCTTGGCCACGTCGCCTGAATAGCGAATCCCGCCGTCGGCGATCAGCGGCACGTCGGCCTTGGCGAGCGCTTCCGCCACGTCCTGGATCGCCGAGATCTGCGGCACACCCACTCCCGCAACGATGCGCGTGGTGCAGATGGAGCCAGGGCCGATGCCCACCTTGACGCCGTCGGCGCCGTGGTCGACGAGTGCCTTGGCGCCATCAGCCGTGCCCACGTTGCCGCCCACGACTTGGACCTGCGGGTACCTCTTCTTGATCCACTGCACGCGATCGAGCACGCCTTGCGCGTGACCGTGCGCCGTGTCCACCACCAGCACGTCCGCGCCAGCTTCGACCAGGGCGGCTACGCGCTCCTCCGTGCCCTCGCCGACGCCGACCGCCGCCCCCGCGCGCAGCTTGCCCTGGGCGTCCTTGCAGGCGTTCGGATGCTCGGTCTCCTTCATGATGTCCTTGACCGTCACCAGGCCCTTGAGCCGCCACTCAGCATCCACGACCAGCACGCGCTCAAGGCGATGCTTGTGCATCAGCGCCTTCGCCTCGTCGCGGCTCGCCCCTTCGCGCACGCTGATCAGATCCTTCTGCGGCGTCATGATGTTCTTCACCGCCTGGTCGAGCTTGGTCTCGAAGCGCAGGTCGCGGTTGGTGACGATGCCGACCACCTTGCCTGCCTTGACTACGGGAAAGCCGGAAATCTTGTGCTGCTTCTGCAGCGCCATCACGTCGCGCACCGTCATCTCCGGCGTGACGGTCATCGGGTCGCGCAGCACGCCCGACTCGAAGCGCTTCACCTTGGCGACCTCGGCCGCCTGAACTTCGGGAGGCAGATTCTTGTGGATGATGCCCAGCCCGCCTTCCTGCGCGAGGGCGATCGCCAGGCGCGCCTCGGTGACCGTGTCCATGGCGGCGGACACCAGCGGGATGTTCAGTTCGAGCTTTCGGGTGATGCGGGTCTTGAGGGAAACTTCGCGCGGCAGGACGCGGGAGTGCGCGGGAAGGAGGAGGACATCGTCGAAGGTCAGCGCCTTCTGGATGACGCGCATGATCAGCCTTTCACGCAAAGCGGCATTATACTCGCGTCCACGGAATGCGCTTTCGTGCGTTGAGGGCAAGAGAGGATTTCACCATGTTGCTGCGAGTCCTGGTTTGCGCGATGTCGCTCGCTTTCGCTGCCGGCGCTGCGGCGCAGATGTATCGTTGGGTGGACAAGGACGGCAAGGTCCGCTACGGCGACACGCCGCCCCCGGGCGTCAATGCGCGCGCGCTCGGCGCGCCTACAGCACCGGGCGCGCCGGCTGCCGCGCCGGAGACGGCCGCCAAGGACGCCAAGAAGGGACCGCTGACGCCGGCAGAGGAGGAAAAGGAATTCCGCAAGCGCCAGGTGGACGCCCAGAAGGCCGCCGCAAAAGCCGAGCAGGAGCAGAAGGACGCGCAGACCAGGATCGACAACTGCAACCGCGCGCAAGCCGCGCTGCGCACGCTGGAGACCGGGCAACGCGTCGTCACCACGGACGCGCAGGGAGAACGTTACTACCTGAATGACGAAGAAATTGCGAGGCAGACCGCCGTGGCGAGGCAGCAGGTCAGCGACTGGTGCAAGTAACTGCAAGGCCCTGAAGCTGCGCAATTCCTCGTCTTAGGCGAGCCGGCGCGCACGTTGCCGGCGTGCTTCCTTCGGGTCGGCGGCAAGCGGGCGCAGGATTTCGACCCGATCGCCGTCGGCAAGCCGCGTGTCGAGCGGCACGCGGCGGCCGTAGATGCCTGCTCCGTGCGGCGCTTTCATATCCGCCGCGGCGAGCGCCGCGCGCACCGTCGCCCCCTCCTCCAGTTCCAGCTCGCGCCGCTCCAGCCGCTCTGGCCAGGCGCGCACGACTTCAACGCGCAGTCTTGGCATGGACCTGGTCGGCGCGGCGCTTGAAAGCATCCACCATGGTATCGGCGATAGTGTCGAACACGGGTGCCAGCGCCCGCGCAACGAGGCCGCCAGCGAGCTCGTACGCCATGGAAAACTCGATGCGCGCTGCATGCGCGCCCAGCGCGTGGAAGCGCCAGTGCGCCTCAAAGCAGCGGAACGGGCCTTCGAGCAGGCGCATGTCGATTGCCTCCGGCAGACGGCTGCAGTTTTCGGTGCTGAACTCGTAGCGCACGCCCTTTAGGCCCACGGACAGCGTGGCCACCGTGCGCCCGGCGCTGCGCTCGCGCACCCGCGCGTCCCGGCACCAGGGCAGAAATTGCGGGTAGGCCTCGATATCCTCGACCAGCGCATGGAGCTCACTGGCGGGGTGCTCGACGATCGCCGAACGCGCGATGCGCTTCATGGGAAAATCGCAGCTCGAGCCCCCCCACCCGCCGCATGTCCATTGTCCAGAACCGCAAGGCCTTCCACGATTACTTCATCGAGGAACGCTATGAAGCTGGCCTGGCTCTGCAGGGCTGGGAGGTGAAGGCGATTCGCGCCGGGCGCGCGCAGCTGGCCGACGCCTACGTGCTGATCAAGGGCGCGGAACTGTGGCTGATCGGCGGCAATATCACCCCTCTGGCGACAGTGTCCACGCACTACACGCCGGACCCCGCGCGCACCCGCAAGCTCCTGCTGCGCGCCGAGGAGATTCGGCGCCTCATCGGCAAAGTGCAGCAGCGCGGCTACGCGCTGATTCCGCTCGACCTGCACTACAGCAAGGGGCGCATCAAGCTCGAGGTGGGATTGGCGCACGGCAAACTCAAGCACGACAAGCGCGCGGCCGAGCGCGAGAAGCAGTGGCAGCGCGACAAGCAGAAGCTGCTACGCAGCCGCTGAGCGCCGCTGCGGCGGCGGTTCCGCGAGCGCAAGCCAGGTCGCGACGACCGTGTCCGGATTGAGCGACAGGCTCCCGATGCCCTGATCCATCAGCCAGCGGGCGAAGTCCGGATGGTCCGAAGGCCCTTGCCCGCAGATGCCGACGTACTTGCCCTGCCGGCGACAGGCCTGGATCGCCATTGACAACAGCGCCTTGACAGCGGCGTCGCGCTCGTCGAAGGCCTCCGCCACCAGCCCGGAATCGCGGTCCAGGCCGAGCGTGAGCTGCGTCAGGTCGTTGGAGCCGATCGAGAAGCCATCGAAATACTCGAGGAAAGCATCGGCAAGAACGGCGTTGGAGGGCAGTTCGCACATCATCACGATCCGCAAGCCGTTCTCTCCGCGCCGCAGGCCATTCTTTGCCATCAGCTCGATCACCCCGCGCGCCTCCTGCACAGTGCGCACGAAGGGCACCATCAGCTCGACGTTGGTGAGACCCAGTTCGCCGCGCACCTTGCGCAGCGCGGCGCATTCAAGCTCGAAGCAATCGCGGAAGCTCGCCGCCAGATAGCGCGAGGCGCCCCGGAAGCCGAGCATCGGGTTCTCCTCCTCCGGCTCGTAGTGCTCGCCACCCAGGAGCTTGCGATACTCGTTCGACTTGAAATCCGACAGGCGCACGATCACCGGCTTCGGCCAAAAGGCCGCCGCGATCGTGGCGACGCCCTCCACCAGCTTCTCGCGGAAGAAATCCTTAGGCTCGCCATAGCCGCGCGCGACCGCCGCGACGGCCGTCCGCAGTTCCTCCGGCAGGCGGGGATAGTCGAGGCAGGCACGCGGATGGATGCCGATCTCGTTGTTGATCACGAACTCCAGGCGCGCCAGCCCGACGCCCGCGTTGGGCAGCTGGGCGAAGCTGAATGCGAGCTGCGGGTTGCCGACGTTCATCGCGATCTTGACCGGAATCGGCGGCATCTCGCCCCGCGACACGGCGGTCACTTCGAACGGCAAGCTGCCCTCGTACACGTAACCCGTGTCACCCTCGGCGCAGGACACCGTCACGGCATTGCCCTCGCGCAGCCGGTCCGTCGCGTCGCCGCAGCCGACCACAGCGGGAATGCCAAGCTCGCGCGCGATGATCGCGGCATGGCAAGTGCGTCCGCCGCGGTTGGTGACGATCGCCGAGGCGATCTTCATGACCGGCTCCCAGTTCGGATCGGTCATGTCGGTGACCAGGACGTCGCCCTTGCGCACGCTGGACATGAGGGCCGCGCCCTTCACCACCCGCACCGTGCCGCTGCCGATCTTGTGCCCGATCGCCCGGCCGCTTGCCAGCACGCGCCCCTTGGCTTTCAGGCTGAACTTCTCCTCGACGTCGCCGCCCGCGCGCGATTTCACGGTTTCCGGGCGTGCCTGCAGGATGTAGACACGGCCGTTCACGCCGTCTTTCGCCCACTCGATGTCCATGGGCCTGCCGTAGTGCTTTTCGATCGTGAGCGCGGCGCGCGCCAGTTCCAGCACGTCGGCATCGCCGATCGAGAACCGTTCGCGGTCCGCCGCGGGCACTTCCAGGGTGCGCACCGAGCGGCCCGCCTGCATGGCGTCACCGAACTGCATCTTCTGCAGCTTGGTGCCGAGCCTGCGCCGGATGACTGCGGCTCGCCCGCGCTCGAGCATCGGCTTGTGTACGTAGAACTCGTCAGGATTCACGGCGCCCTGCACCACCATCTCGCCCAAGCCATAGGACGAGGTGATGAACACGACGTCGCGAAAACCCGATTCCGTGTCCAGCGTGAACATCACGCCGCTCGCGCCAAGGTCGCTGCGCACCATCTGCTGGACCGCGGCCGACAAGGCGACCTCGGCGTGCTCGAAACCGTGATGGGTGCGGTAGGAAATGGCGCGGTCGTTGTACAGGGACGCGAAAACGTGCCGGACTGCCTCCAGTACGTGCTCGACGCCATGGATGTTGAGGAAGGTTTCCTGCTGCCCCGCGAAAGAGGCGTCGGGCAAGTCCTCGGCCGTTGCCGAGGATCTGACCGCAAATGAAACTTCAGATGAGGAGATTCTTACAAGCTCTTGATAATGAGACCTTATATCACGCTCAAGGGAGGCGGGAAATGAGGCGGCGAGAATCCAGCCGCGGATCTCTGCGCCGCACTTGGCCAGGGCCTCGACATCGCCTTGCGGCAATTGCGCGAGTCGGCGTGCGATGCGATCAGCGAGCCCCCCCGTTTGCAGGAACTCCCGGTAGGCGTCAGCGGTGGTCGCAAAGCCGCCCGGAACCCGGATGCCCGCCTGCGTCAGCCCGCCGATCATTTCGCCCAGCGAGGCGTTCTTGCCGCCGACCTGCGGCAGGTCGGACATGCGCAGGTCTTTAAGCCACGCGACGTTCATTTCCCTGATATTTTATCCGGCATGCCGCAGCGCCGCACCGTATTCTTCGTCTCCGACGGCACCGGGATCACGGCGCAGATGCTCGGCAACAGCCTGCTCACGCAGTTCGAGGGGCTGGAGTTCAATCAGGTCACCCTGCCCTTCATCAATGCGCTGGACAAGGCCGAGGACTGCCGGGCGCGCATCGACGCGGAAACCGGCCGCGGCAACGGGCTGCCGATCGTGTTTTCGACGCTGGTCAGCGGCGACGTGCGCGCCGTTGTGCGCAAGGCGAACGCCCTGTTCGTGGACTTCTTCGAGACCTTCATCGGCCCGCTGGAATCCGGCCTCGGGGTGCAGTCCACCCACACCATCGGACGCTCGCACAGTGCGCTCGACAAGCAGGAGTACACGCAACGCATCGAGGCCATCAATTTCGCCATGTCGCACGACGACGGCGCCTCGCACCGGGACCTCGACCAGGCAGACGTGATCCTCGTCGGGGTGTCGCGCAGCGGCAAGACGCCGACCAGCCTGTACCTCGCGCTGCAGTTCGGGGTGAAGGCGGCAAATTATCCGCTGATTCCCGAAGACTTCGCCCGCATGCAGCTGCCGAGCGCGCTCGTGCCCCACAAGTCGCGGCTTTACGGACTGACCATCACGCCCGAGCGGCTGCGCGAAATCCGGCAGGCGCGCCGCCCAGACAGCAAGTACGCCGACCTTGCCAACTGCCGCTACGAAGTCGACGCCGCGGAAAAGCTGATGCGGCGCGAGGGTATCCGCTGGCTTAACTCCACCGCCAAATCCATCGAAGAAATCGCCACCACCATCCTGCGCGAGCTCAGGATCGAGCGCCACGTGTACTAGGAGCAGGGGGCGGCGCAGGCAGCGTTGCGACGCGCCCGTTCGTAGAAGAGGATCGCGGCCGCCGCCGCGACGTTCAGGGACTCAGTGCCGGGTGCGAGCCCGATCGTGGCGCTTTGGGTGGCGAGGCGGGCGAGCGCCGTGCTGACTCCCTGCCCCTCCCCGCCGAGAATCCAGCCGACGCGCTCGCCCAGGTCGATTTCCCCCAACGTGCGGCCGCCATGCGCAGCGGCACTTACCGTTGTGCCGCCAAACGCCGCGACCGCCGCGGCGAGGTCAGCGGAGCGCTGGATGGCGAGCGAGAAATGTGCTCCCATCGCCGCGCGCAGGACTTTGGGCGACCAGGGGTCGGCGCAATCTTTATCAAGGACGGCACCACGCACACCGAATGCTGCGGCGCTGCGCAGGATTGCGCCCACGTTGCCCGCGTCCTGAACTCCTTCGAGGAACACACAATCGCCCCACGTCGCATCGGCCGCCGGCTCTGGAATCTCGATCTCCGCGGCGACACCGGCAGGGGTCGTCACGTCGACAACCCAGCGGAACAGCGAGTCCGCCACGAGCGTCGGCGCTGCGCCGGCGCGCCGCACCAGCGCCGCGATCTCGGCGTTGCCGCGTCCAGTCTCGCTGACGAGGAGCGCGATGGGGCGCCCTCCCGAGCCGAGAAATGCGGCGAGGAGGTGCGCGCCTTCGAGCAGGGCACGCCGCTCGCTGCGCCTCGCGCGGCCGTCATGCGCGAGCGCATGCCAGTGCTTGATGCGCGCATTGTCGCGAGAGCGCAGCATGTTCACGCGTCCAGGACCCTGCGCACGGGCGCGAAGCTGCGCCGGTGGATGGCGCTCGCGCCATGGCGTGCGAGCAGCTCGAGGTGCTCGGGCGTCGGGTAGCCCTTGTGGCGATCGAGCGCGTAGCCCGGGAACTGCGCATGCAGGCGCAGCATCTCCGCGTCGCGCGCGGTCTTCGCCAGGATCGAAGCTGCCGAGATCACAGGCACGCTGCGATCCCCGCCGATAATCGCGCGCGCGCGGCAAGTCAGCAAGGGGCAGCGATCGCCGTCGACCCAAGCCTCGTCCGGGCGCAGCGCGAGCGCTTGCACGGCCCGCTGCATCGCGAGCAGCGCCGCCTGCAGGATGTTGAGTTGGTCGATTTCCTCGACTGTCGCGCTTGCGACGGCCCAGGCGCGCGCATCCTGCCTGATGCGTTCCGCGAGCACCTCCCTGCGCGCCGCCGAGAGCAACTTGGAGTCCTTCAGGCCGTCGATCGCGCGCTGCGGATGGAGCATCACGGCCGCCGCGAACACCGGGCCGGCGATCGGCCCGCGCCCCGCCTCGTCTACGCCGCAGATGAGGCGCGCGCGTTCAGGCACGGCCAGCGTCAAGCACCCGCAGGACAGCATCGGCCGCCTTTTCCGCGGTGTTCTGCCGCAGTTGCAGGTGGAACTCGCGGAACTTCTCCACCTGGCGGCGCTGCAGCCCCGTGTCGCGCAGCAACGCGAGGAGCGCGGCAGCCAGCGCTGCAGGCGTCGCCTTGCCTTGCAGCAGCTCCGGCACCAGCTGCTCGCCCGCGAGAATGTTCGGCATGCCGACGTAAGGCAGGTACATCATGCGCCGCATGAGGAACCAGCTGAGAGGCGCTTGCCGGTAGGTGATGACCATCGGCGTCTTGAACAGCGCTGCCTCGAGCGACGCGGTGCCGCTCGCTACCAGCGCCAGATCGGCGGCGGCGAGCGCCTCATGCGAGTGCCCGAACATCAGCGTCAGCGGCAGGTCGGTGCGTTGGTGCGCGTGCAAGGTGGCCTCGAACATGTCGCGCGTCTGCCGCGTCGCCATCGGGCAGATGAAATGGATCTCGGGAACCTCCTGGCGCAGGCGGTGCGCCGCAAGCACGAAGCTGGCCGCCATGTGCTGCAGCTCGGAACGCCGGCTGCCGGGCAGCAGCGCCACGATCAGCTTGCGTGCCGGCAGGCGCAGTTGCGCGCGCGCCTCGGCCTTGTCCACCTCAAGCGGGATCACGTCCGCAAGCGGATGGCCGACATAGGTGACCGGCACGCCGGCCTTCTCGTAGATCGCCGGCTCGAACGGGAACATGACGAGCAGGTGCGTTGCCGAGCGGGCGACGCGGTGCACACGCCAGCGGCGCCACGCCCACACCGACGGGCTGACGTATTGCACTGTGGGGATGCCTGCCTCGCGCAGGCGCCGCTCGAGATCGAGGTTGAAGTCGGAAGCGTCCACACCGATGAACAGCCCGGGGCGCTCCTGCAGGAGCGACTGCACCAGGCGGCGGCGAATACGCGTGATTTCCCGGTAGTGCCGCAGCGCCTCGGCGTAGCCGCGCACCGCGAGCTGTTCCATCGGCACCTGAACCGCGAAGCCCTCGGCCGCCATGCGTGGCCCACCGATCCCGGCAAAGGCCAGTTCGGGCCGGCGCGCCTTAAGCGCTGCGATCAGGTGGGCGCCGAGCTGGTCGCCGGAGGCCTCACCGGCCACCATCGCGACGCGGGTCTCTGCC
>Ga0326726_10004871_pt1 | contig 12228 bp, 8 predicted proteins | sample MHFenrmetagenome_2_FD_207603 | JGI IMG/M metagenome (GOLD analysis project Ga0326726, IMG submission 207603) | Lab enriched peat soil microbial communities from Michigan Hollow, Ithaca, NY, United States - MHF15MN | ecosystem: Environmental > Terrestrial > Soil > Wetlands > Peat | place: USA...
GGGCACTGGTCCGGACCGTGCCCTGAGTTTGCCGCATAGCTGGTAATTAAGTTCCCTTGTTGAGCTTGATGACTCTTACCCGCGAACTGCACAAAACGTAAGCATAGGCCACCTGAAGTGACGGCAGGGCGGACAACACTCGACTGCGACGAGTTACCCCAATACGCGCCATGCGCTTTTAAACTCATCGATCAGAGCAATCAGGCTCACTGTATCATCAAGGTGATTTGCAGTGTGTCTGTATGAAGCATCAACCAAATCTACACCCATTAACACCCAATATCAGGTCAGACACTCGTCAGGGTTCGTCTCAGAAAAAGGGAAGAAACGTCTGCTAAAGATTTTGCGGAATCTGTAGATGCCTTGCTCTCCCTATGATGGTGAGGAGCGTTGTTTTGCATCCTGCATTGCAAATAACGAGTGTCGCCGGCATGGAGTCATCAAGGGTACCCCCAACAGGTGTGGACTTCACGATATCGATAGAGGCTAGGGTAGGTCATAAAAACAAGAAGAGCCCTGATTTTACAGGGCTCTTCGGACATCTTGAGATGATGTCAGACTATTGCTTGGCGGCGCTGGTAGTCCTCCGATTACTTCTCTCTGCCGCTGAAATCCCTGGTAACAGGGAAATTAACAGCGAATTTTTCGCTTTTCGGTATATCTGAAGACTGACAACTCCTGTCAGCGCTGAGTTTCTTACACTTCCGCTAAATAATAACGGGGAAAAACAGGGATGTGCTTTTCCTGTTTTTAACGCATCATCTTGAAAATCGTTACTTTTCATACAAGCAGAGTCGCATCCCACAGAATACCTGACCTATCAGATTCATGCTTTAATAGCTCACTGTGACGCTCGTTGGAACAGTGCCCTCGATCTGGAGGCGATTGCTTGTTCCTGCAAATACTCCTCTGAACAGTTTTCATCGCGTCATCCAGGTTGCCATGGGTTGGTCGGACTACCATGCACATCAGTTCCTGGCGGCGGGAAAACAAGGTCGGAGAATCTATGGTGTAATCAGAGATGGTGAAGATGTAAGGCTCGGATCACGAGTGTTGGAGGAAAACTCTTACTGTTTGTCCGATTTGTTGCATGCTGAAGGAGATCAATGTCTGTATGAATATGATTTCGGCGACAGTTGGCTGCATCAACTTGTTCTCGAACGAATAATTGAGGTACTTGCTTTATCGGAGAAGCTGTGTTGTCTTGAAGGACAAGGAACCTGTTCCCCTGAAGATTCAGGTGGGGTTTCCGAGTACGAGGAATGGTTGAAAGCCTTGAAAGACTCGGAGCATCGAGATCATGAGGATGCCGTCGATTGGCTGGGTGCGGATTATGATTCTTCCCTGTTCGAGTGTTAAAAGGTCAATTTGTTATTGTCAGTCTTTTTGGCAAAATCAGGTGCGAAAAGAAAGTGATTGTTGTTAAGCAAACTTTCTCAGCCTTTATGGTCTTGAAACTAGGGCTTACGTCCAACAAATAATGCAATCGATGAACCCCTTTGACTCAAGCTACGATTTTATCGAGCTTAACAGGACATTCCATGAGATAGCAAAAGAAAGCAGCAAAAACGATGACGTCGATATCAGCCAGGCATTTTCCGGAGAGAGCCTTAACTGGTCCAACCTCATCAAAGAGTACCGAATTATCATTTTGTCCGAGGCAGGGTCAGGCAAAACAGCCGAAATCCGAAACGTTTCATGCAAGCTTAGGGAGCAGGGAATGCCTGCGTTTTTTCTTCGACTGGAACATATCCCCACAGATTTTGAGGGGGCCTTTGAGGTAGGAACCTACGAAGCCTTTAAAGAATGGCTGGTATCCAGTGATGAAGGATGGCTTTTTCTGGATTCGGTTGACGAAGCACGCCTTCGACATCCCGGTGACTTTGAGCGTGCTATCCGTAATTTAAGCAGACAAATCAGTACAGCTATAGATCGTACGCATATTTACATAACTAGTCGAATGACAGCATGGCGGCCTAAGACTGATCTCGATTTGTGTAAAGCGAAACTACCTTATGCAATGGCAGCCATATCGAACCCTGATCCGCCAGCTGAGAATGAGGGTTCTGACAGAAGCCTGCATATAATAACTGATCTTCAAGATAGAGATAAACCAATTTTCAAAATCGTTTCGCTCAATGATCTTTCATCTGATCAGATTGCGTTATTTGTCAAGGCTAGGGGTATCGAGGAAAGCAATGCGTTTCTCGATGCGGTGGAGCGTGCAGACGCCAAGTGGTTCACATCACGCCCTCAGGATTTGGAGGAGCTGACCGAATTTTGGATAGACAACGGTCGGGTTGGGACGCGCCTTGAGATCATACAAAACAGCATCAATCGAAGATTGGCTGAACGTGACCAAGGGCGTGCTGATGTATATCAACTTTCAGCAGATCAAGCTCGTCAAGGTGCAAGGCTTTTGGCAGCAGCAACTACGTTAACTCATGATCCGACAATCAGGGTTCCCGATGGATTAGATAATACAAAAGGGATTGCTATGCAATCCATACTTTCCGATTGGGATAACAAGGAGCAGTTGACTTTGCTGTCACGCCCCATATTCGATGAGGCGATTTATGGTACGGTACGTTTCCACCATCGTTCGGTACGGGAGTACCTTGCCGCCGAGTGGTTCGCCGAACTTCTCAAGAGAGAAACGTCGCGTCGAAATATTGAGTCGCTATTCTTCCACAATCAGTATGGCATGGACATTGTTGTACCTACGTTGCGTCCGATTTTGCCTTGGCTGGCCATTATGGATGGGAAGATCCTTGAACGAGTCCGAAAAATCGCACCTGAAATTATTTTAGAAGGCGGTGACCCTGCTCGGTTGCCTGTAGAGGTTCGTCGTCAAATACTGCGTGAAATATGCGAGCAAATGGCTGACGGTGTTACTGGCCGATCAGCACGAAGCTATGAAGCAGTTCAGCGCTTTGCCAACTCGGACCTGACTGATGAGATTCGTGAATTGATTCGGCAATATGCAGACAACGATGGGTTGACGGAATACTTGCTTCGCATGGTCTGGCTCGGAGAGCTTGCGGATGCAATGCCTGAAGCTATGAAGGTTGCTTTGATGTCAAACGCTGAAAAGTTTGTACGTTTATCTGCATTCAACGCGGTCAACGCGATCGGTTCTAAGAATGATCAAGAGCATGTTCGCCAGAGCTTTCTGACAGAAGCCTCTGAACTTAACCGAGAATGGTTAACTGAACTTCTCAAGGATCTCCAACCGACAGAACATACATCGAATTGGCTTTTAGCGTGCCTGGAAAAAAGTGAAACGAAAGAGCGTTTTGCAGTAGATCACCTAACAGATGCTGTAACCCTATTTGTTGCCGGAGCAGACATTGAACTGCTGTCATTGCTTATTACTGGCTTGAACAGTTTGCTTGACTTTCCCCCCATTATCGCTCAGTATTGCGAAGTATCAGAAAAATTTCAGTGGTTGATAGTGCCAGCATGTAAAGCGGTTGAGCGACTGATTCTGATCCGTCATCCTGCATCGCTTGATCCAGATACACTCGCAATCTTGCGCAAATGCTCAGTTATGCGTGATCAGGGTAGTAATGACCTGCTTGAAGTTAAAACCGAATTCTCAAAGCTCGTTCCCGCATGGCCTGAGCTGAACCGGGCGTTTTTTTGGTTTGAAGTGCAAAAAAAGAGGGAGGCCCTTGACAAACAGCGTGGCGAGCGGCTGACTGACTTCTGGGTGGCTGGGGCTTGGCGCGCGTTATGGAAGTTTGAGATTTCTGATTTTAATTATGTGGCAGAAGAAATTTCTCACCAAACATTTCTGGACGACAAATTGGTCGCCTTGTCGCAGGCCATTCATCTTTACAAAGCGGCTAATCGACCGAGAGCATGGCGTTTACGTCTGAAGCAATTGGTCAAAGGCAACGATGAATTGTCTGAGCGTTTAAGAAACTATTTGAGGCCGCCAGCTCAAAGTATTGAATTACGCCGCATAAAACAGCAGAATGCCAAATGGAACAGACTTGCCGAAGCCGAACGAAAGAAACAAGAACGCATCCACTTAGACTGGAAAAAATTCCTCCACGATAATCTTGACGAGGCTCGAGCGGAACTTCGCGATAAGCCCGGTATAATCACAAACTCCTTGTGGTATCTGTTCCGTAAGACTCGGAAGAAGAATACAGCGAATCGGTGGACTGAATATAACTGGAAAACGCTGATCCCCGAGTATGGAGAGGAAGTTGCGCACTTCTATAGAGATGAGACCGTCTCTTTTTGGCGAAACCATGATCCAAAGTTACGTTCGGAAGGTGCCCCTTTCAACGAAACGCCTTGGGCTGTAATCATGGGCCTTACAGGCCTTGAAATCGAGGCCATTGACGTCAATGGTTGGCCGAAGGATATGAGTACTGTGGAAGTCGAACTCGCTTGCAAATATGCTTCCTTTGAGTTAAATGGCTTCCCCACATGGTTCCCTAAGCTTTTTGAGATGTACCCAAAGATTGTCTGTGACTTTCTTATGCAAGAAATCTGGTATGAGCTGTCCATAGAGAACCCGGATATAGACACATATTACATCATAAGCAATATGAGTGCAATGGGTCAGTGGGCTTGGGATCAACTTGCGCCAAGCATCTACAAATTTCTTGAAGCATCAGAGCCGAAGAACCTTTCCAATCTGGATAAGCTGTTGAAAATTCTTCAGGGATCAAATATACCGGATGAACCGATTGCAGCACTGGCATCAAGGAACTGTCGCGTTATTGAGGAGTTGGATCATCTGGCGCGCTGGTTTGCTTTATGGACCAATGTTGCTCCTGAAGTCGCAATTGAATCTCTCAAAGCTCGAATTAGAGTGATAGCTGACCCGAAAGAGCAAACCATTTTCGCGATGACCTTTGTGACTCATCTGTTTATCAGTCGTAGCGCTGGACTTAGAGGTGAAGAGGCTTATCCACGGCAGGCATTCCAAACCCCGGAGTACCTGAAATCACTCTATCTGCTTATGCACGAATATATCCGGAGCCAGGAGGATATCGACCATACTGGTCCGGAAGCTTATTCACCTGGATTGCGTGACGATGCGCAGGATGCGCGGAATAGTTTGTTTAACTTTTTGAACAGGATTCCTGGTAAGGAGTCGTTTATGGCCTTGATTGACATTGCCAATGAGCATCCTGACGATGCCGTTCGGCCATGGATGATGTTTCATGCAAAGACAAGGGCTGAACAGGATGGCGATATTCAAGCTTGGTCGCCCTTGCAAGTAAGGGATTTTCATAAAAAGCTGGAACGTACACCCAGCAATCACAGGGAATTGGCAGAACTAGCTACCCTGCGGCTTCTCGATCTCAAGGACGATTTGGAACATGGGGACAGCAGCATTGCGAGTATCCTGAAGCAAGTTAAGCAAGAAACCGATATTCGTAAGTACATCGGGAAGGATCTGCGCGATAAAGCACAAGGTCGGTATTCCATTCCACAGGAAGAGGAACTTGCCGATGCCAAAAAGCCTGACCTGAGATTCCTTGGGAGCGGTTTCGATGGACCGGTTCCTGTTGAGCTAAAGCTCGCCGATAATTGGACTGGTCCGCAACTGTTCGAGCGCCTTGAAAATCAGCTTTGCGGCGACTATCTGCGAGACAATCGTTCAGGTCGAGGTGTCTTTGTGCTTGTATATCGAGGCGAGAAGTCTCATTGGGAAGTACCCGGTAGCAGTAACTGTTTGGATTTTGAGGGATTGACTAGCGCTCTTGAGGAGCATTGGACGCAGATTTCTCCGAAATTTTCAAATGTTGACGACATCAAAGTGATTGGCATAGACCTGACGAAGAGATCAAGCTGAAAAACAGTTTGATAGGCTGCCAACATTTTAATGGAGGTTCAACCCATTTATTTCTTCGGATGTGAGCCCGTGAAACTGGACAACGTCCGAGATTGTCGAAAGAATGGGTGACCTCCTCGGACCTGAACGCATTTTTTTAGACCGTTTGGGCTCGGAAAGTTGGGCTTAGATTCCTGAAGATTAAGAGTGCACAGCTTAAGCTCCATTCTATCATTAGGATAAAAACAAATGAATCTTCCTGTCAACTTGTACAAATACGAGGCATTCAGCACCCAATCGCTCGAGAATCTTAAGGCACAACGAATCTACTTTGGCTCACCCTTGGAGTTCAACGATCCATACGACTGTGCGACCAATCCGATTGTGTCACAGCTATCTCCTGAAGATGCTAAGGAAATCCGAGAGCATTACCTTAACAAGGAGTCAATTACCCAAGAAGAAAAGCTGAAGTTTGAGCAAATGCCAGTTGATTCATGGCAAGAAATGCTACAGCGCGTTGGCGCTGAAGAAATATCGTCAGCTATTGTACGCTTTGGCAGGGAACGAGGTGTATCTTGTTTTTCAGAGCGCAACGACGATCTACTCATGTGGGGCGAGTTCCTTATCTGCACAAAGCTCTGCGTTGTCTGTGGCTGTACCTTAGCAGATCAAGGCGCAGAAATGCGGGATGTGATCCCAACTTTCTGAATCAAATGGTCGGGATATTAGGGCTCAAGTCCTCAAGACGCTACGATTATCTTTTTGCTTCTTGTTCAATGCGTAAGATAATTTATTTATTTGGCGTATTCGTACCAGTGAATACACATTTTATATTATATACTATACAAGTTTCTTAATGTGGTCAAGGAAATATATTCAAAAGCGCATGGGATCTGAGCCCATCGTTCTAAGCTAAAATTGTCTGGAAAATTAGGCTCTGGTGATGACAAAAAACCGGTTGAGTCAAACAGAATTGGATCTATTAGTGCTCCAGATGAAGTTAATATGGCTATGATTTTCATGTATGCAATAATTCAATAATGGCAACTCATTGGCGACGATTTATCTCTGTCCATTTCACAAACGAAACTCGGCTAAGGTGCCAAAAGGCTTTCGATTGGCGATCTAACTTTTTTCCATCGCGTCGACCTGAATGGTCGAATGGTAGATTTAGATAATCGCTAACTTCTTTAATTCCGCAACAGAAAATCAGGGAGAGTCTAGTATGAGCTACGAAGCGCAAATCAGCCGGGGGAATCCGACTGCCTTCTTGTTTGTGGTCGATCAATCCGGCTCGATGTCGGACAAGATGTCTTCAGGCAAGAGTAAGGCCGAGTTCGTGGCCGATGCGCTCAACAGAACGCTCATGAACTTGGTCATCCGCTGCACCAAGGCTGAGGGCGTCCGCGATTATTTCGACGTGGGTGTGCTCGGTTATGGCGGAAGCGGGGTCGGCAACGGATTTTCCAACGCGTTGGGCGGTAGCGTCCTCAACCCCATTTCAGTCATTGAACAAAATCCCCTGCGCGTCGAGGACCGCAAGAAGAAGATGGACGACGGCGCCGGCGGCATTCTGGAAACCTCCGTCAAGTTTCCTGTTTGGTTCGAACCAAAGGCCAGCGGCGGAACTCCAATGCGCGAGGCCCTGACAAGGGCCGCCGAGGATCTCGTCGCTTGGTGCGACGCGCATCCTGAAAGCTATCCTCCCACCATCCTGCATGTGACGGACGGTGAATCGACCGACGGTGACCCGGGGGAGATTGCCAATCACTTGAAGCAAATCCGGACCAACGACGGAGATGTGCTGATACTAAACATCCACGTGAGCACCCTCGGCGCCGACGCCATCCGCTTTCCCGCTAGCACCTCTGGCCTACCCGACGAATACGCCAAGCTCTTGTTCGGCATGTCCAGTCAGCTTCCTGAGCATCTTATCCGGTTTGCCCAAGAAAAGGGGCACGCTGTTGGCATCGAATCGCGAGGCTTCATGTTCAACGCGGAGGCTCCGGAAATTGTCGACTTCTTCGACATCGGCACGAGAGCGTCGCAGCTGAGATGAGCTGGCAGTGAGGTTGACGTTCTGCGGTAGCTGCCGCAAGGATCCGCTTGGCACCGACGCCAACGAGGATAGGTGGGCCTTCTCGGAATCCGCCGGCGTCCTTGCGCTGTGCGACGGAGCCAGCGAATCGTTCAGTTCGTCTGTGTGGGCTCAAATCCTTGTGGACAAGTTTGTCCTTGAGCCAGAACTGACTTCCGAATGGCTGTCCGACGCGCTTGCGGAATACGCTCTCAGGCACGACTACGCGTCCATGTCATGGTCGAGGCAGGCGTCATACGAGCGAGGAAGTTTTTCGACCTTGCTTGGGGTCCAGCATGACGCAGTGCACGGAACGGCAGAGATTCTTGCTGTTGGAGACAGCGTCGCGGTTCTCACCGACGCTGGGAAGATTGTCTCGGCATGGCCGTTTTCGGACCCCGAGTGCTTCAATGACCGCCCGACGCTGCTCGCGACATTGCCGGAGCACAACGCCTTCGTTTTGAAGAGAAACTTCTGGAGCGACCGCGGAACCCATTTCGATCTGTCAAGCCTGCAAAATCCGCTTCTCGTCTGCCTCACTGACGCGCTGGGGCACTGGCTCCTCAGGAGCGGTGACGAAGCCTTGGGCAGGCTTTTGTCCGTGGGATCGGAAGATGAATTGACCGAATTGGTTATCAGGGAGCGTTCAGCCGGGAGGATGAGGACGGACGACTCGACCCTGATTGTGGCCTCATTCAGGTAGCCGGGGCGGAATATGGCCTATCCAAGCTTCGAGCAATATAATAACGCCTTTCAGGCGCACCAGCAGCTGTTAGCGGACCCGGAGCTGCAACAGGGGACGATCGCCAAGAGCGGCATGGGGACGCCGCTTGCAATCAGTGGAGGCTTTGCTTTGACCTACACGATCAAGTCTGGCTCCAAGAAATACGCCGTCCGTTGCTTTCACCGCGAATCGAAGGCGCTTGAGCGCCGCTACCAAGCCATTTCAAAGCGTTTGGGCCAGTTGCGCTCCCCCTACTTCCTCGATTTCGAATTCCAGCCCAAAGGCATCAAGGTCGACGGATCTGCATATCCTGTCGTGAAGATGGCTTGGGCCCAAGGAGTCACGCTCGGTGAATATCTCGAGGACAACCACGGCCATAAAGGCGCCCTGTCAAATCTGCCCGCTTCCCTGTTGGCCCTTTCCAAATTCCTCGAGGCGGGGCGCGTCGCCCACGGCGACATCCAGACCGGCAACATGATGGTGGCCGGCGCATCAGGCGCGATTCAGCTGATCGACTACGATGGGATGTTTGTGGAGGACATCCGCGATTTGGGCAGCGCCGAGTTGGGTCACGTTAACTTCCAGCACCCGGATCGCAAGGCCAGAAACCCTTTCGGCCCAACGATGGACAGGTTCTCGCTCATAGCCCTGTCTGTGGCCCTCAAGGCGTTGCACGAGGATCCAACGCTGTGGCAGAAAACCAATTCTGAGATGGACGCGATTCTCTTCCGGGCAAACGACTATCTTGATCCAGCGTCGTCGCTGGTCTTCGCGGAGATCAAGAATAATCCGTCGCTAGCGGCCAATGCGCAGCATTTCGCCGCCGTATGCAAGGCTCCCATCGACAAGATTCCTAGCCTCGAGGATTTTCTGGCAGGTAGGGATATTCCGATCATTGCCATCCAGATTTCATCCACGTCCTTAAAGTTCGACAAGCCCAAGCTTGCTTATCTGGGCGTCTATCACGTCCTTGCTGCCACGAGCTATGCGGCCTGCCTTGCGTGCGTGGGCGACAAGGTGGAGGTCGTCGGCAGAATTGTCGAGGTCAAGCAAGACAAGGCACGTAACGGCAAGCCCTACATATTCATCAACTTCGGGCCCTGGCAGGGGATGATCTTTAAGGTTTCCATTTGGTCCGAAGGTTTGGCGGCCATCTCGAAGAAGCCTGACGCGTCGTGGGTTGGCAAATGGGTGAGCGTCATAGGTCTCATGGAGCCGCCCTATGTCAACAGGAGATATCGCTACTCACACTTGTCCATCAACGTCACCACTATTGGCCAGATGACGGCCATCACCGAGGAGGAGGCTAAATTCAGGCTTGCATCCACCAATTCGGTAAAGGGAGTTCCGGCTGTGCTCTCAAACAGGGATACCCTAGACAAGATCAAAGGTCGGGCATCATCCGTACCATCCGCTGGAACGAGCCCACAGGTAACATCTTCCCCGAACCAAAGCGTGCTGAACAACATCCGCAAGGTGCAGGGAACGACGCAATCCTCGTCGCAGCAGGGGTATCAGCGTAAGGCTCAGTCAGCAAGTTCGTCCTATTCCCAAAAGCCGCCTAAGAAGGGAATCATCGGGAAGCTGTTTGACTGGTTCTTTGGCTGAGATCTGATCAAGGTTTGCTGCGGTGAATTTGTTCAAGGATACGTTGATTGTCACTCATAGGCGCTGGAAGGTTGGCGGCAGGGGTATGGGGGGCCGATGGCAACTGTTGTGGTTGGGAGGCAGTTCCAACGCCTTTCCGTGACAGATATTTGAAGAAACTGATCCCTGTTCCGGGGATTGTAAATGTCACCCAAGGTGCTCCATTTGGCGAACGCCCGATCCGGAAGCCAGCGAAGCCCCAACTGACGCCTAGACCTTTATGCGTCACAGTAGTTCTTATTCCACCGCCGATATTCAGCGACCTGCGCCAACGCCATCCCACTGAAAATGCCCTCCGTAAATTTTTGCTTGGACCATTGCAATTCTATGCCCGAATGATTGGTTGAATATTTTTGTCAATGTGTACCAACCATTCTGCTCAAAAATTTGCCACCTTCCGCCGGCGGATATGCTGTGAGAAAGTTACACGTTTTTTGCATGTTTACGTCGAAGTGACTGTCTTATCAATTCAATTCTGAGAGCATTGCTCAGGAGCCGGTCGAGGATGTTGTCGGCGACTGCCTGTTCGGCAATCAAATCGTGCCATTTCCCCCGACCAGCAGCTGCGCTTCTTTCCGCTCCATTGCATTCCAGTGACCTATCCCTTATTACCTAATGATATAGCCTATTTAAACCTTGTATTTCACGACATCAAATCGCAATCGCGGGGAAATATCACGTTAGTGTGCAATCAAGTTACGCAATATGAATGACATGAGTACGACTTTCTGAGCCAAAATGGTATAGAAAAATCAGCCCTTGTTAGCCGGTTTATCCAAGAGTAGGTTTTTCTCTACTTGATATTCTGTTGTGTAAAGGAACAGTTTTTATATCTCGCATATTTTCGCATAACTCACGACAATAGGTCAGCAATCCAGGTTCAGCTAGTTGTTTTTTCAACCACTGCAACTCCTAGCTGGTCGAATCGGACCTAACCCGATTTTTTAAGCCAAAATGGTATGGAAAGTTCGGCTCAGACCGAGGCTTTTTTGGCGAGCATTGGTCATAAATCAGAATCTGCCTTTCCTCATATTTTCGACTTCTTCTTCATAGAATAAGATTATACCGGGCGTTTCCATTCGATCCTTCATGAACTTAAGCGCCTGGCTTGTTGAATCCACCTGGTCATCGAATTTGGTGCTGGGAAAGTATGTCAGCTCATGGATAAATTCCGTTAGCCAAGATGCCTTTATTGGCAACAAAGCCCTTCCTGATTCAAATACTCCTGCATGGGCAAAGAGCCTTGTCAGTTTATCACCTTCAGGCTTGATGGCCGTGATCGAGTAGATCTGTGACTCTTTGAGATCCTGGATCAGGGCGATGCCTGAGGATTTGTCTTCTACCAGCACATTGTTGTGAATTCAAATTGCAAGTGCACCACGAGCCATAGGCCAGAACACTTCATGAGGCGTCCGGTAACTGAGACACTTCCGTGGTCGATGGTTTAACCTTCTTACGGCTTCTGCAATATCGTCGTCATCCACGTTACGAAAGTCGTATCCTTTAGGAAAATATTGACGCAGCAAGCCGTTGCTGTTTTCGTTAGCACCCCGCTGCCAAGCGGCATAAGGATCGGCAAAATAGACGGTCAGGCGCGTCTTTTTTTCCAGTTTTTTGAAATTTGCAAACTCCGATCCGTTATCCAATGTCAACGTATGACGCATCCGGCGAGGGATAGGGCCAAAGGCCTTGATGCCTCTTTTGCTGAGATGTTCAGCCTTCTTGCTTTCCAGCTTGGCGGCTACAAGGTAGCGGCTCTTGCGCTCCATCAGGGTGAGAATGTCTCCAGTTCCCGGTTTTCCTTGAACTGTGTCGCCTTCCCAGTCGCCGAACCGTTGCCTGCTTGCAACGATGGCAGGACGCTGATCAATGCTGATGCGGTCGTCTCGAAAACGCAGCCCAGTGCCGTATCGACGCTGTTTTCTCCGCTTTTTGCGCTGGCGGCGGAGATGCCGATAGAGAGTCCCGTCGATGCTGGCG
>Ga0326726_10004872_pt1 | contig 12228 bp, 10 predicted proteins | sample MHFenrmetagenome_2_FD_207603 | JGI IMG/M metagenome (GOLD analysis project Ga0326726, IMG submission 207603) | Lab enriched peat soil microbial communities from Michigan Hollow, Ithaca, NY, United States - MHF15MN | ecosystem: Environmental > Terrestrial > Soil > Wetlands > Peat | place: USA...
GACATGTCGTCGGTCACGGTCGACGCGCAGGATCACATCTGGATGATCCATCGTCCCGCGACCGTTCCCGCCGCGCAGCGCGCCAACGCGATGCCGCCGGTCGTCGAGTTCGACGCGTCGGGAAAATTGCTGCGGGCCTGGGGCGGCCCCGGTGCGGGCTTCGAATGGCCCGAGCGTGAGCACGGCATTTATGCAGGCCAGAATGGCGCGATCTGGATCAGCGGAAACAACGGATATGCCGCGCCGAATGCCGCGCCGCCACCGGGCAAGTCGGACGACATGCTGCTGAAGTTCACGCCGGACGGGAAGTTCCTGCTGCAGATCGGACACAGCGGGAAGAGCGGCGGCGACGCCGACCGCGACAACGTCAAGCAGGCCGCCGACATGGTGGTTTTCAGAAACGAGCTGTATGTCGCCGACGGCTACGGCAACCATCGTGTGGTCGTGTTTGACGCGAAGGACGGTACGTTCAAACGCACGTGGAAGGGGCCCGGCAAGCCGTACAACATCGTGCACGCGATCAGAGTGTCGAATGACGGAATGGTCTACGTCGCCGACCGCGAGAACAAGCGCGTTCAGGTGTTCACGACCGACGGACAGTTCCGTCACGAAATCATCGTCGGCGGTGATGACGTCACCCGCTCCGCGGCCGGGCTGGCGTTCTCACCCGATCGGGCTCAGCAGTATCTGTATGTGGCCAACATCAACAACGCGATTCACGTCTTCGATCGGAAATCGATGACGCAGCTCGACTCGTTCGGGAAGGGCGGAACGGCGCCTGGCGAATTCGGCACCGTTCACGAGATCGCCACGGACTCGAAGGGCAATCTCTACACCGCGGAGCTGCGGACGCACAGAGTTCAGAAATTCATCCAGAAGTAGTGCAGGCCTAACGCGACACCCTGAGCGTCGCGCGATACTCGTCGGGGCTGATAGTGCGGCTGATGAAAGGGTACGGCTGCAGGCTGACGAGCTCGACGCGGAACCCCGCGTGCGACACCGCGGCGCGCGATGAGTCACCCGTGTGAAGCTCGTAATCGACAGCGGCTCCGCCATTCCCGACGCTGATGTGCACAATCGCGTCGCCGCCCTGGATGCAGAGTGCGCCGGCCGGACACCGTGAATCTCCGGAAACGCGCACGAACAGGACTTTCAGCGGGGCGCCGGCGATCGACGCCGTCTGTCCGGGAGCGAGCGTGACCTGCTGATCGATCGGCACGGTCGGCTCACTTGGACTGTCCTGGCACGCCGTCGCCGGAAGTAGACACAGCGCTGCCAGTATCAACAACTTGGCGTTCATGCCGGCCGTTAGAGCAGGTCCCGTGCCGAAGGAGACCGCCCGATTAGAATTTCCGATGGCAGAGGCTCCAACGCAACTCGCACGCCCGGACGCGTTCGAATCGTCGAGTTGCCCGACGCTCATCCCGCAGGAGCTGGCAGTCCCCCCGGTCGGCCGGAAGATTCTGTTCGTCGGCGACAACCTCACCTGACATGAGCCTGTCTCCACTCCGAATCCGCATTCGGAAGTGGAGGCGATCTGTATGACTGATGTGAAACGAGTGGTGTCCGTGTGCGGTGTCGTGATCATGTGTGCGCTTGGTTCCGCGGGCGCCTTCGCGCAATCGGCGCCCATCGGACCGCACGTCGGACTGGGAATCGCGTTCTCGGATGTCAGCGAGCTTGTCACCGTGCTTTCGGAACAGGCGATCCCATCCACGCTTGTGCCAGGCGTGCTCGTCCCAATCGACGTGAACAGCCATTTCCGTCTCGAGCCGGAAATCGGCGGCTATCGGAATTCCACGACCGTCACGCAATCGTTGGGCATCCCAGGCCTGCTGCCGCCCAGCACACGCACCTATACGTTCTTTCGTGCGGGGACGGGCGCGTTCTGGACGACGACGAAGGATCGCGTGACTGTGTACTACGGCGGGCGAGTGGCGTATCTGCGGTACACGCAGTCAGCGAGCGGATCCAGCTCATATACGTATCCGACCATCCCGGGGAAGATGTTCGCGCCAGCCGTCGGCGCGGAATATCGTCTGTCGGATCACTTCAGGCTCGGCGGTGAAGTGCAGTTGAGATTCGCCTCGTGGGAAACGAGTTCGACCTCTCCTGCCCCTGCGTTTTCCAGCAGCATCACAGGCGACTCGGTGTCGACCCACGGATCGCTGAATGTCCGTTTCTATTTCTGACGAGGACTGCTTTCCGAATGTGAGCGGAGTGCATTGAGCATACGTCCGCGCCAGAAAGGGATAGACGCGATGTAGAGCAGCAGCCAGAAAGTCAAGACATTCAGATGCCCGTATGAGTCACCGATGTGGGGATTGACCGGGGTGCCAAACAGCGTGAACGATAAGTTGCGCCAGCCGCCCAAAGAGCCGATGAGAACGATGCTCACGCCGGCAGACGTCGCCGTGATCCAGTACAGAACCCGTGTGAGGTGTGCTGCGCACCACAAGTCGAGCGTCGCGATCAGCGCAGCAACAAGCGTCAGAAATCCCGCGAGCGGCTCCGCCAGCGCCGCGAACACCACGATCGCGATCAGCACGTTCTCGATGTCAGGGCTCCGATTTGTAAGTCAGCGCTGCCATGAGGTACGAAGCCCGGTTCGATCGACTTCCTGACCGCGTTGATAGACCCTGGCGATCTTCTTCGTGTTGCCGATGTCTTCGAGCGGGTTCGCGTCGAGGACGACGAAGTCGGCGCTCTTGCCGCGGGCAATGGTCCCGAGGCGATCGAGTTTCAGCAGCACGGCGGGAGTCTTCGTCGCGGCGACGATCGCCTGCATCGGCGTCATGCCGGCTGCGACCATCAGCTCCAATTCGTGATGCTCGCCGTAGCCGTAGAACGTGTTCTCGATGCCCGTGTCGTCGCCCAGCGCGATCGTCACGCCAGCCGCGTTGAGCCGCGCGAGGCTTCGCAGTTGCTTTTGATACGACGCCGTCGCGGCCGTCCGCGGCTGACCACCGGCGCGGGCCGCGTAGACGTCCGCGACCTTCTTGATCATCGCGGGCGATGCGCTTTCCGCAAGCAGCGGATCGTCGAGCCACGACGGCGACTTCGTGTAGGTACCCGCCTCGCTTGTCGACAGGTTCGGCGTCACGAACACGTGCTTCGCCTTCATCCGCGCGACGAGCGCGTCGTCCATCTCTTCGTCACGAACGAGATGCAGGAAACCATCGGCGCCGGCCTCGACGAGATCACGCGCGTCGGCGAGGTAGTACACGTGAACGACGACGCGGAGGCCGAGCTTGTGCGCCTCGTCGATGATCGTGCGGTAGAGCGCCGGACTCAGCTTCTTGACCGTGCCATTGCGATCGTCCACCCAGATCTTCACGAAGTCCGGTTTCTTCGCGGCCAGTTCGCGCACGTCGCGACGTGCTTCGGCCTCGGTCGTCACACCGTAGGGGACGCTGCGCATCGCCAGATTGCCGGTGGACGCATCGGGCGCCGCGAGGCCGGCGCCGGCGACGCGAAACAACGCGCCAGGGTGCGGACCGTTCCGCAGCTCGAATGGCAGGTCGCCCGGATCGGTGCCGGTGCTCATCATGGCAACGACGCCGTAGTAAAGGTAGCGGTTGAGGTGATCGATCAGGTTGTCGCGCGTGTAGTTGTCGCGAGAGAAGGTCGTGCCTTTCAGGTAGCCGATGTGCCCGTGCGCCAGGACGATGCCCGGCATGATCGTCTTGCCGGTGAGGTCGACGCGCGCGGATCCCGCCGGCGGCGCGATGTCGCCTTTCCGGCCGACGCGCGTGATCGTGTCGCCTTCGACGAGCAGCGCGCCGTTTTCAATGGACGCCCTCCCATCTCCGGTGATTATGCGAGCGCTTTCGTACAGTACGTAGTGTCCGGCTTGAGCCGGACCCTGGAGGTCCGCCTGAAGGCGGACACTACGTACGAGAGGAGTCGCGCACGCGCACGCGACCATCGCGACGGCTGCCACGGCTCTCGTGCTGAGCTTCATATCCGCCGGTGTTTGCCGATGTCGGGCAGAAACCACGTGAGCAGGCCGATGAGCGGCAGGAACGCACACACGCGATACACGAACTCGATGCTCGTCGCGTCGGCGAGGCGACCCAGAACCGCCGCGCCGAGGCCGCCCATGCCGAACGCGAATCCGAAGAACAGCCCCGAGATCAGGCCGATGCGCCCCGGCATCAGTTCCTGCGCGTAGACGACGATCGCTGAAAACGCCGACGCCAGAATCAGGCCGATCACCACCGTCAGCAGACGCGTCCAGAAGAGCGACGCAAACGGCAGCGCCAGCGTAAACGGAAACACGCCGAGGATGGACACCCAGATGACGAGCTTGCGGCCGAAGCGATCGCCGATGGGCCCGCCCAGAATCGTGCCCGCGGCGGTCGCGCCAAGAAAGATGAAGAGGTCGATCTGCGCTTCCTGCACCGACACGTTGAACTTGTGAATCAGATAGAACGTGTAATAGCTCGTCAGGCTCGCGAGATAGAAGTACTTCGAGAAGATCAGCGCGACGAGGACGGCAATCGATCCGCGGATCGTGGCCTGCGACAGCCGGGGCCCGTGAACCTCGGGATGGTGGGCCGTCAGTGCCGCTCGGGCAACCGGACGCCGCCTCCCGTACCAGCCCCCGACCTTCCAGAGCACGGCGATGCCGAGCAGCGCGATGCCCGACGCCCAGGCGATGCTGCGCTGCCCGCGCGGCAGCACGAGGAACGCCGCGAGCAGCGGTCCCAGCGCCGTTCCGACGTTGCCGCCCACCTGGAACACCGACTGCGCCAGGCCGTGGCGTCCGCCCGATGCCATGCGCGCGACCCGCGACGACTCGGGGTGGAACACGGCCGATCCGACGCCGACGAGCCCCGAGGCCACCAGAAGCAGCCCGAAGCGCCAGGCCACCGAGAGCAGCAGCAATCCGGCCAGCGAGAACGTCATCCCGACGACGAGCGAGTAGGGCGTGGCCCGTCGATCCGTGTACAGGCCGACCAGCGGCTGCAGGATCGACGCCGTCGCGTTCAGCGTCAGCGTGATGAGCCCGATCTGCGCGAAACTCAGGCTGTAGGACGCTTTCAGGATCGGATAGATCGCCGACAGCATCGATTGGATGGTGTCGTTCAGCATGTGCGAGAAGCTGATCGCTGCCAGGACCGGGACGACGGTGGTGGCGGCGGCTGTGGTGGCGGTGGCGATGCGAACGGAAGGTGTGGACAAGGTCTTATTGTACCGGCACCGCCTTGGCTGCCGCGAGTTGCCTGACGTACAGCGCGTCGAAGAGATCGAATTTCGCGGTGGCGACGCTCGTGTCCGGCTGCTGCGTGAGTCCAAGAAGCATGGCGCGGCCAGTCGCCTTGTCTTTGTACTGCGGCCACTGCGCGAGCCCCTTGCCATTCGGATCGCCTGTGCGCGCGAAGTTCACCCAGTAGGACGACACGATGTCGGCGAGCTTTCGATCAGCCGCTGACGCGGAACTCAACTCCGGCGAGCTGGTGTCCGGGTAGACGCGCGCCGCTGTCAGGTTGTTGAAGACGTACGGGATTTCCGCTGTGTGGGTGGCGCGCAGGTTCGGCTTGCCCGGTTCGGTCGGTGGTTCATGCGTGAAGTTGTAGAGGTACACGCGTTTCCCGATTGCCGCCTGTGCCTGGGCGTACCGGCGCATGTGCCACGCCATCTCGTCGCTGAAGATCGCCTGCGACGAGGCGGCGGCCTCAGCATCGGTCTCGTGCGGGTAGAGCTTCAGGAGCGCGTCAGCCAGATCCGTCCACCGACCGCGGATCTGCTCGGTCCACTGCGCCGCGGTCGGCTGCCTGAAGGTGTTGAACGATCCTTCGTCCTTGTTCGATCCAATCAGGATGTCGACCGCGTTCTGCGTGCCGTTGGCGAACGTGATCGACTCGTCTTCAGGAATCGCCCAGCCATCGACGATCATCCCTGCACCGCGCAGGCCTTTGGTGATCTCCTCGGTCGACTTCGCGCGCAGCTCGCCGAGGGAGAGCCCAGCCATCGGCTGCGCGCCGCGGCCGGTTCCCGGCCCTTCGGCCGACGCACGTGTGCGCATCGGCGCCATGCTCAGGCCCATCCACGCGCCGCTCTCCGAAATCGCCCGGCGGAACAGGCCCTTCGCGGCCGGGGTGCCCACGAGACCCGCCGACAGCGCCGAGCCGGCCGACTCGCCGAAGATCGTGACGTTCCCCGGGTCGCCGCCGAACGCCGCGATGTTCGTCTGTACCCACCTGAGCGCGGCAATGCAGTCCCACACCGCTTGATTGCCTGACGCGTTGTGTCCGGACTCTTTGTCGAGCTCGGAATGCGAGAAGAAGCCGAACGGTCCGAGGCGATAGTTGAGCGTCACCATGACGACGCCCTTGCGCGCGAGCGCCTCGCCGTCGTTGTGACGGCTCGACCCGGCGCCTTCGGTGTACGCGCCGCCGAAGATCCACACCATCACCGGACGCCGCTCGTTGGCGCGGGTCGCGCCGGTCCACACATTCAGATACAGGCAGTCTTCGTCGGCCCTGGGCGAGTCGGGCATGTCGACCGACACGTTGAGGCGGCCGACGCCTTTCGGCTGCACGCACACCGGGCCGAATGCGTCGGCCTTGCGCACGCCGTCCCAATGCGCGGGAGGTTGGGTCGGCTGCCATCGCAGCGGGCCCACGGGAGGCGCGCCGAAGGGAATCCCGCGGAAGACGCGGATGCCCTCGGGCGAGTTCGCGCCCGGAGCAATCAATCCCGCGTCGGTCTTCACGGGTTCCGGACCTGCGGCGACGACGATCGTGGACGCGGCCAGAGCAGCGAGAGCGGCAACGAGGTGCTTGCGCATAGTGCGTTATAGTTTACGGCACATGAGGAAAGTGCTTGCGTTCGCGGTGTTCGCCTGTACGGTTGCTGCCGCCGGCGGCATGATCGCGCTGGCCCAGCAGAAAACATATCCCTACCCGCCGGTCCGCGATCAGCGAGGCGCCGTTCCCGCGGGTCCTCGCGTGGGCCCGTGGAACAGCCCGCCGCTTGGCGACGGTCCGTTTCCGTTCGACAGCTACGAACAGCGCGGCCTTCGCGCGGTCGTCGTGACGAAGGGCCTCGTTCATCCGTGGAGCATCGCGTTCTTGCCAGACGGCGCGGGCAGTTTCACGATCCTCATTACTGAAAAGGAGGGACGTCTTCGGATCGTCCGCGACGGGAAACTCGATCCGACGCCAGTGGCGGGGCCGCCGAAAGTCACCTCGCTCGGCACGATGGCCGGACTGATGGACATCGCGCTGCATCCGAACTTCGCGCAGAACAAATGGATCTACATCTCGTACCACAAGCCGATGGGCACGGCGAAAACGGTGGACGGGAGCCGCGACTCTCCGATCGCGAGCAACTCGATCCTCCGCGGCACATGGGACGGTAAGGCGTTGACCGACGTGCGGGACATCTTCGTCGCCGACGACATCGACATGGAAGCGTCGCGCATCACGTTCGGACCCGACGGCATGCTGTACATGGGGATCGGCGGTCCGGGTACCGGCTCGAAGATCAGCATGGACCGCGCGCAGTGGACGAACGATCTCGCGGGCAAAATCCTGAGAATGAAAGACGACGGAAGCGTGCCGCCCGACAACCCGTTTGCCGGCAAGGTCGGCTACAAGCCATACATCTTTTCGATCGGCCATCGGGTGCCGCTCGGGCTGGCGTTCAATCCGTATACGAACGAGCTGTGGGAGCACGAGAACGGACCGAACGGCGGCGACGAGTTGAACATCATCAGAGCGGGGCACAACTACGGCTGGCCGATCGTCAGCTACGGCCGCGATTACAACGGACCCCGGTTCACCCCGACGCTGGCGGGCATGGACGATCCGATTGTGTACTGGGTGCCGTCGATCGCCCCCTCGGGGCTCACGTTCTACACGGGCAACAGGTTTCCCGGCTGGACGCGCAACGTGTTCGTCGGCGGCATGCGCGAAGGCGAGATCGCGCGCAGCGGCCAGATTCAGCGCATCGTCTTCAACGACAAGTGGGAAGAGATGCGCCGCGAGCCGCTGCTGCGCGAGCTACATCAGCGCGTGCGCGACATCCGTCAGGGTCCCGACGGGCTCCTGTACTTCATCACCGAAGAGGACGCCGCGGCGCTGTTGAGAATCGAACCTGTGGCTCAGGGCACGCGCTAGTCTTTCGCATAGAGCTTGAGGAAGCCCGCGCCGGCCCAGATGTACCAGTCGATCCACAGGCGCTCTGGCCAGAGCTTGCTGTCGCCGCCGAACTGGGCCTTGTCGCCCGCGCTCATGGTCCGACCCAGGCTTCGCCAGAAGAAGCTGCGCTGCGCTTTCGATAGTTTGCGGCCCTGGATGAATCCCGCGACGAGGCCGGTGTTGAACATCCGCTGAGCGATTCGACCGGCCTCCTGGTCTGCCGGATTTGATTCGGGCGTCCACTCCCAGAACATCCCCTTCGCGTACTTCCAGGCTCTCCCATCCGCCCCCATCACGACGCCCAGCGCGAATCCAAACCGTAGCCGTTCGCGGGCGATCTTCGCTCTGGCAGCCGCATACGCGGACCCGATCGCCAGGAAGGTCCCGAGCAAAGCGGCAATGGGTGCCGCCACCCCCAGCACGAGTCCCAGGCCAGCCGCCGCGGTGGCCCCGAGAAGGGTGATCACCTCGGCCTCGAATATCGTCAGGACGGCGTCGACGCCCTCGATCACTTCGAAGATCTTGTGCAGCCGCTCCATCAACTCGTCCGAGTACGGCGACTCGGGGATCTTGAAGGAGAGGAGCATCGCGTTCCTGGGGACTGGCTTGGCGGGCGGCGCGCCCGTCTCGTACATCGCACCGCCGAACTCACGGGCCATCGGAGCGGCTCGCCGTTGCCTGGCCAGTTGAATCGTCCGCAGCAATTCGGGGTTCAACGCGATCGTCGCCAGCCGATGACGTAAGGCGCGCACGACATTGGTCCGCGCCGGCAGAGCGGGTGCGGATTGAGCGGTTTCGAAAAGACTGTTCATGTGTCGACTCCTGGCGCGGCCACTGGCAATGCGCGTGCCGCAGCCTGACGACGCTGCTGCCGAAGATCTCGCGAGCCGTCCGCGAAGCTGACTTCGTCGCGCGGCCGCGTCCATACACACGTCGCGAAGCTTCCTTCCGTTTGTGTGCCCGATCGGCCGGCGACCGAAGGGGCACATCGTTTGCTCAACGCGCATCGCGAAGTTTCAGCAGGCCGACTAACCACTCACGTCAGAGGTGCCGTCATGCATGACGTCGATCGCACGCAGCAGTTCCTGGAAGCCGGATACCCCAGTCAAGAGGCATACGGCTACGAAGCCGGTCCGACGATGGAATCCGGGTTCGGGCAGTTCGAGGCCGGCCCGTACGAGACGGGCTCATACGAGACCGGGCCGTACGAGACGGCCGCGTACGAGACGGCCGCGTACGAAACGGGTCCGTACGAAACGGGTCAGTACGAGGCAGGCGCGCAGTACGAATACCCGGGCGAGGTGTACGGTGAGCTCCCGGGCGAGGTCCTGCGCGACCCGACGACCGGCGAGATCAACACCGACGTCGAGATCGGTCTGGCGGCGGAGCTGCTGAGCGTCAGCAACGAACAGGAGCTCGATCAGTTCTTCGGCAAGTTCGTGAGAGGCCTCGGCCGCTCGTTCAAGAAGTTCGCGGGATCAGGCCTGGGGAAGACGCTGTTCTCCGCGCTGAAGCCGCTCGCGAAGGCCGCGCTGCCGACGCTCGGCGGCGCGCTCGGCTCGTTCATCCCGATCCCCGGCGTCGGCACCGCGGTTGGCGCCTGGGCGGCCGACCAGGCCGGCAAGGCGCTCGGACTGGAATTCCAGGGGCTCTCCAACGAAGACCGCGATCTCGAACTCGCACGGCGAGTCATCCGCACCGGCATCGACACCGCGCGCTACATCGAGACGCTGCCTCAGGGCGAAGTCGTCATGGAGGATGAGGTCTGGGATGCGATCAAGTCGATCGCGTCGCGCGCGCTTCCCGGCGCCGTCAGCCTGCTGACGAGCGGCGTGAGCGGAAGCGGCGCCGCAGGTACTCAGGGTACGGGCGGGCTCTCCGGCGGTTTGTCGGTGCGCGGTCCGTTCGGATTCGGTCTGGATGTCGGTGGCCAGGCGGGTGGTCAGGTGACGTCGGGCGCGACCGTCGGCATCAACGCCCCTCCACCGCCAGTTCCGTTCCAGCCGTCGCCGGCGGGTCAGGTGCTGCCGCCTCCGTATCAGGCGGGTCGAGTGGGTCCGGCGACCGGTGGAGGACGTCCGACGCCGTATTCACGCCCGTATCCGGGACGCGCGTGCCCGCCGTCCTTGCGGATGCAAGGCCGCTGGATCCGCCGCGGTCGCGCCATCATCGTGCTCGGTCTCTGCTGACACGAGCAGATCCCATTCAGCGATCACGAAGGCCACCATGTTCACCGCCGACGCCAAGCGCCTGATCGAGTTCGAGGCGCAGTCACTGCTGCATCGCCTGTCCGAGATTCGGCCGTTTGCGCTCACGCTGCCGATGGTGCCGGCCGCCGCACCATCGGTCGCGGCGCAGGCCGCCATCGAGACGTATCTGAGCGGCGGGCGGCGCAAGTTGCGGACGGGCGTGCATCGATTCCTGAGCTGGTTGCGCTCGCCGCGCGGCAGCGCCGCGTCGGCGGAGGAGGCTCAGACACGTTTCACGGCCCTGCGCCTCCAGTTCCTGACGATGATCGACCAGTTCGATGTCTTCTCGCGCGCGCTGGTGGAGCGGAGCCAGCACGGATACGGCGAGTGGTCGGGCGGTCTCGATGTGGTCGCGACCGATGCCCTGACGCTGCCCGGGTACCTGACGAACCCGCCGCCGATCATCTGTCATCTCGATCGCGGCGCGGGCGCGGCGATCAGACGCGTGAGGACGCGTTTGCCGGGCGGCGGCTTGACGCCTGTCGCGCTCGTCCGGGTGCCGCGCGAACGGATGATCGGCAGCAGCATCGCCTCGAGCCTGGTCCACGAGGTCGGCCACCAGGGCGCCGAGTTGCTCGGCGCGCTGCCGGTCCTTCAGCAGCGGTTGCTCGCACGCGCGGCGCGCGCCGGCGCCGATCGCCCCGCGTGGCTCTGTTATCACGCGTGGATATCCGAAGTCTTCAGTGATTTGTGGAGCGTCGCCCGCGTGGGCGTCACGTCGACGCTCGGCCTGATGGGAGTCGTGAGCCTGCCGAAGGTTTTCGTGTTCCGTGTGGAGGCCGACGACCCGCATCCGACGCCGTGGGTGCGCGTGAAGATCAGCGCGGCGATCGGGCAGGCACTCTATCCCGATCCGCAGTGGGAGCAGCTCGCCGCCATCTGGGACTCGTACTATCCGCTCGCCAGCGCGCCCCAGTCGCGTCGCCTGCTGACGCTGGTGCAGTCGGCGCTGCCCGAATTCGTCCGCATCGTGCTCGATTCCGCGCTGCCGGCGGCTGGCGGTGCGCGCGTCGGCATGTTGTTCCCGCGGGCCGATCGGACGCCCGCCCGGCTGCGCGCACTGCGTCCACTGGTTCGGAAAGACCTCGCGATCCTGTCCACGCTCACGCCGACCGTCGCGTTTGCGGTCGTCGGCCAGGCGAAGTTCGACGGCGCGATCAACGCGTGGACGGAAGCGACCACGCTGTCGCGCCTGCTGAGATATTGGGCCCTTCGCGCGACCGTCGACGCGGCGATGGCCTACGGAGACACCTTCACGCCGGCGTCGATGGCCGTGGCATGAGTTCACTCTGGACGAGCACATTTGGTGACCGCTAACGCTTCAATGAACGGAGATGGATATGGCCGACCCCAAGACGACGAACGTCATTCTCACGCCCAACGTGCCGTCGCCGACGCGCGACGAGAACGTGGCCCTCTACAACTCGATCCGCAACTGCAGTGAGAACCTGTCGTTCAACACGTACGCCGCGTTCCTCACGTCGCTGTTCTGCAAGGACACGAAGATCGGCGAGATCAACGTCCGGGCAGGCAGGATCTTCGCGAGGATTGTCGAGTACGCGACCGATCTCAAGACGACCGACCTGGAGTGCCTGACCGGATCGCGGGCATACGAGGCGGTGCGGCGGGCGACCGAGGTGTTCGTGACGCTGGTCGGTGCGCCACCGGAAACCTGCAACTGCTTCAGGGATCTCCGGCACGAGGGCGGCCGCCGAATCATCACCCCTCCGGAGGACCTGGCCGCCGTGCGTGTCGCCGAAAGCATCCGGGCGGCGGAGGAAGGAAGCGACGCGGACGATCTCGCCGACATCAACCGGCGCTACTTTCCC
>Ga0326726_10004873_pt1 | contig 12227 bp, 10 predicted proteins | sample MHFenrmetagenome_2_FD_207603 | JGI IMG/M metagenome (GOLD analysis project Ga0326726, IMG submission 207603) | Lab enriched peat soil microbial communities from Michigan Hollow, Ithaca, NY, United States - MHF15MN | ecosystem: Environmental > Terrestrial > Soil > Wetlands > Peat | place: USA...
CCTCCCAACTCCGAACTCAGTTACTAAATTACTAAGCCCTTTGAACTCTGAACTCCGAACTTTAGTATAGGTACTTGACCCTCACTTCCTCGGAACGGGGGCTTTCATTCCTTCGTGGAGAATTATCTACAGCAGTAACAGCGTATTCATAATCTTGCCCTAATTCGACTTGGGTATCAAGATACATCTCCCTCGGAAGAGGACTCTCATTTAATCTCTTAAATTCCCTTTCCCCGAGTTTCCTCCGATACACGTTATATCCCAGGATATCGGGCTCAGGATTTTTTCTCCAATTCAGTTCGATCCCCTCTTTTAAGGGAATTGCCACCAATTCAACAGGAGCGCTGGGTGGAGTGAGCTTGATAGGAGTCACGGATAGAGCTGGAGATCCTTTTCCCTCCACATCGGTTTTGACGACTCTTCTCAGGGCCCGCACCGAATAAAAATATTTGATATCGTTATGCACCGCCAGATCCGTGTAATGATCTTCCTTTATCGGCCCTCTATTCACTGGGTTGAGTGGAAACTCCTCCTCCCCCTCTAATCTCCTGTAGACATTATAGCCTGTAGCAGATTCTATATTTTCCCATGAGAGGTCTACTCTCTTATCTCCACGCTCCACCCCCACTGTTGTTGGTGCTCTGGGTGGATGATCCCAATAAATCGTTACCGGATTTGAAGGGGCGCTCGGGTGTCCTCTTCGATTGATGGAAACAACTTCGTAGATATAAACTCTTCTCGGCTGCTGATCCTCGACGAAGATCGATATTTTCTTCCCCGGAACGAAATTTTCCGGGGCTAGCTTCATTTCATGGATAACCTTTGGCTTTTCTCCACACCCCTTGCACTCCTCTCCAACGAGAGTTCCTTCTGATCTCAAGATTTGGAAGCTCGCCAGATTGTTAAGAGGTGATTTGTCAGTATTTTCTTTAGGCGTTTTCCACTCTAATAGAACCCGACCTTCTCTCGGAGTGGCTTGGAAGTCTACAATTCTTTTCGGGACGATCCTTTCCCATGACACAGGGGGGGCTTTCTTGGCGCAACCCACGGCCAGAATAAGTGCGATCCATAATAATATTATTGTCCTCACCTTCAATAGAGTTCTCCGCTCAAATCTGAAACGGTTATCAGGATATCAGATTATCAGATTGGGGATATCAGATTATCAGACCATCAGGTAAATTAATTCGGAATTGCTCTTACCTATGTCCTGATATCCCGATCCTCTGCATACTGATCTTCTGGTAACCCGATATCCTCCTTCTTCATTTCCTTGACCCAAAGATCGCTGTCCCGACGCGAACAAATGTAGCTCCCTCCTCAATGGCGACCTCAAAGTCATTCGACATCCCCATGGAGAGCTCCTGCAACGGAACTCCTTCGCCCGTCATCTTTTCCTTGAATTCCCGGAGGGCAACATAATAGGGCCGACTCATCTCCGGAGAATCGAAATAGGGAGGCATCGTCATCAACCCTTCCAAAGAAAGGTGTTTGAGATCTTGAATTCTCCTGGCAAGATTCAACAACTGTTCTTCATCCGTCCCAAATTTAGTGGCCTCCTTCGAAAGATTGACTTCGGTCATTACCTTGATCACCTGACCTGCTTGTTCAGCCCTGCGATTCAATTCCTCCGCTAAGGGAATGCTGTCCAGGGAGTGTACCATATCGAAGAGGCGTACTGCGTACTTTGCTTTGTTGGACTGAAGGTGGCCGATGAAATGCCACGAGACCGGCCTGCCTTCGCCGAAACGATCTGTGCAGGCAGGTTTTCCAATCTCTTCGATCTTCTTTTGGGCCTCCTGTACATAATTTTCGCCCAGGATGGTGACTCCGGCTTCAATCGCCTCCTTGATTCGAGCAACCTCCACAGTCTTGGAGACTGCAACCAGCTTAATCTCTTTCGGATCTCTGCCTGCTTTTCGAGCCGCCTTCTCTATCCTCTCCAACACTCTTAATAAATTTTCCTTAACTGTGGACATCTTAAAGTCATCGAGTAATTAGGTCATTGGGTAATTGGTTATTGAATAACTTAATGACCAATGACTTATTGAACTTTCTTGGTCTTACTCGCCCTCAGTAAATAAGGACGCTACATTTTTCTTTATTATTCCGCAATCCCTGCCCGCCAGCAGGCAGGCGCATTCCGCTCCCCCCTCCTACTCTCCCCCTCAAGTGGGAGAGGGACAGGGCGGGGGGAAAGTAATGGCTCCCAGGCGTTTCAGCATCTGAATCAACTCGCATAAGGGAAGACCTACGACATTGGTATACGATCCCTGAATCGATTCGATCATGAAAGAACCGATTCCCTGGATGCCATAGCCTCCTGCCTTATCAAATGGCTCCCCTGTCTTTACATACCACTCCATCTCTGCAGGAGTCAGATTCTTCATCTTCACCGTTGTTTGGACGACTTCTTGATAGGCCTCGCCTTTCGCTAAATGGCAGACAGCAAATCCGGTCAATACCCAGTGCTCTTGACCACTCAGGCAGCGTAGCATCTCTAAGGCTTCTTGTCGATTGTTCGGCTTGCCTAAAATGGACCCGTTAATGCAAACAATGGTATCAGCTGCAATCACCCAGTGCTCAGGATACTTGCTCGCTACATCCCTGGCTTTAGCCTGGGCCAATCGAATGACATGCTCTTGAGGAGATTCACCCTGAACAAAGTCCTCCTTCACCCCGGTCGGGACCACTTCAAACTCAAGACCCACTTGTCTCAGCAATTCAGACCGGCGGGGGGACTTTGAGGCCAGAATTAGCCGGCTGCTCATTTTCTAAAAACTAAATGAATCCAATAGGTTTGTCAAGTTTGAAATAGCTGGAGCAGGGGTTGACTCCAAAGTTTAAATCTGATACTTAAATAGTAAGGGATTGAATGAAAAAGAAAATCAAGGAAAGAAAAGAGCTTTTGAGGATCATTAAGAATCTTAAAGCAAAGGGAAAACGGGTTGTTTTTACCAACGGTTGCTTCGATCTTCTCCACCTCGGCCATGTCCGATATCTGGAGGAGGCTAAAGCTCTCGGAGATGTCTTAGTCGTAGGGGTGAACAGCGACTCTTCCGTCCGAAAGCTGAAGGGACCAAAGAGACCGATTCTCCCAGAAGAAGAGCGTACGGAGATCCTTTCCGGGCTTGGGTGCGTGGATTATATTACCATCTTCAATGAAGCAGACCCATTGAAACTCATCACTTCTCTCAAGCCAAATCTTCTCGTCAAGGGAGGGGATTGGACGAGAGAGCAGATCGTGGGAAGGGAAGTGGTGGAAAGGTCCGGAGGAGAACTGGTCATCATTCCCTTTGTCCGAGGAGCTTCGACCTCAAAGGTCATCGATACCATTTTGAAGAGATTTCAGCAAAAGTCCTGAAATCTCGAACGAGCGAAAAGTAGTTTGCAGAGCTCGCTTGGAACGATATGAAAAAAGGACCTGAAAAAGACCTATTATCCCTTCCGGAAACGCTTCCGCTGCTTCCTATTAGAGACATTGTTGTCTTTCCTTACATGGTTATCCCTCTTTTTGTCAGTCGGGAAAAATCGATCAAATCCTTGGAGGAAGCCCTTTCGAAGGATCGGCTGATCTTCCTGGTCGCGCAGAGAAAACTCTCCGAAGAAGACCCTTCTTCCAAGGACCTTTACAAGGTCGGTACGGTTTCCGTAATCATGAAGATGCTGAAACTGCCGGACGGAAAGGTCAAGATTCTCGTCCAGGGGCTCTCCAAAGCCTCCGTCAAAGAGATCCTTCAATCCTCTCCCTATTTTCTCGTGAAGGTGGAGAATATCAAAGATCCGTTCCTCACGGAGATTACCCTTGAGACAGAAGCTCTGATGAGAAATGTGAGGGAACAGCTGGAGAGGATTTCCTCCTACGGTAAACTTCTCTCCCCGGATCTGATGTTCGTGCTCGAAAGTGTTGACGATCCGGGTCGATTGGCTGATCTGGTGGCCTCCAACCTGGACCTCACGGTTGAAAAAGCGCAGGAGATCCTGGAAATCCTCGATCCTGTGCAAAGACTAAAGGCGTTGAACGAACTGCTTGGGAAAGAGGTCCAGGTCCTGACGATGCAGGCCAAGATTCAATCCCAGGCCAAAGACGAGATGTCCAAATCGCAAAGGGAATACTTTCTTCGGGAGCAGATGAGGGCGATTCGAAGCGAGCTGGGCGAGGCGGATGAGCATACCGAAGAAATCAAAACCCTCCGGCAGAAGATCAAGAAGGCGAAGATGCCCAAAGAGGTTGAGACGGAGGCCCGACGGGAACTGGTACGATTGGAGCAGATGCACCCGGACGCTGCGGAAGCTTCGATGGTACGAACCTATCTCGACTGGCTGATTGACATGCCCTGGTCAAAATCAACTCCGGAGAACATCGATCTTCTAAAAGCAAAAAAGGTGTTGGAAGAAGACCATTATGATTTAGAAAAAGTGAAAGAACGCATCTTGGAATACCTGAGTGTTCGCAAACTGAAAAAGAAAATGAAGGGACCGATCCTTTGCTTCATCGGACCTCCAGGAGTCGGGAAGACTTCTCTGGGCAGGTCCATCGCCAGAGCGTTGGGAAGAAAATTTGTAAGGATCTCTTTGGGGGGGATACGGGATGAGGCCGAAATTCGAGGTCACCGTCGCACGTATGTCGGTGCTCTGCCGGGCCGCATTATTCAATCGATTAAACAGGCAGGGAGCAACAATCCGATTTTCATGATGGATGAAGTGGATAAAATCGGGATTGACTTCCGTGGAGATCCGGCCTCTGCCCTCTTGGAAGTTCTCGACCCGGAGCAGAACAATGCCTTCAGCGATCATTACCTCAATGTCCCTTTTGATCTCTCCCGGGTGATGTTCATCACCACTGGAAATCTGACGGATCCCATTCCCTCTGCCCTGAAAGACCGGATGGAGGTAATCAATATCCCGGGCTATACCGATCTGGAAAAACTGAAGATTGCGCGATCCTTTCTCATTCCACGGCAGATGGAAGAGAATGGAATCACCCCGAAGATGCTTGATATTTCTGACAAGGCCGTACTCCAGATTATCTCACAGTACACCCAAGAAGCTGGCCTTCGAAACCTCGAGAGAGAATTGGCCTCCATTTGCAGAAAAGTGGCCCGGAAAGTGGCAGAGGGAAGGAAGGAGAAAACTAAAATAACGACAAAGAACCTCAACCACTTCTTAGGCCCTCCTGCTTTTCTACCTGATGAAGAATTGAAACGAAACGAGGTTGGGGTGGCGACCGGCTTGGCATGGACAGAGACGGGGGGTGAAATTCTATATGTGGAAGCTTCCACGACACCGGGGAAAGGCTCGCTCATCCTTACGGGCCATCTCGGAGACGTGATGAAGGAGTCCGCACAAGCTGCTCTCACCTATGCTCGCTCAAGAGGAAAAGCCTACCAGATCAAACCCGGTGCGCTCAACAATAAGGAGATACACATCCACGTCCCCGCAGGTGCGATTCCCAAGGACGGGCCCTCTGCCGGCATCACAATGGCGGTTACACTTTTCTCCGTCCTTACCGGCATTCCTGTGCGGAAAGATGTCGCCATGACAGGCGAGATCACACTGAGGGGCAGAGTCCTTCCGGTTGGGGGTCTCAAGGAAAAAGCCCTCGCTGCTCTTAGAAACAAGATCAAGAACGTGATCATTCCTTATCAGAACAAAAAGGACCTCATCGATCTCCCGATTTATCTCAGAAAAAAGGTCAATTTTCTGCCCGTCAAACATATGGATGAAGTGCTAAGAATCGCCCTGGCCAAAAAGCGCACGATTTCGAAGAACCGATCCTGAAAGGATTTCGTACTGTATTTTCTGAAATGGTGTGGTAACAGATCGAAGCACGATTCTAATGAAGTACGAATGTTCCAAATTCTAACTACCAATTGAAACATAACAACCAAAAATTGTCCTGTAGCTCTGTGGGAGCTTCATTCAACGGCCAAATTAGGCAGGAGCAGGGATGGATTTTTTTACTAACCTTTGAGAGGCATTTTATGAAAACCTACATCAACGAAATCAAAGAGAATGACAATGTCGATTCCAGCTTTCTGGTGAAAGAGAAATCTTCAGGCATCACCAAAACCGGAAATGCATACCTGAAATTGAAATTGATAGACCGCTCAGGGGAAATGGAGGGCAGGATCTGGACATCCGCGGAGAACCTCGCCGGATTTTTTGAGAAAGATGATTTTGTCCACGTCACGGGAAAGGCAGTCTCATTCCAGGAGCATCTTCAGCTGAACATCAACCGGATCGAGCGAGTGGGAGAAGAACAGATTCTTTTTTCAGACTTCTTTCCCACGGCAGAAAGAGATATCGGCGAGATGTTCCAGTCCCTTTCAGAGGTCATCGACCAGATCAAAAACCCACACCTCGTCAAGCTTCTCCGCCTCTTCTGGGAAGATGAATCTTTCATCAAGTTGTTTAAACTGGCCCCTGCCTCCAAGTGGCTCCACCATAATTATTTGGGAGGCCTCCTGGAACACACGCTGTCCCTGGTACAGTCGGTATTAATAAACGCCAGCCATTACAATGGGCTAAATCTGGATCTTTTACTGACAGCCTCTTTCCTTCACGATTTGGGCAAAGTGGAGGAACTCTCTTATCACCGATCCTTTGACTATTCGGATGAAGGCCGCCTCCTCGGGCATATTATTCTAGGAATACAGAGAGTTGAGGAGAAAATCCGCCAACTCCCTGACTTTCCAAAGGAACTTTCAACGGTCCTAAAACACCTTCTCTTAAGTCACCACGGTCAATATATTTGGGGGTCGCCAAAGAGGCCGATGACCTTAGAGGCAGTCATGCTTCATTATCTCGATGACATGGATGCAAAGATCAATGGAATTCAGCAATTTATTAAAAAGCAGGTCCCCGAGGGAGCAAGGTGGAGTGCTTACCACCGCACTTTCGAGCAGTATTTTTACGTTCCCACCTCTTTGGGAGAGATACAAGGCCTTGAAAATATTGATGAACATCAATCGCCAGAAAATGATTAAATTTCTCAATTTCTTGACAAACCCGCCTTCGATAATTATTATACAAGGGAAATTGGAAGTATAAATTTCATTATATGAAGTATTGCTTCCGTAATTGGGACTAAGGAGAAAAAATCAAATGGATTTCTTCCTCACCGAGAGGATGAAGCGAGTCTTGGAGATTGTTATAGAAGACTATATTCTCACGGCGGAACCGGTCGGTTCAAGGACGATTTCTAAAAAATCGAGTATTAACCTGAGTCCGGCCTCTATACGAAATACCATGTCGGATCTGGAGGATCTGGGTTTACTTTCTCAGCCCTATACGTCAGCGGGAAGAATTCCCACGGAGAGGGGGCTCCGGCTCTACGTCGATTCCATCGTCAATATCCATGAACTCAGTGATCGGGAACAGCAGGAGATACGATCCAAATGCTTGGTCCACCTCATCGAGGGACCTGATCTATTTAGGGAGACTTCGCGGATCCTTTCCCTTTCGTCTCATTATTTAGGAATCGTCTGGATGCCCAAGATGAGTTCGGTCGTTCTTCAACATATCGAATTCGTGAAACTGAGAAAATATCACGTTTTGGCTATTCTGGTGAGCACAACCGGTTTGCTCTATAACCGGGCCATTGAGGTGGAGGAAGATTTTTCTCAATCTGAATTGGACCATCTCTCCGATTATCTGAATAGTTTCTTGTCGGGCCTTGCTCTTCATCAGGTAAGGGAAAAACTCTTGGAGCAGATGAGGGTGACGAAGAATACGTATGATGGTCTGCTTGAACAGGCACTCAAGCTGGGGGAGAAGGCCGTTGCCTCCATCAATGATTCGGATATTTTCATCGAGGGGACGACCAATATCCTGAACGAGCCTGAATTCAATAATGTTTCAAGAATGACCGATCTCTTTCGAACGTTTGAGGAAAAAGCAACCATGGTGAAACTTTTGGACAAATTTATGGATCCAAAAGGGGTTCAGATTGCAATCGGCTCGGAGAACCAAGTCCAGGAGATGGAGACCTGCAGCTTGGTCACCTCTACTTATAGTTGTGGGAGCGAAGTGGTGGGTGTTTTAGGAGTGATCGGGCCTCGGAGAATGAATTATTCGAGAGTGATTCCTCTCGTAGATTATACTGCAAAACTTCTAACAGAGATCCTGGAGACGCCATAGGCCTCCTTCTCCATTAACACCTATCTTTACTTTGCGGAAGGAATTCCGAACGGGAAAAGGATTTGGACCGAAGCGAGCGCAGGAGCGGACAAGATGGAGCGGAAAGAAAATAAAAAAGAGAATCAGAAGCAAAAGGGGCCTGAGAGGAAAAACCCGAGAGATTTGACCGAAAACATTGATGGAGAACTCCATTTACTGACGGAAGAAGATAGACAAGAGAAAGAAAAAGAGATTGACGAACTGAAAAAGAAACTGGAAGAAAAGGAAAAAGAGATTAAGGAGAATCATGACCGTCTTCTCAGGCTGGCGGCTGATTTTGAGAACTATAAAAAGAGGACAGCTAAAGAAAAAGAGGAGTGGACCAAATTCGCGAATGAGGATCTGATCAGAGCGATCCTCCCCTTTATCGACAATCTGGAGAGAGCAGTCAATCACGCCCAAAAGGTATCAGATGTCGGAGTCTTAATTGAAGGGGTGCGATTGACCCTTCAACAACTCCTCCAGGCCCTGAATAAATTTGGTCTTTCTACTTTTGAATCGGTCGGAAAACCTTTTGACCCTACTGTCCATGAGGCCATGCTGGTGGTGGAAACGGACCAACACGAACCTAACCAGGTCGTGGAGGAGTTTCAGAAAGGGTATCTCTTGAACAATCGGCTCTTAAGGCCGGCAACCGTTTCAGTGTCGAAAGCTCCTGAGAAAGAGGTTCGGACAGCGGAATAATATTGAATTTGCCCCGTTAGAAATTCCAGCGGGGCAGGTAGTCGGAATCATTCTAAAACATAACTAACCCCACTGCGGAGCAGCAGAGCATTATTTCTAATGGGGTAACTTTTAAGGAGGGAAATTTAAAATGGCTAAGACAATAGGAATTGATTTAGGAACGACGTTTTCAGTTGTGGCTGTCATGGAAGGAGGGGATCCCGTCGTCATTGCTAACCCGGAAGGAAGTCGGATCACCCCTTCTGTCGTCGCCTTTACAGATAAAGGGGAAAGGGTGGTTGGACAGATTGCCAAACGTCAGGCGATCACCAACTCGGAGAATACGATCTTCTCGATCAAACGACTGATGGGGAGAAAATTTTCAGACCCCGAGGTTCAGAAAGATTTAAAGATTCTTCCCTATAAGATCGTCGAAAATAAGAATGGAGACGCATGGGTTCGGGTAAGGGATAAGGATTACAGTCCCCCTGAAATCTCTGCCTTTGTCCTCCAGAAGATGAAGGAGACGGCAGAGGCCTATCTCGGTGAGAAGGTGACGGATGCCGTCATTACCGTTCCCGCCTATTTTAACGATAGTCAACGCCAAGCCACAAAGGATGCGGGAAGGATTGCAGGTTTGAATGTCATTCGAATCATCAACGAGCCGACGGCTGCCTCCCTGGCTTATGGTTTGGATAAGAAGAAGGATGAAAAGGTTGCTGTCTTCGACCTGGGTGGCGGAACCTTCGATATTTCTATTCTCGAATTGGGTGAAGGGGTCTTCGAAGTCAAATCGACCAATGGGAATACTCACTTAGGTGGAGATGACTTTGACCAACGTGTTATTGATTATTTAGCCGATGAGTTTAGGAAAGATCAGGGGATTGATCTGAGAAAGGATCGAATGGCTCTTCAAAGGTTGAAAGAGGCGGCTGAAAAGGCAAAGATTGAACTCTCCAATATGATGGAGACGGATATCAACCTGCCCTTTATCACTGCCGATGCCTCGGGGCCGAAGCATTTGAATATGAAACTGACCCGTGCCAAACTGGAAAAGTTGACAGAGGATCTCATCGAAATGGTTGAAGGCCCCTGCCGTCAGGCTCTTGCAGATGCTGGACTTTCAGCAAGGGACATCAACGAGGCAATCCTGGTCGGTGGCATGACCCGGATGCCCAAAGTTGAGGAGAAGGTGAAACAAATCTTTGGAAAAGAACCCAATAAGAGTGTTAACCCTGATGAGGCAGTAGGGATCGGGGCTGCCATACAGGCCGGGGTCCTAAAAGGTGAGGTCAAGGATGTTCTGCTTCTGGATGTTACCCCGCTTTCCCTTGGGATCGAAACTCTTGGCGGTGTCTTTACCAAACTGATTGAGAGAAATACCACCATTCCTACCAAGAAGAGCCAAATCTTCTCCACCGCATCGGATAGCCAACCCGCGGTGACGATCCATGTGCTTCAGGGTGAAAGAGAGATGGCCGCCGACAATAAAACCCTCGGCCAGTTTGAGCTGGTCGGTATTCCACCCGCTCCAAGAGGTATTCCTCAGATCGAGGTAGCCTTTGATATCGATGCCAACGGAATCGTCCATGTCTCGGCAAAAGACCTTGGAACGGGGAAAGAACAGTCCATAAAAATCACTGCATCCAGCGGCATCAACGAGGAAGAGATCAAGAAGATGGTAAGGGATGCTGAGGCTCATGCGGCAGATGATAAGAAGAGGCGGGAGTTAGCCGAAGCAAGAAATCAACTCGACACCCTGATCTATTCGACAGAGAAATCCTTGAAAGAGTATGGGGACAAGATCGATTCCGGGGAGAAACAGAATATCGAAGATGACATCGTTAAAGCAAAAAAGGCGATGGAGACGAACGACGCGAGCACGATCAAATCTGCCCAGGAAGAGCTTACCCGCTCTTCCCATAAATTGGCAGAGGCCATGTATGCAAAGGCCTCCCAGAAGGGAGCTGCTGGCGCCGGTCCTGAAGCTGGAGCTGGAACTCAAGAAGGGCCCCGACCCAAGGCACAGGAAGATGTGGTCGATGCCGATTTCGAGGATGTGAGTAAGAAGTAACAGACTTGTCTTTCTAGAGAGAAGGGCGAAGGGAAACCTTCGCTCTTTTTGTATGGACGCCGACCCCTGGAATAATGAACCTTGGAATATTGGAGCAATGGAATAATGGAATAATGCAAAGAATATTCTGGAACACTGAAATGATAGAGGAGTGGAAAAGAACTTCTTTTCGGTTATAAACCCACTATCCCAACATTCCAATATTCCACTATTCCATTTTTTTTCGGAGGGATCATGTGGGGATTTTTTGAAAAATTAAAAAAGGGCCTTTCGAAGACCCATCAAGGCTTTGTCGAAAAGGTTGATCAGCTCTTTCTGGGGAAAAAAACGATCGACCAGGATGTCCTAGACGAATTGGAAACCGTTCTCTTCCAAGCGGACCTGGGAGTAAAAACAGCGAGCGAGTTAATAGAAGGAGTTCGTGAGGGCTTAAAAAGAGGAGAGCTCAAAGAACCGGAAAAGGTAAAAGAGTTTATTAAACAGGAGATCCTTCGAATCCTGAAGACAGGAGAGAAACCTCTTTCGATCGATTTCTCCCGAACGAAACCATTCGTGTTCATGGTAGTTGGGGTCAACGGCGGCGGCAAAACGACCACGATCGGAAAGATTGCCCATCAATATTCCTCTCAAAAGAAAAAAGTTTTGGTCGGCGCTGCAGATACTTTCAGGGCTGCCGCAGTCGAACAACTTGAGATCTGGGCAAATCGGGCTGGAGCTGATTTGATCAAACAGTCCAAAGGGTCCGATCCTTCTGCCGTGGCTTTCGATTCGATCCATGCTGCCATGGCCCGAGATATGGATCTGGTCTTCATCGATACAGCCGGAAGGCTTCACACCAAAGTGAATCTCATGGAAGAGTTGAAAAAGGTGAAACGGATTGTCGGAAGGGAATGCCCGGGGGCTCCGCATGAGATCCTTCTCGTCCTCGATGCCACGACAGGGCAGAATGCCATCTCCCAAGCCAAAATGTTCAACGAGGCCATAGGCGTGACAGGTATCGCCATCACCAAATTGGACGGGACGGCTAAGGGAGGGATCATTGTCGGAATTACAGAAGAGCTAAAAATTCCAATCCGATACATTGGCGTAGGCGAAGGGGTCGACGATTTGAAGGAATTTGATGCTACTGAATTTGTCCAGGCTCTCTTTTGAGAACCCCTGTAGGGGATGAATATCGTTTAACGGTGACGACGCTGTATGGAAGCGGGAAGCTCGATGCTCGACCTTCGACAAGTACCGAGTTAAACCTCCAGCTTCGAAGTTCGGGCATCGACCCGCCTGCCAACGCCACTGGTCCCGCTGCCAAACT
>Ga0326726_10004874_pt1 | contig 12226 bp, 11 predicted proteins | sample MHFenrmetagenome_2_FD_207603 | JGI IMG/M metagenome (GOLD analysis project Ga0326726, IMG submission 207603) | Lab enriched peat soil microbial communities from Michigan Hollow, Ithaca, NY, United States - MHF15MN | ecosystem: Environmental > Terrestrial > Soil > Wetlands > Peat | place: USA...
CAGGTGCTTCATTGAACCAGAGCCGGATCTGCTTCGGCGCCACTGTCACGGTGGAGTCCACGCCAGGTTCGGCCTTCACCAGATGGGTGTGAACGGCGCGGTCCGCGCCGAGCAGCGTGCCGGTCGTCGCGATCGAGAGAAGCAGGGTGCGGAGCATGGGGTACAAGTGTGGTGGGTTCGGGTGTCGGGTTTTAGGCGTCAGGCGTCAGGGTCGCGCGACAAGGCGACAAGGCGACAAGGCGACAAGGCGACAAGGCGACAAGGCGACAAGGCGACAAGCCAGCGGAAAGCTAACGCCCCCGCCGGGCTCCCGCCGGGCGCTCCACGGTCGGAAGCCCGGGTCTCCAGGAGGGGACGCGCCGCGGGCGGACTCAGGAATCCAGTGCAATTGTCCCCTCCAGAAACAGCGCCGCCGAGCCGGTCAGGTACACCCGGCTTCCCTCGAGCCGGCACCGCAGGGTCCCGCCCCGCTCTGAGGCCTGATATGCCGTCAGCTCGGTGCGACCGAGGCGGGCTGCCCACCAGGGTGTGAGGGCACAGTGGATTGAGCCCGTCACGGCGTCCTCGGGGATTCCGTACCCAGGCGCGAAATAGCGTGACACGATGTCCGTTGCGATTCCCGGGGCGGTCGCCACCACCCCGAAGGGATGGAGGGATTCCAGTATCACCAGGTCGGGACGGAGCGCCCTGACATCGGCCTCGTGGGGATACACAGCGTAGTAGTTGGGGTCGCCGCTGGTCTCAAGGACCTGCACCGGCTGCCTACCCAGCCCCTCCGCCAGCGCGGCTGGCGGGACGGGCACTGGGGTGAGCTCGAGCCGGGGGAAATCGAGCGTAAACCCATCACCTGCCCTGGTGACCGCCAGCGGTCCGCTCAGGGTGGTGAACTCGACTCGCGGAGCGAGCGGGGTAAGGTGCCGCAGGATCACATATGCTGTCGCGAGCGTAGCATGGCCGCAGAGGGGTACCTCCTGGCGGGGAGTAAACCACCGCAGGTGATACCCGGTTCCCTTCGGGACGAAGAAGGCGGTCTCGGCCAGGTTGTTCTCTGCCGCAATGGCCTGCAGCGTGATGTCGGGGAGCCAGGCCTCCAGTGGTACTACCGCCGCGGGGTTGCCGCGGAACACCTGGTCGGTGAAGGCGTCGACCTGGTAGAGCTTTAGCGAGGGCATGGGGTAAACGTAACGTAAGACGTGAGACGTGAGACGTGAGCAGCAGTGGCCTGCCTCAGTCTTACGTCTCACGCCTCACGCCTTACTCAGAACGTCGTGCCCAGCCGCAGCACGAAGGTCCTCCCTTCGCCGGGATTCTCCGCGTTGGTCTTTATCCGGCTCAGGAAACTGGCATAGGACTTGTCGAAGACATTCCTGAGCGCCAGGTCGACGCGCACCGCACCGGGCCCAGTGCCTACGGCGAACCCGGCTCCGGCATTGGCCAGGGTGTACCCGGTGGACTGGTAGCCCTGTCCGCCGAAGGCATCCTGGAAGAACGCCGTTTCCGCGGGATCCAGCCGGGTCTGTCTCGCGTTGGTCTCGCCGCCAGCCGAGAGGTACGGCTGGTGGAGCCAGCCCTGGACCGTGGGCTCGAACCGCACGGTGTAGGTAGCGCGGAACGGCGGCATCGAGGGCAGCGGATTGCCGGTGCTGGTGTTGGTACCGTTGACGTAATCCGCCGTTCCCTGGAGGTGCAGCCAGCGGGTCGGATGGTATTGCAGGGCGCTCTCCAGCCCGGCGAGCCGCGCGTCCCCCTGGGTCACGTCGTAGATCTGAAATCCGGAGGCGGTGTCCACCGTGCCGGTGGGCACGGTATAGATGAAGTCCTTGATCCAGTTGACGAACCCGCCGATCTCCAGCGCCACGCTGGTGGTCTGGACCCGGAGCGCGAGATCGGTGTTCAGCGATTTCTCCGTCTTCAGGTTCGGGTTGCCTCGCTCGAATGCCACCGTGCCCTCGTGCACGCCATTAGAGAACAGGTCGAAGCTCGAGGGGGCCCGGAACCCGCGGCCCACATTAAGCACCAGGGCCACGGGTTCCGCCACCTTGTAGAGCAGCCCCAGATTCCCGGTCAGCGAATTCCAGCTGCGGGTCTGGCCGGCCACGCTGAGCTCGCTGTCCGCGGTGACGTCCATGTGGCGGTAGTCGTATCGGGTGCCGAAGGAGAGGTCCCACCTGCCGCCGTGCAGCTGCTCGAAGCCATACAACCCGATCGCGTTCACATCGGTGTTGGGGATGAGGGTCTCTTCGCCGAACTTGTCGAAAGTGGTTCTGATGCCACTCACCCCCAGCACTCCGGTCATCCGCCCCAGGGCTGCATGATGGAAGTGGGCGTCCAGGGTGTAGTTCCGCGACAGCAGCCCGAGCGCCACGTCACTGCTGCTGGCATCCTCGAACTCCCGGCGGCGATTCTGCTCGAATCCGCCGGTGAGCTCCAGCCGTGATGCCCCCAGTGGAACCATGCCGTCGACTCGGGCCCGGGTGCTGGCGATCCGCTGGAACGGCGTGGCGGCCGGATCCTCGTCGGTCAACTCGATCTTCTCGTTGCGCTGGGTGAAGCTGCCGGTCAGGCTGCCCCAGCCGCCACGGGCTCCCACTGCCAGGCTTCCGCCCAGGGCGCGATTGCCGCTGTTCCACAGCTTGTAGTCGGGCGTGCGGATGTCCTCACTGGTGCGACCGCTTAGGCTGCCCCGGAAACCCACCTGCCCGCTGGCTCCCTCCAGCAGGAGTGCGCCGTCCGGCTCCCGGTTGTTGGTGCTGTAGGAAGCGGACGCTTCGCCGCCCAACGCTCCATGCCCTGCCTCCGCGGTCGGGAGCGGCTTGGGGATCACGTTGACCACCCCGCCGAGTGCGTCGGAGCCATAGAGTACGCTGGCGGGCCCACGGATCACCTCGATCCGGTCGGCGAGTGCGGTCTCCAGATTGGGTCCGTGTTCGTCGCCCCACTGCTGGGTCTCCAGACGCTGGCCGTCATCCAATACCAGCACCCGGTTGGACGTAAGCCCGCGAATCACCGGTTTGCCGATGCCCACGCCAGTGCTGAGGCTATGCACCCCCGCGACCTGGTTGAGTGTCTCCCCCAGACTCGGCGCCTGAGCGGCGCGCAGGTTCTCGGCGTCGACGACCGCGGTGGGCTGGGGCGAGGTGAGCGGATCGGTCGCGCCCGGAGTCGAGGTGACCTGGATCGGGGGCAGCTCCACCAGCGAGGGCTTGAGCGCAAAGTCGAGTACCGTCTCCTGGTCAGTGAGCCGTACGCGATGTGCCTGCGGTGCAAACCCGATCGAGGAGACCGAGACGACGTACGATCCTCCTGGAAGGCCCGAGATGCGGTACCTCCCTTCTGGGTCGGTGCTGACTGAGCGTCCAGCCTCCACTACCGTGACCCGAGCCTCGGCGATGGCGGCACCTTCGGTGCTGGTGACCCGCCCGCTGAGAACCGGGGCGATGAGCGAATCGCCCGCAGTGGAGCTGACCGGCGGCGTGGTCGCCGCTGGCGGGAAGACAATAGGGACGCTGGACGGGGCGCTGGTCGCGAGCAGCGCGCCGATGAGGCAAGACAACATGGAATCCTCCAAGGCAGACGGACCGCCACCGCACCCCGGAGGTGCGGTGGAACAGAGAACGGACAGATGGTCTGGTCGCGGAAACGCGCTCAGGCGAGCGGCGTCGGAGGAGCTCTGGAGTGGTAGGGGAGGTCGGAGCCGTGAGGAGCGAATGCGTCCGGGCCGGTCTGCGGCAGGGCGGGACGAGGCGGAGCAGGCGTTGCCTGCTGCGCCGTGCCCGTGTGGAGGTGGCTCCGGAGGTCCGCCAACAGACGACCGAGCAGGCAGTGGCCGGAGTGGTCGGTGCAGCCGCCGGCGTTCTCGAAATGGACCCGGGCCTGAGAGGAACCGTCCTGGAGCCGGTGATCCAGCAGGACATCCGCCTCCGACAGGCCGAAGCTTCCCGCGACGAATACCGTCGCGAGGAAGAGCGCCTGAAGCCGGAGGATCAGTCCACGCATCTGGATCAGGCGGCCGGTGGCCTGTGCAGGAGACGCCGCGTTCCCCAGGCCAGCAGCAGGAGAATCCCGAAGACGCACACCACCAGCGGACCGGTCGGAAGATCGTACTTGAACGAGATCGTGATTCCGAGCGCCGAGGCAAGCACCCCCGCGATCCATGCGATAATGGCGAGGTACCCTTGCCTGCGGGTGAACTGGAAGGCGATCGCCGCGGGCACCACCAGAAACGAGAACACCAGCAGCACTCCCACGATCGGCACCGAAAAGGTGATCACGATTCCGAAAGAGAGGTAGAACCAGAAGTCCCACAACCGGAGCTTCCAGCCCTGCCGCTCGGCCTCCTCCGGATCGAACGAGATGGTGAGGAACCGCCGCCGGAGGATCCAATGGAAGACGCCGACCACCACATACACCGCCGCCAGCCGGCCGATGGCAGGCCAGCCCACCCAGAGGAGGCTGCCGACCAGGATGTCCTTGATGGCCTCACCGCCCCGCGGCGACCGATCGGCCACCAGAAGCCCGGCAGCCGAGGCCACCACGTACACGATGCCGATGATCGCCTCCTGCGGCACCCGGGTGGCGCCGGGCTTGGTGCGGGTCAGGGCGAACAACCCTGCCCCGGCGGTAGTGAACGCCAGCGCGTAGACGAACGACCGGGCCGAGTCCGACTCGGCGCCGAGGAAAATCGCCACCGTGGAGCCGAGCGCCGCTACCTGCGCCAGCGACAGGTCGACGAAGATCACCTCGCGGGCGATCACGTGGACGCCGAGGTAGCTGTGAATTGCCACGATCACCATGCAGGCCACCAGCGGGGCCAGCCACAGGCTGTGGATGAGCTCCTGCATCAGGAGGCTCCCTTGCGGAATCCCGCCACCAGGCCGTTCACCCAGGCGTTCATCAGATCGAAGTAGGTGTCCACCCCGGGCGCGCCGGCGGTGTTCTCCGGCACGATCACCGGCGTGGCGCCGGTCTTGTCCGCCACCTGCTGGATCTGGTTGCGGTTGAAGTAGTTCGAGGCGAAGAGCACCGCGATGTGGCGCTCCTTCATGAGGGCGATCACCTCCTCCACGTGCCTGGGGGTCGGGGGGATGCCCGGCTTGGCTTCGATGTACTCGGCGCAGTTCACCTGGAAGCGGTGGCTGAAGTAGGCCCACTCCTTGTGGTAGCAGGCCATCTCCTTGCCCCGGAACAGCTCGCCGGTCTTGAGCCAGCCGCCGAGTTTGTCGAGCAGGGGCTTGCCCTGAAACTTGTTGGCCCCGAGGAAGTCGAACAGCTTGTCACTCTTGAGCAGGTTGAAGGCGGTGGCGGGGGTCAGTACGCCCACCAGGTCGGCACCCATGGTCGCCTCCAGGATCCGCTTCTCGAAATCCTGCTCGCGGCCGGTGAAGTAGGCGGTCTCCGAGGGAGCCACCCGGGTGAGGCCGGTCAGGATGTTGCGGGCGATGATGATCGCGTTGAGCGGGTCGGTGTGAATGTGCGGGTTACCGTCGGCGTGGATGTCGCCCTCGGCTCGGTTGAGCGACGTCGGCACCTCGAGCAGGGTGATGCCGGTGTAGGCGGTCACGTAACCCGGGCCGCCTTCGCTCACCTTGCGGTTGTTGGCCCGATCCAGCAGCGCCGGGACCCACAGCTCCAGGTCGAGGCCGGTCGTCACAAACATGTCCGCGTCCCGCAGCACCGCGACGAAGCTGGGCTTGGGCTGCACGAAGTGGGGGTCCTCATCCCCCTGGGCGATCGAGGTGACCGTGCCGTGGTCACCGGCAATCTCCCGCGCGATCGCGCCATAGGTGGTGAGACTGGTAACGATCTTGACGGGCTCGAGGGCCCGTGCTCGCGCCGAGTCTCCTGACAGCGCGACGGCCAGGGCCAGTGTGAGCAGGAACATGTATTCACCTTTCGAATGCCAGCGGCTAACGGCTAACCCCTCGCTACGATCGGGGCAGGCTCCTAACGGCTAACGGCCAACGGCTCTCAGTACGTCTCATGCTTGTGCGGCCCCATGGCGAAGACCGCTTGCAGCAGGAGCCGGTTGTCGTTCCCGCCACCATCGACGTGATGGTGGCGGCCCTCCAGACGGAGATACACGAACTCGCTCTCCCACCAGGTGATCGTGGGTGAGACCTGCCATTCCTTCGTTTCGACGCCCCGCGGAGTTTCGACGTAGTCGTACCGGGTTCCGAAGATCCACCGCTGGCTGGTCTGCAGAACGAGGTCGGCGAACATGCCATAGCGGGTGGTGACCGCTCCCGGTTCGTGGCCCCGGAACCGGTAACCCTCCGCTCGGAAGGTGAGATTCTTGCGCGTGCCCGCATTCGGCGGACGCCAGGTCAGCCGCAAGTCGGCGCCCAGCACTCGGCCGCGCAGGGTGTCGCCGTGGTCGCCCCCCAGTGCGCTGAAGCCGACCTGCCCGTAGGTGCTGCGGGAGAGCTGCCAGAAGTTCTGCACCCGCCCGAGCAGGGTGCCGTGGCGTCCGGTGCCGTAGAGTGGATCACTCTCCGCGCTGGTGCCTTGCAGCCAGACCTCATGGGTGCCGTGGGCCAGCGACAGCGGCAGTGTGGTATACAGGGAGAGGCCCGCTCCGGAGAGTCCCTCTTCTCCCAGGTAGCGCTGATAAACGAGTGGATACTCCGATTCCGGCAAGGCGTGCAGGTGCCAGCGATTGAGGTCGCCTATCTGCTGGCGGAACTGCCCCAGGTCGGCGCGGACGCGGCCGGGAAGTCCGGTGTACCACATGTAGCCTTCCTCGAGGGCCGCCCCATCCGCTCCGAACGAGAGGATGAGCTTGGCGTTGGAGTAGGGATCGAGGGTCGACTGCAGCGCCACCTCGAACTCATCCTCGTTGCTGGAGAGACCGTGGTGCTTGCGGCCGACCAGCCGGATGTCGCCGGTGGCGCTTATCTCGGGGTTCAGGGCGGAGCCGCTCCGCTGGCGTCCAATGAACTCCGTCCGTCCGCCTTTCGCGGTGGTGTCCTGTCCGGGCGTAGCGGCCGGAACACCGGCCGCGGCCGCGGCGGCGGCGCGCAGGGCTGCCAGGTCATCACCGACAGTATCCGGCGCCGCGGGCGCCGCACCTGCCTGACAGCGGAGCGCGATCAGGCGCTCCAGTCGGGCGCTCAGTGCGGACAGACCCTGGCTGACCGAATCCTTTCCCGGGGGGATGACCACCGCTGGGCCCGTGGGGCACGACCCGCGCTCAAGACTGTCCAGCCGAGCCGAGAGCCTGGCCAGCGATTGCCTGATCTCTTCAGTGGGTTGCTGCGCAGCCGCCGGTACCGCCCCGAGGAGGAGCAGGCTGATCAGCCCCAGAACCATTCCGTGATTCCGCCGCATGGTACTCCCAACGTCCGGGCCGTTCCCGATGAGGGAAGCGGCTGTGCCTGACCACTTATGGAAGGAGCGAGCTACCGGTCAGACGGCGGGAGGAGCGCGGGGAAGCGCGGGAGTACGGTCGGTCTGGGCGGTGAAGACAGCGGGGTACTGCGGATCGGGCTCGGGCGAGCTGGACAGTGAGGCGACCGGCGAGAGCGGCACGCCCGGAAGCCCGGTACTGGTTGCTGGGCTCGACCAGACGGCGCATCCGAGGAGGTGAGCCGGGCCCGCATCATGGCAGGCCGACAGCCCGTCACGGGTGGTGGCCGGAGCCCCGGCGGCCGAATGGAAGACCACCGCGTCGGTGATCGGCAGCCCGAAACCTCCGACCAGGAGGATGAGCAGGAGCAGCAGGGCCTTGGCGCGAAGGCGGCCGGGCGACGCGGGCATCGGTACAAGGTATGCGTCGGGTCGGGCGGATGGTAGGGCTGCCGAACCGAGCGAGGGTCAGGGTGCGTTTCTGAGCCGCGCCACCCCTTTGAGCCCCAGGTAGTAGATGCGAACAGGGTTGAAGGGGACATCCACCTCCGCGATCCAGCGGCTGAAGACGGGCAGCTCCTGATAGAACCGCATCATCAGGTCCATGTGGACCCGGACAAAGGCGTGCGGGTCCACGTTCACCGGCTTGACGCTCTTGGGGGCGAGGGGGTCCCTCAGGTCGCTGTTGGTCTCGGACGCGAAGATGTCCGCGATCATGATCGCGGCAGCCTCTTCGGCCAGAGGGGGCCAGTTGCCCCAGACCCCGGCGACCGATCGCAGCGCGTGCACCAGCTCGTGAAAGAACACGCCATGAGGCGATGTTCCGGCGGACCCCTGTGGAAAGCAGCTCGAGGCGCCGTTGAACATCTGCGGACTGATGGAGACCTTGGTGCCGAACAGTCCCCAGGTGGACACGGCGCGGGCATTGCAGCGGCCCACCGCGCCGTCGTAGGGATACACCAGGACGTCCTCCCGGTAGAATCGGAAGCCTTTCATGAGGGCTCGTCCCGTTGCGAATGCCTCGAAACTCCGCAGCATGCTCAGAACGGTCCACTCGTACTGTTCGGCCTTCCTGCCGGAGAGCCCGTCGGCCCGAACCGTGAAGGTGTCCAGTTGCAGTGTCATCGGACAGCTCTCCTTGCGAGAGGGCCGAAGCTCTCGGGAGGTACCCTCCCGCCGCTCCGTCCGAGTCACGCGCTATGAGGCGGTTCGCAATCGGGGGACGTTGGCGAGCGTCAGGTAGTAGAGCCGCACCGGATTCCAAGGCACGGTCACCTCCGCGATCCAGCGGCAGAAGTCCTTATGCTGGCGATAGAATACCTCGATCACCGGACGATTGGCGGTCAGATAGTCCTCCTGGGAGATGATGGTGGCCGAGAAGTCACTGTGATTTTCCCGGATCGGCCGATGGATCTCAGAGGAATAGACATTCGCCAGCATTACCGCGATCGTCTCTTCCGCGGCAAGATCGGGGTGTCCCCAGGTCTTGGCGGCCGATCGCATCGCGTGCACCAGCTCATGGAACAGGACTTCGTTGGCGCGGGACCCGGCGCCGAGCGAGTAGCAGCCGTGGCGACCGATCCAGTCGCGCGGGGTGAATTCGACCTTGCGGCCGAACAGCCCCCAGTCCTCGCGCATGGTGGCATTGCAGGTGCCTTCGTCGCCGGAGTATGGGACGATCAGGACCTCCCGCCGGTAGAATCGAAAGCCGTTCAGCAGCACGTGCCCGGCGCTGGTGGCATCGAAGGACCGCAGTATGCCGAGAGTCGACGCTTCAAATTCGAACGCCTGCTTACCCGAAAGACCATCTGCGCGGATGGTGAAGCAGTCGAACTGTTTTGCCATGAAACAACCTCGTGGATTGCGGGGTCCTCAAAGGCAAATCGGGCAACGGCGGAGAAAGGCGACAGAGGTAGCTGCGGCCTTCCCGTCCCTGCTGGCGGCCTATCCCCAGTCAGAGTGGGCGAGCCGGGAACGCCGCCGATTGCTCCGGCGGTGGCCAACGCGGTATTTCAGGCGACGGGAAAGCGGGTCCGGCGGCTGCCGATCCGGGTGTGACTGGCAGAGCCGAGCGAGGGAATAGCTCGGGGTGATTCAGACGGCCGGAGCAGCCAGGGCCGCCCCCGGCGCGGCCTCGGACTCGAGCGAGGGCCACAGACTGAACCGGCTGGGGCCGTCGGTGAGCAGTGCCTGGGAAGAGGCGATGGGACGCCAGCCGGTTTCCAGCGCCCGGGTGAGGGCCTCGACCGCGGTGGCGTCGAACTTGGTGCCCGAGTTCTCGCGCAGGTAGGCCACCGCCTTCTCGACCGGCCACGCGGGCCGATAGGGACGATCGGAGACCAGCGCGTCGAACACGTCCGCCACGGTCAGCACCCGCACCGGTAGGGGGATCTGCTCGCCCGAAAGTCCGTGCGGATAACCCGACCCGTCCAGCAGTTCGTGGTGGTGCAGCACCAGCGGCAGGGCACGGCGGAACGCCCCGATCGGGGCGAGGATCCTTGCCCCGATCGTGGGGTGCCGCTTGATCTGGGCATACTCCTCGTCGGTAAGCCTGTCGGGTTTGTCGAGAATCCGTACCGGCACCCCGACCTTCCCGATGTCATGCAACAGTCCTCCCCGATGGAGCAGGTCGACCTGTTCCTCGGTGAATCCCAAACGGCGGCCGATTTCCACGGCGCCGAGAGTCACCCGCTCGGAGTGACCGGCAGTCCATGGGGAGACGGCGTCAATCGTGCGGGCGAGGGCGGTGAGCGCCCCCCAGTTCATGGCATCGAGTTGTCCGACCAGCTGGGCGTTCGAGATCGCCAGCGCGACCTCGTCGGCTGCCTGGCGGGCCTTGCCCAGCTGTCCCGGCTTCCGGAACTGCTCCGGAGATCCGGCCAGCACGATGACACCCGTCAGGGCGCCCTTCCACCGCAGCGGCAGCACCAGCGCCTCCTCCAGCAGCTCGCGGTTCTCTCCGACACCGACATAGCTGGGCGCCCGCTCGCCGCGCGCGAGCACGAACCCATCTACCCGACGGCCCAGCTCCTGCAGCTCGGCCGGAGTGGGACGAGCCTCCAGGGGCACGAGGTCGATCTCGCCAGCGCGACCGCGGATGACGGTCCACCGATCCGGCTCATCCGGACGTGCCAGGCCAACGGTCACCGAATCTCCCGGAAGCAGTCCTGGCTGGCCTGCCAGCAGCGCGCGAAGCACGGCCTCGGGACCGGCTGCCGCCAGCGCCGCCTCGTGTACTCGCGTCAGGGCGGTCTGGTAGTGGAACTGTTGGGCCAGCTCGCTGGCCATGTGGTTGAACGAGGCAGCCAGGGCCTGGAACTCGTCGCCACTCTGCACCAGGACCGGCTCGTCGAATCGGCCGGCGGCGACGCGCAGGGTTCCTGTCTCCAGCGCTTCAAGCGGCTGCATGCTGCGCCGAAGTTGGATGTGGGCGAGCGCGAAGACCGCAACCAGAGCCAACGCAAGGCCGAGCAGAAACGCCTGTCGCATGGATTCCAGCGGGGCGGATACCACCGATTCCGCCTCGCTCAGGGTGATGACCCAGGAGGGAGCGGCGTAGAGCCGCCGCAGGAAGAGAGTCCATCGGGCGGCGAGGTACTCATCGGTACCTCGGCGCCACGCAAACGCTCCGCCGCCGAAGCTGCCCAGCGACGGCAGCGTCTCCGGAGCCAGGCAGGCAAGGGTCTCGCCGCGCTCAGTGGTCAGGCAGGGCAGCGCCCCAGCGGGCGCCACGCCGGTGCTTGGGTCGGTGCCGTAGACGGAGGCGCGCTCGACGAGCCCCCAGAGACGGCTTCCGGGCATTGCGTCCACGGCCCGCACGAGGAAGACCCGGACGCCGTGAAGTCCCGGGCCCGTTACCAGGGCGACCCCACCGCCCTGCAGGTGAGACTCCTGTTCCGGGAGCAGCGGCGGCAGGTGAGGCAGATCGCCGATGATGTTGTCCACCCGGCCACCTGGGCGCTCCACCCCGAGCGCCCGGAATCGCGGGCCGGAAGTCGCCGCGCTCGAGGCAACTGCAGCCGGCCGAAGCGGTCGACCGGGTTCCAGCTGAGCGGCCATGGTCTCGAGCAGGGCCGACAGTGAGGCGAGCCGGTCGAGGAGCATCATGCCGGAGGCCTTGCTCTCCTCGCGCAGGTGCTCGCGCATGGAGGTTTCCAGGTCCATCGCGAGGCGGCGATACCCGAGCCCCGCGAGCAGCGCGAGGGGAAGCACGGCGCACAGCAGAAACAGGAGCAGGATGCGGCGCGCCACCTTGGTCCGGAGGAAGGGCGAGGGGCGCATGCGGGGCTAGAAACCGGAGGCCAGGCCGATGTAACCGCCGTCGTTGGCCCGAACGATGTCGTCATGACTCGCGGCGGCGGTGAAGGGCAGAGCGGTCTGTCCATCGGGCCCGACGCTGTAGAGGTCGAACGTCGAGTTCACCGGCACCAGGAAACGGTCGCGGCGGGCGCCGGGCGGATTGCGATTGCCACGACTGGCGGCGGGAAAGGGGAAGTACTCGTAGGGACGGCTCCAGGGATCGCGCATCCCTCCCCGGCCGACCCCAGCCAGGGTAGCCGGCAGCGGCTGGTTCTGGGATTCGAGGGCCATCAGGTCCCACTGAATCGCGCTGATCTCGCCAATGGCGCGGGCTATCCTGGCCTTCTGGACGACCTCCCTGAACTTCGGGAGTCCCAGGCCGGCCAGGATGGCAATCACCATGGTCACGGCGAGTATCTCGACGAGGGTAAAGCCATGCGTCCCCGAGCTTGAGCTCGAGTGACGCCGTCGATCTCGCGGCAGCTCTTCAGGGCATGGATGTGTTTCCATGGGATGGAGCAAAACGGGCAAGCCGGATGCCACGTGGTAACTCCTATTCCTGCAATGTCTTGGGCAATCGCCC
>Ga0326726_10004875_pt1 | contig 12226 bp, 9 predicted proteins | sample MHFenrmetagenome_2_FD_207603 | JGI IMG/M metagenome (GOLD analysis project Ga0326726, IMG submission 207603) | Lab enriched peat soil microbial communities from Michigan Hollow, Ithaca, NY, United States - MHF15MN | ecosystem: Environmental > Terrestrial > Soil > Wetlands > Peat | place: USA...
GCTCTACCAGATTCGAGTACTCGACAACGACCTGTATGAGGTCTCAGGGGGATGGTTTGACCGGAAGCGAATCTCTCCGACAACGACCGGGATAGCGGGTTGCACATGGGGCGGAACAGTTCTTCACACTAACATTGCCGCCGCCTGCGGCATGTGCCTGGAATTCGACAACCGCCTCACGACGAGCCTCATTCAGCACGTCTGCATAGTTCCGCATTTTTCGCTGAACTAATCCTTTCTTGATTTCAGATATCTGATATCCGATATCTGAATTCGCTCTTTCGCCGGAGGCGAAAGAGCGACCACCCGTAACCGATAACCACTCCCGCCGAAACAACCCACTGAAAGTTTCCATTGAATAGCATCGGCAAGAACACCTGTATTAATACCAGCGCTATCAGAAGTAGAGCAACACGGGTCATCGAACCCGGAATGTAACTCCACCCGCTTTTTTCCCCTGCCGCGAGGCGGCGTCCTTCATTGCGCCGGAAGGCTGCGTTCTGGATGGTCCCGAATGTGAATCCCACCACCGCCCCAACCACTAATCCAACGACCGAGAGAAGAAGAGTGCTCATGGTGCCTTCACCATTTTTTGTTTTGCGCAGCCCGGCTGCGGGTTGTCTCCCCCCGCAGCCATGGCAAACGCGATTGACTTATGATGGACCTTAGAGATTTGGATGCGGGGTCTCCGTCGCGCGATCGAACACGAGACCGCTGTAACCCTGCAGACCCATCTCCGGGACGTCGAGACCCTCGATCTCACTCTTCTCGGGAGCACGATTACCTACAATCACTTCGGCGATCTTGAAGACGATGATAGAAAGGATCGACAGTGTTATGAAACACGTGACCACGCCGATCAATTCTGCCCAAAACTGGCTCATGCCTCCTCCGTAAAACAAACCGGTAACCGTGCCCGGGACGCCATTCCATCCGTCGCCGTACGTCCCGTCGGCAAACAGTCCGATCGAAAGGCAGCCCCAGGCGCCATTCGCACCGTGCACAGAAATGGCGCCAACGGGATCGTCGATCTTGATTCGGTCAAAGAAGAAAACCGATTCCACCACCAGGAGGCCTGCAACCAGACCGATAACAGCCGCTCCACCCGCACTGACAAATGCGCTCGGAGCCGTGATCGCAACAAGACCTGCCAGCATTCCGTTGCACATCATGCTCGGGTCCGGTTTCTTTGTGCGAACCCACCACATCCACAAGGTCGCAGCCACGGCCCCCGTTGCACTAGCAATCATCGTATTTACTGCAACGACGCTGATCCTGAGATCCGTTCCTGCGAGAGTTGAGCCCGGGTTGAATCCAAACCATCCAAACGCCAGGATAAACGTTCCAATGACGGCGAAGGGAATGCTGTGCGGCGCGATGGGGTTGATGCTGCCGTCCTTGTTGTACTTTCCGTAGCGCGGTCCGAGCAACCACGCAAATATGAGGCCTATCACTCCGCCCTGCATATGGACAACCGAAGATCCAGCGAAATCGACATGTCCATGCCCCAGACCAAAGTTAGAGCCCATCTGCGCAAGCCACCCGCCTCCCCACACCCAGTTGCCGAATACGGGATACATAATCGAACCGACACAGACTCCGTAGATCATGAACGCTGAGTATTTCCATCGTTCGGCTGCTGCACCCGTAGGGATTGTAGCTGTCGTGTCCATGAAAACCATCTGGAAGAGGAAAAGCGTAAACACTGCCGTATCGTAGCCTGCACCCTGCAACAGAAAGCCGGTCCAGCCGATGATGCCGAACGGTTTGTCAAAAAGGGTTATCGTGACCTCACTGCCGAGACCGGCATAACTTCCGAGTGTCCCGAGAGTCCCCACGCCTCCGAACATGAATGCGAATCCGCAAACGTAGAACCCCAGCATGCCTAACGGATAAATCATGAGATTCATCGACATCGTGTGGCTCGCATTTTTGGCTCTGGTAAGACCAGTCTCGACAAGGGCAAATCCCGCCTGCATGAACATGACAAGGAAGCCCGTGATCAGGGTCCACATGAAATTAATCGCAACACGGTTGTGGCCGGCAGCGTCGCCAATCTCTTGCAGGGTCGGCTCTCCCGGCTTTGCCGCAGGAACGTCGGTAATGTTTCCAGTCTTGGTCCCGCCCGGATCGGGCGTTGTCCCGCCTGCGCCCGCAAAAGCCGGGGTCAGCAGGAGGAGAAACACCACAATGATCCCTGGAAGCAACAACGTTCTGGCTCGAGCAAGTGTCCGCATCATCAGCACTCCTTCGTTGTTTGTGTGTAAATCCTTTTTTGAAAACCGGAGCCGGCGGATGTCCGGCGTCAGAACGTGACTATCCCCGCCAGCGCAAACGTGCTTTGGTTGTTCATCGGTTTCCCGTCCTTGTCAACGAACACGTCGACCGTTGACCAGTCGTATCTGAATTCCGCTCTCAAGATCAGGTTCGCAACGGGTTTATGTTCAAAAGTGAGTGTCGCCTCTTTGAGGTGCTGCTGGACACCTGTTGTGTAGGCATCGGGATCGCTGTAGACCTCACCACGGAGCGCAAGTGCGGATTTTTCGGTAAGTGCGTATTTCGCGTACAACGCCAACCCCTGCCATGTCAGCGATTTGCCGGCGGGTGAATCTGTCCCATAATTCCCGTCAGCAGCGAGGGTGAGATTCTCGCTCGCCTGGAAGGTCGCCACCAGTTCGGCGACATTACGGAAGACCTTGCTCACACTGTCAGGCTGTGAAGGTCCGCCGACCCAGTTGCCGATAAACGACAGCGTTGAGGTCGGCGCGTAGGTGATTGTCGTGCCGAAGGTCTTCGTCTGGTCTACCGGCACACCGTTCCAGCAGTCAACCACGTGCACGCAAACGCTCAGATTGTCACGGAATGGATACAGCGCCCGGACCCCCACATGGTAGTACGGTATGGCATAGGCGAAGAGGAACGACCGGCTGTAATTCATGTTGTCCTTCGCACGGATGACTTCGTTCCCCATATGGGTGACGAACTTTCCCGCGTCAACCATCAGACCGTTCCCAACCGGAACAATGTACGTGAGGTAGGCCTGCTGGAAGAGATTAAGGCTGCCGAGTGAAGAAGGGCCAAGAGCATTCGGGACTCCGCCATGGATGACATCCGAAGCAGAGCCAACACTCGCGTTAATCGTAAACCCGAACGGGCTCGACGCTATGGCAGCCTTCTGAATGTCCACCTCGGCGTTCGACACCACGATCTGGTTCTCCGTGATGTCAAAATTTCTGTAAAGATTCATGTGCGAGGTCGGCCTCGCGAAATTGAAGCTGAAATACGTATCCAGGGTACCACCGATGGTCACCGGCGGGACCGAATCCTGCGCCTGGCCCCGGGTCTCAATCGTCCCCGTAACCAACGCAGTGATGATCACACCACTCGCGACGACTCCTCTAAAAACACTCATGTCCTGCCCTTTCGCACGGTTATGGGATGTCAGTATTCTCTTCAACTTCCTCAAAGGGCACTGTCGCCCGATTCGTTCGTCCGGACTCGAATCGCCTCATCAATGGTCGAAACGAACACTTTTCCGTCCCCGATTTCCCCGGTCTTTGCGGCTTTCAGGATAGTATTGACTGCGACCTCCAGCTGTTTGTCCGAAACAACGACTTCAAATTTCACTTTGGGGACAAAGCCGATTTTGTACTCAGAGCCCCGGTACATCTCCGTGTGGCCTTTCTGCCTCCCAAAACCCCTCACCTCGACGACGGTCATCCCTTTTATTCCTGCCTCGGAAAGGGCCTCGCGCACCTCCTCCAGCTTATGCGGCCGGATAATGGCTTCGATTTTCTTCATAGGTCTCCTCGAAGAATTTGTTGAACAATGATGGACACGATCCGTTTCCGATCTTTTCCCCGGGGAACGAGAATGCAAATCAGCATCCCGCGCACCGCGCAAGAGAAGCTAAGGAATCAGTCCATACTTGCCTTACTTAATTAGGTATATCGGCCTGTCCGATTTAGAAAGTAAGGAAGTTTTCGAAATTGTCAAGTACTTTTTTGAGAAATCTTTTTCTCGTTGATCCCGGTCACCCACTGGTGCTTTTGTGAGCCCGTCATCAGAGAGAGATGACCCGTTGTGATGCATCAGAACATGTTGTGGGCCATCCCGCGACGCCCGAAGAAATGTGAAGTGAGGTTCACATTTCCCGGAAAGGTTTAGGGGAATTTTGATTCAATAGCCGCTGCCGGAGACTCCGGAGTGTCCTCCCTGCGGAGACACCTGACGAACCTCCGGAGACCAGGCATCACGCATCAACGAAGACGGGGAAGTGCCGCGCCAAAAGCGTGGTCCACGTGGGGCTCATACTCCGACATGCTCTTCGGGACCATGGGATCAAAGATTCGAAAAGACTCCCGCCCAAGCGAAGGTGTGCCCTATCAGTGACGTGGGTCGCAGGCTTTCCCGGGTGGCGTGTGTTTTCAGCTACAATGCCGTTCCGAAGAAGGGGCTCAATGTCACACGAAATTTCAATCCGGCTCGCCACTGTCTGCGAGTCGGATTCTCCTCCCTGAATGCCCTGAAACTGCGTCCAATCACTTGATTTGCAGCGTTTCGTTCCGTATTATTCTTCGTAACATTCCTCAGGAAAGCTCGTCACAACACCCTTGGACCAACCTGATCATCACGCTAGCATCCAACTGGCGATACTGTTCGCAGACGTGAGCGGCAGTACAAAGCTGTACGAGACCCTCGGCAATACCCGCGCAGAAACTCTTATTGCCCAGGCACTCGAGGTGCTTTCACAGGCCACGGTGCGTCACACGGGAACAGTCGTCAAGAAGATCGGCGACGAATTGATGTGCACGTTCCCGTCTGCGGGTGACGCGGCTGATGCGGCGAAGGATATGCAGCGATCGCTCAAGCAGGCAATCGCCATGGGAACGATTTCCTACGAGAGTCTCAGCATACGGATCGGATTCCACTTTGGACCCGTCATTCCGAAGGCGGGAGATGTTTTCGGCGATGCCGTCAACGTAGCCGCCCGCGTGGTTGCCCAGGCAAAGAAGCGTCAAATCCTGACGACGAAGGAGACGGTCAGTGAAATGCCTGCGGAGAGCGAGAGCCTGCGATTTATCGATCGCGCAGCGGTGAAGGGGAAGAAGGAGGTACTCGAGTTATTCGAAGTGATCTGGGATTTCGAAAACCTGACGATCGTCCAGAACATCTTTGAGGAAAAACCGAAGGCAGCGCGGCTCACGGTCGCATTCGGAAACTCTACGGTGGAACTCAACCATGAGCGCCAGGCGTTGCACATCGGCCGCGGGGTGGAAAACGATTTCGTTGTGCCGGAGCCCCTGGCATCCCGGTCTCACGCACGCATAGAATTCCGCCGTGATCGCTTTGTGCTGGTCGATCAGAGCATCAACGGCACGTTTGTGGCAATTGCGGGAAAGAAAGAGGTGCTTCTCAGGAGGGACGAAATCGTGCTGACCGGAACGGGATTGATAAGTCTGGGGAAATCGACTACTGTGCAGCCGGAAATGTGTCTTCAGTTTACGACGGATATGAGCACATCGCAGGCCTCCTGAGGCCGCTTCTCCCCACGAACGCTCTCCGCCCCTAGAAAGCAACCGATATACCAGCACCCGCTTCAAATCCTTTAATCGTTTTCCCCCCCTTCAGCGTACCGATCTGTCCGAGCAGATGAACCGGGACTGAGAATCGTCCGAATGAGAACGTCGGAGCCAGTCCTGCACCATATACTTTGGCGCCTGAGAGCGGAACGGGAGTGGTTTCAAAGACACGAGCAACAAGCTGATAGCCGAGAGAGAAGCGCTGGTTGAACACCTGGCGGAATTCCCCCTGGAAGTCAAAGCGACCCGGTTCAAGACGATCTCTCTCGTCCACCAGTCCACCCGCCCCCTGGATCTGTCCCTTTGACTTGGTTCTGTAGCCGACAAACACGAGCAGCTCATTCTCGCGGAAATATTGTTTGTACTGGGCGTTAACCCAGTATGAGTTGCCGGAAGCGAAAACCTTGTTGCTTCCGAACTTGTCCGCCAGATAATTCGTAAACACGAAATCTGTCGACACGGAAATCGACTCGGTCAACCGGTAGTCGATTCCTGCGCTCGCCGTGATCTCGTCGCCCGGATCATAATCGGGGTCGCCCTCACGCGGTTTGTACGGTCCGCGATACTGGTAACCGGCAGCCAGGCCGAGAATGGCATCATCAGACACGGGGAACACCCACGCCGCACCCGGGTTCACGTTGAAGCCCTGACCCAGAACGGGCACCTGCAGATTGAAAAGAGAATTGGAGAGTACAACGGATCGGGCAAATTCCTGTGCCGAAAGCTCCTTCTTGCCCGTGGGCGCGTTTATCCCAAGACTCAGGATAGTATTCGCCTGCTCAATGTGATAATTCCACCCTACCTGGATGTCGGAAAAGCCGCTCAGATCGCCTATGTCCCCGCCGGCAACGGCACCGCTCCCCCGCAACGAAAAACTCATGGACCGGGTCACCGGCACGTAGACCGAAAGGACTACGCTGGCCTGATGGAAACCGAGACTGTCCTGCCAGAGCTCATAGACCGGGAGGAGCGTTACAGATCCCTGGCGACTGATGATATAGTCATCGCTTTGGGCCCGCACCAGGGATGAAACTAACAGGAACAAGAGGCCAATGGGCCAGAACGCCCGCAGGGGGATTCGTTGCATAACGTCCTCGTTGTTGTCGCCAGGTTATTATCGCCAGGTTGCCGCCGCGATGGAGCCTATCGGACGAGCAACAGCTTGCGGACCGCCATAAAGCTTCCGGCCCGCAGACGGCAAAAATAGACCCCGCTTGCCGTTTGTCCCCCGCTCTCATTCGTTCCGTTCCACACAACTTCATGCAATCCGGTCCCTTCTGTCCCGTTCACAAGCGTCCGCATGCGCTGTCCGAGAGCATTGTAAATTTCAAGCGTCACATCGGACTTGCCGGCGAGGGTGTACCGAATCATCGTTTCCGGATTGAACGGATTCGGGAAATTCTGATCAAGGGAATACGTCAGCGGCACAAGCGAGATGCCCTGCCGCTCCTTTTCGACGTAGGATGCGGTACCGATGATGACTTTGAAACGATGAGGCGCATCGGAGGCGGGGAGCTCGACCTCAAACGTTGAGTTCGGAAGAGGGACTGCATTTTCATTTTCGAGATCGAGAACATGCAGTTCACTTCCGGCCGGAAGCGTTCCATCGGCAGTCAAAGTCACGGATACTTTTCCCCTGAGCCCTGACGTCACCACCGCAAAGACCCAGGACTGCCCCTCCCCGTTCCACGGTTTGTAATTCTCGAGATAGGACGTTCCACCTTCCAGCACGTTCAGCCGCACCCCGCTCCCGATCGGCGGTGGTTTCGGAGCATCAAGCGCATCGGTGCCGGCTGTCGAACCGCGCTTCAATCCCAGCGCATTGTGGGTATCGCGGTTGTCGGTCCCGGGAACTTCGGCAGCAAGGTGAAGCACAAACTCACCCGGAGCAAGCGAAGCAACTGCAACTGTGCTCTTCCCAAGAATGAAAAGGGATGCGTCGATGGGCTGGAAGATCAGAACCTCAGGAAACGGATTTGGATTGTACACGAAATATCCTGAGTAGGGCACCATCACTTGGTCAATGCTGTACTGTGTCCCATCGTATCCATATGGACCGATGATGGCCTGGTTGGACCCGCTGATGACGCTTGGCCATGCAACGGGGAAGCCGAACGGGTCGCCTATCTGGGTCCACCCGGTATCAATGGCCACCGGAAACATGGTGGTCGGTGTTGTCGTGATATTTTTGAGGTCGAACGATGCATCGCCGGCTGTCACGAGCCAGTAGGCATCGCCGGGAACTGTGGGAGTTGAAAACTCCGGTAGCTCGATGTACCTGTCGGTTTTCCACCGGAAGAGTCGCCAACGAAGCGGGTCATATGGACCAAAGTCGTCTGCCAGCTGGGCACTGATGAGGGCGGAATCGAGAAGTCCAGGCACGGAAACCATCCGGAACTTGAAGGGTGAAAGACTCAGCAACGCAGGAATGCTGCTGAATTTCAGCGGGAGCTGGGCGGGGTTCGCTTCAGGATTCACCGCGGGGTACGTCATCCTTGCTCCAAGGCTGTTCTGCAGTGCAACGTAAAACTGCAGACCCCTGATTGTCTTTGCGGCGCTCGGGATGCCCGTAGTAAACGCCCCCGTGAGCACCGAGAGGCTCAGCGAATCGTACGCGATAGTTCCCCCCTTCCTGAAGTACAATTTCCCCGTGTTGAAAAGCAATCCCGAAGGTGGGGTGATCGTGAGGGAATCTCCGGTCGATGACACGACGATCTGCGGACTGTAGACATTGAACCCAAGAATCAACTCGTCGCGGAGGCTGTCCGGATTCACAACCCGCACGTTATAATATCCCACAGGGAGGAGAGGAGTGGTCCCCGTGATCGTGCCGAATAACGTATCTACGATGATTGCTGTCGGCGGAACCGGTACCCCTCCAAAATCCACGGTCAACCCCGGCTGGAATCCTGAACCGGAAATGGTGAAAGAAACCGAAACTCCAACGCGCGCAGAATCAGGTTGGATTGAGCTAATCGATGGCGCGGTATTGCCAGACACGATGAACGCGCGTATCGCGCTCACGCCGAGACCATTCGGGTTCGTCACCTGCACGGAATATGAGCCCGGTTGGGACGGAGCGAAAAACGTAGCCGTGGTGCTGCTCATTACTGCCGAGATGACCTGGGCGCTATCGACATCAACCCTCGCGCCGTTGTCGAAATTCGCACCATTGATCGTGAGGATTTCATTGGGGGCCACGTAGTGCGGGGTGACCGACGTGATCGAGGGAGCTCCAACGCTGCTCCCCGTGACATTGATATCGTCGATGAACCATCCCCGAAAACCGTTGAATTCTTCATCCCCTGTGTCAAAATTGAATCGGATCTGAATCACCTGACCTACATACTCCGTGAGATCGAACTGTTGTTGCGTCCACCTCGCCCGTTTTCCGAGACCGTCGGACGAAAACGACTTGTAGGACGCACCGTTCTGGTTGTTGAGAGGGTTAAGAAGCCCCCGTCCCAGCACGAACCAGGTCACACCTCCGTCATTTGATACCGAGAGACTCATAAGATCGAAAGCATCAGCTGCCACGCCTTCAACTTCCCACCAGGTCATGAATGTCAGGAGGGCGTTCTTCTGTCCCGCCAGGTTGATCGGCGGCGTGATGAGGTCACCCGAGATTATTCTCGTTGAATACCCGCCGCTCAGCGGCTCCTGTGCCCGATCGAAATCATCTCCGATGAATGTTCCTGTTGCTTCTTCGCCAAACCACCATGCCGCATTGCCGGAAAATGCCGATGGGAGGAAGCCTGAATCGGGATAGAGCACCAAGTAAGGAAAAATCGTAGGATTGAGAACGCTGACGCGCTGGGGCTGAAGGGCCACGTGCCACATGCCGGTGGCTGACCACTGGCCCGGTCCCTTTTCTACGTCATCAAACCAGGGAAGCCCGGCCGTGTCGGTTTTCGCAAGGGACAACCGTTGTTCAGCGGTCAGCGGCCGCAGAGCTGGCCGGCTTGAGCCCTGGACCGCCGGCCGTGCATGTTTCCGCGATTGGCTGTCCGAGGGACTTGCGATCAGCATGCAGGTCACGACAAGACAGACTATCGCGCGAAGTACCCTGTTCATCATGTGCGTGCCTCGTAAGAACAAATGATCGGGAGGAGACTCGAAGAATCAGAGCCTCGACATCACTCCACGGTTCCGGGAATCAGCGCCCTGGCGGCGGAGGCGGAAGCGGGAGACTATTGAGCAGAACCCCGAGTGTGGAAAGTTCCTGTGCTGCCTTCCGACTGTTTTGACCTGGCACAAACCCGACCTGGATCGCCATCTCAAGCTTCAGGAATCGTTGCGTGAGCAATGCTCGCGCGCCCCCCCGCCGGTCCTGATCTGAAGGGGAAGGCGGGGGACTGATCTTGTGTGCGGCGAACAGCGCCGATTCCTTCGAAGTGCCAGATGCACTCATCGCATCAGTTGCCTCGGCTTTCCCCTTTGCCTTCTCGAACGAAGGATCCAGTGCACTTGCCTGCTTGAAGTACACCGAAGCGGCTTCAAAATCCCCCTGTCCTTCCTTTTCAAGTCCGATCGAATATGCAATGAACGCCTGGAGATTCTTCGTGGGGACCCGCTGGATTGCCTCGCGTTCCTCACGCGTCAGGGTGATGCCCATTTTCTTGACGACGTCGAATACTATTTCTTTCTGGACCTTGAAAAGGTTGTCGAGGTCGTCCGATTGCGTCGTCGTCGTCGGCTCTTTGTCCCTTACGACGTCGAGCGACGCCACGTCGAGCCGAAGGGCGTTGTCTGCGCCAACTGTAAATCTTCCTCCGACCAGGCGACCGGCAGCCAGGAGTTTTCCGACCCGCGGCGCGGTCGAAGGATCCACGGCTGACGAGGCCCCGAATTTGAGTTCGTCCATCAGTTCATCGACTCGAAGCCGTTCGACCAGTTTCAACTTCTTGACCTGTCCCAGGTCGACTGTCATCATCTCGCTAAGCCCAAGCCCCAGGGAGGAAAACCTGGGGTCTGATCCCTCATACACGAGAGGGAACACGGCAACCGCGTTCGAAGGCGTCTCTTGCTTTGCCAGCACCTGCTCGTTTGAGGCAAGTTCGCGAAATTGCTGTGCAATGAGCGCTCGCGTCACCGCCTGGTATCGCCCCTCCATGAGCTTTCGGAAGGGCGAGGAAGAGGGGAGATCCATGTAGTTCAGGTACGAAGCGAGTGCACCGTTGAGGTCCTGATCGTACTCCTGAGTCATCCCCAGGTAAAACATGGTCTTCCCGTCGTTCCCGTTCGCAAGAGACGATTTCTTCAGATATTCGCGTGCCTGCCCGTACTGCTTCGACTCGAAGTAAATCACCCCCAGGTCTCGCAGCGCTCCAGCGTCCTGCGGATTGGTCACCAGGCGTTCCTGCAGTCTGCGAATCGTGTACTTGAAGTCCTGGACGGTGTCGGTGCTTCCCGTCGTCGCACAGGCGTTCAGGAGCAGCGGGGCAAAAAGCAGGATCCCCGCGATGTGCTTGTTCATTGATTAGCTCCGGAGGAGTGGTTTCAGGCTGTCGGCTTTCAATCGGGCTTTCTCATACGTCGGATCCTTCTGCAGCGCTTCCTGGAACTTCTGCACCGCGCCATCATAGTCACCCTTCTCCACCAGGACGAGACCTTCCGAGTACGCCATCATCGCATCAAGAGACTTCGTCTCCGTTCCCTTCTCAACCTGCGCTTCGGACACGGTGACGTTCACACCCTTTGCCACCTTGACACTCAGCTTTTCTGCCAGGTCGAAGAAGTTATCGGCATCCCCTTTGACATCGTCCGTCGCAAGAATTTCTCCTGTCTCCACCTTCACCAGCCGTGCTCCAAGCCACATATCCCCCTTAAATTTGATGAAGCTTCCCATGACAACTGCGTGCACCCCGAGTTGCTTGCCAATCCGGACAGCGGAATTCACATCGAATTTGCCCGGTGAATTTTCGAGACCGATTTCGTCCATGATCCATCCGATACGTTCACGCTCGACGACTTTCAGCTGCACCGCACCGCGAAGCTGATTGATCATGAGGTCTGCAAACCCTTTCTCCATCGGGTCGAATTTCTCCTTGTCATCCACAGACCGGTTTTTGAAGTCCAGGATGGCAATGGTCTTGATGCCGGGATCGGCCCGTTCGACCTGCATGTTCCCCTGCTTCTCGCGCCGGACATTGTAGTAGAGTTTCATCAGCGGCGGGGCTTCTTCATCAGGGTTCAACTCGACAATGGGCGGTTCAAGGTCGATGAGCTCAGTGAGAGCGCTTTTCGCCTTCTCCTTATTGTTCTTCGCAAAATAGGCGCGACCGAGCCCCAGCAGGGCTTCTTTCCTCACGGGCTTGTCAAGTGACTTGTCAGCGGTAATTTCGGCGAACTCGTTGATCGCTTTGTCGAAGTCTCCCGCGTTGAAGTACTCCGTCCCCTTCTTCAGCCGGTCGGTCCCCTTTCCCTGCGCATCCGCCGAAAGCGGAGCCAGCCAGAGGAAAAGCAGAAACGCGCAACATGTTGCAGTCTTCATGGTGATCCCCTTTTGATTTGACACGTCATTTCTTCTTCAATCGGAATGAAACTCTGTAGCCGGGCGGCTTCTCTCCCATAGCAGGCTCGATCGTTATCGTTTGTTCGCCGCCTATCGCATCGAGACCTTCCCTCCTGACACTTATCCTGTG
>Ga0326726_10004876_pt1 | contig 12225 bp, 10 predicted proteins | sample MHFenrmetagenome_2_FD_207603 | JGI IMG/M metagenome (GOLD analysis project Ga0326726, IMG submission 207603) | Lab enriched peat soil microbial communities from Michigan Hollow, Ithaca, NY, United States - MHF15MN | ecosystem: Environmental > Terrestrial > Soil > Wetlands > Peat | place: USA...
GGGTTGGTCGCCGCTTCTGCACGGATCCTCTCAGTCCAGCGAGTGATGAGCTTGAGCAGGTTCTCATCCTTGATCTCGCCATTGTCGCTGGAAACCATGGACAGACGGTCGATTGCATTGAGTGCTCGATGCGCGGGATGATTGGGCGAATCCAGAAACTTCGGATCCTGGATGGCCAGTTTGAGCAGCGGCTCCTCAATACGCTTGAAATAGGGTTTGATCTGGGCTGGAACCGACTTTTCCGCTTCCATTGCAGAAACCAGCGTACTGAATACATCCACCGAGCCCTGAACCTGTGCTTCGCTGCCCCGAGGAATGGCACCGGCTGCGGTCAGCTCCTGGATAACCTTACCGGCATAGGGTAAGGGTGCACCTACAACCATTCCCTGAAAGCTTGGACTTCCTTGTCCACCACCTATGGCGGTCACACTACCCGGTTGTGCTGACGGCCCTGCTTGCATGGGCATGCCGGCAGGCTGGGTGCGGCGGAACAGGCCCATCAAGGCCTGAGCCATACGACCCATCGTGTTGCTGCTGTCCTGTTGAGGGGTCCCACCAAGCTGGCCTCTTCCGGCTGCGGCACCAGCGCCACCTGTATACCCGCCCGGTGTCCCTGCCATGCCCTGACCCATGGAACCAGCGGATCCCTCTGGCGGGGTTTCAATATTTTCTGCCTGCTGCGCTTCTCCATGCCCGCCATCCTGGCCATGAACATGCCCAGTGTGCTGTTGTTTTGTTCTGGGCACCGCTTGCGCCTTGGGTAGTATTTCATCGAGCTTTTGGTACAAGCCAGCTAAAGGCTCCTGCAGTACTTCCTTAAGCGTCGAGTATGCCGTTTGTCGAACCTTGCCTGACTGGATCACGGACTCCAGTGCCGTCATGAAGACACGGAAAATGCTGGTGGGCCCAAACGGGTTGACTCCCGCATCCAGGGCATAGCCATAAAGCTGTTCCAGCCTTGGCTCCAGATCATTCAATTCTTCCTGGAAATGTTCCTCCAGCTTGCCCGCTTCGGATGTCGCATTCAACCAGTCTTCAAACTCGTCTTTTTCAACAATGCTTAGCCCTTCAGGCTCGTCAGGAGTCTCTACTTCGAATTGCCCTGTTTCCAGTTGCTTGACCGTTTCCAGAATGCCTTTCTGGAAACGTTCCTTGACAACGGGAAAATTGATTTTGAATTCACTGACCGCTTGAAGCAATTCGTTGTGGTCAGTAAAGCTTTGCGCAGTGGCCGATGCAGCACCGAGTTTGTCTGCGATGGATTCGCTAAAACGCTGAACCCCCACTTCCATGGTATCGCTTAACAGCGCCTGAGCGGCCTCCTTGATGCCTTCGCTTCCGCGTTCCGGATGAAGGTTGGCGACAATCCGCTGGGTACGCCCGGCAATGGCAACTTTGTGCAAAACCCGGGTTGCCTCGCGGGGACTTTCTATAAATACAACAGCAATACCGTTTTCATTGTGGCGTACTAGTGTTGCCGGAATCTCGAAGGTCCGCTGGCTGATGGAAGCTGGGGGAGTAAATGCAACCTTCAGCACTTTGCCTTTCTGACCAAAGGCATAGTGCGCATCTTCCGCAGAATGAAAACGCAGAAACAAGCCACCCAGGCAAAAGTCCTGGATTTCACAGGGAATATCTCTATGCTCACCTATTGTGAGGCGAGCTGATTGCGCTACCGCAAATCGGATCTGGCGTCTTTGATCAGGCCGATTTTCGCTATCGGGCATGATTGCTCCCTAATTTTCTTATAAGCACCAACTAAATTTTCTCCCGATCTTACGCATGAGGGCGTGATTAAAACAGTAAAGATTTATTTAAAGTGGTCCTGGGTGGACTTTGGTACCACCCCGGAAGACATTAAAAGAAACCCTGCTGACCACCCGTCTGGAATTCTATAAGTAATTCCCGCACTGGGGAAAAACTTTGGCGGTGAGCCCCACAAGGGCCATAACGGCGCAATGCAGCCAGATGTTTAGCCGTACCGTAACCAAAATGCTGGTTAAACCCATAATTGGGAAACTCCAAATGAAGCGTGCCCATGACCCGGTCACGAGCAGTTTTGGCCAGGATCGAGGCAGCTGAAATAGTGGCCACCGTGTCATCCCCCTTAATCACTGCTTCCACGGAACATTGTAATTTCGGGCAATGATTGCCATCCACCTGAACGTGATCCGGCCTCACCTGCAGTCCTTCAACTGCCCTTTGCATGGCCAGAAGGGTGGCTTTGAGAATATTTAGGGTGTCGATTTCTTCCACTGACGATTCGGCCACGAACCAGGCAAGTGCACGTTCCTTGATTTGGATTTCGAGCGACTCTCTTCGGCAATGGGACAGTTTCTTGGAATCACGCAAGCCTTCGACAGGTCGTGCGGGGTCCAGAATCACCGCGGCAGCGTAAACGGGTCCGGCCAACGGTCCTCGCCCAGCTTCGTCGACTCCGCAAAGAAGAAGCTGCGTATTGTTCATGCTCTAACCTGCAAATAAGGCATCAGCGCATCAGCGATGCGTTCCATTGCATTACAGCGCAGGGCTTGATGCAATGTCAGAAATTCCTGCTTCAGCAATGCAACTTCTTTGGGCGACTCAAGCCAAGTCTCAGTTGCCCGAGCCAGCGCTTCGGGTGTTGCTTCATGCTGGATTAACTCCGGTACGGCAAATCGTCTGAGCAATATATTGGGCAACCCCACCCATGGCAGGTACGCCTTGCGCTTCATGATGGCGTAGGTCAAAGCGGGTAGCTTATAGGTAATCAGCATAGGCTTCTTAAGCAACGCGGCTTCGAGCGTTGCCGTACCGGATGCCAGGATGACGACATCCGCAGCCGTCATTGCCTGGGTAGAGTGTCCTTGTGTCAACTTGATCGGCAAGCCGCTTGACCCGACATGCGAATGAATCAGGCCGGAAACAGCCTCACCTGCCACAGGCAGTACAAAGCGCACTCCCGGTCGGCGTCTTACCAAGAGCCGGGCAGCTTCCAACATGATTGGCAAGAGCTGTTTGACCTCACCAAGTCTGCTTCCAGGCAACAGCGCTATCACCTCACCTGTTTCGGGCAAGCCCAAATCCCGACGCGCAGCAACCTGATCCGGTTCAAGGGGCAATGCATCGGCCAGTGGATGCCCCACATAAGTCACAGGAATGCCGGCTCGTTCATAGATTTCTGTTTCAAAGGGAAACACCACCAACATGCGAGATACTGCATTCTTGATTTTGTGGATACGCTCGCCCCGCCAGGCCCAAAGTGAGGGACTGACAAAATGAACCGTAGAAACACCGGATTGCTTCAATCTTTCTTCCAGAACGAAGTTAAAGTCCGGGGCATCAATGCCAACAAACACATCCGGTCTGTTTTCCAGAAAATGACGAGCCACATTGCGACGCAGTGCGAGAAGACCCGGAAGATGACGAAGGACTTCAACATAGCCATTCACGGCCAGTCGATCGCTGGAATAGAGTGCCCGGCAGCCGGCCGATATCATGCGAGGTCCAGCGATTCCTTCAAACTGAAATTGCGGTTGGCGGGATTTTAGTGCTGTGATCAGGTGGCTGCCCAACAGGTCCCCGGAAGTCTCACCTGCCACTAACCCGACAAGCGCCATTAGCGAATAATGCCTCGCTGACTGTTGCGAATGAAATCCAACAAGGGTTCTACCTCGGATTGTGTTTTAGCCAGTTCCTCCAATTGTAGTTTGGCCTCCTCCAGGCTCAGCCCTGATCGGTACAACACCTTGTATGCCTTCTTGATCGCGGATATAGCCTCATTGGAGAATCCGCGCCGACGCAAGCCCTCGCTGTTGATCCCATTGGGTTCGGCCCGCGGGCCGGCCGCCATGACATAAGGTGGCACATCCTGCGACACTCCACTGCCAAAGGCAGTAAAGCAGTGTTCACCCAGCCGGCAAAACTGGTGAACCGCAGTAAAGCCGCCAAGAATTGCGTGATCGCCCACCTCAACATGTCCACCCAGAGTCGTGTTGTTAGCAAAAATAGTATGGCTGCCAATCTGGCAATCATGCGCGATATGCACATACGCCATGATCCAATTGTCGTCGCCAACTCGGGTTACACCCACATCCTGTATGGTCCCGGTATTGAACGTGCAGAACTCCCGTATCGTATTGTTGTCACCGATTTCCAATCGAGTGGGCTCACCTGCATATTTCTTGTCCTGCGGCGCTTCGCCAAGGGACACGAAATGGAATATACGGTTGCTTTTCCCAATTTGGGTATGACCAGTGATGACGGCATGAGTCCCTATGCTTGTTCCAGAACCAATTTCGACATTAGGCCCGATTACCGTGTAGGGCCCGATTTCAACCTCGTCTGGCAGGCGTGCCTCCGGCGCAATGATCGCGGTGGAGTGAATCTTCGCCATGCTTACGCTTTATCCCGCAGGGTTGCCATCAATTCGGCTTCGGTGGCCAGTTCCCCATCGACTTCTGCGCGGGCGGTATATTTCCAGATACCTCTCATGTGACGCGTGATCTCCGCTTTCAGCACCAGCTGGTCGCCGGGTACCACAGGGCGCTTGAAGCGGGCATGATCGATGCCGGCAAAGTAAACCACGCCGACATTCTCCGGCTTACATCCCATGGTCTTAAATGAGAGAATGGCTGCGGCCTGCGCCAGCGCTTCCAGAATCAAGACGCCTGGCATCACCGGGTGGCCCGGGAAATGACCCGGGAAGAACGGCTCATTAATGGTCACATTTTTGTGGGCGATGATGTACTTACCCAGTTCGAGTTCGACAACCCTGTCAATCAATAGAAATGGGTAGCGATGAGGCAGGTACTTAATGACCTCCTCGACATTCATTTTCATGGCTTTCCTTCCAATTCCGCAATTTTGCGTTCAAGCTGTTTGATGCGATCAACCAGCTTGTCCAGATTTCGCATATGCACTGCATTTCTTTGCCATATATCATGCTCGGAGAATGGCAACGCAGAGGTATAGGTTCCGGATTTGGTCAGCGACTTGGTAATCAATGTATTGGTGGATATCCGCGTGCCATCGGGAATTTCAATGTGACCAAAAATCATGGCTGCGCCACCGATGGTGCAGTGCTTGCCGATTTTTGCGCTTCCTGCAATGCCCGTACAGGCAGCAATCGCAGTATGTTCGCCAATATGAACATTGTGGGCCACCTGAATCAGGTTATCCAGTTTTACCCCTTGCTCGATGATCGTGTCGTCCAGTGCACCACGATCAATGGTGGTGCAAGCCCCGATTTCCACGTCATCACCAATGATGACTTTGCCAATCTGGGGAATCTTTTCCCATCGGCCCTCATCCGTCGCAAACCCGAATCCATCGGAACCGATCACGCATCCGCTATGCAGAATTACCCGATGACCGATCCTGCAATTAGAGTAAATCGTGGCGTTGCCATAGATACGACAGTCATCACCGATGACCACATTGTCTCCTATGACCACATTGGGTCCGACAACCGAGCGGGCACCTACGACGACTCCATTGCCGACTACTGCACCTGCCTGAACCTCTGCCGTACTGTCTATTTCTGCGCTGGAGGACACCACGGCCATTGGATGAATGCCAGGGCTAATTCTGGGCGGCGCGTTCAACAGCGCAGACACTCTGGCAAAATAAAGGTAGGGGTTATTGCTCAGGATGCGCGGGATTGTCGTTGCATTTCGCGCATCAGGCATCAGGATCACAGCCCCTGCCAGGGTGCCTTCAAGCTGCTTCAGATATCTTGGCTGTGAAATGAATCCGATCTCGTCAGATCGGGCTCGTTCCAGAGGTGCAACCTGTCGGATGACAATATCGCCGGCCCCCAGCAGTTCGCCACCTACGCGGGCTACGATCTCTTCCAGCCGATAGCCCTTGTCGTGGCTCATGCGCGTCTTATCTGTCGCCCAGTTCCTTCATCACCCGCTCGGTGATGTCCATCTTGGGATTGAAGTAGACTGCCTGCTCAATGATCAGGTCATACTTCTCGGACTTTGCAATATCGAGAATGGCCTTCTTTGCCTTCTCCTGTATCTGAGTCAATTCTTCGTTGCGACGTTGGTTCAGATCCTCGCGAAACTCCCTGCTTTGACGCTGAAAAGTCTGGTTCAGGTTGGACAGGTCACGCTCCTTGTTCTTACGGTCAGCATCCGCCATCGTGACGCCATCCTTGTCGAGTTGTGCCTGTAGATCTCGTGCCTGCTTGGCCAGTTTTTGCAAATCCTGCTCGCGTCCAGAAAACTCTTTCTCAAGCTTTTTCTGCGCCTTTAACGAAAGTGGGGCTTCCCTCAGCAGGCGCTCGGTATTGACGAAACCAATCTTTTCCGCCAGTGCATTCGCGCTCAGCATCAACCCGACAACTCCCGCCAGGATATGAAAATACGGTTTATTCATCACACATCTACTCCAAAAATTAGAACGTCGCGCCCAAATTAAATTGGAACATCTGGCTCTTGTCATCCGCCTGCTTCTTCAGTGGCTTGGCCAGACTGAACTTAAGAGGGCCCATCGGCGAGTTCCACGCCAGACCAACACCAGCAGAATAGCGGAAATCACTGAAATTAAAAGTGGGTGATCTTCCCAGATAGTCATTCGGACCAAAAACCGCTCCTGCATCGAGGAAAGTCGAGAGCCTTACCGACCCATCCTTTATGCCCGGCATGGGCGCAAAGAGTTCAAGATTTCCCAATACTTTGACATCACCGCCAAGCGAAACCTTTTGACAGTTGGCAAGTGTAGCCGGATCGCACACAGGAAGAGTTGCGTCAATCGTGCTTAATCCTTTCGGTCCGATGGTGCCTGAATCAAAGCCGCGAACGGAGCTCACGCCACCCGCAAAGAAATTCTTGAAGAAAGGTAACGGCTTGCCCCCCAACCCAGCACCATACCCCGCTTCCCCGTTTATCATCAGCGTAAAGACGTTTCCAATCGGAATAAATTGCTGATGCTGGGCGCTTATCCTGTAATACTGCAGATCGCCCGGCGGAATCCCGGATTCAAGACCAATGCTTTGCATGAATCCTTTGGTAGGGAACAAGAAGTTGTTCCGCGTATCCCGCGCCAGAGAGCTAGTGAAACGCAACGTGGTATTGCTAGTGCCAAAGGTGTTCACAAAATTCTGATAGGTAACTGGGCTGTACGAATTGGTTTTCACATCAAACAATTCAGCCGCCAGTCCAAAATTGAGATAATTCTTCTCGTTTAACGGCAGACCAAATCGCATCCCTATACCCTTGGTCGATGACTGATATTCGCCCACTCCCTTAAGGGACGTGGCATCCACGTCACGCCGATAAATATCGTAGCCCAGACTCACTCCATCCAGAGTGTAATATGGGTTGGTGAATGACAGCGAATAAACCTTGTTCACCTTGCCCGAGTTGATCTGCAAACCGAGCTGGTTGCCAGTGCCGAACACGTTCGACTGATTAATCGAGCCTGACAAAATCAGTCCATCGGATGACGAATAACCCGCACCCGCCAAGATATTGCCCGTTGCTTTCTCCGTCACATTGATCTCCAGGTCCACCTGATCCGTCGTACCCGGGACCATGGGCGTTTCCAGCGACACATTATCAAAATATCCCAGGCGATTGAGCCGGTCTTGAGAAAGCTTGATTTTTTCGCTGTTATACCAGGCTCCCTCCATTTGCCGAACCTCACGGCGGATAACCTCATCCCGGGTTTTGCTGTTGCCTGCCACGTTTACACGGTCCACATACACGCGGTGTCCCGGGTCGATATAGAGGGTAAACGCTACCTGATGCTTTTCCTTGTTCAGTTCCGGCACTGCATTCACATTGGCAAATGCATAGCCTTCATTGCCCAACCTATCGCCGATCAACTTGGTCGATTCAGTCAACTTCTGTCTGGAGAACACGTCACCTGGCTTTAGGTTGATGAGTTTCCTGATCTCAGCCTCAGGCACCAGCATTTGTCCTGCCAGTTTCACATCAGAGACAGTATATTTTGGGCCTTCCGACAGATTGACGGTGATGAAGATATCCTTCTTGTCCGGGCTGATCGATACCTGAGTGGAATCGATATTAAATTCGAGATAGCCCTGATTCAGATAGAAAGAGCGGAGATTCTCCAGGTCACCTGCAAGCTTGGTTTTTGAATACTGGTCATCCTTGGTAAACCAGGAAAGCCAACCGGGAGTACTGGAACCGAATTCGCCCAAAAGCTTCTTTTCAGTGAAGGCCTTGTTGCCAACCAGATTAATCTGGCGAATCTTGGCCGATTCCCCTTCAACGACATTAAAGTCGATCGAGACACGATTACGCTCCAATGGCGTCACTGTCGCGTTGATTTCGACCGCATACTTGCCCTTATTGAAGTACTGTGACTTCATTTCGTGGACAGCACGATCCAGCAAGCTCTTGTCAAAAATACGTCCTTCCGCCAATCCCGTATCTTTAAGACTTTTCTTCAGTTCATCCTCAGAAAACTCCTTGATGCCACTCAGCTTAATCTTGGCGACCGCAGGGCGTTCTTCAACAGTCACGATCAGCACGTCGCCTTGTGTTTCCAGGCGTACATCCTTGAAGAAACCCGTTGCGAAAAGTGCCTTGATGGCGGCACTCGCTTTTTCATCATCCAACCGATCGCCGACTTTTACAGGAAGGTAGCTGAAAACAGTCCCTGCCTCGGTTCGTTGTATGCCTTCGACCCTGATGTCCTTGATGATGAAAGGCTCGACTGCTTGAGCCAGGTTGACCAGCCCTGTCATTACAAGGAAAGCGGTAAGGCGAATTTTCATGTGTGTTTAACCGGCAGTCAGCCGGACAAGGTCATTGTAGAGAGCAAGCGCCATCAACATAAATAGAATGGCGATCCCGATCCGGCTGCCAAACTCCATTGCACGCTCGGAAACAGGCCGGCCCCGCAAAATTTCGAAGGTATAATACATGAGGTGACCGCCATCCAATATAGGAACCGGCAGCAAATTCAGGACACCCAGGCTGACACTTACCAGCGCAAGAAAGCTGACAAAACTCAGCCATCCCATGTGTGCCGACTGCCCCGCATAATCGGCAATGGTCAGGGGCCCGGACAAATTCCTCCAGGACACTTGGCCCATTACCATCCGCCCCATCATTTCCAGCGTGAAGACCGACATCGTCCAGGTTTTGTTTGCGCCTTTTATTAGCGCATCCCAGGGTCCATAACGTAATTCGGTTTGGAGGTTGGAGAGCCATTTTTCATCAATTTTAGGGCCGGCCCCGATCTTGCCGACAGTCTTGTCCATCTGTGGCTCCACCACCGGCACGAGGGAAAACATCAAGTGCTGACTATCTCGATCTATCTCCAGATTTAGTTGCTTCCCCGGCGAGGCACGTACTCGTTTAACGAATTCCTGCCAGGTTTGTATCGGTACACCATCGATTGCATCAACGCGATCATTGACCTTGAGTCCGGCCTTAGCTGCAACACCCTGCGGCAACAGCGTCCCCAGCACGGGTGGAATGGGCGGGTCAAAAGGATGGATGCCCACCTTATCAAGTACGTCCTGCTCGATCTCATCCCTGTTAATGGCTGTCAGATCCAGTCTGACCGGGGCATTGTTCTTTAGTTTCAGTTCAACCGGCTTGCCTGACAACACTGCCTTCAAAAGGCTTAGCCGTAGATCCTGAAACGAATCCACCGCTTTATCGCCCACAGCAACAATCTCGTCGCCACTGACAAGCCCCACTAAGGCAGCAGGACTGTTGGCGGGAGGTTCACCTATCATGGGCTTGATGGCGGGAACCCCGTGCACAAAAAGCACCCAGTAGAACAGGATAGCCAGAAGGAAATTCGCGATTGGCCCCGCGGCCACAATCAATAATCGCCTGCCAACCGGAGCCTGGTTGAAAGCACGGTCTAGTTCATGAGCGGCAACCGGCCCTTCGCGTTCATCCAGCATCTTGACGTAGCCGCCGAAAGGCAGGGCGCAGAGGGCCCATTCTGTCTGATCCTTGCCCATCCGCTTCATCAGCAGAGGCTTTCCAAACCCGACTGAAAACCGAAGAACCTTCACCCCCATCAGACGCGCTGCAAGGAAATGTCCAAACTCGTGGACCACGACAAGAATGCCGATTGCTGCCAGGAAAGAAAAAACGGTAGTGAACACCGTTAAGCCGCTTTCACCGATTCAAGAAATAATGCAGCTGTATTTCTGGCTGTCCGATCTGTCTCAAGCAGCGCTTCAAGATCGTTGGCTTCACTCGGATCAAGCTTTTCCAGCGCATGGGAAATGGCGCGCGGGATATCGGCAAAGCCACAGCGTCGTGTAAGAAAGTGTTCCACCGCGACTTCATTGGCGGCATTCAAGATCGCTGGTGCGGAGCCACCCGTTTTCAATGCATCGAAGGCAAGTTTCAGGCAGGGAAAACGCTCGTAATCAGGCGACTCGAAGCTGAGACCCTTGCCAAGCAGATCCAATGCATTAACGCCGGCTTCTATCCGTTCAGGAAAACCCAGGGCATAGGCGATGGGCGTGCGCATGTCCGGCGTGCCAAGTTGGGCGATCAGCGAGCCATCCAGATACTCGACCATCGAGTGAATCACACTCTGGGGATGGACCACAACCTGTATCTGGTCAGCGCGCGCATTGAAGAGCCAGTGTGCCTCGATCACCTCCAGCCCCTTGTTCATCATGCTGGCCGAATCGACCGATATTTTCTTGCCCATGACCCAGTTGGGATGCGCAATGGCCTGCTCGGGCGTGGCCTTGGCCATATCCTCGCGGGTTTTGTTGCGGAACGGTCCGCCCGATGCAGTCAGCCAGATTTTTTTCACTCCAGCCGCGGCAAGGTCTCCAGAGAAGCCCATGGGCAGGGCCTGGAAAATTGCATTATGTTCAGAATCGATCGGCAACAAGTCCGCTCCACTATCACGAATCGCATCCATGAATAAACGTCCGGATACGACCAGCGTTTCCTTGTTTGCCAGCAGAATACGCTTACCTTTTTTTGCCGCTGCAAGCGTTGCGGGCAAGCCGGCGGCACCGACTATGGCCGCCATCACCGTATCAACCTCCGGCAGTGTCGCGGCCTCAATCAACGCCTGTGGTCCACCCCATACCTCGATCCGCAATCCTGATCCACTCAGGCGTGCGCGAAGGTCTCCGGCTGCCCTCTCGTCTGCCATAACCGCCACTTTGGGGCGATGCTGCAGACATTGCTCATACAGCTTGTCAACCTGCGTAGCACCCGTGAGCGCAATGACCCGAAACCGACCTGGATGGCGTGCAACCACATCCAGCGTATTGACGCCGATGGTGCCTGTAGCGCCAAGTATTGTGAGCGTGCGTGGCAGATTCACAATCGCCCCCCGGCAACCAGCAGTATGGTCGTGCCAACGGGAAGCGCAGCAGTCAAGGCATCGATCCGGTCAAGTATTCCGCCGTGGCCCGGAAGGATGGTGCCGCTATCCTTGATTCCGGCAACACGCTTCATCCAGGATTCGAATAAATCGCCCAGTATTGAAAAATAAAACAAGGACAGTGTCAGAAACAAGGCACCAGCGATACGTAATCCAACGATCGATGCACTTACCGCAGAGGCGTAGAGCAGCAAAGCGATCCCTGCACCCGCCACGCCTTCCCATGTCTTGCCTGGGCTGATGGCGGGTGCAAGTTTGCGCGTGCCAAATCTCCGCCCGGTAAAGTAAGCTGCTGAATCTGCGATCCAGACGATCGTAAGCAAGCCCAGCAAATACCAGGGCCCGAGGTCTCTTAATGTGACGAGTGCCACCCACGTTGGTAATAAAACGATGACGCCAACCATTGCGAGGATAAAAGGGCTCCTGACCCTCCAGCGTTGGGCCAGCCAGATTGGCGCAACCAGTGCCCAAAATGCAACTGCCAGCCACAACAACCCATGCAGGAGTTCCTGCTGATTGGCCAGGTAATACAATGCGGCCGCACACGCTGCCAAGAGTACGCCATACGCGATTGGAACCGGTGCCGGGAAACCGGCAATGCGACCCCATTCAACCCCAGCCACGACAACGGCCAGAGCCGCCAAAAGAGCCCAGACCCCAGCCGGAGCCCAGAAAAGTGCCGGCAGGAAAAAGACTAGCAATACCAATGCGGTGATGATCCTGCTAGCCACTGATTTCCCGCACCTTTTCTACAAGCTGTTCGCTGGTTCTGCCAAATCGCCGTTCACGCTTCTGATAGGAACGTATTGCCACGTCCAGGCTGGACGCATCAAAATCCGGCCAAAGCGTATCGGTGAAATACAGCTCGGTATAGGCGAGCTGCCA
>Ga0326726_10004877_pt1 | contig 12222 bp, 9 predicted proteins | sample MHFenrmetagenome_2_FD_207603 | JGI IMG/M metagenome (GOLD analysis project Ga0326726, IMG submission 207603) | Lab enriched peat soil microbial communities from Michigan Hollow, Ithaca, NY, United States - MHF15MN | ecosystem: Environmental > Terrestrial > Soil > Wetlands > Peat | place: USA...
AGATCACGCATGAGTTTGCTGATTTTCGTCGTTTCCGGGATGAAATAGGCCGGCCGTATAATGTCCTGAAGGATAATCAGATCACGGTATTCGATGAGTCCCAGCAGGTCTTTTGTATAGATGATGCCGATAATGTTGTCGATCGTGCCCCGGTACACCGGCATCCTTGAATATCCCTCTTCGAGAACGATCTTGATAATCGCTTCCCGCTGCATTTCGATGTTCAATGCCACGACATCCGGACGTGGGATCATGACCTCTTTCGCCGTCGTGTCTGTGAACTCAAAAATGCTCCGGATCAATTCCTGTTCAGTCTTGTCGAAAACTCCGGTCCGGGTTCCTTCTTCAAGCATGAGCTTGAATTCTTCCTCGGAGATCCGCGACTCCGTAAAGGACGTGCTGTCCTTGAAAGGGAGAAGGAAAAGGTTGCTTGCTAATCGGAGGAGCCGCGCAGGATACCGGAAGGCCCTTTCAAACATCTGCATGGGGGCCGCCAGGCGCATGGCGATCGTCTCCGCATTGCGGAGGGCAAGAGACTTCGGCACGAGTTCGCCCAGCACAACGACAAGAAATCCAAGTGAGGCGACAATGATGGCCAGGGCGATCCAATTCGCTCCCTCGCGAAGCCATGGAGCGGTACTTGCCTCAAGAGCCGGCACGAGTTGCTGAAAGCTGAGGATGCCGCCGGCCCCGGAAGCTAAAATCAAAGAGAAAACAACTCCGACGTGCACGGTTGCAAGGAACCGCTCGGGATCAGAGCGAAAGCGCAGAATGATCGACGCGTGCCTGCTTCCGGCGTCCGCAAGCTCTTGCATCCTGCTCTTCCTTGATGAAAGGACAGCTACCTCGCAGGCGGAAAAGAACCCGACAAGAGCGATGAGACAGAGAACACCGAGAATCTCAAGCCACAGGCTTTCCATCGGGCCTAGAAACGGCGAGAAATAGGGGAATTTGAGGGTTGGATGCGATAATGAACGATTTTTGCGAGTGAATTCCAAATGCTCGGGAGAGCAAGTGAATGGTGGAGCCGGAAGGCGCGTGGTATGAGGAAGTCAGCGGGACTTTCTCAGAAACTCGAGTCGGGTTTGAAGCCGATCCGTGGACATGAGGAGTTTGTCTTTCCCGAATATTGCATCCTCTGTCTTCTGAAAGACGAGTTCATATTCGTCGCTCATAATGATAGCCTCTTCCGGGCACACTTCCTCGCAAAATCCGCAAAAGATGCACCGGAGCATATTGATTTCAAAGCGCACCGGGTAACGCTCTTTCGGCAGTTCAGTTTCGGAAGCCTGAACCTCGATGGCGAGTGCCGGACAGACGCGTGCGCACAGACCGCACGCCACGCACCGCTCCACATCGTCTTCCTGCACGAGGACCGGACGCCCCCGAAACGATCCGGGCGGGTTCCAGCGTTCCTCCGGATACTGACGCGTGAATTTCGGACGGAGTACCTGCCGGAACGTGAGCAGCAACCCCTTTATGATCTCAGGAATATACGTTTTCTGCAACAAGGAGAGGTCTTTCCTTCGCACTTGCTGGATACGATCTTCGTTCGTCCTTGTCATGCAGTCAAACGCTCCTTTTCATTTCCATCCGCGGAATTATCTGACGATGAGCAACCACGCCCCTGTTACTGCCACGTTCAACAACGAGAGAGGCAGCATGACCTTCCAGCCCAGGTTCATGAGCTGGTCGTACCTGAATCGAGGGATAGTCCAGCGGATCCACATGTAGAAAACGAGTACCAGTCCAACCTTGACAACGAATGCCACTACCTGGATGCAACTCAGCCACGTCGCGTCGAGACCCGATCGTTCAAGGAATGGCACCTGCCATCCACCGAGGAAGAGCGTAACGATCAGAGCGCTGGAGGTGATCATGTTGGCATATTCTGCGAGGAAAAATGTGCCGAATTTCATTCCAGAGTATTCCGTGTGGTACCCGCCGACGAGTTCGGGTTCGGCCTCCGGCAGATCAAACGGAAGTCTGTTCGTTTCGGCGAAGGACGCGACCACAAATGTAATGAATCCGATGGGGGTGAGAAACACATTCCATGCCAGACCCTGTTGCAGAACGACAATGCGATCAAGCTGAAGTGTGCCCGCAACCATGATCACGCCCACAACTGAGAGACCCATCGAGAGTTCATAGCTGATAAGCTGGGCAGAAGAACGCAGCCCTCCCAGCAGGGAATACTTGTTGTTGGACGACCAGCCGCTCAGTGTCACACCGTACACACCGAGAGAAGTCATTGCCAGGATGTACAGGACCCCGATATTGACATCTGCAATCATGAGTTTGATGGGACGCCCGAAGAGCTCGATCGTGTTGCCGAAAGGAATAACGGCAAACGTGGTCAAGGCAACAGCGAGCGAAATAATGGGTGCCAGTGTGTGGATGAATTTGTTCGCATTTTCGGGGACAATGTCCTCCTTGATGAAGAGCTTTAAAACATCTGCCGGGGCCTGGAGAAGGCCGAGCGGGCCAACTCTGTTCGGGCCAATCCGGTTTTGAATGAATGCACTGATGCGACGCTCCGCCCAAACAAGATTGGCGACAGTCGTTAAGATGATCAGGAGGACCAGGATGATCTTGATGAGTGGGACTACGAGGACTTCCATAGGAATCAAGAACTGTTATGAGACTGTCACTGTTGACCGCGTTTCGCTTAGTGATTTCAACAGCAGTCCCTTGTTACCGAGTTTACGGTACGACATCCCTCTGAAGGCCTCGACGTGGGCAGCGATCTCGTTGAACACATCTTCGGAAGTCTGATATCTGTACCTTGCACCGAGCAGCGAGGCGAGACCCATGATAATGCGCCAGGCAGGACGGGCGTCACGTTTGGGCCCACGATTCCATCGATCGTACGTGGAGCCGAATTTGTCAAGGCGACTGACTGCAAATCCGTCGAGAGATCGATCAGCCTCCAGCGTTGCGACAGACGGCCGTATTCTCTGAACACGGCCCTGGAAATTAGTGAAGGTACCGTTCTTCTCCGCGTATGTTGCGCTGGGCAGCACCACATCGGCCAAGCGCGTGGTTTCTGTTTCGATTGCCGAGTGCACCACGAGGAACTCCAGACGTCCAAGGATACGGGCCACGTCGCGATCAGCTGCGAGGTTATCGTCGAGAAGGTAGAGTGCCCTTATTTTTCCTTCCTGAATGGCCTTGAGGATTTCACCTATGTTCATGCCGTTTTCGCCCGGACGAACGTTCACTTCCAGAGCCCCGCGGCTGTTCGGCGTCTTGTCATCACGGATCAACAGGTTATCCGAATCCCCTTCCACCACATGCCTCTGAAAATCAATGTGCCGTGTCTGGAGCACCTCCCGCGCAAACTTCTGAAAGACAAAATTCTCCTCATTTGTGCAGAATGCCGAACCGATTGCCGCCACCTCTGATTTCCGGAACGACTTCAGTTCGGAGGCAACGCGCACTATTGCCTCATCCCACCCTACATCCGCAATACTCGATTCCTTGCGCATGAGAGGTCCCTTCAGGCGTTGCTCGGCATTCACCGGCCGGAAGGTTTCGAGCCGACCCCTGTCGCACATCCAGTAGTCATTCACCTCGGCGTTGTACCGCGGGGTCTGGCGGAGGACCTCGTTGTTGCGCACCCAGCTGAGCATATTGCAACCGCGTGCGCAACCGGGACAAATCGTTTCCGTCGCGGACATTTCCCAGACACGCGCCTTGAACCGAAAATCACGGCTGGTGAGAGCCCCCACGGGACAGAGATCGATCACGTTCATCGCGTAGGGATTGTCGAGTTGCTCTCCGGGAAAAGTCGTCAACTCGACATGATCCCCTCGTTCGGTAAACGTCAGCTGGGGTTTTCGGGCAATTTCATCGCAGAATCTCACGCACCGCGAACACATGATACACCTCTCGGTATCCAGCATTACGTTCGGGCCGAGAGCGACGCGTTTTGGCTTGTGGACCTTATCCTCATCAAAGCGGCTGTAACCGATGCTATGCGCGTAAGCATAGTCCTGGAGTTTGCACTCTCCTGCTTCATCGCAAATCGGGCAATCGAGCGGGTGATTAATGAGGAGGAACTCCATCACGGCCTGTCTCGCATGGAGAACCTTGTCACTCATCGTTTTGACAACCATACCATCAGCCACGGTCGTGGAGCAGGCAATCACCAGCTTCGGCATTTTCTCGACTTCCACGAGGCACATCCGGCAATTGCCGGCAACCGAAAGCTTGGGATGCCAGCAGAAATGAGGAATATCAATGCCATGTTGGCGCGCTGCCTGAATAATCGTCAGCGTGTTATCGACTTCGAGTGTATCCCCATCAATCGTTATTTTAGCCATAGATGAGTTCGCTCATGCCTCTGCCAGTTCCCGTATGTACCGTTCATGAAACTTCTTCAAGCTCCTCACTAGCTGCTCAATTTCGTCCCGGGGAGGGAGAAAGGTCGTTCGAAAATGAAGAGTCCCGGGTACCTGACCGAACCCGCTTCCCGGCACCACGCAAATCCCCGTTTCCTCAAGCAACGCAAGGCAATAGCGGGTGTCGCGCTCTTCACCATACGCCACCCTTTCACTGATACTCATTCGTGTTGTATCTTCACCCCCTGGGAGTTCGAAACGCACAAAAGCGTACATCGCACCGCGCGGGATGGCAACGGACATTCCCTCTATAGTAGTGATGCCCTCCCCCAGTATTTCTGCTTTTGCTTTCAGATCTGCGAGAATCTCGTCCCGCTCGCGCACATACGTCGGATAACTTTCGTCCCCCTCGCGGGGAGGAGCAACCATCAGATATGTGGCAAATTGTCCGGGAAGATTTGCACAGAGGCTGATCGACTGGAGCTTGACAAATTCCGCCATCACCTCGTCCGGGATATTGCGGAATTCAAGGTATCCCCCGCGGTGGCCGCATTCTCCCAGAAACCCTTTTGAGACTGAATGCAGGCTGAACAGTGAGACGTCTTGCTCTCTCATCGACGCCATCACCCGGGCGAAAGAGTGAAAGCGGAGACCCGGATCGTAGACATTCTCCTGGTATACTTCATCGGCAATGATGGAGAGTCCGTTTTCCCGGGCAAATCCAATAATCATCCGGATATTTCCTTCTGAGAGGACCGCACCGGTCGGGTTGCCAGGATTAATAACCACAATCGCTACAGCATTTCTCCCCTGCCGCCGTCCCTCGGTTAAACTGTCGCGGAGTATTCGTTCATTCAGCTCCCATCCCCGATCCTCATCCAGGTAGTAGCCGATTTGCTCTCCGCCATAGAGAGCCAGAGAAGCGCTGTAGAGTGGATATTGAGGGATGGGAATCATAAAGCCGTCGCCCGGTCTTTTCAACAACGCCGTAATGACTCCCTGGACGCCCTTGCTCGCCCCATCCGTCAAGATCACATGCTCTTTGTCAGCCAGGATGTCGTCGCGGCGTTGGATGAACTCCGCCACGGCTTTGCGAATAAACGGAATGCCCGGGCTCTGACTATACGCACCCGTCCCCGGCGGATGTAACTCAAGCATGCGTTCGGCGCGATCGAGGATATCCCTGGGAAACAACTTCCGCGATTCAGCATGCCGCAGCAGCTCCGGAAATTCGAGGAGGCTGAGCATCTGACGGAGAAAGGTCATCGGTCGTTGTTTAAGTCCCTGGGGATTGCCGATGTTGCAGTAAATGACCTTGCGTCCCTGGTCCTCCAATTCCTGGGCACGAAGCACTATGGGACCGCGTACCGCATAGTGTGCCGCCAGCAGGTGGGGATTGAGATCATCTCGCGTCACCATGGAATCAAAAACTCCGTGCAGGAAGGATTATGTCGGTCGAATAACAACGGTTGAAAATCTGTTTTCGCGGAAGAGATCACCGGCGACGCGCTGAATCGACTCCGGAGACACCGAATCGATTCTTTTCAGGATGCTGTCCAGGGTAACAAATCCTTCGAAATAGAGTTCGGCACTCCCCAGACGCATCATCCGGTTCGACATGTTTTCAAGGCTTAACATCATGGTGCCCTTGATTTGCGACTTCGTCCGTCGTAGCTCCGCGAGGGGAACGCGTTTCTGCCGCAGTTTCCCCAGTTCTTTGTACACTAGCTCGATTGCATTCTCGATATTCTTCCTATCGGCCCCGATATAGGCACCGAACAGACCTGTATCCGACAGAAGATTGACAAAGGAATACACTGAGTACGCGAACCCGTGTTTCTCGCGGATCGTCTGGTAGAGCCGTGAACTCATCCCCTCACCAAGAAGTGCATTAAGCACGAGAAGAGGATACCTGTCCCGGTGATGGATGCTGTATGCTACTGTCCCGAGCGTTATATGCGCCTGGTTGATCGGGCGGGAATGCTCCTCGAGGTCCGGTTTGATGGGACGCGTGGGTCCCGGTTTTCGCCTGCTCCCGCCCGTGCCAGCGTCCCACCGCCCCAGGTACTTTCGGGCCAGGCTGACAAGCCGGTCGTGGTCGACCTTGCCGGCAGCTGCAATCACTACACGCGATGGACGGTAATGGTGTGCAACGTGAGAGATCAGATCGGTCTTCTTGAACTTTCTGAGATTCTTCTCGGTGCCGATAATGGGAAATCCGAGGGAATGATGCGGGAAAATGGCCTTTTCAAGGTAATCGTGAATGATGTCTTCAGGATCATCTTCAGCATTCTTGAGCTCTTCAATAACGACAAGCTTTTCCTTCTCGAGCTCGTCCTCACGAAACGTTGCATGAAGAAATATGTCGGAGAGGACATCCATCGCTTCGCCTATGTGAGCGTCGAGGACTCGTGCGTAGTAGCAGGTCTGCTCCTTTGTCGTAAAGGCATTCAGATATCCTCCCAGCGACTCGAGACTTTGTGCAATGTCCCGCACCGTCCGTTTCTTTGTCCCCTTGAAAACCATATGTTCCAGGAAATGGCTGATGCCGTTTTTGTCCTCATTCTCATCCCTGGAACCAACATTTGCCCAGATACCAAGGGAAACCGAACGAACGTGCGGAATCGTCTCCGAAACGACGCGGATTCCATTCTCCAGTAAGGTCTTACGGTAGAGGGCGGGCGCAGTTTTTGAAGGATTCTGCATAACGGCAATATATCCAAATCGGCTCCGAGAGTCAAGAAATCGGCCCATTCGAGGGTTCCCGGTGGTCCAAACGACTGATTGCATCGCTCTCTTAAAATATCTACATTGAAAAAACTTCAACTGATCTTTCACCCGCCGTTTCATGCTTGCAGGACTTCTCGTTTTACTTACAGTTGCGTATTGCCTTCTGATCCTGGTCTTCGCTATAGCGACCCTCGCCTCGCGTTATCCGGTTGATCGGTCCTTCCGTCCAAGGGTGTCCATCATTGTGGCAGCTCGCAATGAGGAGCTCCATATCTCCCGGTGTCTCCAGTCTCTTACGCAACTTACGTATCCCCGAAACCTCCTCGAAGTTATCATCGTCGATGACGGCTCAACCGATCGGACAGCATCGCTGGCGGGACCGTTTCTTTCCGGCAATCCGCACATCAAACTACTATCTGCGGTTCCCGGGAGGGGAAATTTGAGTGGAAAAACAAATGCTGTAACTCAGGGGATCGAGATCTCCAGCGGAGAAATACTCATGTTCACCGATGCGGACTGCAGGGTGCCATCGGACTGGGTTGAGGAAACGGTGAAGTACTACGAGCGCGAGACTGTCGGCGTTTTGGGAGGATTTACATTTCTGCGAGGGGCATCCTGGTTTTCACAGATGCAGGCTCTTGACTGGTTCGTCCTTTTTTCAGCTGCCGCGGCAACCACACGACTAGGGTATCCCACGACTGCAGTTGGGACGAACCTGTCCGTGCGACGGCAGGCGTACGACTCGACAGGCGGTTACCGGAAGATTCCATTCAGCGTAACTGAAGATTATGCGCTGTTTCATGCTGTTGCCACCGGCGGCAGGTACAAAGCCCGATTTCCGCTGGATCGCCGCACTCTGGTCGAGAGCGAACCTTGTACCAGCTGGAAAGTGCTCCATAGACAAAAAAAACGATGGTTCGCCGGCGGCCGCGGGATGGACATGAAGAGCATTGCGGTATTTGCAGTCCCGTATCTCGTGAATCTCGCTCTTCTTGCAGCCCTTGTGTTTTCCTCTGCGCCATTTGCCTGGTGGTGCCTGGCTGCCAAGGTTCTTATCGACCTGTTGATGTGTCTTCCGGCGCTTTTCACCTATAATCGCACTAACCTGGTCCGGGTCTACCCGCTCTACTGGTTCTACTACTTTGGATACGTATTGCTCTATCCACCGCTCGTCATTCTGAGCAGCAAAGTGATGTGGAAAGAGCGATCGTTCACGTAATCGGGGTCGGGCACAAAGCGCACAAAGCCCCCGGAGACGACTCCGGGGGCTTTGCAGTTTCAGCTTGACGAACGCCGCGGGCGGCGCAACGGGCTCTCAGGCACGGGCGCGGGCGCTGGCAATGCCAAGACGTTTCAGTTTGTATCTGAACGTTTGTTCGGTCATGCCAAGGAATGCCGCTGCTTTCGATTGATTGAAACCGAATTTTTCGAGTGAGCGTTCGATGATTCCCTTCTCGATGACATCCAGGGATCTGTCGAGTACAAATTCCTGGCCGGCCATGATATTGTTGATCATCTTCACGACTTCGGTCTTCTCGTCTACGAGCTCCGGCGGAAGCATGAATCTGCCTTCGTTCGAGAAGAGGACGCACTTGTCGACGACCGCTTTCAGCTCGCGGATATTTTCGCGCCACGGCTGCCGGACGAGGACGTCGATCGCGTTGATATCAATGACCAGTTCCGGGAGGCCAAGCTCCTTGCAGATTTCGCTGGAAAAATGTTTGACCAGGAGCGGGATATCCTCCGGCCGGGTCCGAAGAGGCGGCACCTCTACCTTTTCGAACTCAAGAATTTTACCGTAGAGATCCTCGAGGAGCTTTCGCTTCTCAACAAGCTCTGACGGATCACCCTTCATCGTCACGATGAGACGGATGTCAACGGGTTCGCCGGAATCGCCGCCGATGCGCCTTGTTTTCCGCTCGTTCATGAAGTTGAGGATCTTCATCTGATTGCGGAAACTCGCTTCCTCGATCTCCTCGATCAACACCGTCCCGCCATTTGCCAATTCGAAGAGGCCGCGCTTTGACGTATACGGAAGACCTTCGACACCCCTATCGAACCCAAAGAGCACCGCTTCCAGCTCCTTGTCATCGAGCACGGACAGATTAATGGACATGAAGGGCTGCTCACTCTGATCAGTCCTGCTCGAGAAGTAGATATTCTTCGCGATCGCCCCTTTTCCAACTCCGGCCTCACCAACGACGACAACGTCGCGGCGCGTCTTCGCGAGTTTCCCGATCTGTTTGATCAGTTGTTCGACGGCCTTGCTTTTGCCGACAATGGGATAGTCGGCGGCGCTTCCCGCCTTCTTCTCTTCGCCCTGTTGCGACTTATGCTCCATTTCAGACCTCAGCGATGATTACGTTCTTAGTCCGTACGGCGTCGATCGCCCCCGGAGTCTCTATTTTCGCGTAGGGGAAACAAACAATCGTCCAAGTATCAGCTTCCGATTGAAGAACTTTTCAACCACGATGTTATCCAACGCATCCCGCCAACGCGTAACCCCAGTCGGGCTTGAAGCAAGTTCCTGCTCGTAGAACTCTCCTTTGGGAGAAGTTATGAATCTAAGACGCATAGCAAAGGTACCTGCAATAAACAGCAAGACAACCGTCGAGACATAGTTGCCAATTGCCCAAATGGCACTGGCGGCGCCCAGCTCGACACTCTTAATCGCACTCCAACTGTGAAGTATCTCAAGACTACAAAACACAAGGAGGAGAAACATGATCTTTTCAATGTAAGCGCCCTGAGGCGGGTCTTTCATGTACAAGTATCCAAAGAACAGTAGGACAAATCCGATACAAACCACGCTCATATTCATCGCATACTGCCAGATAGGCTTGTATACCAAGACCATGTAATCGTCGGGTAAGTACCGGTAGAGCGCCTCCACTCGTGCGAGTCGCGCCTCTGGGTATAGAGTCCCCACCGGTTGTCCCTGATCCCAGGAGTGAAGGGGAGTGAGAGAAGCTAGTTCCTTCGCGGATGGCGCGTACCCGTTAGTCTTTACAAAGTCTTCGTATGTGGTTGACAACATTTTCCAGTCTTGGACGTCTGCGCTGTGGTGTGTATACTTGGCATCCGCAAGAAACCCGCCGTAATAGAAACCAAAAAAGGCTCCGACCAAAATCAGAGTAAGTAGGTACTTCTGATAGGTCTTGTAATCTCTGAACAACACATCGATTGTAAGATATGTGATGGCAGATGCCAGCAAGAAATAATACAGACCATAACAGACGTACTGATTGACATAGAGTCTCGCAAAACTCTCATTCGGGAAGAATACTGTCCCAACGAAAACAAAAAGGTGGGACGGGATAGATAAGGAAAAGAACGCAGCGAAATTCAAGAATATGTATTTGTTCTTCTGGCTGGGTTCATTCTTTGCGATATATATGGAGAGAATCAGCAACAAATACTGAAGCGAATATGTGAAGAAAGCTGCGAAGGATGCTTCCTTGTGTGGGAACATCAACAGGGTTGCTGCGAAGAATGTGACCCCTCCTCCCCACACCCAAAGAATTCTGCGAGACATTGACATTATCCTGAGCCCTTCAACAAATTTTCACGATCAATATAGCCACATCAGACTTTCATGTCAACAGGATACGCAAAAACTTTCAAAAAAACGCCATTTTGGTGACTTCGATCACAATTGCGAGATGTCCATTTTTGGAAGAAATTCCTTGACATTTAGAGGCGAAACTTCTATATTTTTCGCGAATTCAGTTGTATCCATCCCTGAATGCAGCTACTGAGGCAACGGGTAGACGAGGTAAACAAGAGGGGGGATCGTTTTCAGGCTATACCCCACCCCTCCAAAGGATCACCAAACCGGCCCATGCATTCTCTCCTCAATTTGAAGTGTCCTTTCGATAGCCGCCAGGGATGTTCTTCATTTCCCGTAATTGTTAAACCTTACTGACGACCCCACCGGAGAATTAGCCATGAAGAGCAAGATAAAGCGTTTCCGAGCAATTGTGATTACCGTCATTGCGATAGCGGCAACAAACTTCACCCTTTCATATGCTAGCGGAGTCGCAACGATTCCTGATAGCCCGCGACCCAAGAGTGGAGTCGCAACAATCCCAGACAGTCCGCGTCCAAGAAGTGGCGTGGCGACTATCCCCGATAGTCCGCGACCGAAGAGCGGGGTGGCAACAATTCCCGATAGCCCTCGCCCGTAAATTCCTGCACATCGTTTTTCTTCGACTCGGGCCTAAGGTCGATTGTTGACCTTAGGCCCTCAAATTTGTTGCCAACGTCAGTTCCAGAAACCAATAACTAAGCGGTAGATGTCGATTTCCCAAAAACAGGTCCTGCTTCATTCTTCACTTCTAATCTGCACCTTTCTAACAACCACACTTGCGGGTGTTCAATGGCTAAATCAGAATCCCTTTGAACTTGAGAATTTCCGCGCCGGACTTACCTATTCAGCACTTCTTCTGACATTTTTGTTATCACACGAGCTTGGTCACTATTTTGCCGCGAGGGCGCATCGGATTGATGCCACTCTCCCGTATTTCCTCCCTTTCCCCGCATTCCTGGGTCTCGCCCCATTCGGAACGTTTGGTGCGGTCATCCGGCTCAGAGAACCAGTCAGTTCACGCAGAGCCCTATTCGATATTGGTGCAGCAGGTCCGGTAGCCGGTTTTATCGTCACGTTCGCTATGCTCATGACAGGGTTTCTGACACTTCCCCCCAAGGAGTATCTCTACACCATTCATCCCGAATATGCGTCCATGAGCTCCCTCCCTGAGGGCGGTCTGACGTTCGGAAACAGTCTCCTCTACTGGATTCTCTCAGAAGCCGTTCCATCTCGTACAGCATTTGTTCCTCCCATGAATGAATTGTATCACTATCCATTCTTATGCGTTGGATGGTTCGGACTCCTTGTCACATCGATGAACCTAATTCCCGTCGGGCAGCTTGATGGCGGACATATTGCAAGTGTACTCTTCCCTCGACACCACCACAAGATAGCTCAAGGATCGCTTATCTCCCTCATGATCCTTGGTACTCTCGGCGCATTACCACTCATTGGTATTTCGATATCGTTTGGCTGGATGGGATGGATTATCTGGGCATTGATTCTCGCGATTTTCCTACGAGCTAGAAGAAGTCAGCAGCCGGTTGATTTGGCAGATGA
>Ga0326726_10004878_pt1 | contig 12221 bp, 19 predicted proteins | sample MHFenrmetagenome_2_FD_207603 | JGI IMG/M metagenome (GOLD analysis project Ga0326726, IMG submission 207603) | Lab enriched peat soil microbial communities from Michigan Hollow, Ithaca, NY, United States - MHF15MN | ecosystem: Environmental > Terrestrial > Soil > Wetlands > Peat | place: USA...
TTCTCCGTGCACCACCAGGGTCGGGATGTCCAGGTGGCGGAGCCGGTCCCGGAGATCCCAGTCCCCATAGGAGGCCATGACGACGCGATTGGTGGTGATGAGGCCGTAGCGAATCCCCCGGGGGTCGGAGGCGCAGAGATCGGAGCGGATGAGCCGCTGGGTCCGGGCCGGATCGGCCAGGCGGGGCTTGAGCGCGACGGCCCAGAGGTCGCGGCAGGCGACCCGCGCATCCGCCGCGGGATCGGCCATCCGCCGGTTGGCATCGGCCATACGAACCCCGTCGGCGCTGTCGAGCCGAGGCCGCACGTTGTCCGCGAATCGGCGCCAGAAGTCGCCGCGGCGTGGCGGCACTGGACCGAAGAACACCATGCGCCGCACCGCCTCGGGGTGCGCCAGCGCGTAGGATGCGGCCAGCAGCGGCCCGTACGAATGAGCCACCAGCGTCACCCGCCCCAGCCCGAGCCGGGTGCGGACCTCATCCAGGTCGGCGATCTGCCGCGCCACGACCAGGCGGAGCGTATCCGCCGGCAGCTCCGATTTCCCGGCGCCGCGCTGGTCGTAGAACACCACCACGTGCCGCGCGGTCAGCGGCGCGAAGTCCGCGGCGATGCTCTCGAGGTCGACCCCGGGCCCGCCGTGAATCGCGATGATGGTGTCGGGTCCGGTTCCCACGATGCGATAGTAGAGGCGCGCGGAATCCGACGTGGTGACGTACCCCTCGCGGACCGGACGGTGAGCCTGGGTCGTGCCGGTGCGCGCCAGGGATCCGCTGAGAACGAGCGCGCCGAGCACGGAGCGAAAGACGAACATGGTGCCTCGTATCACTTGCGCCGCCAGGGTTGGAGTACCGTATACACCGCCACGGCGGTGGCGCCTTCCCGCACCGCCTCGACGAGGCGCCGCCGGATGAGCCGGGCCAGCGCCTCCTGGACCGCCCGCTTCGACAGGCCGGTACCCGCGGCGAGATCGCGCAGGGGAACTTGCAGCGCCGCCGCGCCCGCGCCATGGGTGAGCCGCCACAAGAGGAGATAGACCAGAAACGCGGAGGGCTGGCGATCGTGCCCCACCAGGTCGGGCATCAGGGTATCGACGACGTAGGGATCGAGCTCGATTGCGGTCACCGCTGGCTCCTGTGGCACTCGATGCCATAGTACGGCATTCACTTCCGGAACGCCACCAGCGTGGTGCCCTGAATGTGCACCAGCGGTATGCGGGTGGCCAGCTCGTTCAGCGCCCGGAATACGCCGGGACATTCCGGCGAGTAGTCGTGCCAGAGCACCAGCCCACCCGGGCGCACCATGGCGAGCGCCTTGGCGGAGTCGCTCACGACATAGGAATAGGCGTGGGACCCGTCCACGAATACGACATCGCACGCGCCGGCAAACGGCGTGGGGTCGAACGACTTGCTGTCCCCATAGAGCTGGACCACCCGCGCTTCGGCCTCGGTGCCGGTGTAGAGGAAGCGGGTGAAGCGGGACTCCTCCCGTGCGTAGGCCTGCGCGGTGGGGTCGTCTCCCGGCACCGATTGATAGGACCCGACCTGGCCGGGCGAGAGCGTCAGTGTCGTCACGGTCCCGCCATCCGGCTGATTCTTCGCCCAGAGGTAGGCGGTCTTCCCGGTGCAGGTGCCGAACTCGAAGAGACGCCGGGCATCCCGGGCCAGGACGGCCAGGATCCACGCCTCGGTGTCGGAGGTTCCGCCCGGAACCCTGATGGTCCCCCGCCCGACGTAGGTCACTTCGGCGGCGAGGGTGGGTCCGAGCGCATCGGGCTGGAACCTCGGGTCGAGCCGCTCCACCGGCACCCTGGGAATCGGCCACCGCCGGAACAGCCCGCGTTGGCGCTGGCGGGCGCGGAGCACCAGCCACTCGCGGGTCACGAGCAGCAGGGCGGCGGCCAGCACGAGGACGAGGACTCTCTCCATACGCTCGATCGTCAGGGCAGGAGCGCCGCGATGCGCCGAATGGTGTTGGCATTCCGGAACGTGCCCCGGTGGCCCAGCGCCTTTTCCAGACGAGCATAGGAGACCGCGGACTCGAGCATCGGAACCCGGCACAGCCAGTACAGCTCCCGCTGCTCGGCATGAAAGTCGTCCACGTCGGTCCGGAAGGTCAGAACGGTCTTGCGCGCGGCCGGCCCCAGAGGCGTCGGAAACAATCCGATGTACACCCTCGCGCCGGCGGCCGCGGTGGCGGCGGCGGGAAACGGCACCCGCTCCGCGATCCGCTTCACCTCGAGGCCGCTGCGAACGAACGTCGCCACCTCATAGCCCAGCGCCAACTCGAGATGACCGGCAATCCGGGTTTCCAGGGCCGCCGCATCGCGCGCCGCCGAGTCGAAGAGGACGTTGCCGCTGGCGATGAAGGTCCGGATGCCGGAGAAGCCCAGCGCCTCGAACAGACTCCGCAGGTGGTCCATCTTCACCACGTGGCCACCCACGTTGATGGCCCGGAGAAAGGCGACGTAGCGGGTCAGAGAGGCCTTCGGCGTCATCGGAGGAGAATCCAGAACCCGGGCAGCGGCTGCCGCGCCCGGTTCACGGCTCCGGCCGCTCGGCGGCGAGCGCCCGCTCCATCCGGCGATCGGGCACCAGCCAGATGAGAGCGACCACCACGTACAGCAATCCCGCCAGCCATTGCCGCCAGAACGCGGAGGCGATCGCGATGAGGTAGATCACCGGCGACAGATTGCCCTTGAGGTCGTTCCCGACCGCCCGGGAGAGCAGGGAGTCCCTGCCGTGGGCCCGGAGCATCACGCGCACCAGGATCCAGTAGGCCAGGGCGGCCATGAGCAGCACGGTTCCATAGAGCGCCGTCGGCACCGCGGCGAAGTGATTCTCGCCCATCCATCCGGTGACGAACGGAACCAGGGACAGCCAGAACAGCAGGTGGAGGTTGGCCCAGAGAACGGCGCCGTTCACGCGACGCGCGACGAACATCAGGTGGTGATGGTTGCTCCAGTAGATGCCGAGGTACAGGAAACTCAGGACGTAGCTGAGAAAGACCCAGAGCAGCGGCGCGAGGGAGGGGAGGTCGGTGCCATGCGGCACCCGGAGCTCCAGGACCATGATGGTGATGAGAATGGCGAGCACGCCATCGCTGAACGCTTCCAGCCGCCTGGTGTCCATGCGCCAAAACCTACCGGCGCGGTGAAGGGGACGCCACGCCGGGACGCCGTGCCGCACTTGACGCGGCCCGAGGGAGGCTGTTGCTTCGTCAGTGATCCCCACTGGAAAGCTCATGCGGTGGCTCCTCCTGCTGGCAGCCATGAGCGCGCCGGTCCTCCCGCTCTTCGCGCAAACGCCCCCGGTCGTCGCGCTGGGACAGAAGGTCCGGCTCCGCCTTCCGGCCGGGAACGGCAAGTACCTTCCCCGGTTTGATGGAACCATTGTCGGGATCGCGGGCGACACCCTGACCCTCCGCCCCAGCGTGGGGGGCGGGTCCCGGCTCTACGGCCGATCGAACGAGAGCCAGCTCATGGTCCTCACCGGACATCAGCCCGCGGTACTGCGCGGGGCCACCATCGGGGCGCTGATCGGCGTGCTGTCGGCCGGGTTCGTGGCCACCTTGACCGGGCCGTCATGCACCGGCAACGACGTACTTTGCTTCATCCATCGCCCGGTAGCGCTCAGAAACGCCGCCGTGCTCGGGGGGGTGGGTCTCGCGGCGGGAGCCGCCATTGGGGCCTTGAGCCCGCGGAAGATCTGGGCCCGCGCCTGGCTGCCTCGCGTGGAGGGCACCCCCGGCGGGGGGGCCGGCGGATTCAGCCTGGGAGTGTCAATCGCGTTCTAGGCGGTGCCCGGCGGCGCGAACGCCTCGGCATAGTCGGCCATCGCGGCGCGCACCACCCGGCGGGCGTGCGCCAGGCCGTAGATCTTTCCGATGGTCGCGTGCACCGGCTCGCCCGGCACGAGCTTGTAGGTGAGGAAGTAGTGCTGCAGTCGCTCGACCAGCACCGGCGGAACGTCGCCGATGTTGCGCGCGGTTCCCCATACGTAGTCGTTCTCCAGCACCGCGATGATCTTGTCGTCCGCCTCCCCGCCGTCGATCATCTGCAGCCCCCCGATGACCCGGGCCCGCACCAGGATCTCGTTGCGCGCGATGGCCCGCTCGCTGAGCACGCAGATGTCCAGCGGATCGCCGTCGCCCCGCGTGGCGGTCGGCGCCAGGCGGCACACCCGATCGTGGCAGTAGGTCCTCGGCACGAAGCCGTAGAGGCTCGGCGGCTGCGAGGAGCTGCGCTGCGGCCGGTCGATACGGAGATACCCCGAGGCCTTGTCCACTTCGTATTTCATCAGATCGAAGGGGGTGATCTCGATGAAGGCGTTGAGCACGTCGGGCGGCTCGGGGCCGACGTCGAGGCCATGCCAGGGATGCGGCCGAAACGGGCTGACCTTCGCAACAGGCGTCATGGCTCCTCGGGGTTCAGTTGGGCGGCGAGGCGACGACGGCTCTTGGCTTCAGCGGGTGAGTTTCCGGCCGGTCAGGGGTCCGTGCCGATCGAGCCGAAATACCCGACCACCCGATCGTGGGCGCCCTTGCTGGTGTAGACATCCGGCCGGCGCGACTCGATCACCCCGGCAATCACCTCGGCCACTTCCTCGACACTCTGGGAATTGGGCAGCTGGCGGGAATCGGGCCCGCCATGCAGGGCGTTCCGCCCGAACTCGGTGCGCACCACTCCGGGTGACACCAGCGAGAACTGGATGTCGGGATGGGTCTGCTGGACCTCGGTGCGGAAGCTTGCGGTGAGCGCGTTGAGGTAATGCTTCGAGGCGGTGTACGCCGAACGAAACGGGGCGAGGGGAATCCGCCCCAGCATCGAGGAGATGTTCACCACCTGCCCGGTTCCCCGCTCCTTGAAGTGCGGGAGCACCTCCTGGATCCCGTAGAGCGCCGTCTTGACGTTGATCCGCATCATGGCGTCGATATCGTCGTCGGTGAGCTGCGACGGCGATCGGGTGATGCCCTGCCCGACGTTATTGACCCAGACATCGATGTGTCCGAAGCGGCCCAGCCCCTCGCGCACCACCCGGCGAACCTCGTCCCGCCCGGTGACGTCGGCTACGACGGCGTGGGCCCGTCCCTGGCACCGCGACACCACGGCCCGGAGAGCGTCCTCCCGGCGCGCCACCAGGACCAGCCACGCGCCGCGACTCCCCAGCAGCTCCGCCAGCGCGGCGCCGATGCCGCCGCTTGCCCCGGTGATCACCACGACCTGGTCCTGCATCACTGATAACTGACGCCGGGATAGAGCAGGCCCACCGCGCTCAGAAAGAGCCGGTTGAACCCGTACCCGAACAGCTGCCAGGCGAAGAACAGCCCGATCAACCCGAGTCCCCGCAAGCGCCACAGGGTTTGCAGGTACTTCCGGCCCGTGCCCTCGGTGAGGAACAGCGGTACCACCGCGCTCCCGTCGAGCGGAGGTACCGGCAGCAGGTTGAAGGTGGCCAGCAACAGGTTCATGGAGAATACCGCGCCGACCAGGAAGGCCACGCTGTCCACCCAGCCGCCGCCGACCGCGGCCGTCACGTGGCCGAAGCTGATGTGGTCCGGCGGCAGCAGCAGGCCGGCCATCTGCCCGACCCGGAGCAGCAGCACGGAGAAGAGCACCAGCAGGAAGTTCGAGGCGGGTCCCGCCAGCGACATGAGCGCCGACCGCCTGGGGTACCGGAGCGCCCAGGCCGGATCGTACGGCGCGCTGGCGAATCCGATCGGCCATCCCGAGGCGATCGCGGAGATCAGTGGCAGGAGGACCATCCCGATCGGCTCGCGACGGATGTGCGGAAGCGGATTGAGCGAGACCTGGCCCCCGTGAAACGCGGTGGGGTCTCCCTGCCGGTGGCCCGCCCAGGCGTGGGCCGCCTCGTGCAATGTGGTCGAGAACAGAAAGACCACATAGTAGATCAGGGCGTCGGCCATCTTCGGCATCGGGCTCTGCGGGCGAGGGAATGACCCAACAGTACCCCGCTGCCGTCCCGAGGGCCAGCGCACCAGGCGTCGTGAATGGAGCGAGCGGGGTACCGCCAACCGGCGCCGCGCGAGGTCAGCCGGCTTACTGGACGCGAACCTGGGCTGATCCGCAGAAGTGGGGCTGATTCGTGGCGCAGGCCACCACGACGGTGACCCCGGCCCTCCGCGCGGTCAGCAGCCCGGCCGGCGTGATAGTGGCGGTGGAGTTGTCGAGAGCCAGCCAGGTCCACCCGGGGGCGACGAAGTTGCTGGCGGTCACCATGAATTCCACCATTTGTCCGGTCGACACCGTAGTCGCTTCGGGCGTGACCGTCACGGTGGGGGCTCCGCCGGTCGCGGGGACCGCGATGATCGCGGCCCCCACCGCACCGCAGATGCTCGGCGCGTTCGAGGCGCAGGCCCGCACCTGGAATGCGCCGGGCTGGCCGGCCAGAAGCACCCCATCCGGGGAAATGGTGCCATGCGCCGGTCCCGGGCCAAGGGTGGAAGCGGGCCGCCGTCATGCAGGCTATGGCCTCATACCCGGAGGATTCTGGAGCGAGATCTCGAAGAGAGTCCCCCAGCGCTTGCCGGTGACCAGGAGATGCCGGGTGCGCCGATCGAAGGCGATCCCGTTGAGCACCTCCTCCATGGGTGATCGCGCCCTGGCCTCCGCAGTCAGCGCCGCGAGATCGAGCACTTCGCGGATCAGGCCGGTGCGGGGGTCGATGCGGACGATCCAGTCGCTCTGGTAGACGTTGGCGAAGAGCTCGCCGTCGATGTACTCCAGCTCGTTGAGGCGGGTGGCGGGCGCCCCCGTCGAAAAGCTGACGGGCAGCCGGCGAGTCACCTGAAAGGTGCCGGGGTCCAGAAAGCGGAGCGTGTCGCTCCCATCGCTCATGATCAGGCTCACACCGTCGGTCGCGAGTCCCCACCCCTGACCGTCGTAGCGGAAGGAATCCACCGGAGCCAGCGTGCCGGCATCGTAGACATAGCCCAGCTGGGATTGCCAGGTCAGCTGGTAGAGGCGTCCCGCCAGGAGCGCCAGGCCTTCGCCGAACCGCTTTCCGGAAAGGGGCACCGACTTCCGGACCCGGCCGGTGGCCAGGTCCACCACCCGAACGTCGGAATGGCCGTAGAGCCCGGTGCTTTCGTAGAGCATCGTGTCTGAGTACACCAGACCCTGGGTATAGGCGGCAGGATCGTGCGGAAAGGTGCGAACGACCTGGTATCCGACCCGCGGAGGCGATGCCTCCCGCGCCCTGCATCCCCCGGCCAGGACCAGGCTCACGAGGAGCAGGAGCGGGATCGGCGCGGAACGGGTCATCGGAGTCGAAATGCTCAGGCCGGCCGACGCGGCCGTTGCTTGGCCGAGACCGACTTGATGATCGTATGAAACCGGGAGGTTCCCGGAAACGGCGGCGACGCCATGACGACGGCGCGCCCGAGGAGTTGCCGGATGTCCGGTGAGTCGAGATCCGTGGCGGCCCGGAGACGAATGCTGCGCACGACGTTGCCGCTGCCCTTGAGCAGCTTCTTGGGATCGGGCATCGCGGCTCCCTTCAGAAAACAGAGCGTCACCCAGCGCGGGACCAGGAGCAGGGAGAGCACCGCCTCCGAAGGTCGCTCGGTGGGACCATACCCGAACACCAGCCCGTTGTAGTTGTCGTAGACGAATTCGACGCCTCCGGGAACCAGCTTTCGCATTCGCGCCCGGGCCTCCCGGCCAAATCGGGCGATTTCCGGAGTGTACTTGGCCAGGAAGGAGCGGATCTCCTGGTCTGGCGATGCCGCAGGCCTCTTGGGTTCGCGGGTCATGCGCCTCCGAAGAGAAGCCAGAGTCCGAGCACCCCGATCGCGACCCCGACGACTTTGCCGAACCGGGCCGGCGTCAGGCCGAACAGGATTCGCTCGCCCAGCAGGGTTCCCAGCACCACGCCCGCCACCGCGATCCCGATGGGCTGCCACAGCGCCACGAGCTGGGGGCCGGCTCGTTCGAGGTAGATCGGTGCACGGGCCAGGTCCACCAGCAGCCCCGTGGCCGTGGCGGTTGCCACGAACCCGGCGGGCGAAAGCCCGAACGCCGCCAGGGCCGCGGATCGCAGGCCGCCCTGATTCCCGGCGAGTCCCCCGAAGAATCCCGAGCCGACACCGAGCAGACCCACCAGCAGCCCACGCGGATGCCAGCGGGTGGCCCAACCCGTGAGTTGCGCCAGCGCCGTGAGCAGCAGCAGCGCTCCCAGAATCCGGGTGAGGGCCGGCAGGCCGATCCGGGCATAGAGCAGGGCGCCGAGCAGGCCCCCCGCGGCGCTCAGGAGGCCGAAGCGCAGCAGCACCGATCGGTCGATCCTGGCCCGCAGCCGCCAGCAGCGCAAGGCGGTGGCCACTGCGTGCGGGATCATCACCGCGGCGACCGCGACTCCGGTTCCGAAGCGCGCGGCCAGCAGCGGCGTGAGCAGGCTCCCGATCCCGAAGCCCACGACCGATGCGGTCGCGCCCGCGAGGATGGCGGCAAGCAAGAGCGCCGCGAGAAACCAGGTCACCGGCCCGGTCCCTGACCCAGCAGCGCCACGATGGCGGGCTCGAGCTGGGCGGGCGGGGTGCGCGGCCCGAAGCGGTGCTGCACCAGGCCGGTCCGGTCCACCAGGAACTTGGTGAAGTTCCACTTGATCGCGCGGGTGCCCAGGAGGCCTCGCCGGCGGGACGTGAGATGCCGGAACAGCGGATGTGCCGCGGGCCCCTTGACGTCGATCTTGGCGAAGAGCGGAAAGGTGACCCCGAAATTCGCGCTGCAGAAGGCCTGGATCGCACCCTCGTCGCCCGGCTCCTGCGCTCCGAACTGGTTGCAGGGAAAGCCGAGGACCACGAATCCCCTGGCCCGGTGTCGCTGATAGAGCTCCTCGAGCCCCCGGTATTGGGGCGTGAAGCCGCATTCGCTCGCGACGTTCACGATGAGGCAGACCTTCCCGCGATAGATGGAAAGCGAAACCGGCTCACCGGCAATGGTGCGCGCCGAGTACTCGTAGATGCCGGTCGTGGCGGAATCGGCGGCCGTCATAGCGGCCGCGGCCCCGGGGGCACCACGCAGTCCCACACCGCGCGCGCCATCGTGGCGATCATACCCTCGCGCGCCGATTCATCCGCCCGGGAATCGGCGACGAACACCGCCAGCGCCAGATGGCGGCCGTCGGGCAACGTGATGATGCCGATGTCGTTGGTGGCCCGGGTGAGTCCGCCGCGGGTGCGATCGGTCCCGGTCTTGTGCGCCACGGCGGTGCCCGGCGGCAGTCGTCCCTTGATGCGCGCGGCGCCGATGCCGGTCTCGGTGAGCCACCCCAGCAGGAGCGAGCGGCTCGAATCGCTGAGTCCCCGTCCCTTTTCCAGGGCCCGCAGCAGGTCGGTCGCCGCCGCGGGCGTCGACCAGTTCCGGTATTGCACCATCGAATCCCGCGCCATCGCCTTCTCGGTGGCCACGACGCGCATTCCGCTGATGCCCAGGCTCCGCAGGTAGGCGGTCACCGCGCTCGCGGGAACCCGCTTGAGCAGCACGTCCGACGCGGTCCCGTCGCTCTCGACGATGGCGCCGCGAAGGAGCTCACGCACCGTCAGGGTGATGCCGCCCCTCGGATGCTGCTCGGTGATCGGGCTGTGCACCGGCGCGATATCCGCGCTGTCCACCGGAACGAGCTGGTCGAGGCGGAGCAGCCCGCGGTCGACCCGGGCGAGGACGGCCATCGCGATGGGGAGCTTGTACACGCTCTGCATCGGAAACCTGGCGGCGCCCCGCACCGATACGGTCTCGCCGGTTTCGATCACCATGGCCGCGACCCCGATGCGGCCGTCGATACTGCGGGCCAGCGAATCGATGGTGGCATGGAGCCCGCCGAGCGGACATAACGCGAGGCCAAGGAGCCAGGGGGCGGCCACGTCGATCATTCGATCTCCGTCACCAGCACGCGATCGGTCTGGCGGTCCGGCCCCACGAAGAATTCCGTCGACCCGGTGTCGGAGAACCCGCTCTTGGTGTAGAAGGCGATCGCGCGGGGATTCCGTTCCCATACTCCGAGCCAGAGGGTCCGCCCGCCGAGCCCGGCGGCCGCGTCCACCGCCGCCGCCATCAGCCGGGCGGCCAAGCCGCTTCCGTGCCAGGGCCGGTCGACGTAGAACCGCGCCAGCTCCACCGGCGCGGGTCCCGTCACGCAGGGCGGCGGCGGATGCCGGCGGACCTGCGCGTATCCGGCCAGGGCGCCGTCGGCTTCGATCAGCAGCGTCACCCAATCCGGATCGGAGAGCTCCCGCCGCTGCTGCGGGATGCCATAGGCGGTGCCGAGGTGCTCCGCGAGGTGGGCGGGATCGTTGGCGGAGCCGAAGGTCTCCGCGAAGGTCCGCGCCGCGAACCGGGCCAGGGCCGGCGCGTCGGCCGGAGTGCCGCGGCGGATGGAAAGGCTGGTCATGTGGTCCTGGTCGGCCGGCTTCCGCGGAGTGACTGCTAGCAGACCGCGTCCAGGGGAAGGGCCGTGGTCCAGAGGAAGAGCGTGTCTCCCGGAAAACCGGGAATGGGGACCTTCGTGGTGGATTGGTGACAAACCGCGCCGGCATCGGGGTTGGGCCCGCCGGCCTGGAAGCCGATCCCATATTGAAAGCGGGATTGCACCCGGAACCCGGTCGTCGCCCGGGCCAGCTCCACGCCTTGCAGCGTCTGGATGGTGGCCACGGCCGTGAGGCTGTCATCCGCTTGCAGGCCGACGGGATTGAAGTTCTGGGGATTCGCCGAGGTTGCCGCGGTGCCACCGATCCAGAGATACGAGCGATGCGGACTCTGGATCTGGAGCTGAACGACCACGGGAAGCAGCACCGGATCCGAACCGAAGAACGAGACGTTCAGACTGGCATCGGTCGTCGTGCCGGTGACATATCCGCAGGCCGCGGCCAGCGGGATCAGCAGGCGCCAGGAGCGCCGGGACATCGAGGAGTCTCGCACGCCTGAATGCTGGGGCCCGCAAGGGCCCCGCGCAAGTCAGCCGTGATTCCCCCGACGAGACTACCCGGCCAGTGTGGCCTGGAGCTTCATCGGCACCGCTGCCAGGGCCTTGGAAACAATACAGTTGGCCTTGGCGTCTTCCGCCATGCGCTGGAATTCCGCCTGGGTCTGCCCGGGCACCGTCCCGCGGGTCACCAGATCGATGCCGGTGATGGCAAATCCTTCTCCCACCTTGTCCAGGTGTACCGTCGCGGTGGTCTCGAGGCTGGCCGGCGGATGGCCCGCGTTGGTGAGCATCATCGAGAGGGCCATGGTGAAACAACCCGCGTGCGCGGCGCCGAGCAGCTCCTCGGGGTTGGTTCCCGGAGCGCCCTCGAACCGGGTGCCGAACGAGTACTTGCCTTCGAAGGCGCCGCTGCCCAGCCGAATAGTGCCTCGGCCTTCGCGCAGGGTGCCTTCCCACCGCGCGTCGGCTTTGCGATTGATCATGGGATTCGAGCCTCGGGTTCAGGGTGACGGTGGGGTACCCTGACAAGATGAACCGCGCGACCGGCCGCGGCAATGCGCGGGTCGGGCCCGGCTCAGAGTCGGTAGAGCAGGACGACGATTGCCGTGAGCAGGGCGGGAATGCCGGCCAGAAAGAGTCCCGCGGCGAGCCGTCCCTCCCGAATATGGCCCCTCCCGTGACGCCGCCCCATGAGGGCCAGGCCGGCGAGGATCATCGAGACGCTCAGCCAGACCCCGGCGGCGCTCAGCCGGTTGCTCCACACCCGGGTGGAGGCGCTATCCAGCCGGAGCACCGTGACCGCGATGGACACGCCGACGGCGAGGAGGACCGGCACCGGGCTGAGCCAGAGGTAGACCCGCTCGAGCGCCGTCAGCGATCCGACCTGGAAGCCCGCAAGCAGGAACCAGGACAGGCCGAGCAGGATGAGCAGCAGCGCGACGGTGATCACCGGATTTCATCCTGCCCGGGAAGGACCGGCAGGGGCTGGCCCGGAGCATACCACTTCAGGGCGCCGGAAGGGCAGCGGCCGATCTGGGCCGCCACCTCGGCCCGCGTGGCGGCCTCGGGCCGGACCCACCGCTTGCGCCCCACGTCGAACACCGCCGGGAGTCCGCGCACGCACCGGCCCGAATGGATGCAGAGCCCCGGCTCGAAGGTGACGATGATGTCCGCCGACTCGTAGACTTGCCTGCGCTTTCCCATGATTCCTCCTTCGCCGCTCCCCTGGGCCGCCGCGGGGCAGACCGGCGTCAGGGAGTGCCCCCGAGCGCGTATTCGAATT
>Ga0326726_10004879_pt1 | contig 12220 bp, 6 predicted proteins | sample MHFenrmetagenome_2_FD_207603 | JGI IMG/M metagenome (GOLD analysis project Ga0326726, IMG submission 207603) | Lab enriched peat soil microbial communities from Michigan Hollow, Ithaca, NY, United States - MHF15MN | ecosystem: Environmental > Terrestrial > Soil > Wetlands > Peat | place: USA...
CCGCCAGGCGAGTGCACCATCGCTGGCGCGGTGGGCGGCGACGTCGCCGGCGGTCGTCGCGGCGACGAGCCACTCGCCGGCGAACGCCAGCGGAACGGCCAGCGTTTCCGCGAAGGGCACCCTCCACGCGGCGACGCCGTCCTCGACGCGGAGAGCGACGAGAAATCCGGGCTCGACGACGAACACCAGGCCGTTGCCGGCGACCGGTTCAACGGTCGTGTGAACGGGCGCGATCCACAAGAGCCGGCGGCCGACGAGATCGTACGCGGCCAGCTGATCACCTTCGAGCGGGAAGAATCCACGCGTGGCGTCGAACGCGGGCGCCGCGGTCAGCCCGTTGTTGAGCGCCAACGTCCACAACGACTCGACGGGGAAGAGCTGGAGCGGTGTTTTGTCGTCGGCGGCGCGTGTCTGCTTGACCTGGCGCGATGCAGACGTGGCGGTTTGCGCGTCGACGCCGGCGCACCATACGGCGATGAGAGCGATGGCGCCACAATATTTCACCGTCCGTCGATCACGCAGTCGCGCCAGGCGGTCACTTCCCATTGGATTGTGAGATCATAGCCTGCGTCGTCCGCGCCCGATAGATGAGTCAACCGAGGACTGTGATGAGATTCTCAGCGATCCTCCTGGCTTTTCTCGCCAGTTCAGGTCTGGGCCAGCAGGCAAAACCCGATGTGGCGCGCATGGACCAGGTCGTTCTTGCCTTCACCAATGCCAAACAGTTCATGGGATCCGTACTGGTGGCTCGCGAAGGCGATCTGCTGTTCGACAAGAGCTACGGGATGGCCAACCTGGAGTGGGGCGTCCCCAATACGCCCACGACCAAGTTCCGGATCGGCTCGCTGACCAAACAATTCACCGCGGCCGCGATCATGTTGCTCGAGGAGCGCGGCCGGCTGCGGACCGACGATCCGATCAAGAAACACCTTCCGGACGCTCCGGCGGCCTGGGACAAGGTCACCATCTTCCACGTGCTGACCCACACGGGTGGCATTCCCAGTTTCACCAGCTTCCCGGATTACCGGCAGAAATCTCTGGCTCCGATGAGCGCAGAGCAACTTGTGGCGTGGTTCAAGGACAGACCGCTCGAGTTCGAGCCAGGGACGAAGTTCAGCTACAGCAATTCGGACTACGTGCTGCTGGCTTACCTCATCGAGAAGCTCACTGGGGAAACGTACGAGAAGTTTCTGCAGCAGAACATCTTCACGCCGCTCGGCATGAAGGACTCTGGTTACGACTCGAATACCGCGATCATCGAGCACCGCGCGGCCGGCTACTCACCAGGCCCCGCCGGACCGGTGAACGCCGGCTATGTCAACATGACCGTCCCGTCTGGCGCCGGGGCTCTCTATTCGACGACCCACGACCTGCTGAAGTGGGAGCAGGGGCTCTTCGCCGGCAAGCTGCTCACACCTGAATCGCTCGCAAAGATGACCACGCCGTTCAAAAACAACTATGGCTTCGGGCTCGTTGTGCGGACGACGGACGGGATCAAGAGCATCTGGCATAACGGCGGCATTCAAGGTTTCAACGCGTCGCTCGCCTACTATCCCGATTCCAGAATCACGGTCGCTGTCTTGTCGAACCTCAACGGCGTTGCGCCCGACGCAATAGTTTTCAAACTCGGGGCCGTTGCGAACGAACAGGCAAGGTGATCTGAAGGCCGAACGCCAGTAACGGAGCGCAGGCCGACACCACACGTAATCAGTCGCGCCGTCGGCCGAGCATCAACATATAGTGCTTTGGCGAATCGCGCCCAGCTATAATAGCGGCGATTCATTCCACACCAAGGCGTTCGGTGAGCCACCAAACCATCATCGTTCTCGATTTCGGGTCTCAGTACACACAACTCATCGCCCGGCGCCTCCGCGAGCTGTCGGTCTACTCGGAGATCTGGCCGCCGGATGTCCCGGCCGAGAAGATTCGCGCGCGCCGTCCCGTCGGCATCATCCTGTCGGGCGGACCCAAGAGCGTCTCGGACGCGGGTGCGCCCCGGTGCGACTCAGCCGTTTTTGAGATCGGCACGCCGGTTCTCGGGATCTGCTACGGGATGCAGCTGATGGCGCACACGCTGGGCGGTGCGGTCGCCCCCGCGCCGCAGCGCGAATTCGGCCACGCGACGGTGACGGTGACGCGCGAGGCGCCGCTGTTCTCCGGTGTGCCGTCCGATATCCGCGTGTGGGCGAGCCACGGCGACTTCGTCGCCGCGCCTCCCGTCGGCTTTTCGGTCATGGCGACGAGTGCCAACGCGCCGGTCGCGGCGATGGCCGATTCTGATCGCTCGCTCTACGCACTCCTGTTTCATCCGGAAGTCGTGCACACCGAGCACGGCCTGCAGATCCTTCGAAACTTTGCCTATGACGTCTGCGGCTGCACCGGCGACTGGACGATGGCATCGTTCGTGGAGGAGGCGACGGAGAAAGTTCGGACGCAGGTCGGCGACGGAAGGGTCGTGTGCGCGTTGAGCGGCGGCGTGGACTCGACCGTCGCGGCGCTGATCATTCATCGAGCCGTCGGCAGGAAACTGACGTGCATTTTCGTCGACAACGGCGTGCTGCGGCTGAACGAAGCCGACCAGATTCGCAAGCGGTTCGAACGGTTGCACCTGACGCTCGTGTTCGTCGACGCGTCGTCGCGCTTCCTCGATCGCCTGGCCGGAGTCGTCGACCCGGAGAAGAAGCGGAAGATTATCGGTGCGACGTTCATCGACGTCTTCGAGGAGGAGGCGGCCAGGCTCGGGCAGGTCGATTTCCTGGCGCAGGGCACGCTGTACCCAGACGTCATCGAATCGGTGTCCATTGTCGGGCAGTCGTCGCTGATCAAGAGCCACCACAACGTGGGCGGGCTGCCCGAGCGCATGCGGATGAAGCTCGTCGAGCCGTTGCGGGAGCTCTTCAAGGACGAGGTGCGCGAGGTCGGACGCAAGCTGTCGCTCGAAGACGAGTTCGTGGTCCGTCAGCCGTTCCCGGGGCCGGGCCTCGCGGTGCGCATTCTCGGCGAGGTGACGCCGGAGCGGTTGAACCTGCTGCGCCGCGCGGACGCGATCGTCGCCGAGGAAGTGAAGCGCGAAGGGTGGTACACGCGCCTCTGGCAGAGCTTTGCCGTGCTGCTCCCGGTGCAGAGCGTCGGCGTGATGGGCGACGAGCGAACCTATGAATACACGGTGGCGATCCGCGCCGTGGAGAGCCGCGACGGCATGACCGCCGACTGGGCGCGCCTGCCGCACGACCTGCTGGCACACATCTCGTCACGAATCGTGAACGAAGTCCGCGGCATCAACCGCGTCGTCTACGACATCAGCTCGAAACCACCGTCGACGATCGAGTGGGAATGAAATCAGACATGACCGGGGAGTAAGTTGGCCGAATTCGTTCACCTCCACCTGCACACCGAATACTCGCTGCTCGACGGCGCGTGCCGCATCGACGAACTGCTCGATCAGGCGTCGGCGATGAAGATGCCGGCCATCGGCGTTACCGAGCACGGCAACATGTTCTCGTCGGTCATCTTTCACGATCACGCGCGGCAGCGCGGCATCAAGCCGATTCTTGGTTGCGAGGTCTATGTCGCGCCAGGCAGCCGGCTGACGAAGAGCGGCAATCCGGGAGAGACGGCCAATCATCTGATCCTGCTCGCGGAGACCAACGAGGGCTACAGCAACCTGATCAAGCTGGTGTCGGCCGGGTACACCGAAGGCTTCTACTACAAGCCGCGCATCGACAAGGAGCTGCTGGCCCGGCATGCCAAGGGGCTGATCGGGATGAGCAGCTGCCTGAAGGGCGAAGTCGCCGAGGGCCTCGCACATCAGCAGGAACGGAAAGCGATCGAGGCGGCGGCGGCGTACCGCGACATCCTCGGCCCCGACAATTTTTTCCTCGAGATGCAGTGGCACGGCATCGAGGACCAGCGCGTGGTGAACTCGGGCCTGCCCGGTCTGGCGCGCGATCTCAAGCTGCCGCTGGTCTGCACGAACGACGTGCACTACCTTCGCGAGAGCGACGCGCATCCTCACGACGTCCTGCTGTGCATCGGCACCGGCAAGGCGTTTACGGATCCGAAGCGGCTGCGCTACGAGAGCCGCAACTTCTTCCTGAAGACGCCCGAGCAGATGGCCGAAGCGTTCGGAGACTATCCGGACGCGCTCGCGAACACTCTCCGAATCGCCGAGCGCTGCGACGTCACGCTCGCGAGCGACGTGAACTACCTGCCGAATTTCGACGTGCCGGCCGGGTTCACGCTGGAGGAGTACTTCGAGCACGTCGTTCGCGCCGGATTTGCCGAGCGCCTCGCGCGGCTCCGGCATCTCGCCTCGGTGGGCGCGCTGCGGCGGACGGTCGAGGAATACGAGACGCGGCTCGCGTATGAAATCGCGATGATCAAGAAGATGAAGTACCCCGGGTACTTCCTGATCACCTGGGACTTCATCCGCTATGCCCGCGAGCGGGGCATTCCCGTCGGGCCCGGCCGTGGCTCGGCTGCCGGCAGCCTCGTCGCATATTGCATGCGCATCACGGACGTGGACCCGCTCGACTTCGATCTCATCTTCGAGCGCTTCCTCAACCCCGAGCGCGTGTCGCTGCCGGATATCGATATCGACTTCTGCGAACGGCGCCGCGGCGAGGTGATCGAGTACGTCACGAAGAAGTACGGCCGCGAAAACGTCGCGCAGATCATCACGTTCGGGACGATGAAGGCGAAGGCCGTCGTCCGCGACGTTGGTCGCGTGCTCGAGATGCCGTTTGCGGACGTCGACAAGGTCGCGAAGCAGATTCCGCCCGCGCTCGACATGACGCTCGACAAGGCGCTCGAAGAGAACCCCATTCTCCGGGAAATGGAGAAGAACGACCCGAAAGTGAAGGAGCTTCTCAGCGTCGCGCGCCGGCTCGAAGGCATGACCAGGCACGCGTCGGTGCATGCCGCCGGCGTCGTCATCGCCCCCAGCGCCATCACGAACTACGCGCCTCTATATAAAGGAGCGCGCGACGAAATCGTCACGCAATGGTCCATGAAGGAGATCGAACGCGTCGGCCTCCTCAAGATGGATTTTCTGGGCCTGAGCACGCTGACGCTGATCTCCGACGCGATCGAGGAGATCAAGCGCACCACGGGCGAGACGCTCGATATCGATGCCATCCCGTTCGACGACGCGAAGACGTACCAGGTGTTTCAGGACGGGCAGACGTACGGCGTCTTCCAGTTCGAGTCGAGCGGCATGCGCGACATCCTGCGGAAAGCCAAGCCGCAGCGCCTCGACGACCTCATCGCGCTGAACGCGCTTTATCGTCCCGGTCCGCTTCGCAGCGGCATGGTGGACGACTACATCGCGCGCAAGCAGGGCAAGACCGACGTCGTATACGAGTTGCCGGCGCTCGAGCCGATTCTCGCGGACACCTACGGCGTCATCGCGTATCAGGAGCAGGTGATGCGCATCGCGCAGGCGCTCGCCGGCTTCACGCTCGGCCAGGCCGACGTGCTCCGCAAGGCCATGGGCAAGAAAGACCCGAAGGTCATGGCAAAGCAACGCGAAGCGTTCATGACCGGGGCGCTGGCCAAGGGCATCAGCGAGAAGAAAGCGACGAAGATCTTCGACCTCATGGAGTACTTTGCCGGCTACGGCTTCAACAAGTCGCATTCGACGACGTACGCGTATCTGGCGTATCAGACGGCGTTCCTCAAAGCGAACTATCCCTGGCACTTCGCGGCCGCGCTGTTCACGATCGAAGCGCAGAACACGGAGAAGCTGGCGATGTACCTCGGCGAGGCTCGCGAGCGCGGCATCCCGGTGCTTCCGCCGGATATCAACCAGAGCCAGCTCCGTTTCACCGTCGAAGACAAGGGCGTGCGGTTCGGGCTGACGGCCATCAAGAACGTCGGCGAGGGCGCGGTCGAGTCGCTGCTCAAGGTGCGGGCGAAGCAGGGACGGATCACCTCGCTGCATGCGCTGTGCGAAGAGCTCGACCTGCGGTTGTTCAACAAGCGCGTGTTCGAGAGCCTCGCGAAAGCCGGCGCGCTCGATTCGCTGGCGGCCGGCCTGACCGGACATGCGCGCGAAACCCGCCCGCGCATTGTCGCCGCCGTCGACGCGGCGTGCGAGTACGGCGCGCGCCAGCAGCGCGACCGCGAGCAGGGCCAGGGCGGGCTGTTCGGCCAGGTGCAGGAGGCGGACGCCGCGGCCGCCGGCCCGGCGGGCGCCGCGCTGCCGGCCGCGCCCGCATGGACCGAGCAGGAGCAGCTCGCGTTCGAAAAAGAGACGCTCGGCCTGTATTGGAGCGGGCATCCGGTCGATCGCTACCGCGGCGAGCTGAAGGAATTCGGCGCGAAGGCCATCGCCGAGCTGTCCGAGACGCCGATCAGCGTGGAGCCGGCGGAGACGTGGGGACCGGGCGGCCGCAAGCCGATGCAGGCCGACACGTCGGTCGGCGGTGTGATCGCCGCCGTTCGCCCGCTCAAGACGAAGAAGGGCGATCGCATGGCGGTCTTCACCCTCGAAGACTCGCAGGCGAACGTCGAAGTGATCGTCTTTCCCGAAACCTTCGCGAAAAGCGTGGCCCTCGTTGAAACCGGCACGCTGGTCCTGGTCCGCGGCAAGCTCGAACGCGACGACGAGACGGCGAGGGTGCTGGCCACGGAGATCCTGCCGCTCGACAGCGTCCGCGAGCGCGTCGCGCGCGAGGTCGCCATCCGTGTCAAGATGCCGGTCGACCGGGAGACGTTCGAAGCGCTGGGCGCGGTGTTCTCCCGCCATCGGGGCGATCGCCGCGTGTCATTTGAAATGGAAGTGCCCCAGGGAACAACGTCCGGCAAGCCGCTGCGGGTTCGCGCCGACGTATCGAGCCAGATCCGCGTGCATCCGTCCCCGACGCTGATCGCGGAAGTGGAGCAGATCGTCGGCCACGGATCGGTGTCACTCAGATAAGGTTCAGGATGGATCCGAATGCCTGAAATCCTGGACTTCGAAGAGCCGATTGCGGCGCTGCTGAAAGAGCTCGACTTGCTGACGGCGCAGCCGCGGACGGACTCCAACGTGCGTGCGATGGAGGCGCTGAACAAGCGCCTCACTGACATGCGCGCCGAGATCTATCGGTCGCTGACACCGTGGCAGCGCGTGCAGGTGGCGCGCCACTCCAGCCGGCCAGGCCTGGAAGCGTTCGTGCTGCGGCTCTTCCCCGGCTTCGTCGAAATCCATGGCGATCGGCGCTTCGCCGACGATCACGCGATCATCACCGGGTTCGCCGAGTACCGCGGACAGCCGGTTCTGCTCGTCGGGCACGTGAAGGGCGGCGACACCAAGGAAAAGATCTTTCGCAACTTCGGCTACGCGCGACCCGAAGGCTATCGCAAGGCACTCCGGGCGATGCGGATGGCGGAAAAGTTCCGGCGGCCGGTCGTCGTCTTCGTGGATACGCCCGCCGCGTATCCCGGTGTCGAGTCGGAGGAGCGGGGAGTCGCCGAGGCGATTGCCGTCAACCTCCGGGACATGATGCTGCTCGACACGCCCATCATCATCATCGTCAGTGGCGAGGGCGGCAGCGGCGGCGCGCTCGGTATCGCCGTCGGCGATGCGGTGCTGATGCAGGAGCACGCCATCTACAGCGTGATTCCGCCCGAAGGCTGCGCGGCGATCCTCTGGCGCGACGCGGGCAAGAAAATGGAAGCCGCGGCCGCCCTGAAGTTGACCGCACCCGACCTGCTGAAGGCCGGCATCATCGACCGCATCATTCCGGAGCCGGTCGGCGGGGCGCACGCCGATCCGGACGCAACCATCGCGTTCGTGGACGGCGTGCTCGACGAAGTGCTGCGCGAGGTGAGCGCGCTCGATTCGCCGACGCGATTGGCCCGGCGTTACGACAAGTTCAGAAACATGGGGAGACTGGGGATCGATTTCGTCGATGAGGGGTAGGAGTTACTCGGATTCCATCACGCAGGTGAGGCACGTTGAAGTTGATCAGCAGGCCCAGCTGATAGCCGCTGAGTTTCAGATAGGTGAGAACTTGAGCAAGCTGCAGAGGAATGGAAGGCGGGTTTGATATATGAAACTGATGCCGTCGCTGGACAACTGATGGCGAAGGCAGGCGTCGTAAGTGCCGCTGCGGTGGCGAGTTTCGAGTTGCAAAGGTCGGTCCGATAGTGCCGCCTGCTTCTCCCCGCTGGGTGTCGACGCCTTATGACGACGACGCGGCAACGAAGCTGGCGGCCGCCCTCAACTTGCCTCCCATCGTCGCGCGGCTGCTGTGCCAGCGCGGCCTCTCCGATCCCGATCTCGCCGCGCGCTTCCTGAAGCCCGCGCTGGATCAGCTTCACGATCCGTTCCTCCTCGCCGACATGCCGGTGGCCGTCGATCGCATCCTGGCCGCGGTGGCGCGCAAGGAGCGCATCGCCATCCATGGCGACTACGACGTGGACGGCGTGACGTCGACCGTCATCCTGCGGCGGGCACTCGAGCTGCTCGGCGGCGATGTCGTGCACTTCATTCCGGAGCGTCTCCGCGACGGCTATGGCTTGCAGCCGGCGGCCATCGACCGCCTGCACGCCGAAGGTGTCGCGCTGGTGATCTCGGTGGATTGCGGCATCCGGGGCGCCGACGCGGCGCTCCGGGCGCGCGAGCTCGGCATCGATTTGATCATCACCGATCACCATGAGCCAGATGCGGCGCTGCCTGCGGCGCTGGCGGTGATCAACCCGAAGCGGCGCGACTGCCCGTATCCGGACAAGAACCTCGCGGGCGTCGGCGTCGCGCTGAAGCTGGTGCAGGCGCTGTGCGGGCGCGCCGGCCGCGACCAGCTGCTGCCGGGCTTCGTCAAGGTCGCCGCCATCGGCACGCTGGCCGACGTCGTGCCGCTCGTCGGCGAGAATCGGGTCATCGCGAAGATCGGGCTCGAGCTGCTGTCGAGGGGACCGCACAAGGTCGGCCTGAGATCGCTCATCGACATCTGCGGGCTGAGCGGGAAGACCATCGACAGCTTTCACATCGCGTTCATGCTGGCGCCTCGCGTCAATGCGGCCGGACGGATGAGCACGCCGGACATCGCGACCCGCCTGCTCCTGGCAAGCGACGAGAAACTGGGAGACGAAGTCCGGGCGCTCGCCATGCAGCTCGACGCCGAGAACGTGCGCCGGCAGGAAGAGGAGGCGCAGATAACGGCGGCGGCGAAAAAGATCGTCCAGACCGATCCTGACGTGGGCGCGCGGTCCGTGCTGGTCGTGGCCGGCGAGGGCTGGCATCGCGGGGTCATCGGCATCGTCGCCTCCAAGCTCGTCGACGCCTTTCACCGGCCGGCCATCGTCTTATCAATCGAGCGGGAGGTGGCCCACGGTTCCTGCCGGAGTATTTCCGGCTTCGACATGCTGGCGGCGCTGGAGCGGTCGTCGCATCTGCTCACCCGCTTCGGCGGACACAAGCAGGCGGCCGGCCTCACGCTGGATGCCGCCCGGGTCAGGGAGCTTCGCATCGCGGTAAATGAGGTCGCGGATGAGACGCTGGGGCCGGAGGATCTGATGCCGCGTCTCCGCATCGACGGCGACCTGTCGTTTCGCGGCATCAGCGGGGACGTCGCCGCCGGTGTCGCCGCGCTGGCCCCGTTCGGCGCCGGCAATCCGCGGCCTGTCTTCGCGGCGCGCGGCGTCGAAATCGTCGATGGCCCGCGGAAACTCAAGGACAGGCACCTCAAGATGGCGCTGAAGCAGGACGGGCGCATTTTCCGCGCCGTCGCCTGGCGCGCCGCCGAGCGCCACGACTACCTGACCGAGCATCGGGCGGCGCTCGATGTGGCGTTCTCGCTCGAGCAGAACGAATTCGGCGGCGAGACGTTCGTGGAGCTCTCGCTGTCGGACGCACGAACGCACGAACGCTGAGACGCACGGGTTCATCCGCATGCGCTGGCAGCACTGGATAAAAGCCGTTCTCGCGATTGGCGCGCTGGCCGTGGCCGCAGCCGTCGGCCTGACCATCAGACGGCGTGACGTGCCGGTGCCCGCTCCGCCCGTCGTTCGCACGGACCCGAAGGCCATCGTCGAAAGCACCGGCGGCCGGGCGGTGCGGTTCAACAGGGCGCACGAAGACATCCGGGTCGAGTACGAACGCCAGCTCACGTACAAAGACGGGTCGACGAAGTTGCTTGGCGTGAAGATCGCGGCCGACGACCGCGGCGACGGGCGCCGGTTCGTCGTCACGGGCGACGAAGGCGAGCTCGCCAAGGACGAGTCGGTTGTCGTGCTCAAAGGCCACATCAAGCTCGTTGAAGGCGACGGCTTCACCGTCGAGACGGACGCGGCCACGTACGACAAGGGCGACTCGACCGTCCGCGCACCGGGGCCGGTGACGTTCCACCACAACCGCCTGTCGGGTTCCGGCCTGGGGATGCTGTACGAGAAGCAAGCCGACGTCCTCACGATTCTCGAGAAGTCGGAGGTGCGGGTCGCGCCTGATGCCGCCGGAAACGGGACGGCCGTTGTGACCGCCGGTACGACGGTCTTTGCGCGTCTCGCCCGGGACGTCAGGTTCGACGGCGGCGTGCGCGTGACACGCGGCGGACAGACGATCACGGCCGGCAACGGCGTGGCGCATCTCTCGATGGACGAGAAGCGTATCGAGCAGCTCGATCTGCACGAGCGCGTCCGGATCAACGCGTCGACGAAGTCAGCGGGCGGCATTCGGTCGATGAGCGGCGGGAACGTCACGCTGAATTACGCGGCCGACAGTGAGGCCCTCGAGCGCATCGCGGCCAGTGGCGACGCCGTCATCGAACTGGCCGGCAGCACGGCGAAGGGCGGGCGGCAGATCTCCGCGAACGCCGTGGACGGGCGGTTGGCGCCGGATGGGCAGACGCCGGTGGCGTTGAACGCGCGCGAAAACGTCCAGTTGACGCTGCCGGCCGAGGAAAGTCAGGCCGCCCGGACAGTCCGCGCACTGGAGCTCACGGCGACCGGCGATCCGGAGGATCCCGCGCGAGGCCTCACCGAGGCGACGTTCACCGGGAACGTCGAATACCGTGAGAAGAGCGCGAAGGTCGATCGCGAGGCCCGTGCCGCCCGGCTGGATGTCGGGCTCAAAGCCGGCGTGAGCGCGTTCGACCATGCGTCCTTCTCGGGCGCCGCGACCTTCGCCGACCAGCGGATCACCGGCAGCGCCGCCTCGGTGCGATATGACGTGGACAATGGCACCCTCGAATTGAGCGGGAGCGAGCCCGGCAGCCCGAGGCCGCACGTCCTCAGCGATGAGATCACGGTCGACGCGTCGAACGTCAACGTCGCGCTCGCGGGTCCGTCGATGGAGGCGTGGGGCGACGTGAAGAGCGTGCTGCAGCCGCCGAAGAAGTCCGCGAACACCACCACCAAGCTGCCGTCGATGCTCAAGCAGGATCAGTTGGTCAATATCATTGCCGACAGCCTCAATTACGACGGCGTCGCCTCACGCACGGAGTACAGCGGGAGCGCACAGCTCTGGCAGGGCGATACGAGCATCAGGGCGGATTCAATCGGCATCGACGACAAGACCGGCGATCTGACCGCCGACGGCTCGGTCGTCAGCACGACGACCGTCGATCAGACGGACAAGGACAAGAAGAAAGAACGCATCCGCACCGCGGCGACCGCGGACTCGTTCAGGTACGAGGACGCTCGCCGCCGGGCGGCGTACCGGGGAGGAGTGCACTTCAACGGCGGCCAGGGCGATCTGACGGCCGAGTCGATCGACTTGTACTTGAAATCGACCGGCAACGAGCTCGATCGCGCGGAGGCATCAGATCCAAAGAACGGACTCGTGCTGCGAGAGCAGGGGCGCAAGACTCTCGGCTCCCGGATGACGTACACATCGGCCGACGACCGTTACGAGGTCACCGGCACGCCGGTCTCGCTCACCGATCAATGCGGCCGCGTGACGAGCGGGCGCACGTTGACCTTCCGAAAGGCGACCGATACCATCGAGGTCGACGGCAATCAACGCGTCCGCACGCAGACCAAGAACGGAGAGAAGTGCCAGGTGACGACGCGCTGATGGCCACGCTACGGACGCAGGATCTCACGAAGTCGTACAGCGGTCGCACGGTCGTTCGCGGAGTCAACCTCGATGTCAGTTCCGGAGAAGTCGTTGGCCTCCTCGGGCCGAACGGCGCCGGAAAGACCACGACGTTCTACATGACGGTCGGTCTCACGGCGCCCGATTCCGGGCGCGTGCTGCTCGACGGTCAGGACGTCACCGACGATCCGATGTACGTCAGAG
>Ga0326726_10004880_pt1 | contig 12220 bp, 18 predicted proteins | sample MHFenrmetagenome_2_FD_207603 | JGI IMG/M metagenome (GOLD analysis project Ga0326726, IMG submission 207603) | Lab enriched peat soil microbial communities from Michigan Hollow, Ithaca, NY, United States - MHF15MN | ecosystem: Environmental > Terrestrial > Soil > Wetlands > Peat | place: USA...
TTAAGGGCTTGAGTAACTAATCCTTTTTTTATTATTTTTGCAGTCCGGGATTATGGTCGGTTAACCGAGTGGCTAGGTAGCGGTCTGCAAAACCGTTTACGGCGGTTCGAATCCGCCACCGACCTCACATTATAATCTGACTATGTTGATTATCAATATTGTCAGATTTTTATATTGCCAAAATTCCCCATATTTTCCCCACGATGTTTAAAACTCATCTAAATATGGTCTTATAATTTGAGACTCATAATGGTAGTGATTAGAATTTTGTGTAAATGAATTACTGCTGTAAAAAGCAGTATCTCCCTAATTAGATTTGTCTCGCTGCATTAAAACCCTTTCAGGCATAAAGGAAAGAAATGCCGCAACCCAAAGTTCAGAAGAATCTTTTAAATCAGCAAATAAAATTGATTTTGGTATAAACAAGGTCTAACTTTGATTACAAGAGATAAAAAGGCAAAAAGTACTTTTGTTACACTTATAAACATGTTTGAGTCATGCTTTGGTACACTAACAATTTCAACCGTCAGAGATATTAAAAATAACGACATTTGAATAAATATTAAATTTTCACTCTTATGGAGAATATCAAAAACAAAATTCAAGAATTTACAAGCATCGCTAAGGAATGCCCTGAAAACTTGCAAGAAAAATGTTTTGAATTACTACTTTCAAAGTACTTGGATGAAATAAACCATTATCAAATATTAAGGCAAATAGGATTGAAATACATGCAACAATTAAAAGGTAAAAAATGGATCGATTATAATAGCCATGACCCAGGAATAATCATTCTTGAGATGCTGTGTTATGCTATGACTGATTTGGCTTATCGTTCCGATTATAAGATTGAAGATATATTAGATGAAAGCGATTCACTTATAGGATTAAAAATATTTTTGGATAAAAAAGTAATAAAGAAGAAAAAAACCCTCCTGAAAAAGACAATACAAAGATAAGATTGATTTCAAGAGATGAAAAGTCAAAAAGTACTTTTATCCCCCTGTTTTGGTATGTATAGGATTACTTTTATTGCTTATATAAACAAACATAACCTAAAGACACCATGACAATAGAAATCCTTCCTGACGAAAAAAAATCTGAAAGTGAATCTTTAATAAGATTTATTGAACTACATAAATTAATCTCATTGATAAGACAGAAGACACTGTTCTTTACTCGACTTGATCTTCTTCCTGATCCTTTTGAAGGTGTGACCACGACTTTAATTAAACAACGATACCTTGCTAAACTTATCCCCTCACGAGAGAGGATGAATCCGAAATTGCCTGCAGAACTAATTGAGGAAAACCTGCGTCAAAAGGAAAATACAGAAAAATACTATGACGAAGAGGCTATAAGAAAGCAAAAGTCCCAATTTGTGAATTGCTGGTCAAAAGGAGATAGAGAATCGATGGCTATGTGGAATTTGTATTCAAATAAAGAAAGCGTAGCAATTAAAATACAAAAGAATGAGCTTCTTGACTATTTAAAAAACAATCTTGAACTACAGCCACTTCTATACCCTGACTTCCAACTAATCTGCGGATCGGTTAAATACTATGAGCTTAATCCAGTTAATCTTAAAGTCGTGGTTAAAGTCCCATATAGTGCTTTTAAAAAAGATATCGCATTTGAATTCGAAAATGAATATCGTTTATTGATAGTATCACCATTAGAAAAAAATGAAGATAACCCTTCAAAGATTGAGTTGAATATTACAGGCGAATTATTAAATAAAATGGAAATCATTTGCCACCCCGAGATGAGTGACTGGCAATTTGATAACATAAAAGAGTTATGCCAAAAGATTAAATTCAAAAATGTTAGGAAATCTCTAATTGAAATGAAATAAAAGGCTATACATAACACGGACAATAAAATTAATAGGTTTGTCACACTTTTTGCATTGAATGACATCCTATAATAATGGGAAGTTATCCGGCTGGATCGCTCCCTTTTCTTTAGAAACAAATAGCTATGACTTAGTCATCTTGAAAGGACAATCCTCTCCTTTATTCTATTAATAAAACGTCATTTCCTATTGGAGTCTGCAATACAGTCTCGCAGCCAACTACAGTCTGAAAAGTGGAAAATAAATGCCCTATGTCAAAATACAACTAACGAAAATGAAACGGAGAATATCTTTTAACTATTCTAAGATACTCTTCATCTGGAGTATCTTCAGGATAGTCTAACATTAAAAGGGTATATTTTCTTACATGTTTATAATCAGATGTTGCTTCAATAGGTTCATATTCAATCTTCACTGGGTGAAAATCAATTTCATCTTGGATTTTATTAATTAGGACCACATAGAGGTTTTCCAATTCATACTCATTATGGCGTATAATATCTTCTACTTCAATCATTTCTTTATATAGTGTTTTGTTCTTAGTGATGTATTTATCAACAGTTTGAGTAACTAAACCAAAGAAAGCAGGTTGATCACCCTTCTCAATTGTTCTATGAATAATCAATATTTTTTTTATCAATTCAAATCGTTTGCGGATTAATGATGATCGCTGATTACGAATCAAAGAATATTTTTCTGCAAGAATGCTATAAAGAAACATACCCTCATTACCGTCTATTTTTAAAGTTCCTTCAGCTTTCATTTGTAATGGTTTAATAATTTCATTTTTTCTTTATAGGAAACATCCAAAGAACAAAAAGAATAACTACAAATATTATCACAAATAGTACAGTGGTAGTAAATTCTTTCGACCCATCAGGATTATCAATATCATAACCTGTGAGCTTAGAGGCAATTCCAGCTGCAATAATTAAAATTATTATTACTATTGACCAAAAGATTTTTTGATTATTTATTTTCACTTTTCCCGTTTTTTTAAATTAATTTCATATAATTCCTTTGCTAATTAAAGCCAACCCATTGGATCTTCTGGGTCAAATGTTTTAGTATTATCAACTTCTCGCTTATTAACTAATTCACCTTTCTTAAATCCCAAAAACAAATCTTTTTCGAATATTGAACAGTACCCTAAATGTTCGTAATGAAGCATCTTCCCTTGAGGCATTTTAATCTCTCCAGTGAACCATTTTGCAAATACTTCTTTTTGATTTGGGAATAGATTGTTCATAGTGTATTTCTTATTTTCTTCTGGATATCCTTTTAAATCTTTTAAAAAAAGTTTATCCTCGACTATCTCCCATGTACCAATATAACCTCTCCGACAAGCAGTTGACATCATGATTTCAGATGGTGAGGAATCTTCACCTCCTATTTTTTCAATATCATCACCTAATATATTTAGTAGAGGTTGTAATGGCTCTGTAGTTAGATAGAATATTTTACCTTTGTAATAGAGAATTTCACCCATTTGTGCCGTCATAATTACTAAATCTATTAGTTGTAAAGAATAGGTAAATAATTTTATTTACTCAAAAGTAATAATAAACAAGGAACATCTTCTGTGGAATAATATATCTCCCTGCATACCACTGTCTGAAAAATAGGTTATTACTTGCCTTTGGATCAACTCTGGGAGCTTTTCTTACAAATATATTTGTTTCTGGTCCCGGCGTTTCTTATTATTGGAGTTTCAACACAGCACGGAGACACTCGACTGTCACAAACCAGCCCTGGACATAAGCAGTCTGGAGCTTTTATTTTAATAACCTTATCAGCAGTTGAAGAAATAATCTTAACTTACTTAAAAATTAATAATCTTATTGTTATTTTTCTTATATGCTTTGTTAGGATCATCTCAAACTAAGGGTAAATATATTGTTACTTCATATAGTCCTGTTCAATCAAATATGGGACTTCCATATACTGTACTTGATCTCTTAAAACAAGGTGATTATGTTGAAGTTATAGGTATTGATTCTTTGAAGAATTACCACAGTGGCAAATGGTCTCACTTCTATAAGATAAAAAAGTCAAACTACTCAGGTTGGGTTCTAACATCTACATTAAGGTCTATTGATATAGAAAATGCAAGTCTAAAAGAACAGGAAAAGGCACGTCAGATACAGGGAAAGGCACGTGTTGATGAATTGAGAAAAAAATATAACCCTTCGACTGCCGAATTAATCATAAATCATAAACTTCAACTCGGAATGACAAAAGACATGGTTATAGAAAGTTGGGGGCAACCTAAGAACATTAATAAGAGTGTTTATTCATGGGGTGTACATGAACAATGGGTATACGATAGTCGCTATTTATATTTTGAGGATGGAATATTAACAAGTTGGCAAGAGGAAAATTAAATTTGGAATTGGCCTGGCACTTTTTACTTTTAAAAATAAGATATTTCGGCGATCATCAAGCCGGATTTTTGCTGCGAGTATTTAGCCCTGGATATCAGCTCCGGGGCTAATTGGTTTATTATATAGAGTTGAATGTTTTGACCACATCATAAATTTATTGGCGTCAACTTTGCTCACATATATCAGACTAAAATCCAATATTTGTGAACATTTTTACAGATTTTAAATATTTTTATGTTAATAACACTTGACACTAGATATAAAATTATCATAACTTGTAATTGCCTAATTTACCCACATGAAGGATTTTGAAATTCGGAAAAGTTTGCATCAAGATTTTCTATCGGATTATAATCACCTTTCAGAATCCTTGATTGTTGATGAACTTAAGGTATGCAATGGTAATGCTATAATGGATGTTGCTGTTATCGATGGTAGTCTAATCGGATTTGAAATTAAGAGTGCCTATGACAACCTTTCCAGGCTCACTAATCAAATGTCTTTTTATAATAAAGTCTTTGATTTCATCACTGTAGTAACTTGTAAAAACCATTTAAAAGGAGTAATAAATACCGTTCCAAAGAAATGGGGTATCTGGGTAGTGGAAAAAGAGGGCAATGAATTAAAGAAATTTGAGACAAGAATTGCGACTGTGAATGAGGATACTGATGCCTTTTCAACAGCTCAGTTCCTATGGAAAACTGAGATTATTGATTTAATCGTCAAGAGGAGTCTCGATAAGAAAATTTGTAATAAACGCAAATGGATTCAATGGCAATATTTGGCTGATTCTCTCGAATTGCAAGACCTTAAAAATGAAGTAAGGTTTTACCTCAAGTCTCGAAATGACTGGAAAACATCGACGGAAATATCACTCTAATAAATCAAGGATTTTCATTAAGTGATGATTTAGGGTGTACTTAACCCAGGTTCCGACATTCCCGGAAGTAATTTCTCGATTTGCACATTTATAAATATGCTCGTCACCCCAGCTAAAATCCTTACCCTCATAAACCGGGCAACTAATTAATTCTTTACTTTTTCTATGATATTGTTCACTCCCTTCTTCGACTTTACTTGCCTTCATCCCACGAAAAATAAAAAACTCCGTATCGCTCGTATATTTGATAGAGCAACTTCCCTCATAAACTTTACTCAATGGATTATAGATAGGATGAATATTTCCATAATCTCCATAAGTTAAATGGGTATCCGCTAAATCATGTTTTACGACGTTCCACAAACTCCCTTCGATTCTTGGTATACGGCTAATCCGATTTACCTTGAACCTATTAATATCTACTGGGAATGAACCTGCACCAAGGATTATTCTTCTGAATCTTTTTGGTCGTGTGAGAAAATTATAATAACGGAAGAAAGTTCTTTTATAGTGAGCCAAATTGTCTTCATTATCAATGTATTGAAGATCAATTAATAAATCAATCTCTGATTCTTTTACATCATATTTTCCCAGGATTGTGTCAAAAGTCTTTATTAATTTATCTGGTCGATAAATAGGTGTCTTTATTCTCAAACAAAAACCGTTATTGTTTCTATCTCGGATTAAGTCTAAATACCCTTGGGTTGAGTTTGGATGTATAACAGGAATGAAGTTTATTTCACTTTCCTCCAACTTTCTTATAAGTTCGGAAATGAAAGGAGTATCTTGAAGAAAGGAAGTGTCAAAATAAATAAGGTTTCCCTCGAAGTTCCAAGCATTAGCTAATTCTACGGTTAATTTATCTAAGTAATTTCCAACACGTTTGGGATTAGTATCAGGGATAAACTGAATAAAAGGACAAATTTCATTTATTACTTGTTCTTCCAAGTTTTGTAAAGCAGAAAACTCACCAGGTTTCCCTCTTAATATTGGAACATATTTTATCATATGTTTTAATGTTTATAAACCGAAAAATCTGAGTCTATATAAATCATATGAAATATATAATAGTTTCTGAATCCTATAAAAACCTTTTTTCCAGAGTATCTTAATGCTAAAAAATCTTCGACATCTGGAGTAATTTCTTTTGGGATTGAAACTTTGATTGACTTCCGGTTTATTTTCTCTGAACCCATTCCATGTCTTCCAGATTGTTTAATATCATCCCAAGATAGTTGGCTTAAATTTGCCATTTGCCTAATTAATGAAGCCCTATCTGATTGACTGCATGATTCAACATTATAATTTTTATGCAAATATCTTAGACAAAATATAGGATGGTTACGGATAAGTTTATTGTCTGGTTCGATAATAGGTGCTGGGATACGTCTACCTTGATTTGCTTTAGGCTGATGAAGCTTACCCATTTTTAATCAACGATTTAAAATACTTGTGCATTCTTTCCAGAGTAATTTCTTCTCCGATTTTAGTGTTTTTCCATGGTGGTTCATTGTGTGTCAATTCCATCAACCGTAAAGCAGAATATTGGCCATAAACTTGATAAACTTCCTTTAAGAAATTTATTGTTTCCTCATCAAATACTTTCAGATTGATTCGCCTTGGTTTGGGAATAGCTCCATTGCTATATTCACTATAGGCTTCATAAACTTCCTTAACTACCGGACCATATTGCCAGGCAATAATCTTTTCTGGGAAAAGTGGCTTGTCGTACAATGCTAAATGGAATCCCTGAGCATAATACAAAAGTTTCTGCATTTTGAGATTTGAGATTGTGTCACCCGCCTCTGGTTCACACAAAGACAATAAGAAGTCCGTAACATTTCTTGCGCTTAACATTGACTCGACCAATTATGCTAAATTATTATTTTTTAATTTAATATAAAAATATTTATAAAAAATCTATACTAATAACCCTGTTTATCAGCTTAATTGCAAAAGTCGGACCTCTTGACCACATTTAGCCGGAAGTATTGAAATTAACATATCTAATTTAAAACAAGCGCTTAATTTCGGCCTTGGAGGTCAATTTATTCTGGTCAAAGGTGGTCAAGGCCACTGGTTTTTCCAAATGATCGATGGATCATTATATTTCTGGTATAGTTAGCTCTTTAATAGTATCATTGTAGATTGATTTCCCAATAAATTCCATCTTTATCATATCCATCTATTTTTGTGATTCTTTCTCCTGTAGCATTATTATATTTTATTTCTTTTTCATCAATATATTTCAATTTCGTAATCCATTTGTTTATTAAAATTATAGAAGTACCCCCATTGTCCCAATTTACCATAGCCACAATTGAATTATTATCAAGTCCAGATTGTTCATATAATTCATTCAATTCATAGCCTGAATAGAATTTAACATTGATAGTATAAGTATTTGACCAAGTATTTTCATAATATCCTTCTTTCCCAGTTCCAAAAATTTTTTGTCGACCCAATGTTTTAGTTTCAACATAAGAATCTGGAATTGGAGGATGATAGACTCTCTTAAAGTATCGTATATTACAAAGAAGTGTGCATTCTCCGAAAATTTGGATAGAAGAAATAAAAAGAAAAATGAAAAATAAGTATTTTTTCATTTGGCGAGATTTAAATGATTATTATTTCAATAAATTGAAATAGTTCTATAAAATTAATCAAATTCAATGGAATGAATATTTTCACTATGATTCATTAGAGTATTGATTTTTCATATATTTGTTCAAGCATTAGGAGTTTCCATTTATTTGGAACAGCAACCGAGTTAAAAACGCTACGGTGCTTGTGTAATGTGCGGTCTCTAGCCGAAAAATGTTTTTATTTCTTAGAATCATACCTTATTACTCCTTCTGCATAAACTTAATTTAAGTTCAAATTATGCATTTGAGTAACTCATATACAACGTATTGGATTAAGCATTTCAAACAAAATCCGATGTATGGTCACCTGAGATTTAAGAAACTAAAAAATCAAGGGTTTGGTGGATATCCTCCATTTGATATTGATGAAACTCTTATTGATGAGGTTGACTTAGATACTTTTATTAAAAAAGAGGAGACTAGAATCCCTTTATTTATTGGTCATCAGTTTGGAATAAATCCATGGTTTAATAATATACCAAATTTTTTGTTCGAAGATAAAATAGTGGCGATTTTGGGCAAATCTGTTTTATCAGGTCACGTTGCGGGTCTCTCCATTTATCAGATACCAGCAAATTCACCTGAGAATGAATGGATAAAACTAATTTTCTTTAAAAATGAAGTAATGCCTATTGATAGAAACAAATATTAATAATGCTTATATTTTAACAGATTGTTATTGTTAAATCAAAACTTTTAAGATATGGAGTATATATATATCAGGATAGAGGGAGACATGCAAACCCTTACTGAGCACGTTAAAGAATTTGGAGCCTGCAGCAATGAAGATCTGATCTTATCCTATAATAAGCAAGCAAGATGTGGAATTACCGGTGTTCATTCACAAGCTCTTTATCTTATTTCCATGGGCCACGTTTTCCTTAAACGTTTCGGGAAAAGTCCGATTTCCCTAGAAGAGAATGTTCTTGATATTAAAGGGCAAATTAAGCTAGTCGGGGAAACATTTGAATATATCGAAAAGTAGGTTTCATTAATAATTAAATATAGAGTATCTCTATTTATAGATATTTGCCTGTATAGTACATTGTGTGTGTGTATTGAGGGCTGGTCGGTCTGAAAAGGAAACTCGATTTCAAAACTCGGTCCAAATAAGCAAACTAAAAGTTAATGTTGAAATATTAAATGTTTCCGTGTGATACATACTTATTTATTTGCGCAAATTACCTAAAAAACTATATATAATAATTGATTAATAAGTCTATTCATTAAACTTAAATGCAGATACTATCTATAATAATATAGTACATTGTCAGGCATAGATATCATTAAGATGGTTTTAAAAAGTTAAGAAAATATATTTTATGTAAGTTCTCAAACATGCTGAACAAAAGTGGCTAGAGTATAATGAAATAAAACGCAATTATATGAGATAATAACGAACCAATTAAACCAATTCCTAAAAACCAAATAAAATGGAAACAAATAAAATGGAAACAAATAAAAGGAAACCCTTAGAGCTCATCTTAGGAATTATTTTATTAATACCTCCAATTCTCAGTGTACCTCTGTTTTTATTACAATTTGTAAAGAGTGACCTGTTGAAAAACTTTTTAGGCAGTAGTTGGACTGGAGCAGGTAGCATTTGGGAAAGTAGTGGAGGAGGAGGAGGAGCAGCCTATACCTCAGCTCTACCCTTTTACTTTGGATTAATGGCGATAGCTGGAGTTTTATTAATTGTTAAAAGTAATAAAGTAAAAGCTATGTAGGAATTTAACAGATATAGTAATAAACCTATCTGGACACATGCTATTTGGGTCCCATTAATGTTTCCTGATTCGCTCGGTTTAAATCGCCCCTTTCCCATTGTTTTTTCTTGTTTTTTGCAGTTAAAATTCATTTTTAAAGATTTCATTAAGGAGTTTAGTTTTATTATATCCCTTTTAAGGTTGTTATTTTTTTTACAAGTTATTAATAATGTATCTTTTATATTGTTGGATAGTCATTCTTTTCAAATAAACCGGGAATTGAAGAAACTCAATAAGGTTTCCATATTGTTCATATAATCGGTTTTTGATATTAAACCGATATCCTGGTAGATCATCAAATAAGTTTAAATGAGAACAGTTATCGGATAACAATTGTGGTTTCTGCTTTTGAGTTCTAATAACTTGTAACCGGTTCAAATTCTGAACTATCCTAACTGATTTAAATTCAGAACAGTTTAGTAACTTTGCGATTGTGCGAAATGATAAAGAAGGTCGGAAAGGGTTTTCACACAACTCCCTTTCACATTTGTCACCCTTTCCAAACCTTCTAACAGATTCTTTAAACGCGATCTGTTTCCCTTTTTGCTCTAAAATCTTTGCATATAGACAACAAGAAACATCGAATAAGGTGAAATTATCATCCATATAAATAATTGTCTTATTTCGGCCTAAAAACGTCCTTATTGACCTAAAAACAATATTCCCTGAATAGTCATAAACTAAATCCTTTGATCTTAAAAAATTCAGATAGTTATATAATGATTTTTCACTAATATTTAACCGGTCTGCAATTTCTCCCATCCGGCTCCGATAATTGAAAATACAACTATTATTGAACTCATATTTCAATAAATGGTAAAATGATAATTGTCTGATCCATTTTTCAGAAATGGCCTTTTCAATCAGTTTTATAGAGACTTTACGGGAACTCAATTTCCTCGGCCTGATTGTCATCTTATTTATATTGTTATAGTCAATCATCCCGCTTAACAGTTTACCGTTATGACACTTTCCGATCCGGTTACCGGATTGGTTGTTGACAATTTAACCCGGGGGTGGTTCTTGGGATTGTTTTTTGCCAAGGTATTTCTTTCAAGATCATTCCCCTCTAATATATTAAACCTAATCATGGCCTGATCAAGTGTCCAACAGGTCCAGGCAGCTATACCAAAATCCTCATCTTTTGGCCACCGTTCATGTTCCAAGTAAATAATGCTGTTAAAATTAATCTCCGGTTGAATAATGATTTTAAAAACTTCAAAACCTTCAGTTTTTCCCTTATATGTTTGACGATAGAGGCACGATCTCACCCCCCGACATATCTTTGTATAGTCAAACCCGTGATAATGCAAATTCGATGGAACATGGATCATTTTTACCCCCTCCTGTACTTTAGAGTAGGTATATCTTTGACCGCCTCCCGAATGTCTCCCTCATCGTAAAGAACACGGGAACCGACCCGGGACCCTTTAATAATTCCGGTCCGAGTATATTCGTTCAGGGTTGGTAAAGAAATCTTTAAAAGGTTTGCAACCTCTTGACGGGATAAATAATGTGATACCGTTTCTTTAGGGTTGAGGAGTGAAAGTTCCTCCCGGATAACAGAACGGAGAGTTTCAGAGAGTTCCTCCGGTGTTAAATTTTGAATCAATGTTGAATTTGTTGTCATATCAGACAAAATTAGATTTGCATTATGAGTGCAAATTTAGAGTTATCTGATAAGACTTATTGTCCGGTTCGTCCAGTCGGACGTCCGATTTTATTACAGTTTATCTAATAAAGCCAAATTCGTCAACTTTTGCCCTTCCGGGCTGGAATTGTTTTTCTTCAACTGGATTAAAGTCCACGTGGAAAAAGGGACAAAAGACACGTGCTAAGGACTGATTGGTTTTAATAAAAGTTTTAAGTTTCCCGGTATTTAATAACCTGACCGCCAGACCTCCCAAATATGCCTTTTTATTTTTCTTCAAATAATAATGGTCATTCTCATCAACAGTAAACAAATCACTTACACGAGGATCTTTAAGTATAACATTAATAAAATAATCCTTTTCATTGAAACAATCGGTGAGAGGAGGAAAGTATGTTTTATGAATCCAATCTGGTTTCTCAATTTCCATATTGTATAATTTACTTTCCACATTTCGAAACATCATTATTAACCATTGAAACCGTGCCATTATGTCAATCACTTTGTCAAAGTCTTTTAGTTTCCGTATATCATAAACAACATAGTATGAATTGATATCAATATTTTGAGAGTAATATTCGTCGGCTAAATTTATTCCATTAGGAGAGCGATAATAAATAATATCTCTAAAAAGAACAAGCCTTTTACCCTCCAAATAATCACGTTCAATATATTCATCCTTTCGACCGGCCTTTTTATCATTGACCTTTATTCTCTTTATTTCCTCTACCATATCATCCCAACCACAAAATAAAGGAATCTGGGTTAATTCTTTACTTGCATTATGTAACTCATCTTTCGCAAAACTTTCTAAGTCCTCAATTTTATTATCGTAAAATTCCCTCCTGATGTTATATTGTTCAAAAAGTTCCCAAAGTCGGATAGGAGAGTAATACATTGCAATTGATTGAATAAACTTAAATTTATCGCTTTCATCATTTGGGAGATTTATAAGCCATTTGTTGTATTTTTCAATAGTATCCATTTTATTTTGCAATTGAGAGAGTATTTCCAATAAAATAAGGATGATCCGAAAGGT
>Ga0326726_10004881_pt1 | contig 12218 bp, 14 predicted proteins | sample MHFenrmetagenome_2_FD_207603 | JGI IMG/M metagenome (GOLD analysis project Ga0326726, IMG submission 207603) | Lab enriched peat soil microbial communities from Michigan Hollow, Ithaca, NY, United States - MHF15MN | ecosystem: Environmental > Terrestrial > Soil > Wetlands > Peat | place: USA...
CCCATGTTTGTTCTGGCCCGAGAATTGTCGAGCGGGTATCTGTACAAGCATATCAGGGTTCAGGGAGGAGCGTATGGAGGCATGTCGCAGTATGACCCGGCTAGCGGCATCTTCGCCTTGCTCTCATACAGGGATCCGAACATAATCAACACCCTCAATATTTACTCCAAGGCAGAGGAGTTTATCTCACAGAGCAAGATTACTGGCGAGGAGCTTGAGAAGACGGTTATCGGAACCATAGGTTCTCTCGATAAACCCATGGATCCTTCGAGCCGGGGATACATCGCAATGATTCGTGATTTCACAGGTCTCACAGATGAAGACCGCCTGGAATTCAGACATATCATCCTTGACTTGACACCGGAACTGCTGCTGGAAGCCGCGTCCCGTTATTTCGCAAGGGCGGCGAATACTGCAGTCATTGCCGTATATTCTTCATACGAAAACCTGGAGAGGGCCAATGAGACACTGGAGCCGAAGCTCGAAATAGAGCCGCTCGTTTAATCTTTCAAGGAATATAAGGACGGCGGCGCACAACAAGAGCCGGATAGGAGATTTGGAGAGCAAGACAACAGCGATGAAAAGGAACCGTGACTTCCTTAGATATCTGAGCAGTATCACTCACAGGCCATGCACGTATTTCCCGGAAATTACGGCCCCCGTGGAAGAGGCCTTTTTGTGGAATGTTAATCTTTCTCCCCGGCAGACTGATGAATTTCTTGCGCGGGGCTGGCGTCATGTCTCGTCATATTTCTACCGCAACAGCTGCGGCAATTGCCGGCGCTGTCTTCCCATCCGCGTGCCTGTCGGTATGTTCGAACCTTCAAAGAGCCAGCGTCGCGTTCTCAGAAAAAACGCAGAGACTGAATTCAAGATGTTTGAGCCTGCGGAGTTTGCAGCCAAGTACATCAAAAAAAGCCTTTTGCTTTACAACAGGTTCCTGCGTGTCCGTTATCACAGACCTCCGTGTGATTTAGACGGATACTTGAGTGAGTTCTTTGTGTCTCCGACGCGGCTCCTCGTCTCTGCATTGTTCATAGATGGCAGGCTCGCGGGGAATGGATTCCTTGATCTGGGGGAAGAATCTCTCTCAACGATCTACTTCTCTTTTGAGCCGCGGTTCAGTTCCTTCTCTCCCGGAAACTATTCCATCATGAAGGAGATTGAGTGGGCCAGCGAGAGAGCTCTCAAGTATTACTACCTGGGTTATTGTATAAACGAGATCAGCGCTATGCGGTACAAGGGATTATTTCGGCCCGCAGAACTCCTGGATTTTGATACGGGGGAATGGAAAGATATAGATGCAGGTGATGATGGTTTTGAGAACAGATGACGGATAGCCAGGCAATGGATCGCTTAATGGAAGAGCATGAATCAGTCTGAGCCCGGAGGATAGAAGATATCCTTTCAGTGACGGTAATTCCATCCCGATGCGCCGATGAAGATAGCGGGAATCATTTTCTTTGACACAAACCTCTATTTATCCTATACTTAGTCGCAATACTGTAGTATTTTTTGATATATAGGCGTAAACTTCACACGAAGTTTGAAGACGTCAATAAAGCAGCGCAATGAAAGGAGATGGGCAATGAGAAAAGTTCATTCATGTTTATTTCTGGTTTTTCTGCTTGTTGCAATGGGCTGTGCTACGCCGCAATCATACTATGTCAATGTCAACCCTCAGAGCGGTGATGAGGCAATGGCCTATTACACGAGTGGTCTAACCCTCGCTTCGCAGGGTATGCATAGAGACGCGATTAGCCAATTTAGAAAAGCGGTTGCAGCCGATCCTTTTTTCGCGGAGGCTTGCCTGAGTTTGAGCAGATCCTACTATGCCATTAACAATTACGAATTCGCGCTGTTTTACAACATCAAGCATTACGAACTCGATGTCGCTAGGGATTACACATACAACTATCATTTGGACCTATACTGACAGCCGGAATCTGATAGAGATAGATGGGATCGGCATGAAGCGAGGATTCGGGATAAAGTAATTCTCTGTGCCGCCATCCCGGAAGCGGGAAATTGCAGGAAATGACGAGAGTTCCGGGGCGGAGCTCTCTCAGAAGTTTCCGGGCCAGTCTGTCCATGACATCAGGGAAAAGATAACAGAAGACCACATCGGCATCTCCGATATCTACATTCCAGAAATTAGTGAGTCTCACCTCAATCCCTTCCATTCCTATAGCGCCGAGGCGTGCCAGCACATAAGCGAGAGGGTTTACCTCAAACCCCAGCGCCCTGACGCCATAGCGCCGCTTTGCCTCCCGGAGTACCCTCCCGTCCCCGCACCCGATATCAACGAGAAGATCGCCCGCCTTCATTGGCACATGATCCAGGGCTGTCCTTACCCTGACACGGGCGGAGGGATGGAACATGGCGCCCTGGGTTATCGGGAATACGGAAACAAGGGAGAAGGCAAAGAGCAATTTGCAGACAATGAGAATCCCCATCACAGCAAGAAGTATTATGATCCAGGTTGGCATATTTTTCCCTTTATCATGGGAGTACCATGGGGAGCCATAGCAATTAATTGACGTCGTGCTCCCGGGATAGATTTCCTACTTTAGGATGCGTTCCAGCTCTTCATGATAGAGAGGGAAGTCGCTTAGATTGTTATGTCCGCCGCCGGGTATTGTGATCAGCCGTCCATCTGTCTTGATCAGTTTAATGAGCCTCTCACTCGAACTGTAGGGAACGATGTCGTCTGCTGTGCCGTGAAATAAATAAACGGGGCAGGGGAGATCGGCAATCCATAAGTCCGTGCGCATGGGATATTTGAGGATCAATGATACGAGCATCGCCGGCATGAAAGTATAGTGGTACTTGGCGAGGTCCTGCATGTTGAACATCGGCGACTCTAAAATAAGCATGCGCGGTCTGGTCTCTTTTGCCAGATAGGCTGCAATCCCCGTCCCTATTGATCTTCCATAGATAATGATTTGATTTTCGATATAACGGTCTTTGAGATAGTTGTAAGCAACTGCCGCATCGCGGTGCAGCATTTCCTCGCTCTGTATCTTGCCAGTACTTTTTCCATACCCCCTGTAATCCGGTATCAGCACATCGTAGCTTAGTCTGGTGAAATCAAGGGCAACTTCACCCCAGCCACGGAGGTTTCCCGCATTGCCGTGAAAATAGATGATGACCCCTTTTGGATTGTCGGTCGTGAAATGCAAGGCATTTATGGCAGCGCCGTCAACACTGAGAGTAACTTCTTCAAAACGGGCAGGGAAGCTGTACTGGAAATCGGGCGGGAGGGCTTCAGGATAAAAAATCATGTTCTCCTGGCGAAAGTAGAAGACGCCGCAGCCGACAATGAAACCCAGAATTACTAACAATATGAATTTAACGAGTATCATTCTCATCCTGAAGGCAGAGAAGGGGAATAAATTTATCTGTGATATTTTCTTATTACTGCGGTAACTACGCCGCCCAGGCGCAGCTCTGATTTCGGTCTTATGGTCTTATATTTTGGATTGGCTGCCTCGAGGATAATATTTCTTCCTTCTTTCCTAAAGTATTTAATCGTCCATTTACCATCCACTTCGGCAATTACAATATCACCATTTCGCGGTTCACGATCCCTTTCCACAATGACAAGGTCGCCTTCCATAATGCCCGCTCCTGTCATGGAGTCGCCGCTGACAGCGAGAATAAAGGAAGAACCGGGGCGGGTGACAAGGTACTCATCAAAGGAGATGACATCACGGAGTTCTTCTTCGGCGGGAGAGGGGAAGCCGGCGGCAACATCTCCGACCATAGGCAGAGCCAGCGAGCGACGCGTCGGCTTCAAAAACCCCCGCGAATCCTTTTCCAGCAATCCCCTGGCAAGGAGCTTGTTTATCCAGAAATGGACCACGCTCTTTGACTTCACCCCGAGGAGATCGATCATCTCGGAATAGGTCGGCATCCGCCTGTTCTCCCGGAAAAAGGCGGCAATTGATTTCTCTACGGTCCTGATCGTTCGCCTCTTTTCTTCCATGCCGGCATTTTAGTAGAACCTACGTTCTAATGTCAAGAAAAATCTTCTCGGCAATTCTGCATTGCTTCGATGAGGATCGGCATGGTAATGAGTCGCAGGTTATGAAACAGCGCGATGCAGGATCTCAAGTGAAATATATGGAGAAGAGGGCGGCCGCCAGCCCGATTGCAGGATATTTTGACCGCAGCCGGACCTACCAGCGGGCAGTAGTGATCCCGGCGTTGGCGGAACGGGAGCATCTGCCCTTGACAATCGAATCTCTGTCGAGCAGTGTGCCGGCGGAAATTCTCCACGACACACTTATATTGGTAGTCGTGAATAATCGTCCGCCGGAATTTGGCCACGCGGTGGACCAGATTGAAAATAACGCGCTGACCCTGAAATGGCTGGAAGATGAAGGTGCGAATGTCGCGCTTTCGCTCTCCTGGATCGATGCATCATCGCCCGGGCATGAACTTCCCCACTGGGGCGGTGTCGGGCTTGCCCGAAAGATCGGATGTGATAGTGTACTTGCCTTTTTATCGGGATTGCAGAAACCGATAGCCCTTGATGACTTTATTTTCTTCAGTCTTGATGCGGATACAACAGTATCCCCCGATTACCTGAAGGTTGCCGGCCTTGAGCTCATGAAGAGCGGTTGCGCGGGAGGGGTGATTTCTTTCAAGCACCAAGAAGCAGATTCGGCCGAGATACAGGCTGCCATTGACGAATACGAGGCGTTTCTGAATTACTATGTCGAAGGTCTCCGCTGGGCCGGCTCACCTTACGCCTTTCACACCGTGGGCTCCTGCATCTGCTTTAGTGCTTCCGGTTATATCCGAGCCAACGGTTTTGCGGCGCGCAGGCAGGCGGGAGAGGATTTTTACTTCTGCGTGGAGCTCGCAAAAACTGGGGGCATCTGCGAAATAAATAAGACCATGGTCTTCCCATCGGCCCGCGTCTCCCGGCGTGTGCCATTCGGTACCGGCAAGCGCATTGCTGAAGCGGCACTCAGAGGCGGAGAGCCTCTCCTGGCGTATGATTTCCGGGTGTTCATCTATCTGCGCGAGCTCCTCAAGGCGGTATCCGCTTATCCTGATGCCCAGGGTGACCGAATTTACGCCGAGCTTACGAGTCCCGCCACCAGGGAATTTCTGGAGAGTCGCGGATTTCGGGAGATCTGGGGACGTTTTCAGGGGCAGTATAAGACCAGGGATGCATTACTCGCAGCTTTTCACCGCTGGTTCGATGGGTTTGTCACGCTAAAGTATATCCATTTTCTGACGGAAAAAGAATGGCCACGACGGCCCCTGGCGGAAATTTACCAGGCCGATCTCTACCGTGGCCGTAATGCGTGATTTAAGTCCATGCCCGCCATACAGGCAGGAATGGATATCATCAGCCCTGATATATCCCCGGTATGATGCCCGTCAATTCGGTATCGATACCGCACTCCGCGAGCATTGCAAGAATGTCCAGGAGTCCGCATGATCCGTCCGGAACTACTTCTACGGCATCGTCCGTCCGCCTGATGATCAACCCCTTCTTCTTAAGCAAACCCGCCGCGGCATCAAGATTACCCACCATAAGCCTGAAAATGCCGAGATCGGAGGTGTAGGCAAGAGGCATGATCCGCGCATCAATGCGCGCATCGACGTGCATCCAGGTTCCTTTCACGCTTCCATTCCTTTCCTCGAGGAATATGGGCAGATATTCTGTTTCCATGGTTCTGTCACTTTTGGAGACTGTGTTGCAATGTTCCGGGGCATCAACGATCAATCGACCCGCCGGAACGATGATCCCTTGGCTCCGCATACCGGACATATCGCCGGCGCTTCCTTCTCCGACGTCATCCCGCAGACGGGACAGACGTAATAGGGATAAGAATCCTGAGACGTCCCCAGGCTGTCCAATATACTCTGATAGAGCCGTGCATGAATTTTCTCCACCTCATTGGCATAGCTGAATGATCTAAGGCCCACCTTATGTCCCTCTACCTTAGCCGCTTCGATCATCTCCGGATACATCTTCGTAAACTCATGGGTCTCGCCGGCAACGGCCTCCAGAAGATTCTCCCTGGTGCTCTTTATCCCATCAAGCGCCCGAAGATGACTGTGGGCGTGGATCGTTTCAGCCTCCGCCGCGGCCCGGAAGAGACGTGCAACCTGGGTATGGCCTTCCTGGTCAGCTTTGGCTGCAAAGGCCAGGTACCTGCGATTAGCCTGAGACTCACCCGCAAATGCTTCTTTCAAATACTGTTCTGTCTTGGACATTATTCCACCTCCTGAAGATTATATTTTGAACTTGCGCTTCCTCCTACACTTCGAGCAGACTCCGTAAAAATCGACATGGTTTCCTATTATTTCGAAATCGCACCTTTCACCATCCGTTAAAGCGAGCGCAAAATCGTGATGAATATCTGCAATCGTCTTGCATTCCATGCATATCAGATGGTGGTGCGGTTCTGTATTCGGATCAAAGCGTTTTTTTTGAGGATCAATCGACAATTCGAGAACCTGCTTCTTACCCCTCAAGGCATCGAGGGTATTGTATACGGTTGCAAAGGACATCATCGGGTGCTTTTCAGAAACTGCCTTGTATATATCGCTGGCAGATGGATGCGCCTTATTCCCTTCAAGGTATTCGAGGATGGCAAGCCTCTGAGGGGTAAGTCTCATAGGGTATTTCTTTTTTCTGAGCTTCATTACATGCTTCTCACACTTTAGAATGATTATAATCTAATAATTATTCTTGTCAAGAAATTTTTAGAACTTTCTCTGAACATGAATGGATAGGCATCATCTTCACATGATCCCCGCGGTTATGTGTTTTCTGACATATTGACAAGCTATGCCGCATAGATAGAATATAAATATTAGCGTGTCTCCCTTATCAAGGATTTTCTTCTTTTCATGATCTTAATTTACTCGAGTCGGGGTAGTTGATTGACCCCTTTGTTTATCATAACTCTTGCCAAGATTCTGGACGGGCGCGTCCTTGAGTTTTCGCGAGACATCACCGTGAAAGGAGGGCGAATATGAGCATTCTCAGAATCGATATGGGGGCCAGTGGCGGCCCAAAAGTTAGTGTCGTTCCATCGGGGGACTATGCCGGATTGGGAGGACGGGCGCTCACCTCCTCCGTTATTTCCAAGGAAGTGCCCCCGCTGTGTCATCCATTGAGCGAAGACAATAAACTCGTTATCGCACCGGGATTGCTGAGCGGAACGGCTGCCGCCCAATCCGGGCGCATTTCAGTGGGCTGCAAGAGCCCGTTGACAGGCGGGATCAAAGAGTCCAACTCCGGAGGACAGGCCTCCCAGGTGCTGGCGAGATTGGGCTATGAGGCAATCATCCTGGAAGGAAAACCCAAAGAAGGCAATCTCTATAAGATCTTCATCAACAAAGACGGTGTGAAGATAACACCCGACAGCAGCCTCTGCATGCTCGGCAATTATGACCTGGTAGAAAAGATGAAGAAGGAGTATGGCGACAAGATCGCGTGCATCTCCATCGGACCTGCAGGCGAAATGAAGATGTCCGCCGCCTCGGTGGCATTTACCGATATGGAACAACGGCCTACCCGCCATGCCGGGAGAGGCGGTCCCGGGGCAGTTATGGGCTCCAAGGGAGTGAAGGTCATAGTACTTGACGACACAGGTTTGTCGAATCGCGTTGCCAAAGACCCGGAGAAGCTGAAAACTGCGAATAAGGCATTTGTTGACGGTCTCAGAAAACACCCGGTTACGGGTGAGGGGCTTCCCGCGTTTGGAACCAACATACTGGCCAACGTGATCAATGAAGCGGGAGCATATCCGACGCATAACTTCCAGTGGGGACGCTTTATCGGCACCTCCAAGATCAGCGGCGAAACACAGGCTGAAACAGAGAAGGCACGCGGCGGCATTCCCACGCATGGTTGTCACCGGGGGTGCGTGATTCAATGTTCGGGAGTATACACAGACAAAGACGGTCATTACCTGACCAAGCAGCCGGAATATGAGACGGTCTGGGCCCACGGCGCAAACTGCGGGATCGACGACCTGGATGCGATAGCTAATCTTGACCGCCTGGATGACGATTTTGGTATTGATACCATCGAGATGGGAGCGACCATAGGAGTGGCCATGGAGGCGGGTCTGGCAAAGTTCGGCGATGCCGAGGCGGCCATCAGGCTCGTTAAGGAAGTGGGGAAGGGCACGGACCTCGGACGCATACTGGGGAATGGGGCCGCTGTGACCGGGAAGGTGTTCGGCATCGAGCGGGTACCCGTCGTCAAGGGGCAGGCCATGCCGGCGTACGATCCGCGGGCGATTCAGGGCATCGGGGTTACCTATGCCACGAGCACCATGGGCGCCGATCACACGGCCGGATATGCTGTCGCCACGAATATCCTCAAGGTGGGAGGATACGTGGATCCACTTAAGCCGGAAGGGCAGATCGACCTCTCCAGAAATCTTCAGATCGCCACTGCGGCCATTGACTCCACAGGCATGTGCCTTTTCATCGCCTTCGCGGTCCTGGATCAGCCGGACACATTCCAGGCGCTGATCGATTTGCTCAATGCCTTCTATGGCCTCAGCCTGACCGCCGATGACGTGGTCGCGCTCGGCAAGAAGGTGCTGAAGATGGAGCGGGACTTCAATGCCCGTGCAGGTTTCACGGCAAAACATGACCGGCTGCCCGAGTATTTCAAGAAGGAACCCCTTCCACCCCATAACGTGACGTTCCAGGTGACGGATGAAGATCTGGACAGGGTATACAACTGGTAGGTGAAAGTTTCTCGGATCGTGTATTCGACGGGGTGGCCTGAAACGTGCCGCCCCGTTCGTTTATTTGCAGGAGGAAGTCATCGATGGCCTATAGTGACAAATCCGATGGGAGGGCTCTCTTCAAAGACTCCTCGCCAAGACACATCTCGCTGACGGTGAATACCGGCCTCATCCCTGCCTTTTCGCGGCTCTTGCAGAACGGATTCTGGATCGTGGGAAATGTCGGATGCAGCGTCAAGGCATTTCTCTGTGGACAATTCGGCCTGTCGCCCGAATATCTTGAAAAGAGGATACAAACAATATTCCTGAATGGCGACGTGGTCGATAATGTGGAGAAAGCTACAGTCGAGGATGGGACCACGCTTTCCCTTTCTGCCGCCATGCCGGGCTTGGCCGGGGCAGTATTGCGCAAAGGCGGCTACTATGCGGCTATGCGCGACCAGATCTCCTGTAAGGGGGGCACAACATCGGCTTCCATGCAGTCCGGCAAGGTCTTAGTGAAACTTTTCAACATGCCGCTTCAGGAACTGGGGCCGATCTTTTTAGAACATGGCATCTGGGTTGAAAGTGCCAAGTTTAAGGATATCCTCAAGGCCCGGGCAGATGATTTCCAAAAGGGCTGTGGGGAGGTCCTTGCAGATGGCCGGCAACTTGAGTTCAAACAATTTTTAGAGATGGATTGGGGAGGAGGAGATATTTTCTTACAGGTCAAAACAATTTAGCCCCCGGCTACAGGCGGAAAGACGCCTACCCTGTCCCCTTCTCTTAAGGCTTCATCGCCTGTAGCATGCAAGCCGTTCAAAAAAATCATTCTGATTTTGTCAATGGGGAGTTCCATGCTGTTTAGAAGCCCCATTATCGTTGTCCCTTCCGCCACATCGAGCATACGCTGACTATGGCTTCCGATTTTATCCGGTGCATACCGCGCAAGGGAAGCAAATAGATTTAATTCAACTTTCATACTGTCCGCTAATGGCAATTTTCTGTGAATATATTTTTCATTATAAATCTTATCTCTCCATTCCTCAATCATTTTGTAGAGTGGAGAGGATAACCAATTTATCCTATTGCCCATCGGACAGAAATGGATTATGAAATATCCTGCATGGTAAAATCCGCGCCTGGAGAGGAATAAAAGTGAATCAGGAAACGGAAAAAGGACTGCACGAAAAGATTCGGGAAAAAGCAGCAAGCGTTACGGACCCGGCAGGGCGTCATATACAAATTCTGAAAGACCATGATGCCCTCATGATTGCAAATGAATATAAAGTGAGTGTTCGTGATGTCTATAAAGAGATGCTGAAAAAAGGTATCTATCCTTACCGCTACATCCGGAACCTGGATGCAATATCCCCGGAAGAGCAGCTTAAACTGGCCGAATCGAAAATCGCTGTAATCGGTGCGGGGGGTCTGGGCGGTAATGTCATTTTGTTGCTTGCAAGAGTTGGCATCGGCTCTCTGACGGTTGTAGATCAGGACGTTTTTGATGAAACTAACCTGAATCGCCAGGCCCTATGCAATGTTAATACTCTCGGAAGTCCGAAAGCGAACGCAGCAGTCTCTGCTGTCGGGGACATCAATCCGGGGGTAAATATATTTCCCCGCCAGATTAAACTCGATGCTTCCAATGTCGAAGGGACTCTTGCGGGATCAGATGTAATAGTCGATGCGCTGGATAATGTTCCGGATCGGTTTCTTCTGGAAGGAGCAGCAAGAAAGCTGGGGATCCCTCTGGTGCACGGTACACTGGCCGGCTTTGAGGGCTGGATCATGACCATTCTCCCCGGCGATCCGGGACTTAAAAATATCTACGGGACCGGGGAGAAAAAACGCATCGACCAGGAAAGTCCGCAGGCCATTCTTGGTGTTCCCGGTGTTACCCCTTTTCTTATTGCCACCTTTCAAGTAATGGAAGTTCTGAAAATCCTGTTGGGGCGCGGAAATATTTTCAGGGACAGAATGCTCCATATTGATCTGGAGCGCGGGTGCTTAAATGAGTTTTCCTTTCGCGTCTCTGATCCTTTGAAATAAGAAGTCGGCCGCGGCATCTGAGGGAAGGATTAATCCTATGGAATTTCGGTACGGCCTTGAAGATAGGCCGCCTCTGGGAGAGGCGCTGCTCATGGGACTTCAGTGGTGCGCCTTGATGCTGCCTTTTCTGATAATTTTGGGGAAGATCGCTGGCGCCTATCACTTAACCGATCCCGCTGACCAGACGACATACCTGCAAAAGATGGCCTTTGTCATTGCCGTCTTCCTCGTTCTTGAAATCCTCTGGGGCCACCGCCTGCCTCTCATCATGGGACCGTCTTCGGTGATTCTCATCGGTATTATTTCCAGCCATGGATTCGACCTCGATGCCATATCTACGGCTGTAATCAGCGGAGGGGTGATCCTGGCGCTCACGGGTATAACGGGTGTTTTCGGGCATCTTCAGCGGCTCTTCACACCCCGTGTCGTGGCAGTAGTGCTCCTGCTGATTGCCTTTACGCTGACGCCAACCATCCTTACGCTTGTGTCGGACCCGCAGGGGATGACTCCGCAGATAAACATGGTCTATGCCCTGGCGCTTACTGCGGTTACATTGATCCTCCACAGGCTCCTTACGGGAATATGGAAATCTGTTTTGATAATGCTCTCGATGCTTGTCGGGAGCTCCGTCTATTTTCTTATCTTCCCGGAAAACCTCAATATGACTGCCGTAACATCTTCGAAATTCATCGCACCATTTTTTACGAACATGATCGGCCATCTGTCTTTCGATACAGGACTTTTGATCTCTTTCTTTGTCTGTTTTGTTGCCTTGTCGATTAATGATCTCGGTTCGATGCAGTCTATGAATGCTCTTGTAAATTCTGGAGACATGGCAAAAAGAATTAACCGTGGTGTCCTTTTTACAGGTCTGGCTAACGTCACGGCGGGAGTTTTCGGCGTCATAGGACAAGTCAATTATTCCATGAGTGTCGGCGTCGTCGCTGCTACGGGTTGCATGTCGAGATTCACGCTGCTGCCGGCAGCAGCGGTTCTGCTCTTGATATCCTTTTCTCCCATGACGATAGGCTTCCTGGGGATCGTTCCTCCAGTTGTGATCGGCAGCATCATGTTTTACGTGCTGTGTTCACAAGTGTCGGCCGGCCTGATCGTAGCCTTTGAATCCCTGCGACAATTTACCTTTGAAGACGGAATGATTATCGGCATGCCTATCCTGATTGCAACGGTGATAGCTTTCATGCCGGCCGCCTTTTTCCAGGGATTCCCCCAGCTCTGGCGGCCCATTGTTGGAAATGGATTTGTCGTGGGAGTCATTATCGTCCTTCTCATGGAACATGGCATATTTAGAAAATCAGGCAGTCAAGCGAACTTCAGATGAAAGTGGTTCAATGCTGGGATGACGGAATCGTTGATGATGTCCGTCTGACAGATATACTGCGCCGTTACAGTGCGAAAGCCACATTCAGTCTCAATCCGGGGCTGAACCTT
>Ga0326726_10004882_pt1 | contig 12218 bp, 11 predicted proteins | sample MHFenrmetagenome_2_FD_207603 | JGI IMG/M metagenome (GOLD analysis project Ga0326726, IMG submission 207603) | Lab enriched peat soil microbial communities from Michigan Hollow, Ithaca, NY, United States - MHF15MN | ecosystem: Environmental > Terrestrial > Soil > Wetlands > Peat | place: USA...
GTGGAAGTGCTGGAGCAGGCTGCGGCGGAAGCGATCGCTTTGATCACCGCAGAGAACGCTGTGGCCTGGTTCCGGCACTGCGGCTATGGGGTACAGCAACTATGAATTCGCTCTAGCCGGCTGGTTCCTGCTGCTTGGACTCCTGCCATAGCGACTCCAGTTCCTCCAGCGTGGCTTCCGGCAGCTTCTTGCCGCGCTCGCGCATGCGCTCTTCCATCCACTGGAAGCGCCGCCGGAACTTGCGGTTCGTCTTCCTCAGCGCCGACTCCGGATCCAGCGACAGGTAGCGCGCAATGTTCACCAGCACAAACAGCAGGTCGCCAACCTCATCTTCCAGGCGCGCCCGCAATTCGTCGGGGATGTGCAGCCCGCTGGCGCCCGCGACTCCGCGCTGCGGCGGACGCGGCCCGGGCGCCGGATAATCTTTCAAGTCCTCCCGCAGTTCTTCCGTTTCCTCGTGCAGCTTGTCGAACAGCCCCTCGATTACCGGCCACTCGAATCCCACATGCGCGGCCCGCGAGCTCAGCTTGAACGCCTCCAGCAGCGCCGGCACCCCCGACGACACTCCCGCCAACACCGATTCCTTCGCTGTCTCCTCTTTCGTTTTCTTCCCGCCGCCCGCCTCCAATCGCCTCTTCTTTTCTTCCGCCTTCAGCGCCTCCCAATTGCGCAGCACGTCGCCGGAAGTCTCGGCTTTCACCTCGCCGAACACGTGCGGATGCCGGTCCACCAACTTGTTCGACAGCCGATCCAGCACCTCGTTAATGGAGAACCGCTTTTCTTCCTGCGCCATCTCCGCGTAGAACAGCACCTGGAGCAGCAAGTCGCCGAGTTCGCCCTCGAGTTCGTCCCAGTCGCGATTATCAATCGCCTCCAGGACCTCGTAGGTCTCCTCCAGCGTGAAAGGCTTGATGGAATCGAAGGTCTGTTCGCGGTCCCACGGACATCCGCCCGGGGCACGCAACCGCGCCATGATCTCGACCGCGCGCTCAAATCGTTCGCCCGTCGTCGCCATCGCCCTAATCTAAATTGCCCCCTCTGAGAAATCCAAATCGTTGTCGATTCTCTAGCCAGCCCGAGCGCAGCGAGGCCGGCACGATTTGCTAGCCCATGGCGCAAGCCTTGGGAACGTAACTCCTCGCATTGTGCACCGCTGCAACTTGCTCCGCTCCACTGCAAAACGCAGTGGTCGGCTCCATCATTTCCCTCGCTCAACGATGTAACTCCTTATCTCTCAACACCCGCTCCGAGCGCTCCTTTTGCCTTCCACGTGCACTAACCACGGTGACAGTTGTTAGCAAAAGGAGACCGTATGTCGATTCTCTTCGTGCTGCTGACCTTTCTGCTGATCATGTCGATTACGTATTTCTTGCGCCGCGAGCAGCCGGCGGCGGTGGTGGAACAGCGCGTATTTCCGCAGCCGCCCGCTCCCAGCATGATGCGCGAGAGCGGCTTTGATGTGCCCAAGGGCTACTGTTTTCACCCTGGTCACTCCTGGGTGCTCGACGAAGGCCGCCAGAACGCCCGCATTGGCCTGGACACCTTCGGCGCCACCCTGCTCGGCAAGATCACGCGCGTTGAAGTGGTCGGCTTGAACCGATGGGTTCGCCAGGGCCAGAAGATTTGCACCATTACCTGCGATGGCGTTTCCGTGGACCTGCTGTCGCCCATCGAAGGCGTCATCATCTCCGTCAACCAGGACGTTCTCAAAGATCCCAGTCTGATCCTCAAGGATCCCTACAAGGCCGGCTGGATCTGCGTCGTGAAGTCGCCGGAGATCAACCTGAACCTCAACAACCTTTTGCAAGGCGCCCTGGTCGGTTCCTGGATGCAGAACTCGGTGCGCCGTCTCTCCACCATGACCGCCAAGCTGGGCGTGGCAGCGGCGGCCGACGGCGGCCTGCCGGTTTCAGGTCTGCTGGCGCAGCTTGAGCCCGGCGCGCAGCGCGCCATGATTCGTGAATTTTTCTTGACCTAGGGCGGTGATCGTGTGCTCGGGTGTTGGGGAACTTAGGTACTTAGGTACTGAGGTACTCAGATAAAGAAATCGGCACCACTCGGAAGCGAGGCTAGATTATGAGCAAGGAATCCAAAGCGCTGTTGATCGATATCACCAAGTGCATCGGCTGCCAGCAATGCGCGGTAGCCTGCAAGACGGGCCACAAGCAGCCCGGTGACCCCGAACCGACGCTGTCGGCCACCGCCTTTACGACCGTCGAGCCGCGCGGCGAGAAGTTCGTTCGCCGCATGTGCCTGCATTGTGAAGATCCGTCCTGCGCCAGTGTTTGCCCGGTCGGCGGCATCACCAAGACCGTCCAGGGCGCGGTGCGTTACGACGGCGCCAAGTGTATCGGCTGCCGCTATTGCATGCTCGCCTGCCCATTCAGCGTCCCCAAGTACGAGTGGAGCAAGCTGGCGCCCTACATCACCAAATGCGACATGTGCGCCGAGCGCGTCCTGGCGGGCCAGCAGACCCTGTGCGCGGAAGCCTGCCCCACCGGCGCCACCTTCTTCGGCAGCCGTGAAGACCTGCTGATGGAAGCGCACAAGCGCATCGTCGAGAACCCCGGCGTCTACGTGCCGCGGATCTACGGCGAAAAGGAAGTTGGCGGCACCTCGGTGCTCTACCTCTCCGATGTGCCCTTCGAGAAGCTTGGATTCATCGAGCCTCCCATGAACCAGCCCATGCCGACGCTCTCCGCCGCCGCCCTGGGCGAAGTGCCCACGGTGGTCACCATCGGCGGCTCGCTGCTGGCCGGCCTCTACTGGTTCACGCAACGACGTCGCGAAGTTGCCCTGGCCCAAGCGGCCGAGCAGGAAGAAAAGGAAAGGAGCTGAGCCATGTCGCAGATCATGAAAAAAATCACGTTGTGGCGCGCCCTTGCGGCGGTCATTTTTGCCGCTGGAATCTGGTCCACCTACCTCCGCTTTTTCGCCGGATGGCGCGTGGCCACCAACCTCTCGGACGGCCAGCCCTGGGGTATCTGGGTGGGTGTCGCCACCCTCTGCGGCGTCGGCCTCTCCGCCGGCGGATTCGCCATCGCCGGCGCGGTCTACCTGCTGGGCATGGAGCGTTACCGCCCCATCTCCCGCGCCGCCGTCATGATCGCCTTCCTTGGCTATCTCTCCGTCGTCGCCGGATACGCCTGGGAACTCGGTTTGCCCTGGAACTTCTGGCACCCCATCGTCATGTGGAACAGGAAATCGGTGCTCTTTGAAGTCATCTGGTGCATTGTCCTCTACACCACGGTTCTGGCGCTGGAGTTCTCTCCGGTGCTGATCGAAAAAATACGCTCGGTGGGCCTCCGCCAGCGCATTCTCGAGTGGCATCACCGCATTCTGATCGCCCTGGTGCTGGTCGGCGTGCTCCTCTCTTCGCTCCACCAGTCCTTCCTCGGCGGCCTGTTCATCATCTTCAAGGGCAAGGAATACCCGCTCTGGTACAGCAATTATCAGACGACCCTCTTTTATATCTCCGCCATCCCTGCCGGCTTCGCCATGGTTATCATCGCCCTGTACCTCTCCATGCGGTCGCTGGGCGTGAAGGTGGACTTCAGCATTCTCAAGGACTTCAGCCGCGTCATTACTCCCCTGCTGGTCATCTTCGCCCTGTTCCGCTTCGTCGACCTGAGCAAGCAGGGCGCGACGCATTACTTGTTCCTGCCCGTGTCGGAAACCTTCTACTTCTGGCTGGAGATCCTGCTCCTGGTCGTCGTCCCGGTGGTGCTGTTCAACATCGACAAGGTGCGCAACACTCCGATCGGTCTCTATTGGGCAAGCGTCATCACCGTGATGGGCTTCATTACTCATCGCATCAACGTTTCCATTACCGCGCTGGAGCGCTCGACCGGCACGCACTACGTGCCCAAGTGGTCGGAGCTGGCGGTGACCGTCATGCTGGTGGCGGCCGCCATCATCGCCTTCCGTTGGGCGGTGCTGCACCTGAAGATTTTCCCGCGTGTCGAACGCAGTGCCCGCTGGATGGCCGAGCCGGCCTCCGCGGATTAGTCCCGACGCTGCCCCACATCTGCCCGGTTTTGGCAGATGTGGGGTTGGCGGATGTGGGCCATGCGGCTCGCAGAACGTGGACTCAGCCGATACGTCCTGCCCGAGCCGACAACCTCCGGGCGGCGCCTTCCAAAAGGGGCGAACGGCTCCGCCCGGAGCGGTGCCTGAACGAGTTGTGACTTGAGAGTTCCGAGTTGCGAGATGTAGCGAGATGTGTGTTGTGAGTTGCAACCAATGACTTATTGGTTCCGGCGCAATTTACAACGCTTTTCATTCCGAGCCAGGACGCGCGCAGAAACCAAGAACGCGCCGGTGGAGCCTGCCCTGCGCGAAGCCGAAGAGCGCATTCGGGTGCGCGCGTCCGAGTCGAGGAACCTGCATTCCCTCCGATTCAGCGCGACAGCTAGGAGGTCACCATGAACCCGACCGATCTTCTCCCCGCCGAACTTGCGAACCTCGATGACGACCCCATCCTCGACTCGGCTGCGCAATTGGAGAACGCGGCGCGCTCCCTCGACCTCGAAGACTGGATCCTTCACCGCCTCAAACATCCCGAGCGCGAGATCTCCCTTACCCTCCCCCTCGACCGCGACACCGGTGACGCCCTTACCTGCACCGGCAACCTGGTGCAACACTGCCGCGCTCGCGGCCCGTGCTTTGCGCCGGTGCTGCTTTCCCCCGATGTCCACCTCGCTCAACTCCGCGTCCTCGCTGGCCACATCACCCTGCAATGCGCGCTCCTGGAATTGCCCATTGGCGGCGGCGCCGGCGCCATCGTCTGCGACCCCGCTCAACTCTCCGAGCGCGAACTCCGCCACCTCGTCCACGAATACCGATGGTCGCTGCGCGACATCGCCGTCCCTGGCTCCGTCATCTTCGCGCCCGCCGAATACGCCGCCGCCTGGACGCACCAATTGCTTCAACCCGCCACCGTGGTCGGCAAACCGCCCGCGCTTGGCGGACTACCCGATCTGCACACCGCCATTGCCGTCGGCTGGTTCACGCTTATCTCCGAAACCGCGCAACTCCGCAAGCTCGCCCTGCACGGATGCCGTGTTGCCATGCAAGGGTTCGCACCCGCTGCGGCCGCGCTCGCACGCCTGCTGAACCAAGCCGGCGCTCGCATCGTTGCCCTGGCCGACAAGTCCGGAGGCTTCCTCGCCGACCGCGGTCTCGACATCTCGCGCGTCTGCGATCACGTCCAGCGCCACGGCATGCTTTACGGTTTCACCGGCGCCGAACCGGTGCGCAACGTCGAGGTCCTGGAATCTGCCTGCGACGTGCTCGTCACCGCCGCCGCCGAGCGCCAAGTCAATGCCCAAAACGCAGCCCGCATCCGCGCCCCGCTGGTTCTGGAAGCGATTTACAACGCGGTCACTCCCACCGCCGCCGCCATCCTCGAATCCCGTGGCTTGACCGTCGTGCCTGCCCTGCTCGGCGCCGCCCCGGCCACTCTCGCCGGATTCGCCGAGTGGCAGCACGCCATGCTTTTCTCCACGCCCGAACAGGGTCAGGTCGAATCCACCCTCCGCCGGCAGCTTTCCTGCGCCTTTCACCGCGCCCAATCGGCCGCCGCTCGCCGCCAATCGCCGCTCCGGGACGCTTGTTACGTACTTGCGCTAGAGCAACTTGCCGCCGTCCTGCGCCTGACTTGTTGACCAATTCCCGTCTTGGGACGCATCCACCGTCGCCACGGCAACAATTTTCTTGTTGCAAACTCCTATTCTGGGAGGAAACTTCTTGTGGTTGTGCCGCAGGGAGCGCGCTCATGTCGGCCCATGAGATTCCTCGCCAACAGTGGTCCTTGTTCCTCGGCAACTTCGGTTATCGCCACTTCGGTTGGGACGTGACGCTGGAGAAGAAGCGCCCCGGACACGGGATGCGCATCGCTGACCACCATTTCCTCCAGGAGGTCACCAGCGAGCGCGCCGATGGTCACGAGCAGATCACCATCGTGCTCGGCGCCCCGTTTGCGCCGCACGAGACACACGTGGTGGACAATCCCCAGCACGTTCGCGTCGCGCCCGGACCAGAAGAGGCGATTGAGATCGACTGCGGCCGCGGCATCTCCGTCGTCGTCCACGTCCGCCGCGCCATCGCCGCCTGAAGCCCTCCCGCTGCCACGCGCCGCAAACCGCAGCCGCGAGCAAACCGTCCACAAACAAAAAGCACGGCCTACGCCGCGCCTCTCATCTCGTATGTCTTGCCTGAAGCCTTGAGCCTTGCGCCTCCCACGTCTTTCCTGACGATCGAAGACTGACGACTGAAGACTGCTAGCTTCCCACCAGCTTCTCCAGTGCGCCTTTATTTCTGATCATCAGCGTCGACCCGCGCAGCGTCGCCATCTGCTTTTTGCGGAAGCTGCCCAGCAGCCGCGTCACCGTTTCCCGCGACGTTCCGATCACCTGCGCGATCTCCTCGTGGGTCAGTGCCAGCTTCACTCGGATTCCGTCCTTGGTATGCTCGCCTTCTGACGCCAGTTCCAGCAGCATGCGCGCCAGCTTTTCGCTCGCCGAATGCGACAGCCCGATCGCCCGGATCATGTCGTACGCGTTATGACAATTCGTGCTCAGGTGTTGCGCCGCCTGCAAACACGCCGACCCGTGCTCCTCCAGGAATTTCTGGAAGTCGTCGCGCTTGATGAACACCACCTGGCAGGGCTGCACCGTCTCCGCCGTCAGTTCGTACGGGCTGTTGCTGACGCAGGCATGCATGCCCAGCACCTCGCCCGGCTCGGCGATCTTCAGGATCATCGTCTTGCCTTCACTGGAATTCACCGACAGCTTCACCCGCCCGCGGCACAGCAGGTAAATCCCGCGCGGGATCTGTCCTTCCACGAACAGCACGCTCGCTTTTGGCAGCGCCGATGGGAACTTGATTCTCTCGAAGGCATCCAGCGTGCGCGGCGGCAGCGAGCAGAAGAAGCTCTCGTTCCGCATCTTGCACATCACGCAGCTCTCGACCAGCTCCATACCGTATGGAGCAGCGTTCGCCATACCTTCTCCTGCCAGATTGAAACCGGCGTGCGCGCTCTGGACTTGTGGATGTCGGGGTCAAGAATAGCACCGGCCGGTTCGGAATTAAAGCGGAAGCTCAGGTTGGAAACGCCAAACTCGGCCCTAAGCGTTACTTTCGATCGCGCTGGACAATTCTTCCCATTCCTCCATCAGCCCCGCCAGGTCCGCCCGCCGCCGCTCCAGCAATGCCGCCAGCCGCGCTGTCTCTTCCGCGCTGACAAAGGTTTCCAGGCCCTGTTCGCACTGCGCGATTTCCGCCTCCACCCGGCTGACTTCCGCTTCCAACTCTTGCTGCCGGTCCTGCATCTGCCGCAGCTTGATCGGGTTCAGCCGCTTCTGTGCGGTACCCCACATCGGCTCGGCTTTGGCCGATGTGGGGGTTGAAACCTCGGTGCTCCACATCTGCCCGGTTTTGCCAGATGTGGGTGTTTCCTGCTCCTTCCGCCAGCGAAACTCCTCATAATTCCCCGGAAACACCGTCACCTGCTGATCCGCCACTTCAAACACCTTGGTCCCCAGCCTGTCGATGAAATACCGGTCGTGCGACACGAACACCACCGTGCCGGCAAACTTTTCCAGCGCCTCCAGCAGCACGTCCTTGGCGCGCAGGTCGAGGTGGTTGGTCGGCTCGTCCAGCAGCAGAAAATTCGACGGATACATCAGCATCCGCGCCAGCGCGTACCGGTTGCGTTCCCCGCCCGAAAGCACTCCAATCCTCTTGAACACATCGCCTTCAGAGAACAAAAACGCCCCCAGCAGGCTGCGCAACTCGGTCTGCGTCGCCCTGGGCGCCAGCTTCTCCAGATCGTCCAGCACGCGCTGCTCCGGATCGAGTTGCTTGTACTGGTCCTGCGCGAAATAGTCGGCCTCGACGTTGTGTCCCAGCCGGCGCTCGCCCGCCGTCACCGGCTCCAGCCCGGCCAGCAGCCGGATCAGCGTCGACTTCCCGGCTCCGTTCACGCCCACCAGCGCAATCCGATCGCCGCGCTCGATCATGAAGTTCACGTCGCGCAGCACCAGCTTCTCGCCATACCTCTTCTCCACGCCAACGCATTCGGCCACCGTGCGCCCGCTCGGTCGTGGTTGCGGAAACCTGAAGTGGATGGTCCGCTCTTCCGGCGGAATTTCCACTCGCTCCATCCGCTCCAGTTCCTTGATCCGGCTCTGCACCTGCTTGGCCTTGGTCGCCTGGTAGCGAAAGCGGTTGATGAACGCCTCCAGTTGCTCGATCCGTTCCCGCTGGTTCTTGTACGCCGACGTCAATTGCTCCAGCCGCTGCGTCTTCTGCGCCAGGTACTTGTCGTAGTTGCTGGGATAGAAATAGACGCGCTTGTTCCAGATCTCCACGATCTTCTTCACCGTGACGTCGAGAAAATACCGGTCGTGCGAGATCAGCACGTAGGCATAGGGATAGGCCTGCAAATATTCTTCCAGCCAGTTGCGCGATTCCAGATCGAGATGGTTGGTCGGTTCGTCCAGTAGCAGCAGGTTGGGCTTTTGCAGAAGCAGTTTCGCCAGCGCGATTCGCATCTGCCAGCCCCCGGAAAATTCCTCCGTGCGCCGCTCCCAGTCTTCTTTCTTGAAACCGAGCCCGGCCAGCACCGCGCCTACCTGCGCCTCCATGGCGTATCCATCGCGCGCCCCGAACTCATGATCCAGCTTGTGATACCGGTCCGCGACCTCGGCATACTCGGCGCTTGCCGGATCAAGTTCGGAAATCTTCCCCGCCAGCGCGTGCAGCTCCTGCTCGATGCCCAGCAAGTCGCTGAACACCGACATGCACTCGTCAAACACCGTCCGGCCCGATAAGCTGAGACCCTCCTGCGGCAGGTACCCGAACGTAATCCCCTTGGCGACCGCGATCGTGCCGTAATCGAGCGTCTCCATCCCGCCCAGAATCTTCAGCAGCGTGGATTTTCCCGTCCCGTTGGCCCCGACCACACCAATGCGGTCCTGCGGCGTCACCAGCCAGTCCAGGTCTTCAAAGAGCAGCTTTTCGCCGTATCGCTTCCCGGCCGCGGAGAGTTGAATCATGACGTGTAGAAGCGTTGCATCGTGCGCCGTTTCTATTTTCGCATGTGGCGGTGACAGGCAAGTCTCAGCCCCGGAGGGGCGAAACGCTAGTAGCCCAGGACGCCAGTCCTGGGTAGGCGGTTTAAAAAATGTCCCGAGTCCCGTAGGGACGGCACGAAGGCCGGGTGGCCGAGCCAACGCGGTTTTCGCTAGTGGGGCATTATCGTGTAAGCCCCGGTACCTCGCCGGGGCGACACTCGGTTGAGTCCGCCTTCACGATCTGCAGGGGCGAAGGGTGGGATGTTCCGCGTCCTCTGTGTTCTATCGTCCGATTGCAGCAGCGAACCTCTTCCGGCTGTGCCGCTGTTTAGCTTTCACTACAAGTTTGACGTCCAGCTTCATGCCCAGCGCATCGGCGTAGCGCATTAAGGTTCGCACGTTCGCGTTTTCCGGTCTGCTCTCGGTTCTGCTCACTTGCGGGGCGCTGGTCCCGATTCGCTTCGCAACATCCGCTTGCGTCAGTCCTTTGCTCTCTCGCTGCTTGGCCAGGGCGATGCCAAGATGGAGCATCCGCTTTTCCTGCTCAAATGACTCCCGCACCTTGGGCTTCTTCAACTGCCGTTTGAGATACGAATCCCAGGAATTCCTCATCTCACCTCTTTTTCCGCGCCCATGATTTTGTCCGCTGTATCGCGATCCGCTGAAGGTGGGCATCCATTCTGGAGCGGCCGATTCTTTTGTCGCTCTCCTCGACTGCGTCCGTGTTCTTGGTGAACCCATGAAGCAAAATCCCTCTCTGGTTCGAATCAAAGAAATACAGCACGCGGTAGCGAGTTTTGCCAAATCGCAACCTCACCTCGCGCAACTTGCCTTCGATCTGCGACGTGTACGGATGGTCCAATGCCGGGCCATGTTCCGCGAGCAGACTAATGCGCGCGAGAACCCTTCCCCGAACCTCCACTGGCAGTGAATCGAGCCACTTACGTACCGGCTCGCCTCCATCGATTTCCTCAAAGAACTCGATCTGCCAGTGCACCTTTACTCAACCGGACGCCTGACAGTATCTTATCAAATTTGATAAGTCGTGCAAAACGGGTTGGTTGTACGGGTAGAAACGAGGGCAATATGGGAAGGGTGACAATTGGACGGGTGCCGGCCCTTTCGCCCGGTGGGGCTGCCCTGAGCGCAGTCGAAGGGCAAACGGTTGGAATTTCCCCCGGTGCCCTCTGTGGTTCATTCGGCCCGGCAGGTTGGGGCTGTTCCGGAGCCTTGTCCCGACCGAAACCGAGGTGCGTCAAATCACGCAGCTCACGCAGTCGGCGAAAATAATTAACCGGCATCCACAGTTATGTCTGATACCCTACATAAGATCAATGCCCCCGCGTCGCGCTTGGCGAGTGTTCATACATACCTACCCACTTGCCATCGAACGCCACCGGGGGCCTTTTTTGTTGCCCCAATGAGATGCCGCAACCGGAAACTTGGCGCAAATATTTTTGAGATTCCCCCGCATCGTGTGCAAAATGTTTTGACGGTCGGTGAGCGTCACCGCTCCGTGCCCTCTGTGGTTAAGACCGACTCCCCCTCAGTTCTTATTGATATCCTCTTTGGCCTCCAGGCGCATCAACAAGCCCTGCAGGAACGGCTGCACATCCCTGGTCGATCCCGCCAGCGCGATTTTCATTTCTTTGACAGCAGTGTCGAAATCGCCCTTGGCGCAGGCCATTCGTGCCTCTTCGTAACGCACGATGAAGTGATCGGGGTAGCGCTTTCGATTCTCGCGAAACACGGCAAACGCTTCATCCTGGTGGCCGCTGATCTGGAGTTGCCGCCCGTAGCTGTTAATTTGCATCGCGTTGCCCATGGCCAGAGCGTCCGCGCGCAGCGGTGCGGCCTCGTCCTTGCGTCCCATCGCGTCCAGCACTGCGGCCTTGGTCATCAGGTTTTCGAAACGCTGTTCCACCTGGATGGAATGGTTGGCGTATTCCAGCGCGTCGGCAAGATCGGTCTTGTCGGCGAGCAACTGGTCGGCAGCTTCGGCCCAACTCTCCCATAGGTAGCGCGACCCGGAGCGCAACTGCAGCTTGAGCTTGGCCGGTACGATCTCCTTCTGATTGACCGTGACCTTGAACGGCACCGCAACTCGATCCCAGCGCAGCGTGACCATCGCCGACTCGGGCGTTACCGCGTCGAACTCATACGCCAGCGCTTCGCGCGCTTCACCGGTCTGCGGCTTCACCGTCACGCGCAATGCGTCTTCCTTCTGGTCGTACGAGTAGCTCCCCCACGAGCTGAAATTCCTTGACAGGATCACCGTCCACTCGTTCTCTCCGGGAATCATGTGCAGACCGTACGTCCCCTTGGGCAGAGGCCGACCCTCGATGCTCACCGGATCGGTGAATTCCATGGTGGTGTTTTCATTGGCGCCGGCGCGCCACACCTTTCCGTAGGGCACCAGGCCGCCGAAGACCTTGCGTCCCTTCGCCAGCGGCCGGCTGTAGCTGATCGTGATGTCGGTCAGGCCGATGCGCTGGGTCACCTGCGCATGCTGGCTGGGGCGCGGCAGTTCCAGGATCGACTGCGCGTAACCTGCGGAACAACAGGCCACGATGGTGGCAAGCAACACGGTCGAGACGAGAAACGGTTTACGCATAACAAGCCTCCAACGGTTTTTTGACCGACGGAGATTAATGCAGCGGCCAATTGCAGTGCTGTAAAAAGTTGTAAATCGTAGCCGATTCGCCGCGGCTAGCCCGACTTTCGCTGCGGTTTGGCGAAGTGGGTATCGCCTGCGAACCGTGAAAAAGATTCCTCCGTTGTTCCTCCGCGTCCATCTCGAGCTTGCCCCGAGCCAAAGCCGAGGGGAAAGCCGAGGGGTGACAAGGCCCAGGGTTCCCAATTCGGCTTGCGCTCCACTCGCAATTGAAAATTTCCTGCTTGATGTCACAGACACCCGACCTTCAATCCACTATCCTGATTCTGCGCACTAAGCGTGCAGGTGGTTGTGTCAAGAGTGATTTCGGAGCGTAGCTTGTTTCGATCTTTGACAACATATGCCGTCGCCGCCACGCCCTCCAGGTTACCTCCAGGATACCTGACGGTAACCGTGCGATTTCCACGGTATACCGTGCGTAAGTTACTGATTCCATGTCCATGGAGGGGGCAATAATATACTTGACA
>Ga0326726_10004883_pt1 | contig 12217 bp, 10 predicted proteins | sample MHFenrmetagenome_2_FD_207603 | JGI IMG/M metagenome (GOLD analysis project Ga0326726, IMG submission 207603) | Lab enriched peat soil microbial communities from Michigan Hollow, Ithaca, NY, United States - MHF15MN | ecosystem: Environmental > Terrestrial > Soil > Wetlands > Peat | place: USA...
ATCCCCCCTTGCAACCGCGTGTTAGGATGTGGCATCTCAAGGGCTTGAAAGCCGAGGATCCAGCGTGCCCATCTACGAATATGACTGCCAGGGCTGCCGCCGCCGCGTGAGCCTGCTCGTTCGCTCGCTCAGCTCGAGCGAGTCGCCCCGATGTCCTCGCTGCGGGAGCGCAGAGCTCGCCCGCCTCATGTCCCGATTCGCCACCCCGAAGTCCGAAGATGCCCGTCTCGAAGCCGCCGCCGACCCGTCGCAGTTCGGAGACCTCGACGAGAACGACCCGCGGAGCGTCGCCCGCTTCGTCAAGCGCATGGGCGAGGAAATGGGCGAAGACCTGGGAGACGATCTCGACGCGGCCATGGACGAGGCGTCAGACGACGACGGCGGCCTGGCGATGGATGGCGCGGGCGGCGAACCGGGTGGGGACGGCGAGGGAAGTTTGTCGGACGCCGGGAGCGGCAATGAAGGTTGAAGTCCTCCCGGGCTTCGAGGCCCTCGACGAGGCGCGCTGGAATGGGCTCCTCGGTCACGCGCGACATCCTTCCATCTTCCTCTCCTGGCAATGGCAGACGGCGTGGACGCGGGCCTTTCTCGACGGGCGCCCGCTGCAGCTGCTCCGGGTCACGGACGATGCCGGAACGCTCGTGGGGCTCCTGCCGCTCTACGAGGAAAACGATGGCATGCGCCGCCTCGTCGGCGGCGTGGACGTCTCGGACTACCTCGATCTGATAGCGCCCGCGGGCGTCGAAGAAGACGTGTGGCAGGCCCTGCTCCAGCATCGCGCGGGCGAGGCGTCGGAATGGGACCTCCACGCGATCCGGGGTGCTTCCCCGACGCTCGAGATCCTGCCTCGGCTCTGTCCCGCCGCCGGGCTTCGCGCGGAGGTGGAGGCGGAAGAGCGCTGTCCCGTGCTCGAGCTGCCGGCCTCGTGGGACGCTTACCTCGAGAGGCTCTCCGGCAAGGATCGCCACGAGCTCCGGCGCAAGATGCGGAAGCTCGAGCGCGAGCTGCCGGGCACGTCGGTGCGCTCGCACGCGGGGCTCGACGGGTGGGACGGCGCGCTCGCCGAGTTCCTCCGGCTCCATCGTCTCTCGAAGGTGGGGAAGGCGCGCTTCATGGACGAGCGCATGGAGGCCTTCTTTCAGGACGCCACGCGCGCGCTGGCCGCGGCGGGGTGGGCGCGGCTGTGGTTCCTCGACTGGAACGGCTCGGCGGTGGCGAGCTTCCTCTGCCTGGAGTACGCGGGCTCGGTCGGTCTGTACAACTCGGGCTTCGATCCCGCCCACGCCAAGCTCGCGCCGGGCATCGTGCTGCTCGCTCACGTCATCCGCGATGCCATCGAGCGCGGCGTTCCCGTCTTCGACTTTCTGCGCGGTGAAGAGCCCTACAAGTACGCCTTCGGACCCACGCCACAGGACCTCTTTCGCGTGATCGTTCGCCCATGAGTCTGCGCGTCGCCATCCTCAGCGTCCACACCTGTCCGCTCGCCGCCCTCGGCGGCAAGGAGACGGGCGGGATGAACGTGTACGTACGCGAGACGGCGCGAGAGCTCGGCCGCATGGGCGTGAGCGTGGACGTTTTCACGCGCTCCCAGAATGCGTCGATTCCGCGGGTGGCGGATCTCGGGGAAGGCGCGCGCGTCATCCATCTCCCCGCGGGACCGCAGTCGCCGATCGAGCGCCATGCCATCCACCCGCATCTGCCGCAGTTCATCGAGGGGGTGGAAGCGCACCGCTGGGGCGAAGGCATAGACTACGACGTGATTCACGCGCACTACTGGCTGTCGGGCGTGGCCGGCCTCGAGCTGCGCGAGCGCTGGGGCGTCCCGCTCGTGCAGATGTTCCACACCTTGGCCAGGCTCAAGAACTCGGTGGCGCAGGGGCCGGCGGAGCTCGAGCCCGAGCTCCGGATCGCCGAGGAGTCGCGCATCGTCGCGAGCGCCGATCGCATCGTCGCCGCCAACGTGGTCGAGCGCGCCCATCTCGTCTGGTATTACGGCGCCAAGGCCGAGGGAATCTCCGTCATACCCTGCGGCGTCGACACCGAGCTCTTTCAGCCCATGTCCCAGGCTGCGGCCAAGGATCTCCTCGAGCTGCCCCCGGAGCCGGCGCTCCTCTATGTCGGCAGGCTGGAGCCGATCAAGGGGCTCGAGACGCTTCTGGACGCGATGGCGCGAATCGGCGGGGCAGCTCGGCTGTACATCGTGGGTGGGGACTCGGACGAGCCGTCCGGCACGCATGCGGGCCGGCTGCGGGCGCGGGTGGCGGCGCTCGGGCTCGAGGGGCGCGTGCGCTTCCTGGGCGCCCAGCCGCAGCGGCGGCTCCGGTACTTCTACGCGGCGGCCGAGGCCACCGTCATGCCCTCCTACTACGAATCCTTCGGCATGGTGGCCCTCGAGGCCATGGCCTGCGGCAGCCCCGTGGTGGCCTCGCGCGTCGGCGGGCTCACCACCACGGTGAAGGACGGCGTCACCGGCTACCTCGTGCCAGAAGGAGATGCGGCCGCGCTCAGCGAGCGGCTCGAGCTCCTCCTCCACGACCCTGAGACGCGGGCGCGCCTCGGCGGTGAGGCCTCGCGCTGGGCGGCGGACCACCGCTGGCCCTGTGTCGCCGAGGCCGTCTGCCGCCTGTATTCCGAGCTTCGCCCGCAGGCGCTGTCCCACCTCAGCCGCGGCCGCTGTCAAACGTGACGGTGCGCGGCGACGGGCCGATCTCGGTCAATGGGCGCACGTATGAATGGCCCGCCCGCCCGCTGGTCGTGGTGTGTGTCGACGGCTGCGAGCCCGACTACCTGACCCAGGCCTACGCGGCCGGGGCCATGCCGTACCTGGCCTCCGCGTCGGTTGCCGGCGCGAGCCTTCTCGGCAACTCCGTGGTACCGAGCTTCACCAACCCCAACAACCTCTCCATCGTCACCGGCGTGTCGCCCGCCGTGCACGGGATCTGCGGCAATTATTTCTGGGATCGGGACGCCCAGGCGGAAGTGATGATGAACGATCCCAAGTATCTCCGCTGCGAGACCATCCTCGCCACCTTCGCCCAGGCGGGGGCCACGGTGGCCGTGGTCACGGCCAAGGACAAGCTGCGGCGGCTGCTCGGCCACGGGATGCGCGGGATCTGCTTCTCGTCGGAGCAGGCCGACAAGGTCACCACGGCGGAGCACGGCATCGCGAACGTGCTCGGACTCGTGGGACTGCCGCTGCCCTCGGTCTACAGCGCCGACCTCAGTGAATTCGTCTTCGCCGCCGGGGTCAAGCTGATGGAATCTGCCCGGCCCGATATCCTGTATCTCTCGACCACCGACTATATCCAGCACAAGCACGCGCCGGGTACGCCACCGGCCAATGATTTCTACCGCATGATGGACGGTTACCTCGCGAAGCTCGACGAGCTCGGCGCGACCATAGCGATCACCGCAGATCACGGCATGAACGCCAAGACCGATGCGGCGGGCGTGCCGCAGGTGATCTACCTGCAAGACGTGCTCGATGGATGGCTCGGCGCGGGCCGGGCGCGCGTCATCCTCCCCATTACCGACCCCTACGTCGTCCATCACGGCGCGCTCGGCTCCTTCGCCACGGTGTATCTCCCCGAGGGGGTCGACGCGGGGGCGGCGGCGGGCAGCGTGGCCGGGCTGCCGGGGATGGATCTGGTGCTCGACCGCGAGGAGGGGTGCCGGCGCTTCGAGCTGCCGCCCGACCGCATGGGCGATCTCATCGCGGTCTCCGCTCGCCATACCGTCATCGGCACCAGCGCGGCCAAGCACGATCTCTCCGGCCTCGACGCGCCACTGCGCTCACACGGCGGGCTCACCGAGCAGTCGGTGCCGCTGGTGTTCAACCGGCGCTTGGGTGACCTGCCGTCGCGACGCCGGCTCCGCAACTTCGACATCTTCGATCTCGCCCTGAACCGCGCGCAGTAATGCCGCTTCCCCGTCACGCCCGCGCGATCATCGTCGGCGGGGGCATTGTCGGGACGAGCGTCGCCTATCACCTGAGCAAGCTCGGCTGGAAGGACGTGCTGCTGCTCGAGCAGGGGAGCCTTTCCGGCGGCACCACGTGGCATGCGGCGGGGCTGGTGGGCCAGTTGCGGGCCTCGAGCAACCTGACGCAGCTCATCCGCTACAGCGCCGATCTCTACGGAAGGCTCGAGGCGGAGACGGGGCAGGCGACGGGATGGAAGCGGTGCGGCAGCATCAGCGTCGCCCGCACCCGCGAGCGCATGATCCAGCTCCAGCGCAATGCCGCGCTGGCGCGCTCCTACGGCATCGAGGCCGAAGTCATCAGCGCGAAGCAGGCGGGAGAGCGCTACCCGCTCATGCGCACCGACGACCTGGTGGGCGCGGTGTGGATCCCCGGCGACGGCAAGGCCAATCCAGCCGACATCACCCAGGCGCTCGCTCGGGGCGCGCGGGCGGCCGGTGCGGGTATCCACGAGGGAGTCACGGTCATGGGCGTGCGGATCGAGCGCGGCCGCGTCGCCGGGGTCGAGACCTCTGAGGGTGCCATCGCCACCGAGATCCTCGTCAACTGCGCGGGGATGTGGGCGCGCGAGCTTGGTCGGCTGAGCGGCGTCACCGTGCCCCTCCACGCCTGCGAGCACATGTACATCGTCACGAACCCCATCGAGGGCGTGACGCCCGACCTGCCCGTGATGCGTGACGCCGACGGGCATATCTACTTCAAGGAAGAAGTGGCGGGGCTCCTGATGGGAGGCTTCGACCCGTGGGCCAAGCCGTGGGGCATGGCCGGCATTCCCAAGGGCTTCAGCTTCGGCACGCTCCCCGAGGATTGGGCCAAGTTCGAGCCCCTGATGCGCCATGCCGTCGAGCGGGTGCCTGCGCTCGAGTCGGCGCAGGTGCGCCTGCTGATGAACGGGCCGGAGAGCTTCACGCCGGACAACTACTTCATCCTCGGCGAGGCGCCGGAGGTGCGGCGCTATTACGTCGGTGCGGGCTTTTGCTCCGGCGGCATCGCTGCGGCCGGAGGCGCCGGCCGCGCGCTTGCCGAGTGGATCGCCGAGGACCGGCCGCCGATGGACCTCTGGCAGGCCGACATCCGCCGCTTCGCGCCCTTTCACGCCAATCCGGAGTTCCTGCGCGAGCGGGTGAGCGAGGTGGTCGGCGTGCACTACTTCGTGGCTTTTCCCAATCGTGAGCTCGAGAGCGGTCGCGGGCTCCGGCTCTCGCCGCTCCACGAGCGGCTCCGTGACCGGCGCGCCAGCTTCGGCAGCAAGATGGGCTGGGAGCGGGTGAACTGGTTCGCGCCGGCCGGGGTCGCGCCCGAGACCGAATACTCCTTCGACAGGCAGAACTGGTTTCCGTATGCGGCCGCCGAGCACCGCGCGTGCCGCGAGGCGGTGGCCGTCTTCGATCAGAGCTCGTTCTCCAAGTTCCGCCTCGAAGGTCCTGATGCGGAGAGCGTGCTCCAGGGGCTCTGCGCCAACGATGTGGCGGTGGCGCCCGGGCGCATGGTCTACACCGGCATGCTCAACGAGCGCGGCGGCTTCGAGAGCGACCTGACGGTGACGCGGCTCGATTCCGAGGCGTATCTCATCGTCACCGGCTCCGCCCAGACGACGCGCGACTTTCACTGGGTCAGGAGTCACATGCCCGAGGGCGCCCGCGCCACGCTCACGGATGTGACGGGGGCCTGTGCCGTGCTGGGCGTCATGGGCCCGCGCTCGCGCGACCTGCTCGCGCGTCTCACCCGGGCCGATCTCTCGAACGCGGCCTTCCCCTTCGCGACGAGCCGGGAGATCTGGCTGGGGCGGGCTCCGGTTCGGGCTTCGCGCATCACGTACGTGGGCGAGCTCGGCTGGGAGCTCTACGTTCCCGTCGAGTTCGCGGCGGGCGTGTACGACGCGCTCCAGGAGGCCGGTGGCGATCTCGGCCTCGCGGACGCCGGCTACTACGCCCTCGAGTCTCTCCGCGTCGAGAAGGCCTATCGTGCCTGGGGCCGTGAGCTGACCACCGACGATACGCCGCTCGAGGCGGGACTGGGCTTCGCCGTCCGCTTCGACAAGGCCGTGCCCTTCATCGGCCGCGAGGCGCTCTCCGCCCAGCGCGGCAAGCCGCTCGCGAAGCGGCTCGTCAACTTCGTCCTGGACGATCCCGGCGCTCTGCCGTGGGGCGACGAGCCCATCTGGTGCGAAGGGCGCATCGTGGGCTCGACCAGCTCGGCGGCCTACGGGCACACCCTCGGCCGCCCGGTCGCCATCGGCTATGTAAGGCGCCCCGAGGGAATCGACTCGGCGTATCTCGGCACCGCCCGCTTCGAAATCGAGATCGCCGGCGACCGCGTGGCGGCGCGCGGCAGCCTCCGGGCCCCGTACGACCCCGATGGTCTGAAGATCAAGAGCTAGCACGATGCCGAAGAACCCGCAGGCCGCTCAAAAAGGTCCAGATGCGAGGCGGCGCCCGAGGGCCGCACGCGAAGCGTACTCTCTGTACGTTGAGCGTGCGGCCGAGGGCGCCACAATGCCTTTGCCAAATGAAGCAGATGGGCCTTTTTCAGCGGCCTGCTAGCACAGAGAGGAACTCGATATGACCGAGCCGCGCCGCGATCCCTGGCTGCTGACACCGGGGCCGCTCACCACCTCCCGCACTGTCAAGGAAGCCATGCTCCGCGACTGGGGCTCGCGCGATGTCGAGTTCATCAAGCTCAACGCGCGGGTGCGCGAGCGGCTGGTGGAGCTGGCGGGCGGGCAGGGGACGCACGTGTGCGTGCCCCTTCAGGGCAGCGGCACCTTCATCGTCGAGGCGATGCTCGGCACCCTCGTGCCGCCGGGGGGCAAGCTCGCCGTGCTCGTGAACGGCGCCTACGGCAAGCGCATGATCCGTATCTGCGAGTACCTGGGCCGGGCGTGCGTGGCGCTGGAAACGGCCGAAGACACGCCCGTGTCTCCGGCGGCCCTCGACGCCGCGCTCGCCGCCGATCCCGCGATCACCCATGTGGTGGTGGTCCAGTGCGAGACCACGTCGGGCGTCCTCAACCCCGTGGAGGAGATCGCGGCGGTCACGGCCCGGCGCGGCCGGCGGCTGCTCGTGGACGCGATGAGCGCTTTCGGCGCGCTGCCTCTGGACGCCACGCGCGTGCCGTACGACGCGCTGGTGGCGTCGTCGAACAAATGCCTCGAGGGTGTGCCGGGCGTGGGCTTCGCCATCATCCGTCAGACCGCGCTCGAGGCCGCCCGCGGCAATGCCCACTCGCTGTCCTTCGACCTGCACGATCAGTGGGTCGCCATGGAGAAGACGGGCCAATGGCGCTTCACGCCGCCCACGCACGTGCTGGCCGCTCTCGATCAGGCGCTCAGCGAGCATGCCGCCGAGGGCGGGACCGCGGGGCGGGGGGCGCGGTACAAGAACAACTGCCGCATCCTCGTGGACGGGCTGCGCGCGCTCGGCTTCGAGACGCTCCTGCCGGACGCGCTCCAGGCGCCCATCATCGTCACCGTCCGCATGCCCGCCGATCCGAAGTTCAACTTCGAGAGCTTCTACGATCGGCTCTCCCGGCGAGGCTACGTCATCTATCCGGGCAAGCTCACCGTGGCCGACAGCTTCCGCATCGGGTGCATCGGACGCCTGGGCGAGGCGGAGATGCGCGGAGTGCTCGAGCAGATCAGGCAGATCCTGGCCGAGATGGGCGTGAGCCGCTGCGCCCCTGCCGGCCGATGAGGCGCAGAGACACGCCAAGGAGAAGCGTATGAGCTTCACGTACGAGCGCCGCTATCGCGGGACCATCCAGGCCGTACTGCTCGACTGGGCCGGCACCACCATGGACTACGGCTGCATGGCTCCCGCCGTGGTCTTCGTCGAGGTCTTCAAGCGCCAGGGCGTGCCCATCACCACGGATGAGGCGCGGGCGCCCATGGGCGCGCACAAGCGGGTCCACATCAAGCGGATCACCGAGCTCGAGCCGGTCGCGCTGCGCTGGCAGGCGAAGCACGGTCGCCGGCCCACCGAGGCCGACGTCGACGCGATGTTCGCCGAGTTCGTGCCGCTCCAGCTCGCCTGCCTCTCCGACTATTCGGAGCTGATCCCGGGCACGCTCGAAACGGTCAAGGAGATGCGGAGCCGCGGCATGAAGATAGGCTCGACCACGGGATACCTGACGGAGATGATGGATATCAACCGCAAGGACGCGGCGAGGCAGGGTTACGAGCCCGACTCGACCGTCTGCGCCAGCGATGTGCCCGCGGGACGGCCCTACCCGTACATGTGCCTCCAGAACGTGATCAACCTCCAAGTGTGGCCGGTCTCGGCCTGCGTCAAGGTGGACGACACGGTGCCGGGCGTCGAGGAGGGGCTCAATGCCGGGATGTGGACCGTCGGCCTCGCCATGAGCGGCAACGAGATCGGGCTGCCCCTCAAGGAGGTGCAGGCGCTGGACCCCGCGGACCGCGAGGCGCGGCGGCTTCGGGCCTACACCCGCATGCGGCAATGCGGTGCCCACTACGTGGTCGACTCCATCGCCGACCTCGTCCCGTGCCTTGACGACATCGAGGCGCGGCTGGCCCGGGGCGAGCGGCCCTAGCTCCCGCAAGACCTGGCCCACGCCCGCATCGGACGGGCAGGGTCTGCTTCCTCCGGTGCCGGCTACTTCTTCTTCGCCGCCCGCTCGGCTTCCAGCTGTCCCTGCCGGGCGAAGTCGATGGCCTCGCCCAGAATGCGCGCCAGCTCCTGCGGCGCGTGAAAGCCCATCGAATTCTCCGCCGCAACGAAATCGAGCCTCCACTGTGCCTTCCGGTGAAGGGCGGCGGCGCTCTTGAGATCGGCCTCCGAGGCTCCCGACTTCTTCGCGGCCACGATTGCGTCCAGCATGTCGGTCGTCGCCTTGGCCGCGCGCTGGAGGAGCTCGTAGTGACGGTCCTGGATGGCGAGCACCCGTCCGGCAATCTCTGACTCAGGAACGGCATGGCAGGTCTGGCACGCGCGGTTGATGTTCAGCAGCGGGCTCCGCACCCAGTGGTCGCTCACCTTGAGCGCTCCGACGCGCTGGTAGGGCATGTGGCAATCCGCGCAGGCGACGCCGGCGCGCGAGTGAATGCCCTGGCTCCAGACCTCGAACTCCGGGTGCTGCGCCTTGAGCACCTTGTCGCCGGTCTCGGCGTGGGTCCAATCGGAGAAACCTTCCTTGTCGTAGTAACTCTCGATCTCCTCGACGCGGAGACCGTTGGCCCACGGGTACGTGACGACCTTGCCCGGCCCCTTGAAGTAGTACTCGACGTGGCACTGGCCGCAGACGAATGTCCGCATCTCCTGGCGAGAGGCGTCCCGGTTCGGATCGTAGTCGGGGATGCCTTCCTTGGCCTTGAGCGCCTTGATGCCGTTGATGAACCCGGGGCGCGTGACACGCAACGCCATGGTCTTGGGATCATGGCAGTCCGCGCACGCGATCGAATGCTGGACGAGCGGCTGCCCCTTGTCGTCCTTCATGTTGCGGGCCTCCTGATAGGGCATGCCCGAGACTATCTCGAAGCCTCTCATCACGTCGCCCTTGCCGGCGAAGCGGTAGAGGGCGAGGTTGGAGGCATGGCACTGGATGCAGGCGCCCGGCTGCTGCTTCTCCGTCACGCGCTTGGTCTGCTCCTGATCGAAGAGCGCAAAGGCGTGGCCTCGGCGGTCACGGTAGTCGAGCGAGAACGCGTAGCCGGCGAAGATGCGCTTGAGCCAGGGCTCTCGGTCGAGCTTCTGCGCGGCGGGGCCCGCATCGCTGGCACCCATGCCCCGCCCGCCGTACTTGGTCGCGGTGGGCAGCGCGGTCTTGAGGTACGAGTCGTACTCGTACGGCCAGTTCTGCCCCCAGATCCTGGGGTCGAGCGTGCCCTCGGTGACCTCGACCACGCGGACGAAGGGCTGGCGGGCCTCCTGCTTCCGCTCGAAGATGTTGGTCAAGAGCGCCAGGAGCAGCACGGTCAGCCCGGCAATGCCCAAGAAGCCCAGCAGAGCGAGGACCCACGCACGGCGCCGGCTCCCCGCAGACCGATCCGTCTCCATATTGTTCTCCTCGTCTCGGGGGGCGGCTCAGCCGCCCGCTCCGTGGCCCGCCCGGGCGTGGCAGTGCAGGCAGTCCAACTCCTCGCGAGCCGGTCCGGGGCTCGCGAACACCGCATGGACGAAGTCGCCGTGACAGCGCACGCAGTTCGTTTGAACGATGTCCCGGTCACGCGGAGTGATCTCGATCGGCTCCTTGAAATTCTGCAACGTGAAGGCCGCGGAATGGCGGAATCCGTGGTCCGCCTTGGCGACCCATTTGGCAGCGCCAGTGTGCGGCAGGTGGCACTCGACGCAGGTGGCGACGTGTCGGTGACCGCTCTTGAGCCAGGCATCGTACTGCTGATTCATGACATGGCAGTTGACGCACGCGCGGGGATCTGTCGAGAGGTACGAGAAGCCCTTGGCATAGACGAATGTGAATGCTCCGATGCCGGCAGGAATCGCCACCAGCCACGCGACGAGCACGAGAAGATGAGTTCGCGTCATCCCAGCCTTGGCTCCATTGCAAGATCAGCGAATCATGCGCCCGCGGCGGAGAGTGGGCACGCTATTTCTTGAGTCGCAGGTCTCCGAACGGAGCCGAGTACGAGAAGCCGGGGATCCGCCGAGTGCGACGACGAAGGCGGTGCACAGGGCGAGCTGGAGGAAGAGCCGCGAGCGAATGCCATCACCAGAACGGGGGATCATTGTCCACTCCTCTGGTCAGAGCGCGAGATCGGCCTGCTCACCCGGCCGGGTATACCACGTTCGCAGGTCGCGGCAGGCTCTCTGAACGCAGGCGGGGGGCTACGTGTTTACGAGGCGCGGGTTGGCCTGAGACGAGTGGCTCTGGTCCCCTAGCTCGAGGTGGACCGGTGGCGGTGCCGTGCCTGGTGGCCGAGCAGGCCGAGCATGCCGAGTCCAAGGAGCACCGCGCTGGCGGCCTCGGGAACCGCGGAGATGGACCCGAACAGGCCGTGGGCTTCGTCTTCGATCCCGGCAGCGAAGTAGAGAGTGTTGGGGTTGAATCCGATGCCGCCATTGCCGAAGGCCAATCCCCAGAGGCCGGTATTGGCGATTGGCTGCCCGTTGCCGTCCAGAAGCTGGCCAAGGAAGTCACCGGTCGTCGGGTTGAAGGCGCTGATGCGGCCGTCGTCCTCGTTGCCGACCAGGAGCGCGCCGCCGAAAGGCCCGAAGCCCGCAGGAGCCAGCGCCAGACCCCAGGGTGACTCGAGCGGGCCTCCGGCGCCATTGGCGGTCACGCGACGAATGAGACTGCCGTTGGTGTCGAAGGCGTCCACGACGCCGCCGCCCTGCGTCTCGTTCTCGTAGGTCACGTACAGTATCCCGTTGAGATTCTGAATATTGTAGGGAGTGAACAGGGCCGGCAGGTTTGGGTCCGTGAACGAGCCGGAGAGCGTAGTCGGCACGAAGGTGGCGCTGAAGACGTCGATGCTGCCGCCTCCATCGTTGGCGGCATAGAGGAAGTTGCCCGAGCCATTGTTGCCGAGCGCCAGCCCCGTGTAGACCGCTCCGGCGGTGGTCACGTGTGACTCGGCGCTGGTTCCCAAGCCGTTGTTCCAGCCCGCGATGCCGCCGCCAAGAGTGGCGAAGAGGAACGAGGCCTTGACGCCGTTCGAGAGCTGGAAGTCGGAGGCGGTGCTGTTGAAGACCTGTCCAGTCGGGCTGCCGCCAGGAATCGTGACGACCAGCGGCTGGGCCGGCTGCGGCACTCCGGCGCCATTGTAGAGCGTTGCCACGCCGGTCACCTGGTCGGAGACCCAGAACGGGCTCGTCGGGCTGAAAGAGATCCCCCACGGGTTCTTCAGGTTGGGATCGGTATTGGCGGCCAAGTTGGGAATGTCGGACACCAGGTTCGTCTGGACGAACCCAGCATGGCTCACGCTCGCGAGGAGCAGGAGGGGGGCCAGGAAGCCCAGGGCGCCGCCGAGGACCGCCTTGCATCGCTGTTGGTGCGTCATTTCGGTGCTCCTCCGTCTCTTACACCAGGGTCAATGGCCTCGGCCGGCTGCGGCCATGCCGGAGTGGGGGCACGAAGTGTCCCGCCGGCATAGGGTGGTGTCAAGCGATTGCCCTGGAGGAGTCGGCGAGCCGGCATGTCTGGCGGTCCTCGGACGTGTGCTAGACTGCCCGGGCAATGGAGCAGGGCGGCGACCTCCTCCTCGAAGTGAAAAACCTCCAGACGCAGTTCGCGACTTCGGGCGGCGTGGTGCGTGCCGTGGAC
>Ga0326726_10004885_pt1 | contig 12216 bp, 11 predicted proteins | sample MHFenrmetagenome_2_FD_207603 | JGI IMG/M metagenome (GOLD analysis project Ga0326726, IMG submission 207603) | Lab enriched peat soil microbial communities from Michigan Hollow, Ithaca, NY, United States - MHF15MN | ecosystem: Environmental > Terrestrial > Soil > Wetlands > Peat | place: USA...
AGTCGAGCTTCCGGGAGCTTGTCTTGGGCTACGCCATCGCTTTGACAAAGGCCCCGATTTTATATAAGAAAATTACCCAGGGGATCGTTGCCGGAGTGAATAATAGAAGAGCACTTAAACATTTTTCCACTAACAGCATTGCAAGTCTAAAAATGCACCCAACTGGGTGCATTTTTTTATTTGAATGGGGGATTCGAAATTGCACGCGCAAATTGAAATCTTAGCTTCTCTGCAAACGGTCGATCGCGAGATCAAAGAGCAGACCGGATTGAAGCAAGGCCTGTTGAGCGAGTTCCAAGCCAAGGAGCGTGAAATTCAGGTTAAACAGAAGGAAGTGGATGCGCTGACCGCTGCCTGCGCCGAGAAAGAGAAACTGAGGGCAGAGAAGGATCGAGTGTTTCAGGACGAAGGTAAGAAGGCAATGGATAAGCGCATGCGCATGAATCGCATCAAGAATTCCAAAGAGCTTCAGGCTCTGCAGCGCGAGATCGATCTGATGCGCCAGAGCAACGGCGAACTTGAAGACGAACTGATCAAAATCATGCAGGAAATCGACGCGATTAAGGCGAGCATTCAGAGCAAAGAGGCGGAGATGGCAACGCTGCATGAAGCCTGGCAAAAGCAGCAGCAGGAGCTTGAGGGGCAGATTAGCGGTATCGATCAGGCAATGTCCGAAGCTGCGTCGCGGCGTCAAAGCATCGCGGCTAATCTGGCGCGCGATTTGATCTCGCGCTACGAGCTGATTTTCTCTCGGCGCGGCGGCACGGCAGTGGTGGAAGTGGCTGGCGGTATCTGCCAAGGTTGCTTTATGAATATTCCGCCGCAATTGGGCAACGAAATCATTCGCAGCGACAAAATTCATCTCTGCCCGAGCTGCCAGCGAATCGTTTACGTCAAACCTGCGCCCCTCGAAGAAGCCAAATCAGCTTAGCGGTTTGGCGATTTAGACCAACCCATTCCCGGCTCAAACTGGAGCGCCGCCAAAGACTCGGTGCGGGTGCGCGCGCGGTTTTTATCTCGAACGAACGCAAATCGCGGTCTTCCGGTGTTTTCCTATGCCAGAGTCAGAGCCAGAATGGTTGCTGATGGTTGACGGCGCAGCGCGGGGCAATCCCGGACCAGCCGGGTGCGGCGCGGCGATCTGCGACGAGAACGGCACCGTGGTCAGAGAACTGAGCCGCTATCTCGGCCACGCGACCAACAACGTTGCGGAGTATCAAGCTTTGCTCATGGGGCTTGAGGCGCTGATCGAGCTCAAGCGCAACCGGATTGTGGTGCAGAGCGATTCGCAACTTCTGGTGCGTCAACTCAACGGCGAGTATCGGGTGAAGGATGAAAAACTCAAGGCGCTGTTTGCGCACGCGACCCGTTTGTTGCGTCAGTTCGCTTCCTATCGTATCGTTCATGTTCGGCGCGAACTTAACAAAATTGCCGACCGGCTAGCCAATCGAGGTATTGACGAGGCCGCAAGATAAGGCAGCGTGGGCTAAAGTGGATCAAGCGATCGCCGCCGCGCGAGCGGAGGAGGAAAGTCCGGACTCCATAGGACAGGGTGGCCGTTAACGACGGCTCCGAGTGATCGGGGGAAAGTACCACAGAAAACATACCGCCAGCCGCTTCGGCGGCGGGTAAGGTTGAAAAGGCGAGGTAAGAGCTCACCGGTTCGCCAGTGATGGCGAACGCTTGGCAAACCCCACCTGGTGCAAGGCCAAATAGGAGGGTTGGGTGGTCCGCCCATAGCCCTCGGGTATGGTCGCTTAATCCCTTGAGCAATCAAGGGAGTAGATGAATGATCGCTGTGGCCGCTATTGCAGGCCATTACAGAATCCGGCTTACCGATCCGCTTTAGCCCAATTTTTGCCACCGAGACGCGAATAACCCTAGTAGCATAACCCGCTGTCTATCGTCTGAAGTCCTATCAAAATTTTTCGCAAAAGTTCGGCTTCATAGAGCTCTAATTACCTGCGCTAACGGGTTCAAGCGAATTGCCAATTACGCCTCGCTTGGTTGCTTGTGGCAGTGACGCTCCTCAGGTTCATTTCAAGCTGCTTCCGATCGACATTTCATTCGGAAATTCAGCGATTTCTAGCGACCGATTAAAAGTGTCGCTGATGCGCCAATAAATACCAAAGAATCACTGCAATTATAGCGAATTGTTGTTGACAGATTTTCGCTATGAAGTTATAAGTGGCCCCTAGTGGGTTAGAGTGGGATATTTTCCCTCATATTCCCACAAGATGGGCGCCAATGTTTCACGGAAGCTACGAACATACAATCGATCCGAAGGGGCGTATCAGCATCCCGTCGAAGTTTCGCGATGTCCTAGTCGGTAAAGGCGATGACCGTATCATGGTCACTAACTTTATCGTCGATGGCATGCGTTGCCTCGATGTTTATCCGATGGACGAGTGGATCAAGTTTGAAGAAGAGGTGCGCAAGCGTCCTAAGTTCGATTCACGCATGGTGCTGTTTCAAAACTATTATCTCGGCGGCGCCTGCGAGTGCGCACTCGACACTCATGGCCGCATCTTGATTCCACCGGTGCTGCGCAAATACGCCGATCTCAAACGTGATGTTGCACTGGTTTCGGCGTTGGAAAAATTTCGCATTTGGGACCAAGAGATCTGGAATAAGGTTCACGGCGCGGCTGAAAACAAGCTGATGCAGGACCCCGATTTCTTGAGCGACATCGGTTTTTAGCGGCAGGGTATTAACGGAGTAGGGCGAAAGGAGAACAGCGGATGCTGGCGCGCAAAGCGATTCAAGATATCTCGGTGATCGATGTCAGCGGCGACATCGATTTTCGGGAAATGATCCGCATCAAAGACACCATCGGTTCGTTCATCGAACATGATCGCATCAAGGTTGTGCTCAATCTCAGGTCGGTGGATCACATCAATTACTTGAGCATCGGTGTGCTGCTCGAACGCCTCAAGGCGTTGCGCAATGTCAATGGTGATCTGAAATTATCCGGTATGAGTCCGTTCTTACGCGACATCTTCAAGGTTGTCGGCATGGATCGCTTCTTCGAGGAGTATCACTCGTTGGAGGATGCGATTGAGAGTTTCGAAGATGACTGGGAGGGTGACGGCACGAGCCACTGAATCGTGTTTGCCCATGTTTCAGTTCTGGTGCGCGAGGCCATCGATTTTCTTAGGCCGGCGCCGGGCGGGCGGTATGTCGATGGCACATTGGGTGGCGGCGGTCATAGCGAAGCGATTCTCGCCGCGAGCAGTCCGGATGGCCGAGTGCTGGGGTTGGATCGAGACGATGAAGCGATTGCCGCGGCGCGCCAACGCTTGCAGCTATTCGGTGATCGATCCATCGTCAGGCAGGCGAGTTTTTCCGAGTTGCGGGAGCTTCTTGCGGAAATCGGTTGGGTTGGCGTTGACGGTATCATTTTAGACTTAGGTGTTTCGTCATGGCAAATCGATGCACCGGAGCGCGGATTTAGTTTTCGCTTAGGCGGACGATTGGATATGCGCATGGATCGCCGGCAATCTCTCGACGCGTATCGCCTGGTCAACACAGGGACGGTGGAAGAGCTGACGCGGATCTTCCGCGACTATGGCGAGGAGCCGCGGGCGCGCCGCATCGCCGAAAAGATTGGCGCTGAACGAAAGCAGCGATCCATCGAGAGCACGGAGGATCTGGCGCGACTGGTCGAGGCCGTCAAAGGCGGCCGGCGGCGCGACCATCATCCGGCCACTCAGGTGTTTCAGGCCCTGCGCATCGCCGTGAACCAGGAGCTCGATCAGTTGGAACATTTTCTAGGCAACGGTTTCGAGCTGCTGCGGCCGGGCGCGCGGATGGTCATTATTTCGTTTCATTCATTGGAAGATCGTCTAGTGAAGAACGCCTTTCGTAAATGGAGCCGTGCCTGTTTATGTCCGCCGCGGGCGCTCGTTTGCCAGTGCGGTTGGAGCCAGAAGGTGAAAGTTTTGACGAAAAGGCCAGTGGTGCCGGGTCATGCTGAGACAGTGGCCAACCCGCGCGCCCGGTCGGCGAAATTACGCGCGGCCGAGCGCGTCTGAGTCATCATTACCATGGCAACTGCGGTTAAAATTGAAAGTCAACGCATCGCACTTCCCAAGCGCGCGCACAGCAGCCGCGCGGACCAGGCGGTGCGCCGCCGTCGTCACTTGGGCGTGGGCTTGCTCATCGCCGTGCTTCTCGGCGTCGTGCTGGTTCATGTTTGGCTGCGCTTGCAGGTCGTGCGCATGGGATATGTGCTCTCTACCGCGAGTAAGTTGCAGAGCCGTTTGGAGCAGGAGAATCGCGAACTCAAGGTTGAGTTAGCGACTTTGACGACGCGCGACCGGCTTGATGAAACGGCCCGCCGCCGGTTGGGTTTGACGCCGCCGCAGAAAGGCCAGGTCGTGGTTTTGCCATGAGACGTTCGCCCAAACGAAACCGCCTGCGACTGGGTTGCGTAAAGATTGTCTTCTTGCTGGTTTTTTTGATCGTTGGCGGGCGCGCGTTTCAACTGCAAGTGTTTCAAGGTGACTGGTTGATGCGCCAAGGGCAGCGTCAGCAACTGAAAGAATGGATCGTCTTGCCCAAGCGCGGCGCTTTATACGACCGCGGCAACCAACCGCTGGCTTTGAGTTTGGAATCCCAATCCGTTTATGTTCGGCCGCACCGGTTGCAGAACCTGGCTGAGGCCAGCCTGGCTCTCGCCCGTATCCTCAATGTGAAACCAGCCGAGGTCGAGCAAAAGCTTGCGGCAAACAAGCCGTTCGTCTGGCTTAAGCGCCAGGTTTCGCCGGTGGAGGCGGAACAGATTCAAGCACTGCGCATCAACGGTATCGGCATGTACTTAGAGCCGACCCGCTATTATCCCCAGGGCGGTTTGGCCGGCCACTTGTTGGGATTTGTCAATCGCGATTCCGAGGGACTCGAGGGCATCGAGCTGCAATACAACGATTATATTCGTGGTGCGGCGGGTTCGTCGGTGTCCGAGCGCGACGCGCTTGGTCGGCGTGTTTTAGTCGAAGGAGTGGAAGGTCTGCAAGTGCCGCCCGGCAGCGATGTTCATTTGACCATCGATGCGCCGATTCAACATTTGGCGGAAAAGGAATTAGAAGCAACGATTCAGAAATTTCACGCCAAGGCCGGGGTCGCGATCGTCGTCGATCCCGCGACTGGCGAAGTGCTGGCGCTGGCTAATTATCCAACTTTCGATCCCAATAAAGCTTCACAGCAGAGCGCCGATCAACGGCGCAATCGCGCGGTGACCGACAGCTTCGAGCCGGGTTCAACTTTCAAGACGATTCTGGCGGCCGCGGCTCTCGAAGAAGGTGTGGTCGGCAAGGATGATTTATTCTACTGCGAGATGGGCAAGTATCTCTTCGCCGGCCGGGTGATTCACGACACACATCCGCAGGGCTGGTTGCCATTTTCAAAAATTCTCCAGGTGTCGAGCAATATTGGCTTTACCAAGGTGGCCGAGAAACTGAAGAAGGATCGCTACTTCAAATATATCGATAAGTTCGGCTTTGGCCGGGTGACCGGGCTCGATGTGCCGGGCGAGGTTCCGGGTCTGTTGCGCAAGCCCGAACATTGGTCGGCTGTCGACTTGGCGACCCATGCGTTTGGCCAGGGCGTATCGACCACGCCGATGCAGATGGTCATGGCTTATGCGGCGATCGCCAATGGCGGGATCCTCATGCGCCCCTATGTGACTCGCAAAGTGGTTAGCCCGCGGGGCGATATCCTGGTCGAGCACCAGCCGCAAATTGTTCGCCGCGTCGTGTCCGAAAAGACCGCGAAGTTGCTGGCCTCCATGCTCCGCGATGTCACAACTGAAGGCGGCACCGGAGTCGCGGCGAAAGTCGACGGTTTCGACGTTGCTGGCAAAACCGGCACCGCTCAGAAGGCCGAGCGTGGCGTCTATTCCGCGAAAAAACGTGTCAGTTCGTTCATCGGCTTCGTGCCCGCGGATAATCCTCGCTTGGTCACGTTGGTGCTGGTCGACGAGCCCGAGGGAAATGTTTACGGCGGTGTCGTTGCGGCACCGGCATTCCGAAATATCGCCCAGGGGGCATTGCGCCAGCTTGCGGTGGCACCGCGCAACGGTGCTGGCATCCCCAGCGCGCCCGCGCAAGTTGAGCCGTCGGCGCAGCGTCCGATCAAGCGGCCCGATGTGCAGTTGATCTCAAGCAAGGAAGACGCGGTGCCGGACTTCCTCGGTCTCAGCATGCGTGAAGCTTTGGAGAAAGCCCAATCGATGAGAATCAACCTAAAGCTTCAGGGCAGCGGTTATGTCGTGAGGCAGACTCCGGCGCCGGGCGATCGCCGGCAAGAAGAGCAAGTGGTGGTGGTGAATCTCCAAGGCTAACCCCGATGCAAGTCCGCGAGTTCTTAGCGCTGCAGGAGGTCGAAACGGCTGAAGGTGACCTGGAGCAGGAAGTGATTGGTTTGACATATGACTCACGCAAAGCGGCTGCGGGAAGGGTATTCTTCGCCGTGCCGGGAGAGACGGTCGACGGCCATGACTACATCAATGAAGCGGTGAAACGCGGTGCCGCTGCGGTGGTAATGTCACGCCCGGGAAGCTGGCCACAGGCGCCGGCAATGGTTCGCGTCAAGAATGTGAGAAACGCCATGGGGCTTTGGGCGGCGCATTTTTACCGCCGGCCGAGCCGTAACGTCCGGCTCGTCGGGGTCACGGGTACCAATGGCAAAACCACGTTAACTTATCTGGTTGAGTCGATGATGCAGGCCGCCGGCCTGGAGCCAGGCGTGATCGGAACCATCAATTACCGCTACCGCGGTCGCGAGGTTCCGTCGCATCATTCGACACCGGAGTCCGTCGACTTGCAGGAGCTGCTGTCGGAGATGACTCAAAGCGGGGTGCAGGCGGTGGCGATGGAGGTGTCGTCCCACGCCCTTGCGCAGGAAAGGGTGCGCGGTCTGGAATTCGACGTTGGCGTGTTTACCAATTTGTCGCGCGATCATCTCGACTATCATCGCGACATGGACGACTACTTTGCCGCCAAGAGCCGCTTGTTCAACGATTACTTGCCGGCCTCGGTGAAGCCCCACAAGGCGGCGGTGATCTACGGTAACGATCCGCGCGGCGCACAGTTGATCGCCGCCTGCCGCGCGCAGGGATTGGCGGTGTGGAGTTACGGCGACGGCGGCGATTGGGATGTCCGTCCGATGCAGGTTACGACCGGCGTTGACGGTGTCCGCGGCGAGATCCAAGCCAAGGAACGGCGATTGAAAATTGCATCGCCCTTGGTCGGCTCTGTGAATTTGCAGAATATCTTGGGCGCAATCGGGGTTGGCTGCGCCCTGGGATTGACTGACGAAAGCATCGCTCGCGGCATCGCCCGGCTACGCCGGGTGCCGGGACGCTTGGAAAAAATCGATGACGCTCGTGGCGTTACCGTTTTGGTCGATTACGCGCATACGCCGGACGCTCTCGAAAAAACCCTCCAGGTGGTGCGCCAGTTGACCGACAACAAACTCATCGTGGTTTTCGGCTGCGGCGGCGATCGCGATCGCGGCAAGCGGCCGTTGATGGGCGAAATTGCCGCTCGGCTGAGCGATGTCGCGGTGCTGACCTCGGACAACCCGCGCACCGAAGCGCCTGGAGCAATACTCGATGACGTCGAAGCCGGTGTGCACCAAGCGGGTATGAGGAAATTGCCTACATCGACTGGTGTGGCTGACCGGATCGCTACGGCGACGCAGCGCGGCTATTACGTCGAAGCCGACCGGCGCGCGGCGATCGTTTTGGCACTGTCTCTCGCCAGTGCCGGCGATGCCGTGCTGATCGCCGGCAAAGGGCATGAAGATTATCAAATTTTAGGTACGACCAAGATTCATTTCGACGATCGGGAGGTGGCGCGCGAAGCGATCGCGGCGCGCGCCAACGGCTAAGTTAACGAGGCATGGGTTGGACACTGGGAGAAATTCTCGCGGCTACCGGCGGCAAGGTTGCAAGGCCTGGCAAGGGCGAGCGCTATGGTGAGATCGTGACCGATTCGAAGCAGGTCAAAGGCAATTCAGTCTTCGTTGCCCTCAAAGGCGAGCGTCATGACGCCCATCGCTTTGTCGGCGATGCAGTGCGCCGCGGCGCGGCTTGCGTCGTGGTTCATCGTGCAACTGCGCCGGCGACACTGGGAATGGCGACTGCGGTGCGGGTTAAAGATACCCTGCGCGCGCTGGGTGATTTGGCCCATTCCCGCCGCGAGCAGCTGGCGCCCAAGGTGCTGGCGATCACCGGATCCAATGGCAAAACCACGACTAAGGAAATGGTCGCGGCGATTCTGGCGCAGGCAAAGTTGGACGGCGAACCATTGCGCGGCAAAGTTCTCAAGACCGAGGGCAACTTCAATAACTTGGTCGGCCTGCCGTTGACGCTCTTGCGTCTGACCAAGAAGCACCGAGTCGCGGTGGTCGAACTCGGTACCAACCAACCCGGCGAAATTCAGCGCCTGGCGGAGATTGCCGATCCGGACCTCGGGCTTATCACCAGCGTGGCGGCGGCGCATTTGGAAGGATTAAAAACCCTGGCCGGAGTGGCGCGCGAAAAGGGCGCGCTTTATCGGTCTGTTCGCCCTGGTGGGGCCATTGCCGTTAACCTGGACGACCCGTGGGTGCGCCGGCTGGGCACCTTATTTTCTGGCAGGAAATTGACTTACGGCGCCGCCGGCCAGTTGCGCGCGCGCTCGTTACGCGTGCGTAACGCTCAAGGGATGGTCTTCGACCTGCACTTCGGGCAGCAACGAGCGCGCATCCGTTTGAACTATCTGGGGCGGCATAACGTCACCAATGCGCTCGGCGCCGCGGCTTTGGCGCTGGCTGCAGGAGTGAGTTTGGCGGCGGTGCGGCGCGGCCTTGCCGAAGCCAAACCTTTTACCATGCGCATGCAACGGGAAAATTGGCGCGGTATCGGCATCCTTAACGATAGCTACAACGCCAATCCCGGTTCGATGAAGGCTGCGCTGGAAACTTTGGCGCTGATCGGCGGCCGCGGTAAAAAAATCGCCGTGTTGGGCGATATGTACGAGCTCGGTAATCAAAGCAGCAAGGCCCATCGCGAGCTTGGCCGGATCGCGGCACACGCCAAGGTTGACCAGCTCTACTTGCTCGGCGACCAAGCGCGCCAGGTTCGCAGCGGCGCGCTACGTGCCGGCATGAGATCGCGGCAGGTGATTATCGGTGCCGATCACGGCGATCTCGCCAGAGGCTTGCGCCAACAAGTGCGGCGCGGCGATTGGCTTTTGGTCAAAGGTTCGCGCGGCATGAAAATGGAAAAAGTTTTACAGGAACTCGAGAGCGAGAAGGGATAGGGGGCGCTGTTGCTGTACTATCTCTTTACCTCGCTGTCGTCGACCTACTCGGTGTTCAACGTTTTTCGCTATATCACTTTTCGCGCGGCGATGGCGGCGCTCTTGTCCCTATTGATATCGTTTCTGCTCGGCCCTTGGCTGATTCGGGTGCTGACCGAAAAACAAATCGGCCAACAGATACGCGACGACGGCCCAGCGTCGCACGTCACCAAGGCGGGCACGCCGACCATGGGCGGCGCGCTGATTATTTTGGCGTTGCTGATTTCGACCGTGATGCTGGCCGATATTGCCAATCGCTATGTGCTTTTGGCTTTGGTCGCGACGGTCGGCACCGGGGTGGTCGGTTTCACCGACGATTATTTGAAGCTCACGCGCAAAAACAGCAAAGGAATGCCGCCCAGGGCAAAACTCTTGGGCCAGTTGGCGGTTGCGTTCGTGGTCGCCGTGGCGTTGTACTATCAACCCAAGATCAGCACCGAGATCGCCTTTCCGTTTATTAAAACGCTGCGTGTCAATCTCGATGTCTTTTATATTCCCTTTGCCATGCTGGTGATCGTCGGCGCATCCAATGCCGTCAACCTCACCGACGGGCTCGACGGCTTGGCCATCGGTCCGGTGATGGTCGCCGCGGCAGCCTATGGGGTGGTGGCCTATGCTACCGGCCATCTCAAGTTCGCCGAGTATTTGCAGATTCCGTATGTCGCCGGGGTTGGCGAGCTGACGGTGTTTTGCGCCGCGGTGGTCGCCGCCGGTTTGGGTTTTCTCTGGTACAACGCCTATCCAGCGCAGATGTTCATGGGCGATGTCGGTTCGCTCTCCCTCGGCGCGGCCCTTGGCATTGTCGCGGTGATGACCAAGAACGAAATTCTTTTGGTGATCATCGGCGGTGTGTTCGTCATGGAAGCACTGTCGGTGATCTTTCAAGTGGCGTCCTACAAGATTCGCCGCAAGCGGGTTTTCTTGATGGCGCCGATCCACCATCACTACGAACTTAAAGGTTGGAAAGAGCCGCAGATTATCGTGCGTTTCTGGATACTGTCGATCATTTTTGCGGTCATTGGCTTGAGCACGTTGAAGCTCAGATAACGGCGACGATGTTAAATGGAGTTAAAAGGGAAAAAGGTTTTAGTGATCGGTCTGGGGCGCACCGGACGGGAATCCGCGCGCTTCCTAACCCAGCAGGGGGCCAAGGTGTGGATTAGCGACCTGCGCGGCGCCGCCGAACTCGGCCAGGAAATGGCTGCGCTAGCCGACTTGTCGTTGTCCTACCGTCTGGGCGGCGAGCAAAAAAATTGGCTCGATGGCATGGACTACGTAGTGCCTAGCCCCGGCGTGCCGATGGATAATCTGCTTTTGCGTGAAGCGGTTGCGCGAAAACTTCCTGTGCTCAGCGAAGTCGAACTGGCGTACCGTTATTTCGCCGCGCCGCTGGTGGCGATCACCGGCACCAATGGCAAGAGTACGACGACCACATTGATCGGCAAGATGCTTGCGGCCGACGGCAAAAAAGTTTTTATCGGCGGCAATTTGGGCGCGCCGTTTATTGGCGCGGCGCAGGATTCTTGGGACTGGGGTGTGGTCGAGATCAGCAGCTTTCAGTTGGAGTGGGTTGAGCAGTTCCGACCGCGCATCGCGCTATTGCTCAATGTCACCGAAGACCACTTGGATCGTTACGCAAGTTTCGCCGACTACCGACAAGCCAAGGAGCGCATCTTCGCCGCCCAGCAAAGAGCCGACGTGGCGATCCTCAACCGCGGCGATCCCTTGGTCTGGGCGCTGCGCCAGCGAGTCGTAGCGCGAGTCGTCTCCTTCGGCTTTAGCGAAGTTGACGAGGGTTTGTGGGCGACGCCGACGGAAGTCATCTGGCGCGACGGCGCCGAGGAGCAGCGGTTTTCTTTAACCAAGGCCAAGATCCAAGGTGTGCATAACGTGGAAAATATCATGGCCGCTATTGCCGCGGCCAAGTGTGCCGGTGTTTCGCGCCGAGCGATTGAACACACGCTCGAAGAGTTCCCCGGTCTCGAACACCGTCTTGAATTCGTGCGCGAGAAAGACGGCGTTCGCTACTACAACGATTCCAAGGGCACCAATGTCGGCGCGGTGGTGAAGTCGCTGGCGAGCTTCTCCGGGCCCGTCCTATTACTCGCCGGCGGCGTCGACAAGGGCGGCGATTATGGGCCGTTGGCGGACGGGATTAATAGTCGGGTTCGCCGTTTGGTGCTTTTCGGTGCGGCGAAACAGACCATTGCCGCCGCCCTGGGCCAACTCACGACGACCGTGCTGGTCGACGACATCGCCGCGGCGGTGCGCGACGCCGCAGCGCACGCCCAGCCGGGCGACGTGGTACTCTTGTCGCCGGCCTGTTCGAGTTTCGATCAATTTCGCAATTACGCCGAGCGCGGCCAGACCTTCAAAAACTTGGTGCAGGCTCTATGAGAGACGCGTTGGCCGTCGACAAATGGATTCTCCTGGCCGTCATCGGTTTGCTCGCCATGGGTGTGATCATGGTGCTGAGCACCAGTTATCTCTACTCCCAGGAGCGGTACGCCGACGGGACATACTTTTTCCGCAAACAATTGTTCGCTATGGGCAGCGGTGTGATCGCCTTGATCGTTTGTTCGCTGATTCCATCGCATCAATACCGCCGCTTCGCCTACCCGTTGTTGGCCCTGACCCTGGTTGTGTTGATTCTCGTGCTCATTCCCGGTATCGGCGCCAATCGCGGCGGTGCGCGCCGCTGGATCGCTCTAGCTGGCTTTGCTTTTCAACCGTCGGAGTTGGCCAAGTTGGCGATCGTCGTCTATCTCGCCCATTCCATCGCCAAGAAAGAGCCGGTGATCGGCACCTTCTCGATCGGTGTCTTGCCGCACATGATCGTCACCGGGGTCTTTGCCGGGGTGATTTTGCTCGA
>Ga0326726_10004886_pt1 | contig 12214 bp, 9 predicted proteins | sample MHFenrmetagenome_2_FD_207603 | JGI IMG/M metagenome (GOLD analysis project Ga0326726, IMG submission 207603) | Lab enriched peat soil microbial communities from Michigan Hollow, Ithaca, NY, United States - MHF15MN | ecosystem: Environmental > Terrestrial > Soil > Wetlands > Peat | place: USA...
TTAGGTTGCGCCCGGTTGTGTTTGGAGAGAGGCTGCACTCTGACCGAGAAACGTCCAACCAGCATATCTGTTTGAATTCTTTGGATCAGTCCCCGCCAGTTTGATTTGACCCACCAAATTGAAACGATGCTTTTCACTTAGGAATCGACCCGGACCATACCAACACACATCGGGACGTAACTTTCCGTAAAGATCGCGAACGCGAAGCCAACGTCTTTGTTTGAATACTTCTAGCGAGGGGACTTTGTCAGACTTGTAATTGAGGACACCAATAAGGTTTCTTCCCAGTTCAGGATGCGTGAGATCGGCGGCCAGGACTAATGCAGCACCGAATTGACCATTGGAAAGAGAGATGCACAAGCAGTCGCCAGGATTGAATGGTGGCTTGAACACAACACTCTCGGGAATCTGCAACGGCTTTGGATTCGGAGCCTGCAGTCTGGAAAGGAATGCCTTCAGTTTCCTACGTCGTTCTTGCTCCACTTTCTCGGAAATCCCTGGCCAGCCCGACAAACCAGCATCGCTTTCGAATAGGGTTTGCACCTTCCGAAACAAACCCTGATCCAAATTACCGTATTTCCATTGGAGCTCGGCTAATGCAATCGAAATCAAGTTTTGCTTTTCTTCGTCGGCAGCGGAATCTGCGTACTTCTCAAGAACCCGATCCGTTGCTTGTTTGCAGGTCAGTCCCTTTTTGAGATATTCTCGAAAAGCTTCCCTCACCTCTGGGACGAGATCATCGTCTCCAATGCCGGTCCACCAGGTTCCCATGATTCATCCTTGTTGGTGTTCCTATCCGCAAGCGTCAGGTGTCTCCTTTCCTGGCGCCCGCACGCCTTTGTGAATATGTATCCCCCCCTGCCGGAAATTGGAGGAAGTTTCAGCCGACAATTCGCGATAACCATATCATCCGGTTTGGTAGGAGGAGCACCTCCGCACGACCCGCACGAGCGTGGGGCCGGGCAACTAGGCGCTGCTGGATACTGCAGAGTCACTTTGAATTCGCCACATATTCAGCTAAATTGATCTACCACATTTGATCATCGCTATTATCAGGCAGCACCGTCGGTAGAGGTGGGGGGCGGCGGAGGAGGAGGGGGAGGAAACATGGGGTCACTGCGATCTGCAAGCAATACTGTAGTAGCTTGTCGGATGCAGGATGAGTACTTGGGATAGTTTAGGAAGGAAGAGAGCGCCAGCGACGTGATGAGAACAGCTGCCGCGATCACCGATGCGAAAAAGGATTTCATACGACCTCCTTGGGGGATGATGTGGATGGAAGTTTTCCCCAACGTCATGGGGATTTCGGGTCTTTATCCCCATCGTGCGCCGGTTGGAGGCGTAAAGGGCAAAAATCAGAAATTTCTGATCGCTCCGAGATCGAGACTTCCGTGACAATTCTTTTCAGGTGGGCCCGCCGAACCTGTGGACCGGGTTTCCACCTTATTTGCACAATCCTGTTGTGTGTTCTCCCCTGCAAAGGCCAAGAGGAGAGGGGAAGGGAGGAAATGGAAAGGGCCAAAAGTGCCCTCTTGCGGGGAGAGTTCGACAGTTCCGATGTTTACTACCGGAACGCAGCCGAAGCGTTCCAAACCGCGGGACGCCGTGATATGTACTTCCGGTGTCTTTCCGGCCTTGCCGACAACCTCACGCGACGCACACGCTTCACCGAGGCAGACAGCCTCACCCGCTTCCTTGAGAAGGCGGCGACTGCAGAACTTGGCAGCAAAAACAAAATTGTCGCTGAAATCTACGGACTCATCGGCTACCTGAAAACGTACCAGGATAGCTGCGATAAGGCGATCGATTACCTGCTTCGAGGGCTCGGAATATGGGAGGAAATCTCACCGCAGGATGAAATCACATCTGCATCCTTCTCCTATCGTCTGGGGCTGGCGTATTCGCGAAAAGGAGATCAGCAAAAAGCGCTCGATTATTTCCAGAAGGCGAAAACTGTACAGGAAGATCTATCCGGGACTCCCTCGGATGCTCTCGCAAACACGCTCATTGCTGCCGCCAAAGTGTACGAGGATACCGGCGACCCGGATACAGGCCTTCATCTCTTCGTGAGGGCATTGGCCCTCCTCGATTCGCTCCACATGGGCTCTTCGCCCAGTGCAGTTTTTTGTTATCACTCTATTGCCGTTGCAGAAAAAGAGCTCGGACGATATGACGAATCTCTTGCGGCCGAGCGAAAATCACTTTCCATCGCCCGGCAACTATATGGTTCTAATCATCTCTCTGTCGCAGCCATATTGGCACAGATCGGTGATCACTATGCCAACGCCGGCGATTTTGATGCCGCTTTCCTTCAGTACGACGAAGCTCACACAATCTTCACCGCGCTCCTTGGTCCTGAACACTCCAGCACGAAGGAGGTTGAACGAAAGCAGGCACGTCTGTTGCTTGCACAGGGTCGGGTCGACCCGGCTGTCCAACTGTACAGCCGATCAATGGATGCGCTCGTTCGCAGCTTCGGCAATGACAATCCCGCGTTGGCGGAGCTTCACAATGAAGTGGGAGAGGCATTGATGGCGAAGGGAGATGCACACGCCGCTCTCGCACAGTTCAAGGAAGCCCTTCGACTGTCCTCCGAAAAAGGATCCGTTGCCCAGGCAGAGGCATGCCTCCGACTCGGAAAGGCCTGGTTGGCACTTGGCGTTTTGGATACTGCGCGTCAAATGATTCAGCGGGCGCTGGCTCTTGAAGATTTTGCGGAGCAGGTGAGCGCTGATCTAAAAAGCGCGACACTGCAATCAATGGGTGACTTGCTGCGGAGAGAGGGGGATTTTCCCAACGCCCTTGCCATGTATCGACGTGCTTCAAATCTGCTCTCATCCGGGGATACTGGAGCATATACAGCCACAAACGTTGACTTCCCGTCGGCTGGATACCGCCGACAATATGTCCGGCTCCTTATTGCACAAGCGGAGGTGTTGTCCCAGATGCCGGAAACCGATGAGGAAGAGATGTCGCGGGGGGAGGATATTTTGGCGATCTATGACCACGCGGGAGAGATCCTTACAAGGAGCAGGGAGGCGTATAAATCGGAAATCTCGAAACTCACAGCGCAGGAGGAGCTTCAATCGATCAACGGTGCCGGATTATCGATGGCCGTCCGCCTGTTGCGCCGCTCAGGGAATGACAGGTTCCGGAACATGGCATTTTCATTCGCAGAACGTTCGAGGGGAGCGGTCCTTCGGGAGGCATTGCTGAGGGTGCGGGCACCCAATGATGGTGTAACGACCGATGCTCGATACATGCGGGAGGACTTTCTTAGAATTGCCGCGGAGCGGCTCCATCGACGGATGGAATGGGCTACACGATACGGCGAGCCCGGCCTCCTTCCAAGGCTCCGGGACGAACTCGTCAAGGCGTACGATGCGATCGATGCGTTGATGGATACTCTGTCACGGCAAGAGACGAACGGCAAAAATCCTCGGCTGATGTTGCGAGTTGCTTCTTCAAAGGAGATTTGCAGAAGTCTGGAACATGGCACTGGATTAATTCAATACGCGCGCGGTTCAGACGGGCTCTATGCTTTTCTATTCACAAGAGAGAGCTTCAATGTGTTCCCGCTCGGTGATGCAAACGAGATTGATGCGGCGGCTATTAACGCCCGCCGGGGGCTTCGGACGCTCGATGGCGGCAGGTTCCTTGCGGCCTCACGGACCCTCTACTCGCGCCTGGTCGGCCCATTTTCTGCATCTCTCCATGGTCTTAACCACCTTACTATTGTGGCCGATGGCTCCCTGGGGTTGGTCCCCTTTGAAGCCCTTGTGGTAACCGGCGCCGACCTCGCGCATGCACACTACTTCGTTCGCGACTTCGATGTGAGTTACGCCCTGTCCGCCACAATGTATGCGGAAATGCAAACGCAGGGGGGCGTGCACAGTACCGGTCAGTTTGCTTTCACGGGTTTTGCGCCCGTGTTTCGCTCGGCGAATGCAGGAAATGCCCAGCGAAACTATATCGCACGGCTGGACCCGACTGAGACACGTTCCATCACTGTCGACGGGAAAGTGTTCAACGCGATTCCCTACTCGGGCTCAGAGGTTCGTTGGATCGCAAGTCACTTTGCGTCGAGTGGAAATAAATCTTTGTGCGAGCTCGAAGAAAAAGCTACGGAACGGAGTTTTAAGGCAAGCGCAGAGCATTCAAAGATCATCCATGTTGCGACCCACGGATTCATGGATGCAAACAACCCTGATCTTTCGGCCCTCCTCTTCTCTCCGACGCCCGATACCGTCATGGGCAATGACGGGATCTTGTACGCCGGGGAAGTGTACGACCTCAAGCTCGACGCTGACCTCGTTGTCCTCAGCAGTTGTGAAAGCGGCGTGGGGAGATCGGTTGCGGGGGAAGGATCTCTGGCGATGTCCCGCGCCTTTATATACGCAGGTGCGCGTAACATCGCCTACTCTCTCTGGAAGGTGAACGACAGACAGACGGGTGAGTTAATGCGAAAATTCTATGGACGCGTGCTCCGCGGAGAGAGTTTTGCACATGCACTTGCGGGAGCGAAACGGGAGATGTTTGTGCGGCGGTCAACCGCGAACCCTTTTTCGTGGGCTGGGTTTGTGCTTATGGGGGATTAATGGGCGGTATGATTTCTGTCGAGCAAGCTTCTTAACCGATGGCAGGAAGTATCCCTACCTTCGGACATAGAATTTGCCGAAATGCAGACCCTCTTCTTCATTCATCAATTTCCAATAGTACAAGCCCGGCTCCAAAGCAATCGGCATCCTCACCGGTGGATTCGTATCAGCGACAGAAAAGACGGCTTGCCCATGATTGTCATAGACAATCAGAGTAAGTGCGTCGTCACTTCTTGATTGCCAGTTGAATTGAGCTTCCGCCGGTCGCACGTCGGCATCGTTTGTCGGTGTCACTACGGTCAATTCCTCCGAGCGCGTTCCTCCCTGCACCATCCCTTCGAATTCAGGATTAGGCGTGAAGTTCGCAGCAAACTTTTCAGCCCGTGCATGGATAGGTTCCTCTGAACTCTTCTTCGGAGCTGCTGTGGAATCGGGAATCGCTCTAGCACTCGGAAGGTGCACCTGGTTCTCCGCCACCCCTCCTTTCCACACAACCAGATAATATGCAAGAGCGGCCACAAGACAGACGCCGGCCACGATCGCGGCTATCCGCAGGATCGGCGGGACTTTCTGCATGAACGGGCGCTTCCTGAGCTTGAACGTGGGGTGATTCTGTACATCACCGTAATCCTCTTCTTCAAGAAGCGTCAAAACACCTGTGATGCTGGTTTTACACTCCGCACAGTCCTCGACGTGTCGCCGAATCTGCTCCGGAATCTGATTGACGGTGTCCAGCTTCAAGGCATCGACGAAGAGAGCGACGCCCTCGTCGTTCAGGTGTCCATTCTCGTCGAAAAATATCCTTGACTTGGCCATGATTACTTCTCCCGGTTGGGTTTTCACCATTCACACATATCTATCAGTCTTGCAGAATAAATGGAGAAAGAGAATCCTCGAAAAGGATCCTCAGCGCCTCCTCATTGAACGCTGCACCCGGAATAGAGCCATTGAGGGTCTCAAGAATTTCCTCGATTCGCTTTGCGGTCCATTTTCTCAATGCATCGTCAGTATTCACCTTCTGCTCGGCAGCGTTGAAAAAAGGGGTTGCGGTTGTGTACATGACCAAATCCGTCATTTTTTCAAAATCCCCGCCGAAATGTCCAAGGAATTTCTTCAGCTCAGCCCTTCTACATCGTGGCCACCAGGCCAAAATATCCGACCTTGTGAGCGGCTGGCGAAATCGGAGCTTGAGGCAAATCGTCAGTTTTGGGCCGTGACGGCCATATTGCTTCATCACAGCAGCAAAAAGGAGTTTTGATTGCTTTATCCCATGGCGATCCAGCTGTTCATGTTGATCGGCGTCCCCATCCGTAAGTGGCCTCAAAAGGGCCCGCCGTTTTGGGTTTATTTGCCACTGCCTGCGGCAGATGTTTCTGATTATTGCGGAAATGTATGTCCTCAGCAGTGTCGAGTGATTGTAATTCTGGCGGATGCTCCCCACCCGCTCAAGGAGCGCAAGGTTTACCGTTTGGACCATATCTGCCAATTCGTCCTGAGTGAACATGCCACCCTTCACATAGAGCCGCACGATGGTGGTGATCATATTCTGGTACTTCAGCAGGAGGGCATGAGGGTCGGCAAGAAAGAGCTCAAAATCGGGATCGACAAACCTGGGCATACGCGCTAAGCTGAATTTTCCTCGGGCAAATGTTACGCGTATTCAAAACAGGGTTCAAGTCTAATCTTCGCGGATATTCAGGTCTGCAGCCGATCGCACCGCCATAGTTGGCCCGATTTTCACCTGTTGTGAAGGGTTTTACTGTCGCTTTTTCTCACTCTGCTCCAATTCCCAAGGTGTATTGCATAAATAAGGTGGAATGTTTGGCGATGTTTTCAATTTCGAGTTCATTTCGCGAGAAGAGCGCTGATGACTTAAGCAGTTTGGCGCATTCTTCATCCCGAGGATGACCCGAACGATGCCGAGGTGATCAAAGCCACACGCGAATCTGGCGGTCTTGATTGCACCAATGAGTGCGTTGAATCGAAGGAGGGATATATTGATCCCCGCATCGTGGGCAATTCGACTCATACTTTCGAAATACCGGATACCTGGCTTCGAGGGACTGTCTGCGATTTTCTTGGCACTGGATCAATGCAGGCGGTTCCTCCTTTTTTTCCCACCCTGTCAAATCGCCACGCCCGCAGGACTCAACGCTAGCACGATTTCGACGCCTGTCCTCCGCTTATGTGACACGAGTATTTCCGAACTCGACTGAGGACGTTTACATGCGATCAGGGCAACTGCGATCGGAATTGATCGCAATGGGGCTCGAGTGATGACTTACAGGACCATGAGGAGTTTAGTGTAACAACAGAACAGCTCGGTCAACTCAAGGCAGTAGCGAACAGCAGACATGCGATGTGCAAAATTTGCGGATCCGGAGAGCTCTTCCTTCCTCCGGGACGAGAATGTTAAAAAGCGATGACGAACTCATTCCCGCGCAAAACGTAGTACTCCCCCCTTGGTGACGGATTGTATGACAACCCCACAACGAAAACACACTCGCAGGCTCTCCTCCGCCCCTGGGCATTCTCGAGAGTGTCACCAGGGATCCCCACAGAGGGGGGACTCAACATTCCGGCCGTCTCATAATGGAGGGAAGCGTTTAGCCTATCATCTGGTCTCCTTGACGATAATGCCGCCTCCCCATCCCCCTGGATCAACGATCACGTCAGTGGCGGAGCCTCCGTTAGCACCCTTGGCCCAAACACCGACGCTGTGACTTCCTTTAGCGAGTCCCTCGAAGACGGCCAGAATGGGACAAAATTCGGAACTACTAGACACGAGGACTGATCCTTGGGTTTGAATCTTCGCTTCAATGCTGTCAACTCTAACTTCAAAAAAGACACCATTGCCGCTGATTGCGCCAACGCTAAGTCTGGAATTCAGAACCACTTCGATCTTTGTGTCTGCCTCAGTCTTAACAAATGACTGTACGCCTGTGCCGAGTCTAGTCCAGGAAGCACTGACATTCACAGATGAAGCGTTAAGGTGCTCAAATGCCGTGTACTTGCTTATACAGCAGTTCGTACACCCCACAAAAGCAAATACGGCGCCTGTCATCGTCATCAATGCAAGCGACAGAGTCTTCATGGCGTTGTCCTTTCTGATGATTTGTGGAATGAGAGATGTTGATTTTAGACATGGACGTCTTGCCAAAGAACTTCGTGACCACTCCTGTTTTGAAAATGTCCCCTGCACGCTTGAAATCTATACGGACATCGAATGCTCAAGAGCTCAACTGTGCGAGGAACTATCGTCAAACACGAGAGTAGCTGTTGCAACGCCCACGACGCCTATGAACATCCTGGCAGATAACGAAGAAAGCAATCGAACCCTGATATTGAAACTACCACTTGGGGTACGTCATCGCATGTGTCTCAATTGAAATGCCCCATCCTTGGATCCATCAGGCTTTATCTTGGTGAAATACACGGTTGACTGACTTATGCCTTTCCTTCATTTTGTCTCTGCCACGATTCGCAGCCCAATTGGAATATGAGATGTCACCCAACATCGCTAAATACTTTTGTGTTGTTGGTTTCATCGCATTCCTCGACCTGCCCTTTGTAGTCTGCCGTGACCTCAAGTGTTACATCTGGATTGTACACCCAGTACGGCAGATAAAACGTGACAGTTGTCGCCGTGCCAGGGCCGAGCGCAGGTGTATTGGCGATCGCGTTGTACGGAGCACCGGTGCTCTGTTGCGTCGTCGGGTCAATGACTCTCGCAATTGATGCGCCTGCAGTCGCAGAGCCGATATTCCTGATGGTAGCGCGAATTACAGACCGCATGTTTACAGAATCCCAGGTCGGTCTCTCGATGGCCTCCACGATAAGATCACAACAGCCAGCTGCCAAACGTCGAAAAGGCACTCGCTCCAGCGCAAGCGTTCGGACCTCACCGTCGCGGCCTGCAGCTGTGTAGACGGCGACAACATCCAATGCAACCTCACTCTCAATGACCACAAATCCCTTGACAAAGCTCAGCTCCGTACCAATCAATTTGTGGACCTCGTTGCAGTCGATCTCAAGGGCGCCATCTGGACCAAGCCTAGCGGTTCTCCATTTGGTGACTATCCCCCGTTTTTCTCCAGGAAGTGCTTGCGCAAATTTCTCCCGAATCACAACATCTGTGTCGCTGGGATTGTGGATATTTATCGCAGTCCGATAGCTACCCGTGGAAAGGATTTCAGCGGGCGCTTTACCACATATGAATTTGACCGCATACTGAAGTGCGGATGATTTTTGAGCGACAACATTGCTCTGGACTAGTGCAATGCCAAGAGCTAAGTACAATGCGACACGAATCCTCGTATTCATTGCAGGTTCCTCCTCATTAATGACTAGATTACGCAAGAAGTTATTGCTAGCTTCGCTCGTCATGCAGAGAGTCTATCTCGGTCAAAGATCACATCTTGACTGACAGCATATTTCTCCCCTCAGCCGAGACCAGTAGATAGTCTTTCAGAGATCATCTTTGCGTGTACCTTCCATGATCTTCAAGAGAGATGCTATCGCGAATCGACTGTCATGGGAGTCGCCGAACTTCTCATGGAGAAAGGACAATCCTGTGTGTCCATCGCGACAGAACAGTCTGCTTTTAAAGGGACCGCTTCAATTTTCAAGCTGACCCCTTGGCGACATCACAAAAGCTAGGCGTCGGTCTATCTCTCTAAGAACAGTACTAGCTTGCATCCCTAACGCGGCGGCTGGCTAGGGTAATGCCTGGATCGGAAAAGCGGATTCTGAAGTTGCGGTTTGGAGTGGGACAAATGGAGAACCGGCGAGTTCCTCACCTCCTCTTTCGCCAAGTCCGGATGGCTCAGAAAGAAGAAGCAGTTTCCTATTTGTCGCGAAGGTAAACTGAAGATTTACGGTTGTCAAGAAAAAACGATTTGCCCGATTCTTCCTCAGAGACCACGATTGGGACTATTTGAGTGCTAGAGGCTCGAAGGTTAGGTACTGTCAACCCAGTACAAGAGACGTGAGACGTTGATGTTACGGGAATTCATCTTGTCCCTATGAAATCAAAAGCATCGGGCCAAAGCTCTTCACTTTGCTCTATTGCGTATCGGAAACCGTGAACCGGGTGCATCTTCACGCGCGAGCCTACGAAATTCTCCCATTGTCAGACCCGTTAGTCGCTTGAATGCCCTTGCACCAACATCAGCTCTTGAGAAGCCGACCTCCTGGCAAATCTCCTTGCATGCTGCCTTGGACTCTACAAGGAGTGTCGTCGCCACCTTCACTCGAATCTTGGTTAGGTAATCAGAAAGTGAAATCTGTTCCTTTGTAATGAAGTCGCTTCTAAGCTCTTCAGAAGAGACGTCAAGTCGTCGGGCAAGCTGAGATATCGAGCGCACCGAAGCTAGATCCTCCGAGATCGTATGCTTTACCATTTCGAGATCAATAGGCATCTTTCATTCTCGGCATGACGTCAAGAGTTATGTTTTTCAGCGAGGAGGACCGCTTGAATAACGATTCCCCCTCACTATGATATATTCAGGAGGGGGACGTTTCGGAAAAGTGTGGGCCTTGAAATACAGATATTGGCAAATTCAAGCAAAATTCAGCCATTTGGCTTCTTTTTGCAGGCTGAGCGTCGCTTGTAGGAAATCGTAGTGAGAGGCGATCTGTTGAAAAGTGACCATTTTCTGGGGGTGGTTAGCACAATGAATGGCAGGATCAGCCGGAAACGATGAGAACCCTGACAACTGGTAGGATGGAATATCCGAATCACATACGCCAATGGAACAGCCATCAGGGACGACAGGCAAATATGGCTTGGTTAGAGTGGCAACCGGAATCATGCTGATTGGAACAAGTGAGTCTGCTAAAATGGATTGGAGCCAAGGGAGGAAAGGTGGTTCAAATCTGGGGGTCAATATTTTGAAAGGAGCCGAGATCGCCGGAACGGCAGGTCAATAAAACCTGCATCCGATAAGCAAGCGATCGTGAAATGTCTCAGCTTTCTATGGCCACACTCTGCGATGCAGGTCATTTCAACACCAAGTCTGCCAGAACTTGGGACAAAGTTACGGACAGCCAAAGAGATAGTGAACAAGAGAGCCCGACGGGTTCACATCGGGCTCTCTTGAATTCGGATGATGCGACTTACTTCATAAGCAATAGTTTGTTCACCCTGCTGAATTTCACGGTTCCATATTCATTCCTCACTGTGAAACGCGCGAAGTACACACCACTGGCAATGTTGGAGGCGTTCCACGCCACCATGTGATTACCAATTTGATATGGACCGTTCGCAAGGACAACAACCTCCCTGCCAAGAATGTCGTAGACGATTACACTGACGATTGCATCCTCGGGGAGAGAGAAATTTAGTCGCGCGGTTGGATTGAACGGGTTGGGATAAGTCGTCATCGAATACTCAACGGGCACAGCAAGCGTCATAACTTGTTCAGTTTGGATTTTTGCGGTTTTGGTCCCGCCGGGACCTTGTGAATAGACATGTGCTACGCCGAAGACCCAGTGAGGCCCCAGCGCGCTCAAGGACAATGAAACCGGCTTCAACGATATTCGACGATCCTTAAGATTTTGCACGACAGCTTTAACCTTGACAGCTTTGTACGGTTGATCCAAATTGTGATCGACCGACAAGACTGTGCCAATGGGTGCATTTACAAGCATCCCATTGATGCTCATCTTTATCGGAACCGATCGTTCCATCATGTCGTGGGAAGTGACCGAGAAGTTGAATTCAAGCGTATCCGCCTGTGATTTTGGCTCGAACTCCTCCGTGGCTAAGAAGCCCATAAGGTTTTCCGCCGTGACGCCCGGAGAAGAATCGTTTACAGTTACGAAATTCACAGATGCTCCGGCAATGGTTGGCTCGGTCATATGGATGCTGAACGACTGCCCTGAGGAGGTGTCAACTCCAAATAGAACACGGGAGTAATCTTTGCCTTGCTCCACCCACCCTTCGGTTTTCGGAAGGCTAAGGGCAGTTGGATTGACCGGGAAAATTGGCGGAGAATTCTGTGTCGAAGCATAGGTTAAATATGACATTCCATCGCCCACAGAGGCGCTTGGATACCTTGCAGATCCAATGGAGACGGGGGTGCTCCAAGTACCGGTAGAATGATTGACGGTGACCTTTCGCATGCTGTTGTCTTCGCTCCACAGCAGAACCCCATAATTGGGATCCAACCCAAGGCTTGGGTTGCCGATCGTTTCTGCATTGGGGTTCATTTCGTACGCAGTTACCGTTCCCCAAGCTCCATTTCGATTTTGCTGGACAACGTAGCGGTGAGTTGTTTCACAGGTCTGTAGCTCTCCCCAGCCAGTGTATATAAAGGAATACCCCCAGTTCGGTGCGCCCACCTGTGGACCCCAGCACCAGCTCTCGGTAAAATCGGATTCACCGGAGAAGTTCACCCAGTTACTTCCAGGAACAAGATCATAGCTTTCCCACCCGCTTGAGTAGACTCGCCGCGTTTGATAGATCAGCGAATTCACCAGAAATGCTCCGTACATTGGTGCGGTGATGTCATGAAGACTCTTCTCCGAAGCGCTAAGGGTTACGTCCTGATAGAAGTTGACAGGTGAACTTAAGCAGCGTGTTTGCGTGCCGGAGTTGTCATTCCGAGACTCGT
>Ga0326726_10004887_pt1 | contig 12213 bp, 15 predicted proteins | sample MHFenrmetagenome_2_FD_207603 | JGI IMG/M metagenome (GOLD analysis project Ga0326726, IMG submission 207603) | Lab enriched peat soil microbial communities from Michigan Hollow, Ithaca, NY, United States - MHF15MN | ecosystem: Environmental > Terrestrial > Soil > Wetlands > Peat | place: USA...
ATACCCCCCGGATACAATATTCAACCGGTCATTAATTGCTGAAGCCTCAGTTCCAACCAGGGGCGCCCGGGGTCAGGGAAGCGGATGCCAGAGCAGCGCCAGCAGGATGGCGAGCCCGGCCAGGAGCGTTCCGAAGGCGGCAAAGAAAACGGATATCTCCTGCACGCCATGCCGGGTGATCAGGGAGGTGGGGAGATCCGTGAACACCTTCTGGAGCTCGTCGGCGCTTTCGGCGGAGTAGTAGGTGCCGCCGGTCAGGTCAGCGATCTTCCTGAGGGTGGGCTCGTCGATGCCGCGTCTGAAGCCTGAGCCGCCTCCGGACGAGCCGAAGCCTCCGCCCCCGAAACCCGATCCGCCAGCGCCAGGTTCAAACCCCTGGAATTGCCGGCTGCAATTTGGAAACTCGGAGCCATTGGCGGTGCCAAAACCGATGGTATATACCCGCAAGCCGCGATCGGCCGCCTGCCGGGCAGCATCCAGGGGCGCCGGGCCTACATTGCTGGCCCCGTCGGTGAGCAGGACGATGATGTCGGGGGCGTAGTCTCCCTTAGGAACAGGAGAGGGATCAATGCCGGGTGAAGCAGGGGAGGCGGTGGGTGCGACGCCCGGGTCGACCTCGGCAATCGCGTCGATGCTTTGCAGGATGCCATTTCCGATCGCCGTCCTGCGCCCGACGAGCAGGCTCTGGATGGCAGCATCCAGGGTGCCTTGATCGGTGGTGGGCGCCTGGACCAGCTCGGCGAAACTCGAAAAGGCCACGATCCCAATGCGCGCACGGGGAAGCTGGGTCCGTACGAACGACAAGGCGGCGGCCTCCGCGGCCAGGAGGCGGCTAGGCTGGATATCCGTCGAGCACATGCTGCGCGAGACGTCGATGGTCAGGATGACCGTCACCTGGCTGGTGGGCAGGTCCACGATCGTGACCGGGCGTCCGAGCGCCACCAACAAGCCCGACATTCCGAGCAGCAGCAGGGCGAAGGGAAGATGGCGGCGCAGGCGGGAGCTGGCCGGCAACACCTGGCGAACCAGTTCCAGGCTGGAATAGCGCACGGCAAACCGGCGCCGGCGTCTCAAGATCAAAATGTAAAGCGCCAGCACCAGCGGGATCAACAGCAGCAGATACAGCAATTCAGGCCAAAGCCACGACATTTTACCTCCGCAGCACAATCCGTCCCGGCTGGAAGATCACGGCAGGCGGCCAAACCAAAGAAGAGAGAAACCGCCCCCCATGAGCAGGATCAAAATCCCAAGAGCCGCAAAGAGGGAAGTGACTTCCGTATTCTGCGGTTTGACGACCATCTGGCGGCCGATGTCGCCGTAAATCTTGTGCAGTTCCGGTGCATCGGTGGCGTTGTAATACGTGCCGCCGGTGACCTGGGAGATCTGTTTCAGGGCGGCCTCGTCGAGCTGGGTGTGGACGGTGAAGCCGTTGACGTGCACCGTTGTCCCGGCTGCGCTGCCCAGGCCGATGGTATGGATGCGCACCCCGCGCTGCGCAGCTGCCTGCGCGGCGGCAAGGGGGTCGGGGTTTTCATTATTCTCCCCGTCGGTGAGCAGGATGATGACAGCCGGCGTGTAGGTCCCCGCCGGAACGGGCGTTGGCGAAGGGGTGGGCGCCGGCGTGAGGGCGGTGTAATAGCCGGGGGCAGGCGGGGAAATGCTGGTGGCAATGACGGTGAGGGCATCGTAGATGCCGTTCGCCAGGGAGGTGCCGCGGGTCGGCTCCAGGCGCTGGATCGCAGCCAGGACGGAGGCCTGATCGTTGGTGGGCGGCTGCACCGAGAAACCGGTATCGCTGAACGCCACCACGCCGATCTGGACCGTCAGCGGCTGGGCCTGGACGAACTCCTGCGCGGTCGACTTGGCGGCGTCCAGGCGGGTGGGCTTCAGGTCGTCGGCGGACATGCTCCCGGAGACGTCGAAAGCCAGGATGACCGTGCCCTCCAGGCGCGGCAGGCTCACCTGCGCCTGCGGGCGGGTCAGCCCGACGATCAGGGCTGCCAGCGACAGCAAAAAGAAGGCAGGCGGCACGTGCCGCCTCCAGGCCAGCCCGCGCCCGTCGTCTGCGCGTGCCATCCCCAGACCCCCGTAAGAATCAGCCAGGCGCCGCCGCCGGCGCTGGATGAGCAGGTAAACCAATACCAGGGCGGGAACGGTCACCAACAGGAAGAGCATGCCGGGCCAGAGGAAGGTCATGGATCGCCCCTGATCACTTCCTGCGCTGCCGGCGCACTTTCGCAAAACGCACAATGGCGCCCACCAGGTCCTCGCCGGTCGAGAGCGGCAAGGCATCCACTCCCGAGCGTTTAAAGGCCTGGCTCAAGGCGGTTTCCCGCTGCCGTGCGGCCTGCTCGAACTTCCGGCGGAAACTCCGGTCGTGGGTATCCACGTAGAGCTGCTCACCCGTCTCGGCATCTTCCATGATGATGGGACCCACATCGGGCAACTGCACCTCGCCCGGATCCAGCAAGCGAATGGCAAGCACCTCGTGCCGCCGGTTGAGCAGGTTCAGGGTCCGCTCCCAGCCCGGGCTGCTGATGAAATCCGAGATGACGAAGACCAGCGAGCGGTTCCTGAAGGTATACAGGCCGGCTTCCAGCATGGGGGTGAGGTCGGTGAAGGGCGCCCTGGATAAACGCGGTTGATTCATCAGTTCGTGGATGAGCCTCAGCACCTGCAGCCTGCCCCCGCGGGCCGGGATGGTGCGTTCCACGCGGCTGTCGTAAAAGATGGCCCCGACGCGGTTGCCGTGGCGCGTCAGCAGGCGCGCCAGGGTGGCGACGAAATCGATCAGGACCGTACGCTTTTGGTTCCCGGCCACGGTGCCAAAATCCACCGAAGGGCTCAGGTCGAGCAGGAACCAGGCAATGATCTCGCGCTCCTCGAGATACTTCCGGACGTAGGGGGCAGCCATGCGGGCGGTCACATTCCAATCGATGTAACGGACGTCGTCGCCGGGCTGGTACTCGCGCAGATCGGCAAAATCGACGCCATACCCGTAGAACAGGCTGCGATAATCACCCTGCAGCAGACCGTCCAGCCGGCGGACGATCTTCCAATCGATGCGCTGCAGGATGTGTTCAGGCGTGGAGGCGACTGTCGGCATGCTCATGGAGAGGAACCACCGGGATCGGGATGCGGTCCAATATCGTTTTCAACAGGTCGTCGGCACCTATATCGTCCGAGAGGGCCTCGTACGTCAGCACCAGGCGATGGCGCATAACGTCGAGGGCCATATCCAGGACGTCCTGGGGCAGCACGTAATCGCGGCCGCGGACAAAGGCCAGCGCCCGCGCGGTAAGGATCAGGTTAATGGAGGCGCGCGGGCTCGCGCCGAACATGATGTAGTGCTGGAGTTCCTTCAAACCGACGCCTTCCGGCTGGCGCGTGGCGGTCACCATTCTGACCGCGTACTCGATCAACGCCGGGTCCACGAAAACTTTGTCAGCTTCCTTCTGGAGGTCCAGCAACTGCCGGGTCGTCAGGACCTTTTGCAGGTCCTGCAGCTTCCCGGTCATCCGCTCGACGATAACGAACTCCTCGGTCGTGGAGGGGTAGCCAACCTGGACCTTGAGCATGAAACGGTCCACCTGGGCTTCCGGGAGGGCATAGGTGCCCTCCGTCTCGATCGGGTTCTGGGTGGCGAGCACCAGGAAGGGATCCGGCACCTTGAAAGTCTCGCGCCCGATGGTCACCTGGCGCTCCTGCATGACTTCGAGCAGGGCGCTCTGGACCTTGGCCGGGGCGCGGTTGATCTCGTCTGCCAGGAGCAGGTTGGTGAACACCGGTCCGAGGGAGGTATTGAACTCGCCGGTTTTTTGATTATAGATACGCGTGCCCACCAGGTCGGCCGGGACGAGGTCTGGGGTGAACTGGATCCGCTTGAACTCGCCGCCGATCGACTCGGCCAGCGTCTTGATCGCCATCGTTTTGGCCAGACCCGGGACGCCTTCGACCAGGATGTGGCCGCGCGCCAGCAGCGCGACCACCATACGTTCCAGCAGGTTGTCCTGCCCCACGATGATCTTCTTCACCTCGTACAACACGCGTTCCATGGGCAAACCATTCTCTTTTTTTGAATCAGATACCATGTACACTCTCCTATTCCGGGTGGATATGGCGTGGGCGGCCGCGGTTCAATAAGGAGGTGAACCGAAACCAGAAACCGCCACGTTGATCGGCACCACAAAACCGATGCCGACGAAGAAACTTTGATCAGTAGGATTGGCAATGCCTTCGACAATACCGACCACCTGGCCAGCCCGGTTGAGCAGCGGCCCTCCCGAATTCCCGGGGTTCACCGCAGCATCGATCTGGATCAGGCCCTTTAATTCCTGGCTGCTGTTGGCCGGCTGGAAAGAGCGATCGAAACCGGAGATTACCCCCGCACTCATCGAACCGTACAACCCGAACGGATTGCCGACCACGTAGGCCTCGTCACCGACCTGCAAGGCGTTTGGATTGCCCAGCACGGCTGGCACGATCTGCGCCGGGGGCTGATCGGGCTTCAATACGGCAATATCATTCTCGGGCTGGCTGCTCAGCACCTGTGCGCCTGACTGGCTGCCGTCCGCGAAGGTGACCATGATCTCGGTCGCGCCCGCCACGACGTGCAGGGCCGTCAAAATATCGCCGCTGTCATCGATAACGACGCCACTCCCCAGGTCGGCGAGGTCTGTCCCAGCGCCCGTGGCAGCCAGGTGGGCCTGGATGAGCACCAGCGAAGGCGCGATGGCCTGGTAAACTCCCTCGGAAAACGCGGGCGGGGGCGTAACCGAGGCAAGCGCCTGGGACACGCTGTCTTTGACTTCGCTGCTCGTGATCAGGTGTGGACCCGGAAACAGGAGCCGGTAAAGCAACAATGCGGAAAACGCGGCCAATACTCCGAAAGCAAAGGGTACTGTCTTCCGGATGAACGTGCGAAGTCGCTGAAGGCGCCCTCGCCATAGTTCCTGACGTGAAAAAGATCGTTCGTTCGGTATACCGCTCACGAGAGAAAGCCTCTTTCCGCCAAGCAAGATTACTCATCCTCAGAGGCGTTAATTTGCTAATTTAGATATAATAAGGGGGAATTATAATGCAATTCCGTGAGACATTGATTAAATATTTCCTGAGAAACCATTCAAAACCTGGTTATTCCCCCGTCGTGATCTTCAGGATGCCTTGATCCGCTCCAAACCTGTGGAGTGCGCGGCGTTTTTCAAAATACACCCGCACAAGAAATGTGCTCTGGCGTAACGTGTCGGCGGGAAAAAGACTTTGGAATGACGTGGTTTAGAAAATTGTGGAATTAGCCAGGCATAGGATGCCAGCCTTGACATGGGAATATAGCAGGAGTACCATGCCGATTCCTGTTGGACCCATCCTTTACTGGTATAAGCAATGGAGGCAAAATGGCTAAAAGTGAAAGCAGCGGGAAAGAGATCCGCCAACTGGCACACTACCAGGTGCGCCCGGAGGCCCTAGAGCGCTGCCTGGCGGCGATCCGCGAGTTCGTGGCTTACGTGCGCGCAAATGAGACCGGTACCCTGCGCTATGACGTCTGGCAGGAGAAGAACGATCCCACCCGCTTCGTGCACATCTTCACCTTCCGCGATGCCGAGGCGGACAAGATCCACTCCGAGTCCGCGGCGGTCAAGAAATTCTCATCCATCCTTTACCCCGAATGTCTCGCCCCCGTGGAGTTCATCGACTACCAGCTCGTGGTGTCGAAAACCGACGTTTAAATATATTTCGACGCAGCCCGGTCTTTCAGGATAGATCGATCCGCACGGTCACCATCTTTTGCGCGGCGCAATCACAGTCCGCGGGGACGGGCTGACCTGCAGAATCCAGGCTGATCCCGACGTACCTGGCGATCCGGGGGGACTTCCGGTAATATTCGAACAGGCTCTGCGCAACGGCTTTAGCTTCTTCGATGACCTGCCCCCTGCCGTGAACGTCCCTGCCCCTCAGCAGGACACGGATATCCGCCCCGCCGCGCAGATTCCGCCACCACTTCCGGTCGCGCCAACTAATCACCCATAATGTATCCCCGTCGCGCTGATAATTGGCCGGAGTCGTTATCAATGTGCCGCTTTTCCGGCCGATTAACGTGACCAGCAGCACGTTTGTGCTGACCAGTCCATGCAGGGGGGATCTCAAAAGTCAGGTTACATATGGGTTGAACCACACGGTAATCTTTCCTTTATGAGGAGGCAGATTTTTTATTTAATCCCGCGCAATGAAGAACACCCATGCCCGCGTGCTAGCTGTCAGCAGGCCGGACGAATAAAAAGTAGAGGTAGGCCAGGGTCAGAAGCCCATACAGGATGGGATTCGACCATCCAAAGGTGTTTATGCCTCCCCTCAGCTGTATTTCAATTGAAGCCAATGTACCAACCAAATCCCGCACGCAAAGGGCCAGCGCGATCGCCCTGCGCGCGTCCCTGTCAGCGGACGATCGACCGAACCACATGAGGGTTGCCAGGCCCAGGATCGATCCACCTACCAGGCGGGTTGTCCAAATGGCTGCGTCATTGGAGCCGAGGCCATAAATGCGCAGGACCCAGGCGGGGAACAGGCTGCAGGAAATGCCGAAGAAGGCGGCGAAGAAAATATTTACCGTGAAAAGGTGACGTAGTTTCATTTTGCCCTCCTAAAACTTCAAAACCCAAGCAGGGGTTGGCAGGCACAGCACGGGATGGATGAAACTGCGTAGGCCGGCGCGGGGAGGCGGACCCGACTGAGGGTAGTCCTATGCGGATGCCTGCCAGCTATCGTTATTTCGGAAACGGGCGGCCCAGGGCAAGTACTTTAACAAGCTCGGGTTCAAGCTCCAAATATTTTTCATCGGGAGCCGCGTCTAATGCATCGAGGGTCTTGCTGAAGAAATTGCGGGCTGTGCACGCCACGACCACATTGAGGATCTCTTCATCGGTCAGGCCGAACCCGCGTATTTCCTCGATATCCTTTTCGCTCACCTGGTGGGCCTGGGCGGAGATCTTCTGCGCGAATGACATCAGCGCCACCTCTTCGGGGGAAAGACCGGCGTTGCGGAAATCCTTGACGATCGCGATCAGTTCATCTGCACTGAAGAAATTTTTGCGGAGCAACGCTCCGTGTGCAAGCATTCAGTATGAACAGTCAAGCGCCATGGCGGTTGCCAGGGTGATCAGCTCATATCGGCGCATCTTCAGATTTGAGCGGACTGCACCGATGAGTTTCAACCAGGCGTCGTATATCTCCGGGTGGATGCTGAAAATTTTGACATAGTTCGGCACGTAGCCGTTGTTCTTGCGGGCGGTTTCAACCTGTGCCTTAAGCAAGCCTTCCGCCTGTTCCTCTGGAATCGTCTTGATGAAAGCCATAATTTTCTCCTTATCATAATGGAACTAATTATGGATATGCTCTGCTGCCCTACCCTTTTCGGATCCCCAGCAGGGACGGGAAGGAGTAGCGCGGGATGGATGCGACCGAGTAGTCAGCCCCACATAGAATGGCCTCTGCTGCCAACTGTCCGCTGCGGATGGCGGGACCGATGCCCTCGCCCATGTCGAGGGTGGCCAGTCCGAGCGAGTCGCCGGCCAGGAAAGCGTTGCCGATGCGGCCCAGGGTCAATTTCTGGCGCAGAGTATAACTGTGTCCGGCCGGCTTGTAAACATGGTCCGTGATCAAGCCCGACTCTTCCAGATGCTTCACCAGAGCATTCCAATGATTTTTAAGCGTATCCCCGCTGCGTTTCAGGTTGTCCGCGAAGCCGCCCAGGCCCACGTTGACGTATCCATCCTTTTTGGGGACATACCAGGCGTAGCCCGGAAGCTTGTTTTCGAAGAACCAAAGTTTACAGCGGGTATCCCTGAGGTCGTACTGAAATTCCTCCTCCTGGGCAACGATGAGAGCGCCCGGCAGCCTGGGAGTGGTCGCACTGAAAAATGCCCGCCGGACCGGGCAATGTGTGCCCCCCGCGCCCACCAGGTAGTGCGCCGAGAATTCACCGTCCACGACGTATTCGCCATTTTCCTGGCGAATCTCCCGCACCGCGTGGACGTGGAATTCGGGATCGGCTCTCTGCAGCAGCCAGCGATCGAACTCGTAGCGCCGGATGGCATACTGGTGGGTTGGCAACTTGAATTTGACCCCGCTGATCGAGACGTCGAAACTCTTAAATTCGGTCAAACCAGGGGGATAACTCTCCGGGTCCACCTGCGCCCACTTGAGCACCTGCGGAGTGATCCAGCCTGCGCAGGGTTTAAAGCGCGGGAATTCGGACTGGTCGAGCACGACGCACTTCAACCTGGCCTGTCTTAATCTACGAGCGCAGGATGATCCCGCCGGACCCCCGCCGATAATGAGGACCTCGGTCCTGACCATGGAAATTCCTTAAGAGACCCGGCAGTCCGGCTGCGGGCTGCCCCTTCGGGTGAAGACGATCTGCCAGAGCTGGTTGCTGCGCGAGCGGAACCCACCGGCGCTGGAGAGCAGGTAATAGCGCCACATGCGGTAAAAACGCTGGTCATAGGATTTTTGTAATTCAGGCCAGGCTTTTTCGAAATTGGCGTGCCAGGCCATCAGGGTCTGGTCGTAATACTGCCCAAAATTGTGCCAGTCTTCCATGACGAAGCGGCTTTCCATCGCCCTGCCCAACTGCGCAATGGAAGGCAGCATCCCGTTCGGGAAGATATACCTGTCGCTCCAGGGATCTCCGGTGGTGAGGCTGGTATTTCCTCCGATGGTATGAACGAACGCAATCCCGTCCGGCTTCAAGCAGCGGTCCACCACCTGCATGTACTGGGAATAATTTTTATAGCCCACGTGTTCCATCACGCCGATCGAAATGACCGCGTCGTAGGTGCCGCGTACTTCACGGTAATCCTGCAGGCGCAGTTCCACCGGCAGCCCCTTGCATAGTTCCATTCCGAGCGCCACCTGTTCTTTTGAGACGGTCACCCCCAGGACGGAGGCATTGTATTTTTCGGCGGCGTACCTGGCAAAGGAGCCCCAGCCGCAGCCCAATTCCAGGATGCGCATCCCCGGTTTAATGCAGATCTTCCTGCATACAAGCTCCAGCTTGGCCTCCTGGGCCTCGTCCAGGTTATGGGCATCCTTCCAATATGCACAGGTATAGTTGAGACGCTTATCCAGCATGGCAAGGTAGAGATCGTTGCCCAGGTCATAATGCTTTTCGCCCACCTCGAATGCCCGGGCTGAGGACTGGCGGTTGAACAGCTTGGCTCTTAAAACCTGGAAAACCAGGCGGGCGTTATTCTGGATCTTCTCGTCCAGGCGCGCTTTCAGCACCCGGTTGATGAACTCGTCGAGCGATTCGCAATCCCACCAGCCGTCCATGTAGGCCTCGCCCAGTCCGAGGGATGAGTCGCGCAGGATGCGGTCATAAAGGCGGTCATCGTGGACCTGCATGTCCCAGGGGTGGCTGCCATTGACCTGGACGTCTGCCAACTCACATAGTTCGCGGATCACAGTCTCTGATTTTGCCATAGGACGCCTCCACATCCAGGGTTGCGGGCAATTTTAACTCAATCCCGCGGAAATGTCGCTTATGTTAACACCGCCTGGAAAAATCTGGTGCGGTTAAGTAATATTTTATTAACAAAAACTCCGGGTTCTTTGAGACCCCGGAGTCCTGACAACCTTTGAGTAGACCAAGATATAACGCTCTCTAAATATATAGATCGCGCTTGTTGTATGTCCAGTAAGCCACGCCCAGGCAGACAACGATGATCGCGGCCGAGATAAGCAGGTATGTCCCATCCATCTTGCCGCTACGGAATAGTTCGCCGGCGTCAAAGTACTTGAACGGGGTGAAGTATTTCAGCCAGTCCAGGTTCTTGTTCATCACAGTGACGATGGAAATAAAGTAGGCCAGCAGGATGATGCCCACCGCGGTGGAGCCGGAAACCTTGTAGCGTTTCATGGCGCAGCCCAGCATCAACCCGACGGCCAGGAAGATCAGCTCGATAACGAACATGCCCTGCATCTCCAGCGACAGGAATTTGTAGAAGGCATCGTCCGGTTTGTACGGCTGGACCGCAACCAGTGAAGCCACCCAGGTGATCAACACGAAGGCGATGCAGTTGACCAGGGCGGCCAGCGCCTTGGCCGTGATGACCCGGCTGCGCGAAACGGGCAGCACGAGTGAAAACTCGACCGTCTTGTTGCGTTCCTCTTTGGAGATGATCTCCGAGCCCCACATGGCGGCAGCGATGGCGGCCATCAAGGCAAAGTAGATGAGCATGATGCCATAGAAACCGCTGATGGTGGTCATGTTGAAGGCTTTCAACCCAAACACGGCGACCAGCGCCGGGGGCATGGAATCCAGCATCTTGATCGTTTCAGGATCGCCGGCAAAGGCGGAAAACTTGGCCACCGCCATGATGATCAACAGGATGAGGATGGCGCTCCAGATCAACAGGGATTTCAGGTTGGCTCTTAACTCACGCAGGAAGATGTTCATAGGTGCCTCCTTATGAAACCGCCGGAACATCGCGGCGGGTGTATAACCAGTAACTGGCGACCAGCGAAACCAGGCTGACCGCCAGGTTGAGCAGCACCAGCGGGGTGTTGTAGGCGCGATTGGCGACAATGTAGGTTGCATCCAGGTGCTTGAAGGGTGTGATCAGCTCCAGCCAGATCTGGCCAAATACGCCGGTGAAGGCACTGAGAACATACATGCCGAAGCCCAGGCCCAGGCCGTAGGGCGTCACGCTGCGCAGGCGCTTGACCAGCAGGGAGATCACCAGCCCGACACTCAGGAAGAAGAGCTGGAAGATGATGATGCTGCCCAGTACCAGGGCCAGCGTACCTCGATCATAGTCACGTCCCTTGCAGAATATCTCGATGGCCGCGAAAGTGCTCCCCCAGATCACCAGATTGGTGATGAGCAGGCTGACCAGCGCTGCCAGCAGCTTGCTGGACAGGATCTGAGTGCGGCTGATCGGTTTGCTCAACAGGAAGTCGGCGGTCAGTTCGCTTTCCTCGATCGAAACCAGCCCGAAACCATAGTTGCTGGCCTGGATGGCCACGCAAAGCTGGATGAACATGAAAAGCAGGCTGTAAAAACCCAGCACGGTGGCCAGATCCATGTTGTTTATGCCAAAGGCGGCCCGCAATTCCGGTGGATATTTGGCCATGAACCCGTTCAACAGGGCAGCCTGATCGGCAAATACCGGGAACAGGGAAAAAAAGAAGAAGGTCATGGCCGCAATTGACAGCGACCAGATCAGCACCGATTTGAACCGGGAGCGAAATTCGTGCATGAAAATGTTTGCGCTCATGGTCTGTGCCTATTCGTAGTAGTGCATGAAAATTTCTTCCAGGGTGGGTTCCTCGATGGTCACATCGGCAACCTGGATGCTACTGACTTTGTGGAGCACAGTGTTGATATCACCCTTGAAGAAGAAATGCACATTGCCGTTTTCCGCCTGCAAATTGGTCACGCCCGGCAGGTCAAAGGTAGCCGGGTTCAGCCCGTCAGCCGTCACGTTCACCTTTTTGTAGTTGTTCTGCTGCAGGGTGCGGATGTCGGAGATTTCCGCAATTTTGCCCTCACGGATGATGCCCACGCGGTTACACAAACGCTGTACTTCTCCCAAAATGTGCGAGGAGAAGAAAACGGTCACGCCGCGGGCATTCTCCTTGCGGATCAGGTCGAAGAACTTGCGCTGCATGAGTGGGTCGAGGCCGGCGGTCGGCTCATCCAGGAAAAGCAATTTGGGGCTGTGCAGCAGTCCCTGCACGATGCCGACCTTCTTCTTGTTGCCGTAGGACAGGTCGCTAATGCGGCGGTTCAACTCCAGCTCCATGATCTCGGAAAGCTCCTTGATGCGCTGAGTGTGATCGCCGGGGTAGAAGCTGTCGGAGTATTTAAGCAGATCGATGACCTTCATACCTTCGTAGTAATAGACTTCCGAGGGCAGGTAGCCGATATCGCGGCGGATTTCCGTACCATGGGATACCACGTCCTTGCCAAAAACCCTGGCGCTGCCGCTGGTGGGATGGATCAGCGAAAGCAGCAGGCGGATAGTGGTGGATTTGCCGGCGCCGTTCGGCCCGATGAAGCCGAAGATCTCCCCTTCTTCCTCGTTGAATGAGACATCCACGATGCCTCGCGATTTTCCATAGTACTTGGTCAGGTTGGTAACTTCGATAATACTCATAGACAGGCTCCTTTGCGCCTTAATAATGGTGACGTCACCTGGTTCATGACGTCATTCA
>Ga0326726_10004888_pt1 | contig 12207 bp, 10 predicted proteins | sample MHFenrmetagenome_2_FD_207603 | JGI IMG/M metagenome (GOLD analysis project Ga0326726, IMG submission 207603) | Lab enriched peat soil microbial communities from Michigan Hollow, Ithaca, NY, United States - MHF15MN | ecosystem: Environmental > Terrestrial > Soil > Wetlands > Peat | place: USA...
CCGCGATTCGACGAGCTGCGCCTCGGGCATGGGTGCGACCACGCGCAGGATCGGTTCGTTCGGAAAGAAAACCGTTCCTTCCGGCATCGCATACACGTCGCCAGTGAAACGGAGTGTTCGCAGCCGCTCGAGAAAATCGCCGCGGAACAGGCGGCTCTGCTCCAGCCACGCCAGCTCCTCCTCTTCGAAATGCAGCTGCTCCAGGAATTCCAGGGCCTGCTCCAGGCCCGCCGCCATCAGGAAGTTCCGGGTGGGGGGGAGCTTGCGCACGAACAGCTCGAAGGCCGCGGTATCGAGCATGCCGTGAGCGAAATACGCCTGCAGCATGGTGAGCTGGTACAGATCCGTGAGCAGCGGGCTGGTCAAGGGATTCATGGTCCGCTCTCCCGGCACAAACACTCCCCCGGCGGGCAGCTCGTCCCGCCGAAGGAGGAAATGAGGTCCAACGCCTGGTGCTTTACTGGACCTTGAGCTCCTTGCTCCCGCCGTTGGACTTCTTCGGCAGCTTCAGTTCGAGCACGCCGTCCGAATATTTCGCTTCCGCCTTGCCGGCGTCGATATCATGACCCAGGGTGAAGCTGCGAGACTGCTTGCCGAAATAGCGCTCGCTGCGGACGACCTTCTCGCCCTTCTTCTCTTCCTTTTCCTTCCTGACTTCGGCTTCGATGGAAACCTGGTTGCCGTCGATCGCGACGTGGATGTCTTCCTTCTTCACGCCCGGGATTTCGGCCTTGACGCTGTACGCATTATCGCCTTCCGAGACGTCCACCTTGACGCGCGGCTCGATGTCGACGTCGCTAAGCCAAGGACGCATGCGAAATCCCTTGAAGAAGTCATCGAAGTCGCCCAGAGGCCGGAAACGCGCCAGTTCCTCGAACGGATCAAAACGAGTGATGTTTGCCATGGCTTTCTCCTGTCTATTTCAATCGAATTCCTCCCCCTTACGGGGGCTGCTCCATTAACATAGTCCAGAGGTGCGGCGGGTTCTTGATCTGAGTCAAATCCCACCTGCTTTGCCCGGCTTAAATGGTCCGTGAGCGGTGAGGCAATCCATGGATAGCGGCTCGAATGGGAGTGTTCGGCAGACCCTGGCCCCGGCGGCCCTAGCGGCTGCCGACCTGTGCCGGCGCTGCGACCCTGCGCGGTTCGACTTCCAGACCACGGACGAGCTGGCGGACTTCGCCGAGTCGCTCGGCCAGGCGCGTGCCGTGGGGGCGATCCGCTTCGGCATCGGCATCCGGCGCGACGGCTTCAATATCTTCGCCATGGGGCCGGAGGGACTGGGGCGCCACGCCCTGGTGAAGAAGCTGCTCGAGCAGCAGGCGCCGGCGCAGGAGGTCCCGAGCGACTGGTGCTACGTGTTCAACTTCGAGGTGCCGCACAAGCCGCGGGCGCTCAAGCTTCCGCCCGGTCGGGCGACGAAGTTCCGGCAAGGCATGGCGCGCCTGGTCGAGGATCTGCGCGCTGCCATCCCGGCCGCGTTCGAGACCGACGAGTACCGCACGCGAATCCAGGAGATCGAGACCGAGTTCGGCGAGCGCCAGGCGAAGGCCATAGGCGAGATCGGCGAGCGCGCCCGCTCGAAGCGCATCGCTCTGCTGCGCACGCCTGCCGGGTTCGGCTTCGCGCCGATGAAGCCGGACAAGGACGAAGTGATGGAGCCCGAGGAGTTTCGTAAGCTCCCCGAGCCGGACCAGGAGCGCACGCAGGAAGAGATCGCGTCGCTCCAGGACGACCTCGAGAAAGCCTTGCACGAGATGCCGAAATGGCGCCGGGAGGCGCAGCGCAAGGCGCGCGAGCTGAACCGCCAGGTCACGAGCGCCTCGGTCGCGAGCCTCATGGAGGAGATCAAAGCCGAGTACGAGGCGCTGCCGGAAGTGTGCGCCTATCTGACCGCCGTCCAGAACGACGTGCTCGACCGGGTCGAGATCTTCCAACAGCCCAAGGAAGGCGAGCAGCCGGCGCTGTTCGGCATTCTCCGGCGCATGGAGCCCGAGGAGTCGCCGCTGCGCCGCTACGAGGTCAACGTGCTGATCGACCGCTCGGCCGACAAGGGCGCGCCCATCGTCTATGAAGACAATCCCAGCCACGACAACCTCGTCGGCCGCATCGAGCACGTCGCCAAGATGGGAACGCTGGTCACCGATTTCACCCAGATCAAGGCGGGCGCCCTGCACCGCGCCAACGGCGGCTACCTGGTGCTCGACGCCCTGAGGGTCCTCAGCCAGCCCTTCGCCTGGGAAGCGCTGAAGCGCGCGCTGCGCTCGCGCGAGATCCGCGCCGAATCGCTCGGGCAGATGCTGAGCCTGGTGAGCACGGTGTCGCTCGAGCCCGAGCCGATTCCTTTGGACCTGAAGGTGGTGCTCGTCGGCCAGCGCATCTTCTATTACCTCTTGCACGCCTATGACCCGGAGTTCGGCGGGCTGTTCAAGGTCATGGCCGATTTCGAGGACGACATGGCGCGCGACCCGGACGCGGATCTGCTTTATGCGCGGGTGATCGCCACCATGGCGCGCGCGGACAAGTTGCGGCCGCTCGACCGCGCCGCCGTGGCGAGGGCGATCGAGCACGGCGCGCGCCTCGCGGGGGACACGGAAAAGCTGTCGATGCAGATGCTCGACCTCGCAGATCTGCTGCGCGAGTCCGATCACTGGGCTTCGACCGCGGGCCGCGCGGTCACGACCGGAGAGGACGTGGAACGTGCGATCCGCGCGAGGCAGGAGCGCGCCAGCCGCATCCGGCAGCGGCTGCAGGAAGAGATCGTCCGCGGCACCCTGCTCATCGACACGGCGGGCGAGCGCGCCGGCCAGGTGAACGGCCTCTCGGTCGCGACGCTCGGCGGATTTGCCTTCGGCATGCCGCATCGCATCACCGCGCGGGTGCGCCTGGGAGGCGGCAAGGTGATCGACATCGAGCGCGAGTCCGAGCTGGGCGGTCCGATTCATTCCAAGGGCGTGCTCATCCTCTCCGGCTATATCGCCGGACGCTACGCGGCGAAGACGCCGCTCTCGCTCGGCGCGAGCCTGGTGTTCGAGCAGAGCTACGGCGGCATCGAAGGCGACAGCGCGTCCTCGGCCGAGCTGTATGCGCTCCTGTCCGCGCTCGCCGAGGCCCCGGTGCGCCAGTCGCTCGCGGTGACCGGCTCGGTCAACCAGCACGGCGACGTCCAGGCGATCGGCGGCGTGAACGAGAAGATCGAGGGCTTCTTCGACATCTGCGCCTCGCGCGGGCTGACCGGGGAGCAGGGCGTGCTCATTCCCGCCTCCAACGTGAAACACCTGATGCTCAAGCGCGAGGTGGTCGATGCCGTGGCGGCCGGCAAATTCCGCGTCCATCCGGTGGCGAGCATCGACGAGGGAATCGAGATCCTCGCCGGGGTCCCGGCGGGACAACGCGACGCACTCGGGCAGTTTCCCGAGCGCAGCATCAACGGCCGGGTCGAGCGGCGCCTCGCGGAGTTCGCCGAGCGGGTGCGTTCTTTCGGAGGGGCGGCGCCGGCGTCAAGGAAGCGCGGGCGCCGCGACCGAAAGTGAGCATTCGCCGCATCACGGTAGTGCAGGAGTCGGCGCAGGGTGCCCGGGCGCTCGACGTCGTGGCGGAGACTGCCGCGGCGCTCGAGGCCGAGCTGGCCGGGCTGTTCGTCGAGGACGTGGGGCTGCTCCATTTCGCCGGCCTGCCCTTCGCCCGCGAGATCGGCGCCTTTTCTGCGCGCGCGCTCGACGTGCGCACGATGGAGCGGCGCCTTCGCTCCCAGGCGGAAGAGGCGCGCCGCGCGCTCGCGGCCGCCGCCGAAGGCAAGCCCTTGCGCTGGTCTTTCCGCGTCGAGCGGGGCTCGTTGTCCGCGCAGGTGCGTGGCGCGCTCGCCGAGGCCGACCTCGTTGTCCTGCTCGGAGACCGCGGCGGGCAGCCGCCTCGGCGGCGCGGCGCGGCGCTCCTGGCGGCGGCCGAACTGCCCCCGGAGGCGGAATCGGCGCTGGAGCGCCTGGCGCGCGCACTCGCTGGGGATGTCTACCACGTCCGGCCGGCCGTGGGCGAGGAGGCGCTGGCCAAGCTGCTGCGCGAGCTATGGCGCGGGGTGGGGATTGTTTGATCTGGATCAAGACACGGACGCTTCATCGCGCTATGGTGAAAGTGCGTGTGCATTTCCCCTTGTGGGAGATGAAAACGTAAAGATGAGGGGCCTGTAAGCAGGCCTGAAGCTCGCAGTGCCTTTCGGCGCCGCGAAGGAAGGAGACAGCCTCAGACCGGCCGGGTGATTGATTTTCCGACCCGACCCGGGGTCTCCACCGAAACCGCCATCTTCGGATGGCGGTTTTTTTTGTAGCCGCGGTTCCCTGGAAGGTCTCAGAACTTGACCTAGCTCAACCTGGCCGGAGCCCGGCTTGGTAATTTGGTCGTAGGACCACGGAGGTACCAATGAAAACCGGAGAAGTCTGCAATCGCCAAGTGAGCTTTGCCTATGAGCACGAGCGCGTCGATGAGGCCGCGAAGCTGATGCGCAAGTACCATGTGGGGAGCCTGGTCGTCGTCGCGAAGGACGACGCCCGCGGGGTCGTCCCCGTCGGGATGCTCACCGACCGCGACATCGTGGTGGGCGTGCTCACCGCGGGCCTCGATTACCGGACGGTGAGCGTCGGCGAGGTCATGACCCGGGATCCGATCAGCGTGAGCGAGGACGAGGACGTGCTCGACGCCCTCAAGCTCATGCGCAGGCGCGGCATCCGCAGACTGCCGGTGCTCACGCGCGCCGGGACGCTCGCCGGCATCGTCACGATCGACGATCTGCTCGAGCTCGTCGCCGAACAGCTCGACGATCTGGTGAAGGCGATCGCGAGCGAGCAATCGCGCGAAGTGCGGGCGCGGGCGTAAGGGTTCTCACATGACTGCGAAACAAATCATCTTCCACGAAAACGCCCACGCCAAAATCATGGCGGGGGTGCGGATACTCGCCGACGCCGTGCGCGGCACGCTGGGGCCTAAGGCCCGCACCGTCATCCTGGAGAAATCGTACGGCGCTCCGGTCATCATCAATTCCGGCGTGGCCGTGGCGAGGGAGATCGAGCTCGAGGACCGCTTCGAGAACATGGGCGCGCAGATGGTGAAGGAGGTGGCTTCGAAGACGTCGGATGTCGCAGGCGACGGCACGACCACCGCGACCCTGCTCGCCTCCGGAATCGTGTTCGAGGGAATGAAATCCGTTGCCGCGGGAATGAACCCCATGGACCTGAAGCGCGGCATCGATGCGGGCGTCATCGCCATCGTCGAGGAGCTGAAGAAGCTCGCCAAGCCCTGCGGCACGCGCACCGAGATCGCCCAGGTTGCGACCATTTCGGCGAACTCCGATCCGGCCATCGGCGAGATCGTCGCCAATGCGATGGAGAAGGTCGGCAAGGAAGGCGTGATCACGGTCGAGGACGGCACGGGCCTCAAGAGCGAACTGGAAGTCGTCGAAGGCATGAAGTTTGACCGCGGCTTTCTGTCCCCCTACTTCATCAACACCGAAAAGCAGCGTTCCGTTCTGGAAGACGTCTATATCCTGATCCACGATCAGAAGATCTCCTCGATCCAGAACTTGCTTCCGATCCTGGAGCAGGTCGCGAAGGCCAGCAAGCCGCTGCTCGTGATCGCCGAAGACGTCGAGGGCGAGGCGCTCGCGACGCTCGTCGTCAACACGCTGCGCGGGGTGATCAAGACCTGCGCGGTGAAGGCCCCGGGCTTCGGCGACCGCCGCAAGGCGATGCTGGAAGACATCGCGGTGCTGACCGGCGGCCAGGTCATCGCCGAGGAAGTGGGGCTGAAGCTCGACAAGGTGACGCTCGATCAGCTCGGGCGCGCGAAGCGCATCGAGATCGACAAGGACGACAGCATCCTGATCGGCGGCGCGGGCGACCCGAAAAAGATCGCCGCCCGGGTGGCCGACCTGCGCGAGCAGATCAAGGACACGACCAGCGACTACGACAAGGAGAAACTCCAGGAGCGCGTCGCCAAGCTCGCCGGCGGCGTCGCGGTGGTCAAGGTCGGCGCCGCGACCGAGACCGAGATGAAGGAAAGGAAGGCGCGCGTCGAAGACGCGCTGCACGCGACGCGCGCGGCGATCGAGGAGGGCGTTCTTCCGGGTGGCGGGATCGCGATGCTTCGCGCGCGCTCGCGCCTTTCGAACCTGCGCGGAGAGAATCCGGATCAGGACGCCGGCATCAGGATCGTGCTGCGGGCGATCGAGGAGCCGCTGCGCCAGATCGCGGCCAACGCGGGCGAGGAGCCCTCGGTGGTCGTGAACCGGGTGCAGGAGGGCGAGGGGAATTTCGGCTACAACGCGCTCACGGACGCGTACGGCGACATGGTGCAGATGGGCGTGCTCGATCCCTGCAAGGTGACGCGCACCGCGCTGCAGAACGCGGCCTCGATCGCCGGGCTCATCCTCACCACCGACTGCATGATCGCCCAGGTGCCAGAGAGGCCGGCGGCCGGCGGCCCGCCGATGGGCGGGATGGACATGTGAGGCGAAGACCGTGACCGCGAGACCGAAAAACCTAGAGCTTGCCCGCGTCGATCTGCCGCCGCCGATGGAAGACATCGACCCGGCCGCCTCGATGGCGGCGGGCATCGATCGCGTGCTGCGCGCGCACGCCTCGCGCGCAACCGTAGGGATCTCGCCCGCTGCCGCGGCGATCGCGTTCTTTGACTGGTGGATACATCTCGCGACCTCGCCCGGCAAGCAGTTGGAGCTGGGACGAAAGGCCGTCCGCAAGGGCCTGCGGTACTCGGACTTTCTGGCGCGCTTGGCCCGCCGCGAGGAATCCCCATGGTGCATAGAGCCGCTCGCCGGAGACTCGAGATTCAAGGGAGACGCCTGGAGCGGCTGGCCCTTCAACGCGATGTACCAGGCTTTTCTTCTGACGCAGCAGTGGTGGCATAACGCGACCACCGACGTCAAAGGCGTGTCGCCGCATCACGCGGCGCTCGTCAATTTCGCGACGCGGCAGATGCTGGACATGTGGGCGCCTTCCAACTTCGCATGGACGAATCCGGAAGTGATCCGGGCAACCCGCGAAGAGGGCGGGCAGAACTTCGTGCGCGGCTTTTCGAATTTCCTGGAGGACTGGAGGCGAATCACGCTCGGCAAGGCGCCGGTGGGCGCCGAGGCGTTCGTTCCGGGCGCGCAGGTCGCCTGCACGCCGGGGAAGGTTGTCTTCCGCAACCGGCTGATCGAGCTGATCCAGTACGCAGCAGCGACCGACACGGTGTTCGCCGAGCCGGTGCTGATCGTGCCCGCGTGGATCATGAAGTACTACATCCTCGATCTCTCGCCGCACAACTCGCTGGTCAAGTACCTGGTGGACCGCGGCCATACCGTGTTCGTCGTCTCGTGGAAGAACCCCGGCCCGGCCGAGCGCGATCTGTCGCTGGCGGACTACCGCCGCCTCGGCATCGAGGATGCGCTCGCGGCGGTCGGGCGCATCGTCCCGGACCAGCGCTTGCACGCCGTGGGCTATTGCCTGGGCGGCACGCTGCTCGCCATCGCCGCGGCCGCGATGGCGCGCAACAAGGACGCGCGGCTCGCGACCGTGACCCTGCTCGCCTCGCTGGTGGACTTCGCGGAAGCCGGCGAGCTCGGTCTGTTCATCGATGAAAGCGAGGTCGCCCTGCTCGAGGACACGATGGCCGAGCAGGGGTTTCTCGATCCCGGGCAGATGAGCGGCGCCTTCCAGCTGCTGCGCTCGAACGACCTGATCTGGTCGCAGCGCGTCACCGAGTATCTCCTCGGCGAGCGGCCGCCGATGAGCGATCTAATGGCCTGGAACGCGGACGGCACGCGCCTGCCCTACCGCATGCACAGCGAATATCTGCGGCGCTTGTACCTGCACAACGACCTGTCCGCCGGGAGATACCAGGTGGACGGGCGCCCCATCGCGCTGCGCGACATCCAGATCCCGATCTTCGCGGTCGGCACCGTCAAGGATCACGTCGCGCCGTGGCGCTCGGTCTACAAGATCAAATTGCTCACGGATTCCGATGTCACGTTCCTGCTCACGTCGGGCGGCCACAACGCCGGCATCGTGAGCGACCCGAATCACACGGCGCGCAGCTACCAGGTGGCGACCCGGGGACACGACGAGCCGTACGTCGATCCGGAAACCTGGGCGCAGCAGGCGCCGCGGACCGAGGGTTCGTGGTGGCCGGAATGGCAGGGCTGGCTAGCGCGGCACTCGGGAGCGCGGGTTGCGCCGCCGGGACTGGGGAACGCCGCGGCGGGCTACCCCGTGCTCGACGATGCGCCGGGCCAGTACGTGCACCAGAAGTAGAGACGAAGGGACAACCCACAGCTAGGAGACGATCATGACGACGACAATCGCACGTGAAGCGGCAAAAGCAAAGGGGACATCCGGCGGAATCCCGTACGCGGCCCTGATGCCCGGGAACAAGGAATGGGAGAGCGCCTCGAACCAGCTATTCCAGTCGTGGAAGCAGCAGCTCGACACCAATCTCAGGCTCATCGATGCCCTCGTCCAGGGCACGCTCGAGATGCGCAGCTCCCAGCTCGCGGCGGCAATGGAGACGCACGACCGGGACATGACCGCGGAGAAATCGGTCAGCGGCGCGAGATCGGCTCTGGATCTGTGGGCAATCCAGATGAACTGGATGACAGGCAATCTCGAGAGATCCCTGGCCTACTGGAACCAGCTGATGCAGGCGACGGTCGATGCCAACAGCAAGCTCGTCGAGTGCCTGCGCGAGCAGGCGCAGACCCCGGGCGCCATCGAGCAGCCGGCGAAAGCAAAATGACGCAAGTCATCCCGGAAACGCCGCCCGAGTTCGACAGCACGCGCCTGATCGAACGGCCCGACGGCTTCTACTGGCAGTCCAAGAGCGGGGACAGGGAATTCGGCCCGTTCGCCACGCTGCTCGCCGCCGTGCAGGACATGCAGGCCCGCGACGAGTTGGAGCTCGAACCGGGAGAGAGCGCGCAGGAGGCCGAAGCGGAGATCGGCATCGCCGACTGGGTCGATCCGGAAACGGGCGAGCCCGCCGAGGAGGGCGTGCCCAGGCTCGAAGACGACTGAGCCGCCGCAACGGGCCGGAGTCATTCATCGGTGAGGGCGTGGAACCCCGCTTCGATGCGATCGTCGTCGGTTCCGGAATCGGCGGGCTGACGGCCGCCGCCGCGCTCGCGAAGCACGGGCGCCGCGTGCTGGTGCTCGAGCGGCACTCGCAGCTCGGCGGGATGACGCAGACATTTCGCCGGCGCGAGTATGCGTTTGCCCCGGCCGTGCACTACATCGGAGGCGTCGGCGACGCTTCCGGGTCCGACAACCAGTTCGGCCGGCTGCTGCGCCGGCTCACCGACGGCCGACTGCGCTTCGCTTCCATCGGCTCGCCTTACGACATCGTACGGTTTCCGGGGCTTGAATTCCCGATCGACGCGCCTCGCGAAGCCTACATTGCTCGCTTGAAGGCCACCTTCTCCGGCGAAATCGCGGCCATCGACCGCTACTTCGACGCTTGCGGCAAGGCGCAGCGGGCCATTCATGCGCTGTTCGCTTCGCGGGCTCTGCCCGCCCCTCTGGGCCCGCTCCTGCGCTGGTTCAATGCGGGGCGGGTGCGCGAGGCGCTGCAGACGACTGCCGCGGACGCTGTGCGTGCGATCCGCAACCGGCGTCTTGCAGCCCTGCTCTGCGCGCGATGGGGCGACTACGGCCTGCCGCCTGAGCGCGCTCCGCTCGCGCTGCACGCGCTCGTGACGGGAAGCTACTTCGAGGGTGCGTACTATCCGGTCGGCGGACCGGGGCAGTTCGCCCGGGCTCTCGCCACGACCATTCAAGCGGGAGGGGGCGAGCTGCGCACCGACGCGACCGTATCGGAGATCCGGGTCGAGCGCGGCCGTGCGGCGGGCGTACGGCTGGCGAGCGGCGAATCGCTCGATGCGGACATCGTCATCTCCGATATGGGCGCTCACAACACCGTGGCGGCGCTCCCGGCCGCGGCCGCCCCCGAATGGCAGAAGGCGATCGGGACGCTCAAGCCGAGCATCTCGTACCTGAGCCTGTATATCGGATTCAGGGGAGACATCCGCGCGCAGGGTGCCTCGGCCGCCAACGTGTGGGTCTACGAAAGCGAGGACGTCGGCCGGATCTGGGAGCGGCCGCTGGACGAGGAAGCACCGGGCTTCTTCGTGACCTTCCATTCCTTGAAGGATCCGGCACACGCCGACGCACTGCATCACACCGCGGAGGTGGCGGCGTTCTGCAGCTGGGAGCCGTTTGCGCAGTGGGCGAGAAGCGAGCCGGGGAGACGGCCCGAGGAATACGAGGCGAACAAGGCGTGGATCACCGAGAGCCTGCTCGCCCAGTTCAAGCGGCATTTTCCGCGGCTTGCTCCGATGATCGACTTCGCCGAGCTCTCCACGCCGCTGTCGCAGGCTTCCTACATCGGGGCGCAGAGAGGGGCGGCCTACGGGCTTGAAATGACCGCCGAGCGCCTGAGGAGCGCCGCGCTCGGAGTCCGAACGCCGGTTCCCGGACTGCTGCTCGCGGGGCAGGACGCGCTCAGCCTTGGCGTACCTGGCGCATTCATGGGCGGCTACATGGCTGCGGCTTCGATAGAGCCGCGGCTGTGGCTGGAAATGGGCCGCTGAATTTTTTCTGTCCATGACCCCGCCGTGGAAAGGGGATTGCACCGCGCTTTTGACCTGGATCAAGTGAGCGGCGCCCACGACTGGCACAGTTCCTTGGATAACAAAAAGAGGGCAACACATGGCGACACTACGCACCAAGCAGGTCTCCGTCGTGACGATGAGCACCATCGCCTTCACGGTGTGCTTCGCCGTGTGGATGATGTTCGCGGTGATCGGCATCCCGATCAAGAAGGCGCTCGATCTGAACGAGACCCAGTTCGGGCTGCTCGCCGCGACGCCGGTGCTGACCGGCTCGCTCATCCGCCTGCCGCTCGGCATGTGGACCGACAAGTTCGGCGGGCGCATTGTGTTCTTCGTCCTCATGCTCTGCACGGTGGTGCCGATCTGGCTGATCGGCGAGGCGACGGCGTACTGGCAGTTCCTCGTGCTCGGCCTGTTCGTCGGGCTCGCCGGCGGCTCGTTTTCGGTGGGCATCGCTTACTGCGCGCGCTGGTTCGACCAGAAGCACCAGGGCTTCGCCATGGGCATTTTCGGCGCAGGCAACTCCGGCGCCGCGCTCAACAAGTTCGTGGCTCCAGCCCTCCTGGTCGCGTTCGGCTGGGCGATCGTGCCCAAGGTTTACGCGATCGCGATGCTGGTGACCGCACTCGCCTTCTGGTTCTTCACCTACACCGACCCGAAGCACGTCGGCGGCAATAAGGTAACCATGAAGGAGCAGCTCGCCGCGCTCAGGGACCCGAACGTGTGGAAGCTGTGCCAGTACTACTCGATCGTCTTCGGCGGCTACGTCGCGCTGTCGCTGTGGATGACCAAGTACTACATCACCGAGTACGGCTTCGGCATCGAGGCCGCGGCGCTGCTCGCCGCCTGCTTCTCCCTGCCGGGGGGCGTGCTGCGCGCGGTGGGCGGCTGGATGTCCGATCGCTGGGGCGCGCACCCGGTGACCTGGTGGGTGATGTTGCTATCCTGGGTGTGCCTGTTCTTCCTGTCGTATCCGCAGACCGAACTCGCGGTCAGGACTGCAAACGGCGAATTCAGGTTCCACGTCGGGCTCAACCCCTGGATGTTCACCGTGCTGATGTTCCTCATGGGCATCGCCTGGGCGTTCGGCAAGGCGTCGGTGTTCAAGTACATCTCCGACGAGTACAGCGACAACATCGGCGTCATCTCCGGGATCGTCGGCCTGATCGGCGCGCTGGGCGGGTTCCTCCTGCCGATCATGTTCGGCGTGCTGGTCGACCTCACCGGCGTCAACAGCTCGATCTTCATGCTGATGTGGGGGGTGACGCTGGTGTCGCTGGTGTGGATGTACTGGACCGAGATCGTTCCTCAACGCGGGCGCGCCGCCGCCCAGGGAGCCTGACATGGCGAGAACACTCACCGTCTGGACGCCGGAAGACAAGCAATTCTGGGCGCAGCAGGGGCAGGCAATCGCCAACATCAACCTGTGGATCTCCGTTCCGGCCCTGTTCCTCGCCTTCGCCGTATGGCAGCTCTGGAGCGTGGTGGCGGTGAACCTGAACGCGCTCGGCTACAAGTTCACGCCCAACGAGCTGTTCTGGCTCGCGGCGGCG